>ERZ772924.19-NODE-19-length-68081-cov-6.743877_pt1 | contig 68081 bp, 55 predicted proteins | sample MGYA00512116_ERZ772924 | MGnify/ENA primary metagenome ERZ772924 (study PRJEB29015, sample SAMEA2737920) | human oral metagenome | biome: human oral; feature: human-associated habitat; material: dental | place: China | collected 2134 ...
TTTTTGAGCAATGAGAAATTCACTTGTGTAGGTTGTTTTGTTTGAGAAGATATTCTATTTCTGAGTTTTTGCTACGTAAAAACATGGGGCTTTGAAGCCCCTATTTGCGATAAAGGTGAACGCACACAAGTTAATAATACAGTATTTTTCAACACTCTTACGCATACATCCGCCCGATAATATCCACGACTTTCATGCCTTCAAGAACGTTCGTTGTAATTGTGTCCGAACTGCTTTCAGAGAGGACGTTGACTACGTTACGGATGACATAGTGATGATTCTGAGCCGAACCTTTGTAGGTCCCATAATCATTGCCGGGATTAGTGGGTGGAAGATCTGGCATCGTGTAGTCTTTTATGTGACAATATTCAACCTTATCCATGTACTGTCCGCCGATCTTGACGCTGCCGTTTTCAGCAATGATCGTCAGGCTGCTTTCTTGGTTCTTATCCCATACCGACGTCGAATAGTTGAGCGAACCGAGACCTCCATTTGTAAACCGAAAACTGACAACTCCCGAATCCTCAAAGTCCGTAAGGTGCTCGTGATTGAAGTCTGCGAAACGCGCTTGTATATCGGTGATATCGCCAAAAAGCCAATAAAGGATGTCGATGAAGTGGGAGAACTGAGTAAAGAGCGTTCCTCCATCTAAATCAGCTGTGCCATGCCAACCACCGGGACGGTAATAGCGCGCGTCACGATTCCAATAGCAATTGAGCTGCACCATATATATATGCCCCAGCCGACCTGACTCCATCAGATCCTTGATCCAAACAGAAGGTGGCGAGTAGCGATTTTGCATCACGCAGAAGATCTGCTTCTGATACTTCAGTCCGGCGTAGACCACCTTTTCTGCGTCAGCTGTTGTGAGCGCCATTGGCTTCTCTATTACGACGTGATGACCGGTTTCGATTGCCTGAATCGCCATGCGGGCATGCAGCCCATTCGGCGTACAAATGTTTACCACATCGAAGGAGAAATCACTGGCAAGCAGTTCGTCCAGGTTGCTGAAGAAGGGCGTTAGCATAGGCCTCTATGGCTAATTCCGACTTCGGACGAGTGTCGCATAAAGCCACCAATTCTGCACCGTCTTCACGGCAGATCATCTCTGCGTGACGCTTTCCGATGTGGCCGCAACCGACGACGGCAAAACGAATTGGCTTCATTGTTTTTGCTTGCTCCATGATACGCCAAAGGCTCGTCACTCCCAGGCGGAGTAACCTCAAAAGCGCGGCAAATATACGAAAGTTCCGTACCGGCGTTTTTTGCATGAAAAAGCAGTTCCCACCGTGTCAAAAGCCATCTTTCAACGGGATCACTCCTCTCGAGGCTTTACGTAGTTTTGCCCGCCGATCTGGGATCAGAACTTCCTCGGCATCTAACGCCTGAATATCTACTTTATTACCCTATGATACGATACGCATTCCTACTGATTATGGCCGTGAACTGCCTCACCGGGTACGGCCAAACGATTGATGCCGTGCACGACGCTGGCGTCTCACGCGAACTGGCCCAACTGCGCAAGCAGAAGGTCAAAGACTTACGTTACGACCTACACTTCTCGATTCCTCGAGACAAACACACACCCGTCACGGGCGAGGGGCGGATCCGCTTCCGACTCGATGCTCCCACCGAGATCGTCATCGACTTTCGAGAGGCGGCGGACAAAATCGCCGAGGTGAGAGTGAACGGACAACCCGCCGCATACACCTTCCGCAACGAGCACATCATCCTGCCTGCTGCACTGACTCAGGCGGGCGAAAACGCGATCAGCGTACGATTCACCGCGGGCGACCAGTCGCTCAACCGCAACGACGACTACCTCTACTCTCTCTCCGTGCCCGACCGTGCGCGGACGATCTTCCCGTGCTTCGACCAACCTAACCTGAAGGCCGTCTTTGCGCTTACGCTCGAACTGCCCGCCGAATGGGTCGGTGTGTCGAACACGCGTGTCACGAAAGAGGAAAAACACGCCGACAGAAAGACGCTCCACTTCGCACCGACACGGCCCCTGAGCACGTACCTCTTCGCCTTCGCTGCGGGACGTTTCGAGCAACGAACTTACCGCAACGAGGGGCGCACACTGACGGCCTATTACCGCGAAACAGACCCGCAGAAGGTCGCCCAGCTGGACACCATCTTCCGACAGAGCGCCGCCGCACTTGACTGGCTCGAGGCCTATACCGGCATGCCCTGCCCCTTCGACAAGCAAGACTTCATCATCCTGCCCGGATTCCAATTCGGCGGCATGGAGCACGTCGGCGCTACCTTATATAATGACACGCAACTCTTCCTCGGCCCCAACCCCACGCCCGACGAGGAGCTGCGACGCATCCAACTCATCGCGCACGAGACGGCCCACGCGTGGTTCGGCAACCTCGTCACGATGGATTGGTTCGACGACGTGTGGACGAAGGAGGTCTTCGCCAACCACTTCTCAGCCTGGATCACCGAGCCACTCTTCCCCAGTGTCAACCATAAGCTGCAACGCATGCGCACCTTCTTCGCCTCCGCCCTTTCTGAGGACCGCACCCCGGGCACGAACGCCATCCACCAAGAGCTGGACAACCTCCGCAACGCCGGACTCATCTACGGGCAAATCATCTACAACAAAGCCCCCGTGGTGATGGGCAAAATCATCGAGCTCATGGGCGAAGACGCCTTCCGCGAGGGCATCCGCGAATACCTCCGCACGTATGCCTACAGCAACGCCACGTGGGACGACCTGATCCGCATCCTTGACCGCCACACGCCCGAGGATCTCATCGCCTTCAACGACGCCTGGGTGAACCGTAAAGGCATGCCCATCATCCGCTTCACGCCGCGCGGAAACACGCTCGAGATCCGTCAAAAAGATCGCTACGCACCCGGCATCGTCCGTCCGCAACGCTTCGCCATCACCCTTGCCGCCAAGGGGCAAACGGACACCACCCTCGAGGTCAACCTGCGCGACAGCCTCGTACGCCTCACCCTGCCCTTCGCCCCCGAGCGCGTCCTGCCCAACACCGACGGCCGCGCCTACGGCCTGCTCATCCCCGACACTGCCAGCCGCGACTGGCTCCTCGCCCATTGGCACGAAACGACCGACGAGACCACGCGCCTGGCCCGTCTCATGCTTCTGCACGAGAATTATCAGGCCTGCCTCATCCCCGACGCCCTTTGGCTCGACGCCCTCATGAACGGCCTCCGCGCGGAGACGAACCCCCTCCTCTTCTCCACCATCACGTCGTACATCTCCACGCCCCTCCGCGCCCTCCCGAGCGCCCTCCGCGAAGGCCCTGAGGAGGGTTTGCTGCGCCTCAGCGCCAGCCATCCGCAGCGATCCTCCCGGCAGCGCCTCCTCCGCATGCTGATCCACAGCGCAGCCTCGCCTGCCACCCTCGCTCGCCTCTACGCCATCTGGCGCGACCGCTCCGAGCCGCTCCTCAACGAGACGGATTACACCGACCTCGCCTACTCGCTCGCCGTGCGCCTGCCCGACCGCAGCGACTCGATCGTCCTCACCCAGCGCACCCGCCTGACGGACCCCGATCGCATCCGCCGCTTCGACTTCATCTCCCGCGCCATGACGCCCGACACGGCCGCTCTCGACACCCTCTTCCGCTCCCTGCTCATCCCCGAGAATCGCCGCATCGAGCCTTGGGCCTCCGCGCTGCTCGGCTGGCTCAACCATCCCACCCGCGAGCGCCACGCCGTCCGTTACATCCGTCCCGCCCTCGACGCCCTTCGCGACGTTCAGCGCACCGGAGACATCTTCTTCCCCCGCGACTGGGTCGGCGCCCTCCTGCGCAACCACCGCAGCCCCGAGGCCTACCGCGCCCTGCTCGACTTCATCGACGCCAACCCCGCGTATCCGCCCCTGCTCCTCAACAAAGTCTGGCAAGCCGCCTACCCCCTCTATCGGGCTAACGGGGAGGTGAAAAACGAAAAGTGAAGAAAGTTGAGTTGATGAGATGTTCATTTGTTGAGTTTAGGTACCCGGCCAGCTTGGCTGGCATCCCTGACGGCCCCTTCCGGGGCTGGGAACCTTGCCTGGTACCCGGCTAACTTGGCCGGCGTCCCTGATGCCTTGATCTTCTTTTGCTCCTTTTCTTCCATCAAGGGAAGAAAAGGAGGTCTCAAGACAAGAAAAGAAGATCCGGAGACACCCGAATCAATCCGCGATAACATCAAACCCATCCCCGCGCGACCGTAATCAATCAGCAATGGCCTCGCGGGGATTTTTTTCATGTCTTCGTGCACACACATAAACATAAACAGCATGTGCTTATCTTTTTCGTGTATGCAGGATTATACTTCACGCATCAATTGAACACTCTTCATCCGTACACTTATACATGACAATAAGTAATCCAAGTTCACGCATACACAATGATATGCACAACTTATTATATACAACTTCCTGTACACACATTCCTCTGAAAATCATTTATTCTAATTTCCATGCAAGCAGGTGCAGATAAAACAAGTCTATACATCATTTCCTCCAAGCAGATTTATATAAAACAGATTGTTTCATATCATCCTACATACAAATACATAGCTCAACAGATCAAACACATCTTCCTGCTATCACATACATATATAATCACGCCCACACAACTCTCTGTGCGCACACGAAAATAAGAACAACACCACCGTGAACCGTTCGCAGAAAAAAGCAGCGTCTCCATAAACGAAACGGAGCCTTCGAAAGCCGCCGCAAGCGTCTCCGAAAGCTCCGTTGCCCCTTTGCGACCGCGAAACAGGCCTACGCCATGTGCCGCGAAAGGTTCGCTGTATGATTTTGATATCGCCGTGTGCCGGTTCAGACCTTCGCCAGCACGCCAACCATCGCCACGATGGCGGGCAAGGCCTGCGCAAAGAAGATCTTCTTCGACGCCGTCAGCGCGCCATACGTCCCGGCCACAGTCACGCAACCGAGGAAAAACAGGCGGATGTTCGCGCTCCACATCGGGTCTCCGATGAAAAAGCTCCACGCCAGTCCCGCCGCAAGGAAGCCGTTGTACAGCCCCTGATTGGCAGCCATCGAGCGGGTGGGCGCAAACAAGTCTTCAGGCAGCGAGCGGAAAAAGCGCTTGCCGCGCGTCTCCCAGGCGAACATCTCCATATACGTAATGTAGAGGTGCTCCAGGGCGACAATGAGGGTAAGTATCGTTACAATCATCGTGTGTGAGGTGGGGATAAAAAAGATCCGCAACCGATCATCATTCACTGATGAGACCGATTGCGGAATTCGTTTCTTGAGCCTCTTGTCGGATTCGAACCAACGACCCCGAGATTACAAATCACGTGCTCTGGCCAACTGAGCTAAAGAGGCGAGTGGGAAAGCTAAACTGCATCGCACCGCTACGACCAAGTACCCTTGCTGCGGTCAAGCCCTGGGGGAATTCCGAGGGAGCTGGTCGTGCAGGACTTTCCCGCCGCAAATATACGCCGATCCCCAAATATCCAAAGCCTCCGCGCATTTCGTCCCTCACGCCGGGCCTTTGCGCCGAAGCTGAGATCGATTTCCCCACCGTGGATTTTCGTCTACTTTTGCGTTATAATTAAAGAACACGAAGCACGCACACATGACGATCACCGACCGATTTCTCCGTTACACCGCGTTCGACACACAGTCGGACGAACACGCGCGGTCCATGCCCTCTACCCCCGGACAGATGCGCTTCGCAGAATCCCTCGCAGAAGAATTGAAAGCCCTCGGGCTGCACGACGTCTCGCTCGACGAGAACGACTACGTTATGGCCACACTGCCGGCCAACACGAGCCGCACGGATGTGCCTGTCATCGGCTTTATCGCGCATATGGACACCTGTCCAGACATGTCTGGACGGGACGTGAAGCCACGCATCGTCGCCTACGCTGGGGGCGATATCGTGCTCAATGAGTCGTTGGGCGTTGTGCTCTCGCCGGACGTGTTCCCTGAGCTGAACCATTACGTGGGGCAGGAGCTGATCGTCACCGATGGGACGACGCTCCTCGGGGCCGACGATAAGGCGGGCGTGGCGGCCATCGTATCGGCGATGGAGTATCTTCTGGCACACCCCGAGGTGGAGCATGGCACGGTGCGCATCGCCTTCACGCCGGACGAGGAGATCGGGCGTGGCGCCGACCGTTTCGACGTGGCGCGCTTCGGTTGCTTCGGCGCCTACACCGTGGACGGGGGCGAGCTCGGCGAGCTGGAGTACGAGAATTTCAATGCCGCGCAAGCCGTCGTCACCCTGCGGGGGCGCAACATCCACCCGGGCAGTGCGAGGGGGCGCATGATCAACGCGTCGCTCGTGGCCATGCAGCTCAACGACATGCTGCCACCTGCTGAACGTCCGGAAATGACCGAGGGGCGTGAGGGGTTCTTCCATCTGACGGAGATGGCGGGCACGGTGGAAGAGGCACGGCTGACGTACATCATTCGCGACCATGACCGGGCATTGTTCGAAAAGAAGAAAGAGACACTCCGCGAGGCGGTGCGGCGCATCCATGCGACGTATCCCGAAAGCTGCACGCTGGACATGCATGACCAATACTACAACATGCGCGAGGTAATCGACCGACGCCCCGAACTGATCCAGTGGGCGCGTCAGGCCATGGAGGCGGCCGGCGTGACGCCTATCGAACGACCGATTCGCGGGGGCACGGACGGCGCCCGACTGTCGTTCATGGGGCTGCCCTGCCCGAACCTCTTCGCCGGCGGCATGAACTTCCACGGCCGCTACGAATACCTACCCGTCCCGTCGCTCCAGAAGAGCATGGAGACGATCATCCATTTATGTCACATCATCACCAAATAGATAGAACAAGAGATGAAAACAACACCGTTTACCGACGTGCACATCGCCCTGGGCGCCAAGATGCACGAGTTTGCCGGCTACAATATGCCGATCGAGTATGAAGGAATTATTGAGGAGCACCTGACCGTATGCAACGGCGTGGGTGTTTTCGACGTGTCGCACATGGGCGAGATTTGGATCAAGGGTCCGAAAGCGCTCGAACTGGTGCAGAAAATCACCTCCAACGACGCCTCTGCCATCGGCGTGGGCAAGGCGCAATACAGCTGCTTCCCGAACGAGACGGGCGGCATCGTGGACGACATCATCGTCTATCACTACGAGGACGACAAGTACCTCTTAGTGGTCAACGCTGCCAATTTGGACAAGGACTGGGCCTGGTGTCAAAAGCACAACGAGGGCATCGGCGCCGAACTGGAGAACGCATCGGACAACATGGCCCAGCTGGCTGTGCAGGGCCCGAAGGCGAAGGAGGTGCTGCAACGCCTGACGAAGGTCAACCTCGACGCCATCCCCTACTACTGCTTCGAGACGGGCGAGTTCGCAGGCTGCCCCGACGTCATCATTTCCAACACGGGCTACACCGGCGCCGGCGGCTTCGAGCTGTATTTCTACCCGCAGTATGGACTCAAGATCTGGGAGGCGCTCTTCGAGGCTGGCAAGCCCGAGGGCATCAAGCCGATCGGCCTCGGCGCACGCGACACACTCCGTCTGGAGATGGGATTCTGCCTCTACGGCAACGACATCGACGAGACGACTTCGCCCATCGAGGCCGGCTTGGGCTGGATCACGAAGTTTGTCGACGGCAAGAACTTCATCAACCGCGCCGCCCTGGAGAAGCAGAAGAAAGAGGGCGTCGAACGCAAACTCTGCGCCTTCGAGCTTCAGGATAAGGGAATACCCCGCCACGGCTACGACATCGTTTGCTCGAAAGGCGAGGTGATCGGCCACGTGACCTCCGGCACCATGTCGCCCACGCGCAAGATCGGCATCGGCTTGGGCTACATCCGCACGGATCACTCCAAGATCGGCACCGAGATCGGCATCCGCGTCCGCAACCGCGACCTGAAGGCGACGATCGTCAAGCCGCCGTTCCGCAAATGATATAGTTGCTTGATTTTGTCAGTGAATCCCCGTCGGAAGATCGTTCGCGATCTCTCTGGCGGGGATTCTTTTTGGCGGAAACGGGCCCTCAATCCCGAAAAACAGGGCGTTTCTTCTGAAGAAACAGGCCTCAACTCCGAAATCTGGGGTATCTCTTCTGAAGAAACGGCCCTAAATCCAGAAATCCGCCGCGTTTCTTCCAAGAAACACGCCTAAATCGAGAATTCCGCCGAGTTTCTTCCGAGAAACACGCCTAAATCGGGAATTCCACCGCGTTTCTTCCGAGAAACACGCCTAAATCGAGAATTCTGCCGTGTTTCTTCTGAGCAACACACCTAAATCGAGAAATCCGCCGAGTTTCTTCTTAGCAACACGCTGTAATCCGAAAAAACGGGGCATTTCTTTGGGGGAAACAGACTCAAATCGGGGGAAAAAGGCCTGCCGTGTCACCGCAACAGGCCGTTTTTCGTGGAGCGAGGTCGTTAGACGAATGGAAACAGCGCCTTCCCCCACTCCGTTACGTGCATTCGCCGCTTCACCTTCACGTTTTAGCCCCTCCAGCCATCCTTTTCGCGGATCTCGACGCGGCGGATTTTGCCGCTGATGGTCTTGGGCAAGGCGTCGACGAACTCCACGATGCGGGGGTATTTGTAGGGTGCCGTGACACGCTTGACGTGATCCTGAATCTCGTGGATGAGGTCGGCGCCGGCACGGTCACGATACTCGCGGGCGAGGACGATGGTGGCCTTCACCACCTGCCCACGGATCTCGTCCGGGACGCCCGTGATGGCGCATTCCACCACCGCGGGGTGCGTCATCAGCGCGCTCTCCACCTCGAAGGGGCCGATGCGATAACCGGAGCTCTTGATCACGTCGTCGGCGCGGCCCACGTACCAGTAGTAGCCGTCCGCGTCGCGCCAAGCAATGTCGCCCGTGTAATAGATGCCGTCGTGCCAGGCCTCACGCGTGCGCTCCGGGTCGCGGTAATACTCCTGAAAGAGGCCGATCGGGCGACGCTTGTCTGTGCGGACCACGATCTGCCCCTGCTCCCCGTCCTCGGCCGGTGTGCCGTCGGGGCGCAGCAGATCGATGTCGTACTGCGGGTTGGCCAGGCCCATCGACCCGGGCTTGGGCGTGGTCCAGGGGAAGGTGCAGATGGTGAGCGTCGTCTCCGTCTGGCCGTAGCCCTCCATGAGGCGGATGCCGGTGAGGCGGAGGAAGGTCTCGTAGACCGCTGGGTTGAGCGCCTCGCCAGCGATGGTGCAATACTGGAGCGAGGAGAGGTCGTAGCGCGTGAGGTCTTCGCGGATCAGGAAGCGGAAGATGGTAGGCGGAGCGCAGAGCGAGGTGATGCGGTAATCGTGGATCATGCGCAGGATGTCTGCGGGCGTGAACTTCTCGTGGTCGTAGACGAAGACGGTAGCGCCGGCGATCCACTGCCCGTAGAGCTTGCCCCAGACGGCTTTCCCCCAGCCCGTGTCGGCGATCGTGAGGTGCAGGCTGTCCGGATGCAGGTTGTGCCAGAAGGAGGCCGTGGTGATGTGGCCGAGAGGGTAGAGGAAATCGTGGATCACCATCTTCGGTTCACCCGACGTTCCGGAGGTGAAGTACATGAGCGATGTGTCGTCGTTCGTGTTCACGCATGCGGGGCGGACAAAGGGCGCGGCGTGCTCAATGCCCTGCTGGAAGTCGTCGAACCCAGGCGCCATCTCCGGGCCTACGCTGACCAGCGTCTGGAGCGTAGGGGCCTCGGGCAGTGCGTCCGTGATGTGGCGGAGGATCTCCGGCTCACCGGCGCAGACGACGGCTTTAATGTCGGCCGCATTGGCGCGATAGACGATGTCTTTCTTCGTCAGCAGGTGAGTGGCCGGGATAGCCACCGCGCCGAGCTTATGCAGCGCAATGATGGAGAACCAGAACTCGTAGCGTCGCTTGAGGATGAGCATCACTTTGTCGCCGCGGCCAATGCCGAGCGACTGGAAATAGGAGGCGGTACGATCCGTTCGCTCCTTGATTTGTGCAAAAGTGAAGTCGATGTGTCCGCCGTGATCGTTTGTCCAGCAGAGGGCGCGCCGCGTAGGCTCCTCTGCGGCCCAAGCATCGACGATGTCGTATCCGTAGTTAAAGTTCTCGGGTACGCGGATATGGAAATTGTGTTTGAAATCTTCTTGCGACGCGAACGTGGTCTGCGTCAAAAAACGTTCTACCATCTCTTGTAAGTGAAAAGCTAAAGTGAAAAGCCCAAATGCAGCCTTGTAGGACCTATTTCTCAGCCGGAAGGTGTAGGAGCGTATTGAATACGCCCCAGCACGTACCCGGTTGTCGAATCGTTCGCCCCTGCGGGGCGTTTGAGGGGCGTATTCAATGCGCCCCTACACCTACCGGCAGGAGGGGATGTGATCTTTCCTAACGACCGCTTAGGGATAAAACGCCTTGCGGCGCCCCTTTTTCGGAGAGCGCCGCAAGGTCTGTATGAGAAAATGCGATATCAATCGGGGAATGATCATGGAATGATGATGGCCAGGAAACGCACCTCTTCGCCGTCGAGTGCCTTCATACCGTGAGGCAGATCGGAGTTGAAGTAGATGCTGTCTCCCGCTTCGAGGATCAGGTCCTTGCCATTGATCTGAAGCAGCATCCGACCGCTGACCACGTAGTTGTACTCCTGTCCAGTGTGCCGATTGAGGAAGATCGGCGTACCCTCCGGCTTGGGGTGCACGGTGACCATGAACGGATCGGCCCGACGACTGAGGAACCCGGCCGCAAGCGACTGGTATTTGTAGGCCTTCGTACGCTCCACGGAAGCACCGCGGCCGCTACGGGTGACGAAGTAGGTGCTCATCTTCGGCTCGTCGCCAAACATGAGCGTGACCGGCTCCACGCCATACTTCCGCGCAATGGTGTGGAGCATATCGATCGAAATGTCCTCCGTCCCACTCTCCAAACGCAAGTATTCCTCGGGCGTAAGGTGGCAAACCTCGGCCATCTCCTCGACCGAGATCTCCAGCACGTCACGCAAGCCGCGTAGCCGTTCGGCTATTTGTTGGATTGCTTCGCTCATCTCTCGTGGCTGGGTGATTACTTCTGACGCATGCGTTGGGTAGACTTTCCGACGGGTGTCTTGGCTGCGGCGGAAGCCTTTGGAGCCGTATTCTTCACCACCGGGGGCGGCGTAGCGTGAGTTTCTTTCGCAGTGGCCTCGGGCGCCTCAACCTCCTCTTCCTCGGCCGACTCTTGCGGATCAAAGTCAGTGATGCCGGCGCTGATCAGGAGGTTATACCAGCTGAGGAGCCGCTTGATGTCGGTCGGGTAGACGCGCTCGCGATCGAAGTTGGGGAGCACCTCGGCCATGTAGGCACGTAGCTCGTCGGGCGTAGCACGTGACGCGTCGATGGAGCTGGCAGCCTTGCCCTCTTCCTTCGCCTTTACACTGTTGAGCACCTCGTAGAGGGGCACCTCGTCGCCATCGGTATAGATCGCAATATCGCCCAGCGAGATAATCTTCTCGCGAGCATAGACGGGTAGCCTCCGACCGTCGGTCAATGCTTCAACGATCAACATGCTTTTACCCTGAGATACCAGTTTGTATAAGCCGGGCTTACCCGACACGGACAGCATTTTTTTCAGCATAACTCTTTATCTACTTAGTGAATATGATGGGGAATAAAATTCGGGGGGCAAAAGTAACCCAACCATTGAATCTGCTTCAGGGCGGACGCAACGCATGCCATGCGACGCGCAGGATTGACTACGAGCAGCCTCGCCCTGATGTATCCGGGGCGAGAAGTGCGACGCCAAGCCCCCTACAGCCATCGATTCAGAAAGGCTTCCACCTGCGGAATGAGCGCCGATAGGCCGTCGTTAGTGATCACCGCATCACTGAGGACAGCCTTACGCTCGTCTGTCCACTGGCTTTGCATGCGCCGACGCACATCGGCTTCCGCAGCACCATCGCGGGCCATGACCCGCTGCAGACGGATGGCCTCGGGGGCATAGACCGTCAGCCGGACATCGGCCCGTCGATCGAAACCTGATTCGAAGAGGATGGCGGACTCCATGGCGCAAAGTGAGACTGTAAGTCGTTTGCGCCAAGTATCGAAATCGTCGCCTACGGCAGGGTGGATGATGGCATTGACATGTGCCAAGAGGTCGGCGTCAGCGAAGATGAGCGCAGCCATACGAGCACGGTCGAGCGTGCCGTCCGGGCGATAGATCTCGGGGCCGAGCAGGGCCGTCAGCCCACGGCGGATGGTGGGCGAGGTGACAAGGAGGCGCTTGCTCTCGTGATCGGCGTCGTAGACAGGCACGCCATAGACCCTGAGCAGGGCGGAGACCATCGACTTGCCACTACCGATGCCACCGGTGATACCAATCGTCGTCATGTACAATCCATCTATCAATAATAACGCCCATCATGACAAAGCCAGAGGTTACTGCTCCTCAAGGATGAACTCGATCGCGTCCGGATTTAGATCGTAATCCGTGAGCCAATCGGGCTTTTTGGTCAGGCGGAGCGTGATCTTTCCCTCCTCACGGTGGGCCTCAAACTCGCGGAAGGGGATGAGGATGTCCAGACGGTCTTCGCAGAGCTCCTTGAAGTGCGAGAGGGGCACGTTGCAGACGGCCTCGGCGGTGTTGGGGAACATACGCAGGGCATAGCCCGCGGGGACACTGTCGCAACGGATATGAAGCGTGAGGCGCTTCTCCGTAAACTCCTCCACGGGGACAGTGACCTTGACCGACTGTGGTTCGAAGCGTACGCCAGCGATCTCAGCCAGGCGTGCCGTCAGCGTCTTGGTGCGGCTCAAGCCTGTCAGGCGGATGGGGACGGTACGTACAGCCCGAAGGCTATCCAGCTTCGCGCGGTCGGCATAGACGCGCACTTTAGCCGGTGTGATCGTAACCCGATCCGAGAGCTGGAAACCGACTTCGGTCTCGACCGTAAGGTCGGCCTCGACAGCGATCTCCCGGTTGCCAAGCTCGGTATAAGTGACGCGGATGGTGCTCGGCTCGAAGCTGAGCAGGCGGGTGGACGAGGCCAGATGCTTCAGAATGCCCGCCTCAAGGATGCGCCGCGTAACGGTCAGCTCTTCGCTGCTCACTTCGCGGGGCAACGTACGGACGTCTATCTCGAGCGGCGAGAAGGAGCCCGTCCAGAGGTAGTTGAGCAGCACCGTCCCTTTGTCCCTCACCTTAGCCACAACCTCCGTCGGACTGTCAGCTGCGGGCACCATGTTGGCCGGGATGTTCTTGTATCTCACCGGCAGAGCGATGTTGATCTCATAATCATCCTGCAAGGCTTGCAGAAACCAGAGGCAGAGCGAAGCCAGGACGAAGCACATAAAGACAAGCACATCGCGCCATCCTATGCGCCGGAAGAAGGCTTTGACCCGCGAGGCTTTGGTCGGTAGCGGAGAGGCGTTCCCGTGTTCTGACATAAGGGAAAGGGGGAAGGGGGCGGGGGTAGACTATTTCTGCTGTTGTGGCACGTCTTCGGAGTTGGCGAAGATGGCGTTCTTGTCTATGCGAATACGGACACCGTCTGCCACTTCGATAAGCATCGTTTGCTCACCGAGCTCCTTGATCTTGCCGTGTATACCGCCCGAGGTGACGACCTTATCGCCCACCTTCATGGCCTCGCGAGCCTTACGGATGGCTTTCTGTCGCTGCTGCTGGGGGCGCAGCATCATAAAGTAGAAGATGGCCACGAGGGCGACCATGAAAAGGATGTTCATGTAACCGGCGCCGCCGCTTGCGGGTGCTCCGGAGGTCTGGAGAAATACGCTGAGTAGGTTCATTGGGATAGGGAGTTTGATAAAGTAGTTACGGCCTTGTGGCCGGATAGTTATGTGCGCCTTGTGGGGCGGTGGTTATTGCTTCGTTAGGGCGAGGCGGGGGACACGCTATTCGTCGTCATCGTCGTCGTCAGTGTCCTTACGCGCACCCTTGGCCAGGGGCACCTTGACGAGCTTGTTCTCCTCCTTCAGATCCTGAACGACGGCGTCGAGGATGCCATTGATGAAGGTGCTGCTCTTGGGCGTGCTGTAATACTTAGCCGCGTCGATGTATTCGTTGAGGGTCACATTGACGGGGATGGTGGGGAAGTTGATCAGCTCAGCCACGGCCATCTGCATGATGAGGCGGTCCATACTGGCCACACGATCCGACTCCCAATTCTTGAGATGGCGGTCGATGCGGGCGAGATATTCCTGACCGCGCAGCATGGTGAGGTGAAGCAGACGGATGGCGTAGTCGCGGTCCTCGGCGTCCTTGAACATAGGCAGCAGGGGTCGGTCGGGGCCATCGGCTGCGGTGGAGTATTTGATGGTTTTGATGACGAACGTCTCGATGATCTCGATGTCGTCGTTCCAGTAGATGCTGATGTCCTCCAGGGCGTCCTCGAGCGACTCGTTGCCACAGATGAGGCGGCGGAAGACAGCTCGCCAGAAGTCCCGATCCACCTCGTATGAGTCCGTCTTGGCCCCCAGATACTGGGCGTAGATCTCGGAGCCGAGGATGAGGTCGAGGACACTCTTGACGAAGTCCGTCTCGTTGGCCCACGAGATGCCATGCTCCTTGACGTAAGCCTGCAGCGCCAGGTTGGCCTCGATCTGACGGGCGAAGCGATTGTCGACCAACCGTGTGTTGGGGCGCAGATCTTCCTCGGCGGGGCGATAGCGGTTGCGACGCATATCGAGCCGTCGCTCTTGGAGGTGCGTGACCTCAACGATGAGGAGTAGGAAGTAGTAGTATAAGTCGTACGACCGACGCAGACTCAGCAGCAGTTCGTTTTCTGCCAGCTTCAGGTCGTTGCTCCCGTTCTGCTGATAAGCGAACAAGATCTGGAGCACTTTGATGCGGATTAGGACCCTGTTAATCATTGTATGTAAGATCTATTGCGCGATGCTTATTTGTTCTCATTTTTTACGGGCGGCAAAGGTAACATGCCGTATGGATTAGAAAAGCTGAGGCAAACTGCGCCGACAAAGCCAGGAGCAGGCTGGGCATTACGGAGATTTTCCATGAGAATACCCCTACGAATCGGTGTATATAGCCGTTGCACAACGGTAAACGCGTGCTCTTCGGTGTGATTCCTCTATAGGCAAAGTATTTGGCCCTACCCCCGAAATGAATGGCCCGATCCCACGTATCATCGGCAGGACCCACTATTTTTAGGAATTATCGTGTCACTTTTTATTCGTGTAAATATTTCTCGCCTATCAAAAATCCACTTTTTATTCGTGAGAATCTTTCTCGCCTATTAAAAGGTCACTTTTTATTCGTATAAATATCTCTCGCCTATCAAAAAGCCACTTTTTATTCGTGAGAATCTTTCTCGCCTATTAAAAGGTCACTTTTTATTCATGGAAATCTTTCTCGCCTATTAAAAGGTCACTTTTTATTCGTGAGAGCTTTTCTCAGCTATTAAAAAGTCACTTTTTCATTTCTGACAAACTTATCTCAGTGATAATAAGCAGGCATTTATATCCTGATAATTTTTTGCACATACAAATTGTCACTTCCTATTTAGTGAGATATTTTTCCTGTATAAAAAAGTGACCCGATAAATACTTATCATAGTTGATCATCATAAAAAAGTGACCTGATAATTTCTAATCAGGGCATCCTAGTGACTTCAATTTTTACGTGGGGCTTTATATGGCTGAGGCAGCGAGATAATGCCCCATATCGGGGGCTCGCACAACGCGCTACACCGTTTGCAGTTAACTTTTTCCCCCGACGACAACCCGCAGGTCTTTTCCTCTTTGATTTCTGGGGGAAACAAAAAAGGGCGCTGCCGAAATCTCTTTCGACAGCGCCCTTTCGGACTGCTTTGTAAAGTGTACGGCCAGCTTCCTCGGCCGAGGCCCTATTTCTGGAAGAAGGCCTTGACGCGATCAGCGATATGGGTCACTTCTTCGTCTTTCATCTCGGCGTGGATGGGCAGCGAGAGGACGTCGTGGGCGAGGCGGACGGATTCGGCCATGCTGCCGCAGGTCCGGGCGACCCACTTGTAGGCTTCCTGCTCGTGGATGGCTTTGGGGTAGTAGACCATCGAGGGGATGCCCTGCGAACGTAAGGCTTCGCGGAGGGCGTCACGGCGGCCGTCGGAGACGCGGAAGGTGTACTGGTGAAAGACGTGCGTGGAGAACTTCGACCGGGCGGGGAGCCTGAGCCAAGGCAACGCGCGGAGACCCTCGTCGTAACGGTCGGCCACGGCACGGCGGCGGCTGATGTCGTCGTCCATGTGGCGCAGATTAACGCGCAGGATGGCGGCTTGCAGGGCGTCGAGGCGGGAGTTTCGACCGATGGCGCGGTGGTCGTACTTGGCCGCCTGACCGTGGTTGGCCAGACAGCGGATGCGCTCGGCTAGCTGACTGTCGGCGGTGAAGACAGCGCCCCCGTCGCCATAGCAGGCCAGCGGCTTGGTGGGGAAGAAGGACGTCGTGCCGATGTGGGCGATGGTGCCTGCCTTGCGCGTGCGGCCGTCGGACGAGATATAGTCAGCACCGAGCGACTGGGCGTTGTCCTCGATGACGCCCAGCTTGTACTTCTTAGCCACGCGCAGGATCGGGTCCATGTCGCACGTCTGGCCAAAGAGGTGGACCACCACGATGGCCTTCGTCTGTCGTGACACGGCCTGCTCGACGAGTGCCGGATCGATGTTGTACGTGTCCGGACGCACATCGATGAGCACGGGCGTGGCGCCAAGCAGGGCCACCATCTCGGCAGCGGCGATGTAAGTAAAGGCGGGCATGATGACCTCGTCGCCCGGCTGCACGCCGAGGGCACGGAGAGCCAGCTCGAGGGCGTCGGTGCCATTGGCGCAGGGGATGATGTGCGGGGCGTTGAGATACTGCCCCAATTCGCGGGTGAAAGTGTCCACCTCCGGGCCACCGATGAAGCTGCCAGCAGCCATGACGTCGGTCGTGGCCTTATCGATTTCGGACTTCAGGCGGGCGTAACGCCGCTTGAGGTCTACCATTTGAATCGTTTCCATCACTTCACTGCGCTACCGGGTTCGACTTCTTTTTCGGGTGAAATGACCGCGAGGCGTCCGTCGGCACCCTCGGCCGAGAGGATCATACCCTCAGACGTGATGCCTTTGATGCGCCGCGGCTCCAGATTGGCCACAAAGCAGACCTGTCGCCCGACAAGCTCCTCGGGGGCGTAATGCTTGGCGATGCCAGAGACGATGGTGCGCCCACCCAGCCCGTCGTCGATCTTAAACTGCAGCAGCTTGTCGGCCTTGGGCACCTTGGTGCACTCCGTGACGCGGCCCACACGGATGTCGAGGCGCGTAAAGTCGTCGAAGGCGACGGCCTCGCGGATCGGCGCCGCGTGATGTTCGGCCACCTCATTGGCATGCTTCGCGTCGAGCAACTTCTGTACCTGTCGCTCGATCACCTCGTCGTCGATCTTCTCGAAGAGCAGCTCCGCTTTACCGAGCTTGTGGCCAGCGGTGAGCAGATGGAAGTCGCCCAGGCGATCCCAAGCAAAAGGCGCATCGATGGCCAGCATGTGGCGGAGCTTCTCGGTCGTAAAGGGCAGGAAGGGATCGAAGGCGATAGAGAGGTTGGCCGTGATCTGCAGGGCGACGTGGAGGATCGTCTGCACCCGCGCGGGATCGGTGGCGAAGCGCTTCCACGGCTCAGTGTCCGCGAGGTACTTATTGCCGATGCGGGCCAGGTTCATCGCCTCACGCTGAGCATCGCGGAAATGGAACGTGTCGAGCAGACGCACCAACTCAGCCTTTACGGACTCGAACTCATGGAGCGTAGCGCGATCATAGTCATCCATCTCGCCACATTCGGGCACGACACCGTCGAAGTATTTACCCGTCAGCACGAGTGCACGGTTGACGAAGTTGCCGAAGATGGCCACCAGCTCGTTGTTGTTGCGGGCTTGGAAATCTTTCCAGGTAAAGTCGTTGTCCTTCGTCTCGGGCGCGTTGGCGGTAAGCACATAGCGGAGCACATCTTGCTTGCCAGGCAGATCGTCGAGGTATTCGTTGAGCCATACGGCACGGTTCTGCGACGTAGAGATCTTGTCGCCCTCGAGGTTCAGGAACTCGTTAGCCGGCACATTGTCCGGCAAGATGAACGACCCTTCGGCGCGGAGCATGGTCGGGAAGACGATGCAGTGGAAGACGATGTTGTCCTTGCCAATGAAGTGCAGCATACGCGTCTCTGGATCCTTCCACCATGTCTCCCAGCGTCCGTAGCGCTCGGGCTGCGCGTCACACAGCTCCTTCGTGTTACTGATGTAGCCGATCGGCGCATCAAACCAGACGTAGAGCACCTTGCCTTCGGCGCCCTCAACAGGCACGGGAATACCCCAATCCAGATCACGACTGACGGCGCGCGGTTGCAGCCCCATATCGAGCCAGCTCTTGCACTGACCGTAAACGTTTGGCTTCCACTCCTTGTGCTCCTCGAGGATCCACTGGCGAAGGAAAAGTTCGTACTGGTCGAGCGGCAGGTACCAGTGCTTCGTGCGACGCATCACGGGTGCACTTCCGCTGATGGCCGAGCGTGGATTGATCAGCTCCGTGGGGCTGAGCGACGAGCCGCAACGCTCGCATTGGTCGCCGTAAGCATGCTCGTTGCCACAGTGGGGGCAGGTGCCGGTGATATAGCGGTCGGCGAGGAACTGTCCGGCCTCCTCGTCGTAGTACTGATCACTCTCCTTCTCTAAGAAGACACCCTTGTCGTAGAGCGTACGGAAGAAGTCGGAGGCCATGCGATGGTGCACCTCGGAGGAGGTGCGGGAGTAGATGTCGAAGGAGACGCCGAAGCGCTCGAAGGTGTCCTTGATAAGCGCGTGATAGCGGTCTACGATGTCTTGCGGGGTGACGCCTTCCTTCTTGGCGCGGAGGGTGATGGGCACGCCGTGCTCATCCGACCCACCGACGAAGAGGACGTCGCGTCCGCAGAGTCGCAGATAGCGCGCGTAGATGTCGGCAGGCAGGTAGACACCGGCAAAGTGTCCGATATGCACCGGCCCGTTAGCGTAGGGCAGTGCGGAGGTGATGAGGGTGCGTTTGAAATCTTGTTTTGTTTCTTCCATAGGGGTGATCGATGTTGTACTGTTTATCTGTGTTCGTTTTCTCTCTGGGGTGGATGATCTTCATTCATTGACATAGCCCATCTCGAATCCAGCCTCGGTGCCTTGGCCGGGGCGACTGCGGAGGATGAGCTTGCTGTGGTTACGGACGAGGAGCTCGCGACAGATGTTCAGGCCAAGCCCGCTACCCTTCTCGCCGCGTGTGCCACGTGTCGTGACGAGGTTGTCCGTGTGGAGGATCGATTGGATCTGCGCGTCAGTCATGCCTTGGCCGCTGTCGCAGACGAAGGCGGAGACGGTCGAGCCGCTGCGCTTGACGACGAGGCGTATCTCGCTGCCAGATTCGGAGAACTTGAGCGCATTGTTCACCAGGTTACGCAGGACGGTGTGAATCATTTGGCGATCGGCCCGAACGGTGCACGGCTCGTCGGAGAAGTCGGTCCGGAGCGTAATCTCCTTGTTTTCGGCCGACATGATGTAGAGGCCCATCGCGTCACGCATGACGTCGCGGAGGTCGAAGCGGGAGGGCTCGTAAGTGATGCGATCGGTCTGCGTGTGGGCCCAGTTGAGCAAGTTATGCAGCAGATCGACCTGCGCTTCGGAGGCGCGATAAAAGAGGCCGAGGTAGCGCGAGAGGGTCTCCGAATCGTAATCCTCAAGGTTGGCCAGGATCTCCTCCATAGCCATCTTCTGCGCCACGGCGGGCGACTTGAGGTCGTGCGAGATGACGGAGAAGAGCTTGTCTTTCGTCGCATTAATGGCGCGCAGCTCACGGTTGCGCCGGCGAACGAGTCGGCGGTAGCGGTTGACGAAGTAGAGTACCACGAGGCAGGCCACGATGCCGACGACCAAGAGCCAGAGTTGCAGGTAGCGCTGTTTCAGCTCCTCGTTTTGGATGGCGATGCGATGCTCCTTTTCGGCCGTCTCATACTCCACCCGGAAGGCCTTCATCTGCGTCTCGGCGTCCATCTGATAGAGCGAATCGCCCAGCGCCTTGTTGCGCTCCAGATATTCCAACGCGAGAGCTGGGTTCGAGGTGCGATAAAGCGCATAGAGCTGCTCGCAAGCCTTCATCTCCATTTCCGTGAAGTTCATCTCGCGGGCCATCTCGTCTGCCTGACGGTAATAGGCTGCCGCCTCAGCGACGAGTCCTTGTTTCTGCTTGACCTGCCCCAGGTAACCGAGGCAATAGATCATGCCCACGGGATGCTGGAGACGCCGGACGCCGTCGAGCGCCTGAGAGAAATACCGCTCGGCCTGCGTCCAGTCGCCGGCCGCCATGGCGGCCAGACCCATAGACGACTGGGCGGTGGCGATGCCCATCGTGTCGCCGAGCTGTTCACTGATGGCGAGGGCCTCGCGGAGGATTTGCATGGCCTCCTTCGGGCGGTTCATCTCGCCGTAGGCGCCGCCAAGGTTACGGAGCAGTTCGGCGCGCATGGGCAGGGACTCCGGCGCCGGGATTTGGCGGAGCGTCTCGAGCCCCTTGCGGTACATGACGATAGAAAAGGAGTCGTCGCGCATGTGGTGATAGAGCGCGCCCATGTTGTTGTAGGCCGAGGCCAAACGTTCCGGATTGCCTTGCTTCTCGGCCACCTCGAGGCAGGTGCGGATGCTCTGCCGGGCGCCGTCAAAGTCGCCCGTGCGGACGTAGGCCTCCGTCTGCATGGTCAGGAGGGCAAACCAGCCGGCAGTGTCCTTCAAGGCGCATGTGGGCGGAATGGCCAGCTGCGCGCTGTGGATGCACTTACGGAAGAGCGCTTGGTCGTAATAGTACTGTGCGAGGCCACTATAGAGGATCCATCGAAGGCTGTCCTCCGTCGTGTTGCGGGTGAAATGATACGTGTTCGACAGCGCCTTTTCGCGGGTCAAGACGGCTGCCAGGCGATTAGCGGCCTCGGCGCGTTTGGCTCCGGGGCGGGCCGCCTCAAACTCACCGGTGAGGAGCTCCACATCCGCGTCGCTCTGCGCCACGGCCAAGAGTGGTGTCAGGGTTAGGAATAGGCCGATACCGGCACGGTGTAAGATCTTCTTCATCTCTCTGTCTGTATATCTGAATGTCGCGCAAAAGTAACGGCCGCCGGGGCAATTTTCAATTGTTAATGGTCAATGACCCAGATGGAGACCTATCGCCGGGGACGAGTATGGCCATATATAATACGTATAGGGGGACGTAATACTTACGCCCCCTCTCTCGTACCCGGAAAACTTCGCGACTACGCACGCTTACGTACTCTCTTCCGGAAAATCTGACGTGTTTCTCGAAAAGTCGATTGTAACAAAGTGTAAATTGTATGCAGTTTCAGGCGATCCATAGGATTCGATAGACGTCTGATAAACAGCGGATAGCGCACTTGTAAAATGAACATTCCGGTCGTTGACACGGAAAAAATGAAATACGTAATATTACGTATTGACACGCCTCTTTTACCGCCGGAACTTTGCACTCGCAATCGGACAAGATTTCGATCGCAGATAAACAAGATGAAGATGAATAAGTACACGGTAGATCAGAAATTTCCATTTATCAACTCGTAAGCGGTGCGGACAGCCTCCTCACTTCCTACACATCCCCCAAACGATATGAAAACAAAATTCCGCATTTCAATCCTCCTCATCACCCTCTTGGGGCTGATGAGCGCCACAAGCGACAGCTGGGCACAAAAATCACACGCACACGAGGTGACATTCACGCCCGAGAAGCTCATCGTCCCGGCCGAAGGCGGCACCTTCAAGATTCAGATGAAGGCCTTAGGTTATTTCTGGAATTGCTCCGCCCCACCCTCTTGGGTGACGTATCTGGAGCCGCGAAGCAATGATAAGGACTATCTGGGCGAGCACGACATCACCATCACCTTCATGCCCAATATCGGCCCTACACGTAGTCACACACTCTACTTCAAGACCGAATACGCGTATGCCGGCGGCCCCGGCGACGTGGACACCTCCAAGTACGTCATCACGCAGCTCTCCGGGGAATTCGTCGCACCCACCGTGGCCAACAAGGCGCTCACCCTCTCGGCCACCGAAGACGCGATCACCGTCACCTGGCACGCTGCGAAGGACAACAAGACCCAGGCAAACTACCTGACGTATCGTGTCTACGTGGCCGACAAACCCTCGCTGCTGACCGACCTTTCCTTTGACAGCGATCTCCCCGCAGCGCACGACCAAAATGGGTCGAATCCCTCCCAAGCGGGCACTTTCACAACCACCATAGAGAAGTACACCGACGGCCAGCAGCTCATCGAGACGCTCGAACCGGGCACGACGTATTACGTCATCGTGGCCGTGTACGACGAGGATGAGAACGTCACCGAGTACACCATGGGGCAGGTGAAGACCGCCACCCCCGCCACCCCCTTCGTCAAGCTCTCCGAGCAAGAGATCGTTATGGACGCCAGCGGCGGCAAGCATACGCTCACCGTGACCAGCAACTACGGCTGGAACAGCGACGTCTCCCCCAACGGGGCGCTCAAACGAAACGGAGGCTGGTTCACCAATACCGGCATGTCAGCCATCGGTGGCAACGGCATAGCGTCGGATGATGACTACTCCTTCGCTGTCGATCCGAACACAAGCTCGGACGATCGCAAGCTCACCGTCACCTTATCGTCCACCAGAGACCCCTCCATCACCACCACACTCACCATCACGCAGAAGGGCACTAAGCCCACCGAGGTCATGGTCAGCTCGCTGCTGATGAACCTGCCCCGCGTAACGGTCAATGGCGATCGCAGCCGCTTCAACCTCAACGCCACCGTGTATCCCGCCGACGCTACCGACAAGCGCCTGCAATGGTCGAGCAGCGACGAGAGCGTAGCTACGGTACACGCCTCTTCAGCCTCCGCCTCACGGCTCAAGTCGGGCGTCACGATAGGGACTGCCGTAGAGGTACGCATCCATAAGAAGGGTAAGGCCGTGATCACCGCCCAGGCCATGGACGGCAGTGGCAAGTCGGCCTCGTGCGAGGTGGACGTCCTCTCCACCGTCAGCAACGCCACCGTAGCCTCCCCCGCACGTATCTATGCCGCTAACGGCACACTCCGCATCAGTCTTCCGACAGCCTCCCGCGTAGAGATCTACACCCTGCTCGGCCAATGCTTCCACAGCTTCACCGCTCCCGCCGGCGAGACCTCCCTCACGCTCCCCGCCGGACTCTATATCGTCCGCGCTGGTGAATCCGTACAGAAGATCAGCATCAATTAAGCAGCTGTTGGGACTTTGTTTCGGAGACAGCTCCACAGAACAATCATCCAATAAATTCAAAACAGCTTCTCTAAACAGTTTCTGAGACAGCGATGAACCACGACAGCCACAGAACCAGCAACAAGCCTCCCCCACCTCCCTACAATCGGGAGCAAGCGAAGGCTTCACTGAAGCGGTTGATCGACGTGTATGCGCATTACCTGAATGCCTGTCACCCCCTCGACAACCCCAACAGTCACACGCCCCCGAACAAGCGCAACGGCGAACGATAGCCCGCTGTCGCCACGACAAGTACCCCCGCCCACCTGCCATCCGTGCAGAGAGGCTGACGCGAACAACAAGGCCAGACCGGCCCTCAGTAAAAAGAACAAGGGAATGCTTCCCACCCAACAAACATGTATCACACAACAAAAACCCCTACAGAAATGAGACGATTTATTTCAATGATGATGATGGCCATCGTGGCCGTCACATGCGTAACCTGCCTCGCGAGTTGCAAAGACGATCCCGTTCCGGAACCCATTCCGCAACCGCAACCCCAGCCACAGCCGCAACCGAACCCCAATCCGCAGCCGAACCCCAACCCAAATCCCAACCCGGGCGGCGAGGCGAAGTCGATCAAGCTGGACCGGACGGAGCTTACGCTCAAGGTCGGCGAGCGGGCCTCGATCAAGGCCGAGGTAGAGCCTGCCAACGCTGCGGTCAAGCTCGTGAGCTGGAAGAGCAGCGACGAAAGTGTAGCCACGGTGACGGACGGTGGCGAGGTGGTGGGCAAGAGCGCCGGTAAGGCGACGCTCACGGCCAGCTGCGGCAGTGCAAGAGCGACCTGTCAGGTGACGGTCAAGAAGGAGCAGCAAGCGCTCGCACCGATCCAGGTGCAGATGACCGGCTCGATCAACCACACGCAGTACACCGCTGGCCAGTCGGCCACGATCACCTTCAACCGCTTCCCCGCTTCGGTCGAGGAGTTCAAGCAGGTGCGTGAGCAGATCGGACGTGAACCGCAAGGCGCCATCGCCCTGCAAGTCATGGCCCATGAGATGTTCCGCCGCGACCGAGAGATAGGCCGCGCGTGTATCGAGCTGAACAGCACCGGGACGGAAGGGCGAAAAGCTATGGAGCGGCTCAAGGAGCTTTACCGCGCCGGCGACTCCTACGCCCGTCCGTACCTGATGGCAGCCTTCCTGAAGGGTGCCCGTCCCGACAACGGCTACAATCCCACGAAGCCTTACACGATAGAGATCACGGCAGACCCGGGGCACAAGTATGACAGCACGAAGGACTACACGTTCCAGGCCCCGATCGTGTACTTACGCATCAAGACCCAAGGCCGTTCGCAGGGATTCGAGATCATCTCCGTGGTCAAGACCTTTAAGCCGGACGAACCGAGCAATGGCACGTATTTCATTGTAAACAACTGCCCGGGCCTGTACGTGCAGGTGGCGCCGATCTCGTACGAGCATAAGTTCTTGGGCCTCGATTAAGAGACTGTTTGGGCTACCGCCCCGCATACAAACGAATCTTCTTCATTTTTCCCCCTCCCCTGACGCCCCTCGATCCTTTGTCGGGGTGGAAGGTGGGGAGGGGGATTCCCTCAAACCCCACAAACCCTATACACACCGAACCATTATGAGAACGAATATGATTTGGACCACCTTAGTGGCACTGCTTATAGCCCTCACCGCCTCCGGTTGTAAGAAGGACACCCCGGAACCGAAGCCGGAAGGCGCGTTCCGCCAAGTGACCCTCAAGGGCTTCTCCTACATCTGCCCCACGATCCTCAAGCCCGTCCAGCTGGCGGACAGAGAGCAGACGAGTCAGCTCTTCACGCTCTACGGCGACGACGTTACCAACTCCATCGCCTGCTCCGTGAAGGAGTTGGAAGGCGACGACGACTTCACCCTCGAGGATGCCGAAGAGGCCCTTGCGGAGCTCCTCAGAGAGTTCCCTGACGCCACGGGCCAAGCCTACCCGGACGGCGTCCTGCTGCGTAAGTCCGGCGTCAACCCCCAGCTCGGCAAAGAGAATATCTACATGACCATGCGACTTATGGTCAGCGGAAACAAGCTCTTCACGCTGGTCTTCAACTACACCGAGAGCAACAAGGTTATCCTCAGCAAGTATGTCGACCCGGTCATCAACTCCATCCAAGCCCCCAAGTAACTCCCCCCTAACACACGATTCAAAATGAAAACAACCCGATTCCCCCTCCTCATCCTCATCGCCCTCTGCGCGATGACCCTGGCCGCCACCACGACGCTGACGGCCCAAACCAAGACCTTCCGCGGCGCATGGTTCACCGTGGAATACCCGGCGAACTTTACCGCCGAAGGCTCCCTGCCCTCGGCCACCTCGGGCGAAGACGAAGCGTTTGACAGCGCCACCTTCACCTCGCCCGACGGCTCCGTCACCTTCTACGTCTATTCGCCCCAGTGGTCAGGCGACCCGACCGACATCGAACTTTCGGAGAACGAACGCGAGGGCCAGCGTAAAGTGACCCGCGGCAAGCGCCAGACCGTCACCTACTGGACCATCGGCGCCAAGGATGGCAGCTACACCCGCAGCTATCAGGAGGTGCGCGAAGACGAAACGATGCACGTCCTCGGCATCCACTACACCACGCAGCAGGCGTACAACAAGTACAAGAAGCAGTACCTCCAATTCAAGGCCTCCCTCAAACAATTCGCTGACTAAAATCTCACTCACTCTCAACTCAACTCTCGGGGCGGGCGCCCACCCGACGCCCATGAAACCGTCCGGTGTACACGCCCGCCCCAATCTCCACCCAACACAATCACCCGCTCCCAAACGCATAAACAGATAAACCCCCATCCCCAAACACCTAAACACCCCAAACAATGAAAACAACATTAAGAATCCTCTGCCTCATGGTCCTCGTCGGCCTCATGGGCATGACCACCGAACGCGCCGCGGCGCAGAAGAAAGAAAAGGTGATCCTGGACACCGACATGGTCGAAGTCTTTGACGACGGCGTGGCCATGATGATGCTGGCCAAGGCGCCGAACATCGACCTCCTGGGCGTCACCATCGTCATCGGCAACACCTGGGTGTCCGAGGGCACCGCCTACGGCATCCGCCAGCTGGAGTGCGTCAATCGGACAGACATCCCCATCGTGCCCGGCATCCGCCAGCCGATCTATCCGAACCGCTTCGAGACGATCAAGAACGAGCGCATCCTCTTCGGCATCGGCGACGCCTACGTGGGCGCAGCCGGATACCCCGAGCCCGCCTCTTGGCGCGCCGTCTACCTCCAGAAGTACGGCCGCGAGCCGTCCGTACAGCCGCTCGACATGAAGGCCGTCAACTTCATCATCGACCGCGTCAAGGCCAACCCCGGCGAGGTCACCATCCTGGCCATCGGCACCTGCGTCAACCTGGCCACCGCCGTGCGCATCGCCCCCGAGATCGTGCCCCTCATCAAGCGCGTCATCTACATGGGCGGATCCTTCTTCCGCCCGGGTAACACCACGCCCACGGCCGAGTTCAACTGGTGGCTCGACCCGGAGGCCGCCAAGATCTGCGTCCGCACGCCCTTCAAGGAGCAGGTGATCGTCGGTCTTGACGTCTGCGAGAAGATGGCCTTCCGCAAGGATCGCTACGAGCGGATCACGAACCTCGTCCGCAACGAGGGCATCAAGGGCATGATGAAGCGCAACTACCTGAACGTAAAATTCCTCGAGGAGCCTACCTATACGCACTACGTCTGGGACGTCATTGCCGCCTCCATCCTCATCGACCCCACGCTGATCCGCGAAGAGGTCAAGCGCTACGTGGACGTCAACTCGCAGTTTGGCTTCTCCTACGGTCAGGCCCTGGCCTTCGACTCCAACCAGCCCGTCGGCAGCCAGCAGGCCCGCATCATCCTCACCGTCGACGAGCCTCGCCTCTGGTCGATGATCGAGAAATACTGCTCCGAGTTTTAGGGGCGTCTGCTCGGATACCGCCCCCTCGTCCGTCAGGGTAGGGGCGTATCGCATACGCCCCACCAAACGCCCCCCCGGGCCCGAATGGATGGACGCCGGGTATGATCATCCGCCCCGTGCCGGGGCGCCCGGTAGGGCGTATTCAATACGCCCCTACACGGGTACCCGCATAAACACACAAACGCCCAAACACATAAACATCTCAACAGGGCCTCAGGCCCCAACACCTCAACAATATGAAATACATCATCCTACAGCGGGCCAACCCGCAAGACCGCCGCAAGGCCAAATGGTACGCCACGCCCCTCTTAGAGCGCCGCGTGCGTCAGGCCGAGCTCACCAGCCAGCTGACCGAGACCCTCGGCATCCGTTACGGCATCGTCCGTAAGATCATCCAAGTCTTTCTCGAGGCCGTCGTGCGCCACCTCCTCTCCGGGCGCAGCGTCTGCCTGCGCCCCTTGGGCACGCTCCGCATCTCCTTCACCAGCGACGGCATGGAGGAGCCCGAGCACGTCACCCCGGACATGATCCGCGACCTGAAGATCGTCATCACCCCCGACAAGCTCTTGAAGGAGCAGCTCAGCAACCTGCACTTCGAGCTGCACGAAGACCCCGCCGCCGCCTCCTCTCCCCACGAGTCGGTCGTCGAGATGATGCCCAGAGCATACCCCCGGGGGGCCCAGCCTTGGGTATGATCCGCCGGGTGGTCAGGCCGCCCAGGGTTTCGCCCCGATCGTCCACACGCCAGGGGTTTCGCCGCCCAGGGTTTCGCCCCGATCGTCCACACACCAGGGGTTTCGCCCACCCAGGGTTTCGCCCTGGGCTATGGTACACCGGGCCTACAGCCCGGCCGGGTACAGGGGAGCGCCCTGTAGGGGCGCCGGATCATAGCCAGGGGCGAAACCCCTGGGCGGCGGATCATAGCCAGGGGCGAAACCCTGGGCGGCGAAAACCCTGAGCGGCTCCCGGCCGGATTGATTGAACGAATAAATAATGAATAGAGATCATGCCACAGTCCTTATCAAAACTGTATATCCACACGGTGTTTCATATCAAATCCACAAGCGTCACCATCCGCAATGAAGATCGCGGCGCCCTATACGAATACATGGGTGGCATATTGAATCATATCGGGTGCCTGCCGATACGGATTAATGGTGTGGACGACCACGTGCACCTGCTTTGTCTCTTGTCAAGAACCGTCTCAACGGCGAAAATGATGGAAGAGGTGAAGCAGCGGAGCAGCTGTTGGATCAAAACCATAGACCCTCGTTACTACCGCTATTTCGCCTGGCAGAACGGATATGGTGCTTTTTCCGTCAGCCCGTCGCTTGTTAAACGCGTAGAGAAATACATCGACAATCAAGAGGAGCATCACCGTACGACAACCTTTCGCGATGAGTACGTGGCCATCCTCAAGGATCACGACGTACCATTTGATGAGGACTACTTATGGACAGATTAGATGCCACGCGGGGGCGCCGGACCATAGCCCGGCCGGGTACAGGAGAGCGGCCTGTAGGGCCGCCGGATCATAGCCCGGGGCGCAACGGCATACGCCCCCCACCAACCGGGCCGCAAGGCCCGAATGGATGTACCGCCCCGCCCGTATTCGACCGCATCGGGTACCCGCCCCCCCCCAGGGTTTCGCCCTGGGCTATGGTACACCGGGCCTACAGCCCGGCCGGGTACAGGGGAGCGCCCTGTAGGGGCGCCGGATCATAGCCAGGGGCGAAACCCCTGGGCGGCGAAACCCTGGGCGACGAAACCCCTGGGCGGCGAAACCCCTGGGCGGCGAAACCCCGGCGTCCGCAGACGCCCCCGAGGCCTCGGAAAGTGTGAAAACGCGCCGCTGAACGTTTCCGAGGCGTCGGAAAGCTCCAAAACACGCCGCTGAACGTTTCCGAGGCCTCGGAAAGCTCAAAAACGCGCCGCTGAACGTTTCCGAGGCCTCGGAAAGCTCAAAAACGCGCCGCTGAACATTTCCGAGGCCTCGGAAGGCTCAAAACACGCCGCTGAAGGTTTCCGAGGCCTCGGGGCGTTTTTCACGAACAGAATCAAGAACTATCACTCTTAATCCCAGATTTTATGGAAGATTACATTGAGATCAACAGAGCCGGGCTAACCAAGCTCGACAACGGCAGGCATTACGAGTATCACAACAATGTGTACGACCTGCTACACGAGGTTGACGCCACGAAAATTGGTGTCCCCGTAGAGAAAATCACCCAGTACAAGGGCGGCATTGACGTCGAAGGTCAGATCAACCGCGAGAGCCAAGCCAGCCTCGACACCCAGCGGATGCAGAAGGCCGACGAGGCGCGCGACCGTCTCCTCTCGTACCTCTTCGGCATGATCCGCACCAACCGCTTCTCGCCCGAAGCGGCCGAGGCAGCGGCAGCCGACGAGCTGGAGATCGTCATCAGGCCCTATTACGGCATTCAAAAGATCGACGTAGATCAAGAGTCAGCCGCCATCGACGGCCTTTTGATCGACCTCCGAGAGGCGAAAAACACGCCCTTCCTCACCACGCTACGCCTCACCGCCATCCTGCCCAAGCTGGAGGCGGCCAACGCCGACTTTCGCAAGATCTACAAGACACGCACCTCCGCCCGGGCCAACGACAAAGAGCTGCCCTCGGCCAAGGCAGCCCGCGCCAAGACCGACGCCGTCTTTGACCGCATCGTCTTCATCCTGCAAGCCGCCTACTACTCCGGCGCCTCGCCCATCGAGCGCACACTCATCGCCTCCATCGTCAAGCAGATCAACCAACGCACCCAGGAGATCTTCGACAAATACAACCAGAGCCTCGCCAAGAAGAAGGCCGCCAAAAAGCCCAAGGATCCCACCGATCCCAAGCAACCCAAGGAACCTAAGCAGCCGAAGGATCCCAAAGATCCCAAGCAGCCCAAGGAACCGAAGGAACCGAAGAAGCCCGATGGCGAGAAGCCGAAAGATCCCAAGAAGCCGGACGAGGGCGGTAAGAAGCCCGAAAAGCCCGGCGGCGGCGACGGCGATCCCGACATCCATCTGCCGGAAGAATGAACAGCAGCCCGGCCCCCTCGTCCGTCAGGGTAGGGGCGGGCGTCTGCGGACGCCGGCGAATCTGGCCGGGGATCCGAATGCACGTACCCGGCCGGGCTGTAGGCCCTGTGGACCATAGCCCAGGGCGAAACCCTGGGGCGTATTGAATATGCCCCCCCAAACGGGCCTCCGGGCCCGAATGGATATACCGCCCCGCCCGTATTCGACCGCATCGGGTACCCGGCCCGCCCAGGGTTTCGCCCTGGGCTATGGTCCACCGGGCCTACAGCCCGGCCGGGTACAGGGGAGCGCCCTGTAGGGGCGCCGGATCATAGCCAGGGGCGAAACCCCTGGGCGGCGAAACCCTGGGCGGGCGAAACCCTGGGCGGCGAAACCCCGGGGCGCCCGGTGGGGCGTATTCAATACGCCCCTACACGGGTACCCACCCCAACAAACCAACGGGCCTTTAGGCCCCAACACCTCAACAATTCAACGGGCCTTTAGGCCCCAACATCAACCGGGCCGCAAGGCCCCCAACACAATCAGAATTATGGACTCAAGAACACATTACAAGAACATGCTCCTCGCCCTGCTGCTCATCCTCGCGGGGCTGGCAGGAGCCATCGCGCCGCAGACAGCGGCGGCGAAGGAGTACTACGGTATCAAAATCGGCGGCGTGGATGTCACCTCCGAGAATTACACCGACATCTCCGCCTCGGGCGGCTTCCCGGCCGTCCAGAGCGGCACGGTGACGTTTGACCCCGATTCCTACACGCTGACGCTAAATAATGCCACAATCAATACGGGCGAAGTAGGAATTTATATCCGAAGACAAACCACCCTCGTGCTGCAAGGCAGCAATACCCTAACAACATTCGGCGCCGGAATCGTGATAGCAAGAATAATGACGAAAGATGCCATCTCGCCGAACATCACAGGCTCGGGAAACTTGACAATCCATTCAGCTCAACGCGTGGGGATCGCTTCCCCGAAAGATGGCCTGAATATCACCTCGTGCACCTTGACGGTAAACGGAGGGATTGAATTGCCGGGGGGACTGACCATCCGTAGCAGCAACGTGTATGTCCAAGGTGGTCCATTGAAAGCGGGAGATATATCGCTGTCGGGATGTAAGATCGTGCATCCGGCAGACGCCGCCTCCGAAAGGATCAAAGGCACTCCGTATTACGCTGTCACCTCATCATCCGGCGAGATCTGCACGGAAGTCTGCATCAGCACGGGCAACCAATGTCATGAAAGCACCAGCACCGGCCCCAGCACCCCCACCACATTCACCTTCTCCCCCCCGGAGGTAATCCTAAATGCAGCCGGAAATAGTATCACAGTAAAACTCACCTGCAATAAGGAGTTTTCTTGTTTCACATACGATAAGCCGATATGGATCGATGCACCCTCCTTCTACACTGACTTAAGTAAGGAGAAAGACATATCGTTTTCAGCCCAGCCCAACACCGGCGACAACCGGCGGAGGGATGAAATCATCTTCCATACCAGCTTGGGGCCGGCGACGCTCAAGGTGACGCAGCTGGGAGCCAACACAAAGCCCGAGCTTACCCTCGATCCCAAAGAGCTGAAGGTGGAAGCAAAGGGGGGAGAGCATCAGGTGTCACTTGGCAGCATACAGGATTTTAAGCTCAACAAGGTGACGCTGCCGAATTGGATAAATCAGAATCCGTCCCTCTGGCATAAAGGCCCGGGGCTCTTTATTTGTACGTTCACCTTCGATCCCAACCCCGGCCCCGAACGGACGGCCAACATCGTCTTCAAAACGGATTTGGGCGACGTCACGCTCAAGGTAACGCAGACAGGCGGCGCAAAGCCCGAGCCGAAGCCCGAAGTCAAGTTCACCCTCGACCCCAAAGAGCTAAAGGTGGAAGCGGACGGAGGCAAGAAGGAGGTAAAGCTCAGCTGTAACCAGGCGTTTGAGTTGAACAAGGTGACGGTACCCAGCTGGATGGAGCGAGTACCTTCCTCCGCTACCTCTGACGAAAAGAGCCGCGTCTGTGCCTTCAACATCAAACCCAACACGGGCGCCGAACGTAAAGGGGAAATCATCTTCCATACCGATAAAGGCAACGTCACGCTCAAGGTAACGCAGGCGGCGGGCACCAAGCCCGAGCCGACGCTGACGCTCAGCCCCGATATGCTCACCTTCCCCACCGGCGGCGGCAAGCAGACGGTCAACGTCAAGAGCGACTACGGTTGGGACACCAAGGCCAGCGCCGCCTCCGCAAGCTGGATGAAGCTCACGACCGACGTCAAGACGGGCACGATCGTCGTGGAAGTCACCCCCAACACCAGCACCAAGAAGCGCGGCGCAACGATTGGGGTGGTCTCGTCCAGGAGACGGATAGGCCACCGCACCCCCATCACCCGCCACATCCTCGTCACGCAGGAAGCCGCGAAGGCCGTGGAGCCACCCGTGGCCGCCACCGGAATCTCCCTCAACCCCGCAGCCATGACCATGGGCAGCGGCGGCGGAACGGTCGGCTTCAACGTCTATGCCGGCAAGGGATGGACGATCAGCGGCAGCCCCGACTGGATGCACCCCGACGCCACACGTGGCTCGGGCACGCGCCTCGTCATCGTCCGCTTCGACCGCAATGAGTCGGGCGCCGAACGCACGGGCAAGCTCACCGTCAAGAGCGACGACGGCAAAGCCGAACGCACCTTCACCCTCACCCAACGCGCCGGCCAACGCAAGCCCACGCCCAGCCCCGGCAGCACCCCATCCGAGGAATACGACTACGACCTGGCGCTGAACCCCGAAGAGATCACCGTCGGCCCGTCGGACGGCACCGGCAGCTCGATCAGCGTCGCGACGAGTCGCCTCTGGGCCGGCTCCACGACCGAGGACTGGATCCGCCTCGAGAGCGCCGTTGGCCGCGGCAATGGCACGTTCACCTTCACCGTCGCCCCCAACCCGTCCAAGGAGATGCGCCACGGCACGATCACCGTCCGTACGCAGCAAGGCATGGACGAGCTGAAAGTGGCCATCCACCAGCAGGGCAACGACGGCAGCGTCGTGCCACCCGCCGAGGTGAAAGTCTCTAACGTCACGCTCGACCCGGCCACGCTCACCGTCAACGGCGACCTCTCCACGGCGCTCATCTCCGCCATCGTCTCGCCGGACAACGCGCGCAACAAGGGTCTCCTCTGGATGAGCTCCAACGCCTCCGTGGCCACCGTGCAAGTCTTCACCCCGAAGCAGTCGGCCGCACTGCCCCAGCTGCGCTTCGCCCCCGACGCCGACGACTACGCCCTCGTGACCATCGTCGGCAAGGGTAAGGCCGTGATCACGGCCGCCGCCAGTGACGGCAGTGGCATCGTCGCCCGCTGCGAGGTGAACGTCCTCTCGACCGTCGCCAACACCGTGCCCTACGCCCCGCAGGCGAAGGTCTACACCGTCGGCCCGACGCTCTACCTCTCCCTCCCGACGCCCGAGGCGGTACAGGTCTACACCCTCGCCGGCACGCTCTACCGCACCTGGCAAGCCCCCGCCGGCGACACCTCCCTGACCCTCCCCGCCGGCACGTACATCATCAAGGTCGGCCCGCTGACCGAGAAGGTTCACGTACCACGGTAGGGGCGTATTGAATACGCCCTACAAACATCCCGCAAGGGATGAATGAACATACCCGGCGTCCATCCATTCGGGCCCGTGGGGCCCGTTTGGTGGGGCGTATGCAATACGCCCCTACACCGGTACGATCATTCGGGCCATCGGCCCGCCCCGTGGTACGGTCATTCGGGCCCGTGGGGCCCGTTTGGTAGGGCGTATGCAATACGCCCCTACACGGGTACGATCATTCGGTCCATCGGCCCACCCCGTGGTGCGGTCATTCGGGCCCGTGGGGCCCGTTTGGTGGGGCGTATGCAATACGCCCCTACACGGGTACCCACCTAAACGAACCAACGGGCCGCAAGGCCCCAACATCTCAACACCTCAACGGGCCTTTAGGCCCCAACGCATAAACAATTCAACAGGGCCTCAGGCCCCAACGCATAAACAATTCAACAGGGGCGCAGCCCCCCAACATATTAACATCATAAACCCCAAAAACAAGATGAAAACAAAAGCATTCACCCTCATCCTCGCCCTGGCCATGCTGGGGCTGATGGCAGTCATTAACCCCGCCGCAGCGCAGGACATCCGCCTCAGCGGCTCCGTGGCCTACGTCGTCAAGTCCGACGGCAACGTCTACAACGGCTCGAACAGCCAGATCGGCCAGTTCCGCGGCAACACGCTCCACAATCGCGGCGGCGCGAGCGTCGGCGAGATCCGCGGCAACAGCATCTACCGCGGCGGCTCCAGCGTCGGCGAAGTGCGCAGCGGCACCGTCTACAACCGCAGCGGCCAGAGCATCGGCGAGATCAAGAACGGCACGATCTACAACGCCTCTCATTCCAGCATCGGCAGCTATAGCAACGTCGACCCGACCCGGGTGGCCGCGCTCGTCTTCTTTAAGCTGCTCAACTAATCGTTCACGCACACCGTAACCTCAGAGAGCAGGCGGACGCGGGGAGGGCAGCAAACTCGTTCCTCCCCTCCGCCCGCCCTCTCTCTACAACACCACACAAACTCATGAACTCGAAACGCAACCTCTTAGGAATCCTCTTGGCCCTCGTTGCAGGGCTCTTCTGCATCGCTCCCGCCGCTCAGGCGCAAGAGAGCGAATCCGACCTGTCGGCCATCCGCGAAATGTGGGAAGGCCAACCCCTCACCGTCAAGATCTCAGGCAGTCGTGCGGCTGGCCTGGCCGACTTTGCCCGCACCTTCGCCCGCGCCTACCCCTCAGACCTCACCGACGCCATCGTGGCCCGGCTGAACGACCCGAAGAACACGCGCAAGGACCCGAACACCTTCATCTTTGACGCACCCCACGGCTACCTCAAGTATCGCTACGCGATGGACGGCGGCGCGTGGCTCGAGCTCTGCTACTGGACCCTCCCGAAGGGCCATCGGATGGTGGCCGTGAGCATGGTCGACCTCTACAGTAGCGACAAGGAAGGTCTGCTGGCCTTCTACGACTACGACCCCACGACGCACCGGATGAGCCCCATCACGCCGCTGCCCGTACGCCGCGGACTCGAGCGTGGCATCGACGGACGCATCGTGGAGCTGCCGCGCGTAGGCTACGACATCCGTCTCTACGAACCGTCTGACCGTCGAGCCAAGCCCGAGGTGCTGAAGTGGGTCAAAGGCACCACGTCTTTCGAGGCCGAATGATAGCCCACCCTGTCCCCCCTTCGGAGCGTCCTCACCGTGCGACGCCCTGAAGGGGTCATGACTTCTTATTCATATCACACTTCAAACCCACCCACACAATGAAAACTACGCACCGCATCATCGCATGCTTGATCGCACTGATCTGTTTCTCCGCACAGCGCGCCGCGGCCGACTCGCCGCTCACCTCGACCGATTTCCATCAGGCTTATGCCGACGAACCTATCGTGGCGCAGGTGGAAAAGGGACGTACGCCCTCCGACGAGACGTGGGCCTACTTGGCCGCACCCGACAATCCCGTGGCCGTCAAGATGGCCATCATCAATAAGATCGGATGGGCTTTCGAGGGCAAGAACAGCTACCAACTCTTCCTCAGCTACCTCAAGCGCCAAGGCATCTGCAAGCGGGAGAAAGATCTCTACCAGAAGCGCCCGGGCGACCTGCTGCTCTCGGCTGCTTACCTCAAGGCGATGGATAACTATTTCAACGTCGAAGAGGCGGCCCGCATGGCGCGTCGGGCACGGCAAATGCACCCGGACAGCTACACGGTGAACATCATCTGCGCCCTCATCGAGGCACAAATAGCCTTCGACAGCGACTGGGGCGAGGTCTACCGGCTGACCGACGCCGTACGCCGCAACACCACGCTCAAGGACGACATGAACGACGAGGCCAAACGCATCATCTTCGAGTATATGGATCTCTACGGCTCGGATACCTAACGCGGCTGGCAATTATCCGCAACTATGCGGACCTTTACGACCAGTAATCACCCCCTCATTTACACACACAATGAAAACGACCAAGCATCTTTTTTACGCAGGGCTCATGGCCCTCCTCCTTGGGCTGATGACCCTCGGCGCAGCGCCCATCGAGGCACAGACGGGTAAGCACGACCTGACGCGCCGCACGTGGAGCGACGGCTTCACGGCTTACACCGTGCGACGGGGTACGGGCGGCCTGCTCCTCTTCGAGGGCGGATCCCTCTATGAGGGTGGGTATGCCTTCGCCCTCAAGCCCGAGGGCGGCGACTTCTACCGCCTGCAACCGGCTCCGGGCCGGAGCGACATCCCTATCCTGGGCGAGCCGGGCAACATTGTCCGCCTCAGGCCCTACGGCCCGGAGATGTATCTCGTGGTCTACGACGAGAAGAACCTCCCGTTCAGCGTGCTGGCGCCCATCCGTGACCTCCGCCAACGGATCGAGGACGACCTTTCGAACTACTACTTAGCTGGCGAATACCGCACCGCGAACGGTCGCACGATCACCTTCTACCCTGCCTCCATCACCTCTAAGCGGCGCGTGCAGGGACTCACCGACGAGGGTGACGAGGCCGTACCCTACACCTTCGGCGAGGAGTACAACACGCCCATGAAAGTTGTCATCCTGCCCGACGGCTCGGCCTATCGGGTGGAGAAGACCGACCTGGGGCTCACCATCCACCGTGTCACCCAAGACGAGGAGGGTCTCTGGACGGGCGACGGCGAGGAGATCATCCGCAATGCGCGGCGCACACGTTTCCTCTCGGAGCTGGACGATCTGCCGGGCGACTTCCCCTGCACCGCCATGCGGGCCCTGACGATAGGGCAGCTGAGCCGCCTTGCCGACGTGGATCTCCGAATCATGCGCAACGAGATCTACGCCCGCCGCGGGCTGCGCTTCGCCGGCGGCGGAGAGATGCAGCGACATTTCGAGTCGAAAGACTGGTATCACCCCGAGGCCGACGACGTCTCCGACCGCCTCACCGAGCTGGATGCGCTCAACATCTCCATGATCCGACGTGCGGAGGAGATGATGACTAACGAGACCTGCCAGCATTGAAATGGATAAGAAACAAGGATGAATGATCCATGATTCTCCCCGGAGATACACCGGGGAGAATGGTGCCGCTCATTGAGAATCGATCACTGACCACTACTTATTAACCACCCATCCCCCCAAAAACGCCGATGAACGCAATACATTTCCTACTCAGCCCCTTGGCCGTGCTGCTGGTCGTCCTCGCCCGATGCGACGACGGGAACGAGGTGCCCGGCCGTCACCGCACGCCCGATCCCACGGCTGTCCGCATCGACCCCACGGCCCACATCTGGAGCGACGGCTACTACGCCTTCGTGGTCAGCCGGACGAACGGCGGAGCGCTCCGCTTCCGCGGCATCTCCTGTCGTAAACGCGAGGCCGACGTCAGCTTCCAGCTCGTCCCCGACGGTCGGGACGGCGCCAACTACCGCATCGAGGGCCACGGACGCGCCTTCAAAAACGCCCGCTCGGGCGACCCCGTCCGCTTGGAGGGCTTCGACGGCACGGCCTACCTCGTCGCCCGTGACGAACGGGGACGCGCCTGCGCCGCCCTCGAGATCATCGCCCCACGGCCCACAAGCGCAGGCGACGGCTATCGGCCCTACGACGAACTGATCCGCACCGTGGAGCGACACATGGCTTACTACTACCTCTCGGGCGAATACCGCACCGATGAGGGTCGCACGATCCGCTTCTCGCCCGACCGTCAGGCCGTCAGCGGACTCACCGCCGGCGGCGGCGAAGTGGCGTACACCTTCGCCCGCGAAGGAGGCGACCCGGTGAACGTCATCCTGCTGCCCGACGGATCGGCTTACCATGTCTTCAAAGGCAGCGTTTCGAGAGGGCTGAATAAGTGCGACGCCCTCATCATCCGCCGTGCCACGCGCCGGGGCGACCGCTGGGTGGACGGCGACACCGTGGCCTCACTCTGCACCATCCGCCGCTACTTCGAGACCGAGAGCGTGCCCGGCACATACCCCTTCCCCAGCACGCGCATCCTGACCTACGGCATCATGCAGCAATTCAGCTTCGAGGAAGCCAGGCTCCTCTCCTTCGAGCTGACCGCCCGCTACGGCGCTCGCTTCTCTTACCCGGTGAGGGAGATAGAGCGCCAGCGCTGGTATCAGCGCATGAAGAAGCGCGACGTGACGCAAAACGATCTCTCCCCCTTGGAACGCATCAACAACGACCTCCTCCGCTGGGATCAGGAGCATGGATCAAAGCGCCCCTACCCCTGGGAGTCGTCCGAGGGCAACGGCGGATGGAGGGAGTCGGACATCTAAGATCTTCGATAATCCCCAATCGGCCATTGACCCATTTAGGTTAATAATTGACCATCGATAATTCTCACAGATATGAAAACAAAAAACTCTCCCCTCATTCTCACCCTACTCCTCGCCCTCCTCGCCTTCTCCGCAGCCCACGCACAGAGCGACGGCAATAAGCAATGGGGTACCCACGTCTTACGCGTACACATCCAGCCCGGCAAGCGGCCCACGATCGCCGACTTCGCCCGCGCCTTCACGAAGCAATACCCCACCCCGCTCAACACCGCCGTCCTGGCCAAGCTCGACGGCAAGGCACCACAGCCGAAGAGCTGCGCATTGGAATACCTCCTCGATGCCCCCAGCGGCTACCTGAAATACAGCTTCCATGAGAATACCTGCAACCGGACCGACTACCCGACGATGGAGATGTGCTACTGGCGCACCGAGGCGGGTCACTGCTTAGTGGCCGTCAATGGCAACACCTACATGGGCAACCTCCTCCTCGTCTTTTACGACTACGACCCCGCCACCGGACTCATGACGCCTCGCAGCGCGCTTCCCTTCAAAGACTTCTACGACGACGTCCGAGAGTTCATCGTCCAACTCCCCCGCAAGGGCAAAGACATCCACCTGGAAGGCTGGTCAGACCGAAGCGCCCCCGCCCCCCTCACCCTCCGCTGGGACGGACTGGGCGGATTCACCCTGGTCGGCGCCGCCGAGCGCTACCGACAGCCCGCGGCCGGCCTTTGGAGAAACGGCCAATTCCCGGCCACATTCAAGACTCGCTTCGGAGACTCCGACAAATACCCGACCCCCTTCAATGTGCACTTCGGGAAATCCGACGAAGCCATTCCGCTCTATAACGGGCCCAGCGGCTCCGCCACCCATCCCATCACACCCGGCGACTTCTGTTACGACATCACCGTGGAAAAGGTGCAGACGGGCAGGGCGTACATCCATTACGCTCAAATGTCCGAGGATCCCACTGTCGAACCATCATACGATCACGCCTGGGTAGACTGTTCCTCGCTCTACGTCTTATTACGCTCCAGACACGAAAGCGTCGCCATGACCCTCTTCGCCGAGCCCACCCGCACCTCGCGCCCCATCCAAACCATCAAAAACGAATACGTCGATGACTCCCAAATCCGTCCATTCCCTTGGCAGCTCTTGGACGCCCGCGAAGGATGGCTGAAAGTGCGCCACCTCCGTACGCACGTCACCGGATGGGTCGAATCACGCTTTGCCTCTTCCGACTTCGTGCAATAAATCTCTCCCTAACGACTCCTCAACAGATATGAAAACGAATCTCTTTTGGACGCGCTCACTCGCCCTACTCCTCGCCCTACTCGCCTTCTCCTCCGCCGCACCCGCGCAAGACGACGACTCTCCCGATTACTTCCGCCGCCCCTTACGCGTGCAAACCGCGGCCGGCAAGCAGGCCACGATCGCCGACTTCGCACGCGCCTTTGCCAGCGCCGACCAAGAGAAGGATCCGCTCTTCAGCGCCACCCTTGCCCGGATCGACGGTCGTCAACCCAAGCTCCCCCAAGGCGACCGGTTCACCTGCCTCATCGACCGTCCACACGGCTACCTCCGCGCCTGCTACACCTTCGGCGAAGGCGGCATAGATCCGAACCAAATCCTAGAAGTATGCTACTGGCGCACCGACACCGACCACCGCCTCGTCGCCGTCTGCAGCTACAGCGACATCGGCACCTACATCCTCATTTTCTACGACTACAATCCCGCCACCGGACTCATGACGCCCCTCGCCCAGCCGCCCTTTCAAGATTTCCACGAGCTCCTCGGGGAACTCATCGTCCAACTCCCCAGCGAAGGCAAAGACATCCACATGAAAAGCTGGTGGGCAGGCGGCCCCGCTCCCCTCACCCTCCGCTGGAATGGCCGTGATGGATTCACTCTTGTCGACGCCGCTGAGCGCTACCGACAGCCCGTACCCAACCAACCCACCACCTGCGACTTCCTCGCACTCTTCAAACCCGAGGTAACTACCGGCGGCGACCCCGTCGACCTCTACGACGCCCCCGACGGCAAAGTCATCCGTCATCTTACCGACAATGATCTCGATTACGACTTGCGGGTCAAGCGCGCAGAAAATGGCTGGGCTTACGTCGACTACGGCAATAACTTGCTGGGAGCAGGCTCATCCGAGGGTAGCGCTTGGGTACGCTGCACCTCCCTCTACGTCCTCCCCGCCGGCCCCGTCTACACCAACTACCTCTACGCCGAGCCCACCCGCGCCTCACACCGCGTCGCCACCTTCGACCAAGCCCAGGACAATAGCACCGATATCTGGTGGAAAGTCCTCGAAATCCGCAAAGGCTGGGTCAAAATCCGCACCACCCACTTAGGCATCACAGGCTGGATAGAAAGCCGCATCCTCTGCGGCTCCGAGGGCGTAGACTGCTGACTCGGCCGCATACCCTTCTTTTCGCGGATACCCGGATAATCATCGACAATTCACAATGGATCATTATGAAACCCCTCTTCCTCCTCCTGTTAGGACTCACTCTCCTCGTCCCCGCCACCCACGCGCAAGACGACGACGTCCAATACGACGAATACACTGACTACGGCGACGAACACGCCGACAAGATGGAGATCATGCGCTCCTTAAGCATCGAAGGCTGGACTCACGAACCGGCGCTCCCCGTGCACGCTTCCACAAGCAAAGGGCCGACGATTGCCGACTTCGCCCGCGCCTTCCTGAAGCAGAAGCGATACAGCAGCTCCTTCAGCCGCGCCATCCTCGCCCGGCTCGACGGTCTCCATCCGGAGCCCGACGACGGCATGTTCCGCTATCTCATCGACGTGCCCCACGGCTACCTCTCCGTCGATACCCCCTTCAACTGCGGTGCGGACTGCACCATCTCGTTAGAGATATGCTATTGGCACACCGCCAACGGCCATCGGCTCGTAGGACTCACTTGGGGCGACCGGGGCATCGGCTGTCTCCTCTTCTACGATTACAACCCCCAGACCCGCCTCATGACGCCCCTCCCCGAGCCCCCCATCAAGGACTTCTACGACAACCCCGCCATGCTGAACGCCCACCTGCCCCGCCAAGGCAAAGACATCCACATAAAGCCCATCTGGGATAACCCCTCCGACACCCTTACCCTCCGCTGGAACGGAAGCGATGCCTTCATCTTCGACGGCGCCGCCGAGCGATATCGGAAGCCCGCGAGAAGCAACGAGGTGGCTCTCTTTGCCCGAGCATATTTCTATCAGACGCCCAACATGCCCGACCTCTCGGCCATGAAGGACGCCCCGCTCTACGACGCCCCGAACGGCATCATCACCCGTCGCCTGACCCCCGCGGAGCAGCAGGAGTACTTCATCATGCTCACCTGCGTCCGCGGCGACTGGGCCGAGATCGCCTACATACAGCCGGGCGATCGATACCCGGTAGATCTGACCCGTAGCCTCCGGCAAGGCCGTGACTACGCCACCGGCTTCCGCCGCGCCTGGGTGCCCCGCAGGGTGCTCTTCGTCGACATCGCCGACAAAGACGGGCCCTTCGACCTGATGCTCCACCTCTACGCCGAGCCCACACTCGCCTCGCGCCGCCTCTATGCGGTGGAGGACATGCGAAACAGCGTCGAAGTGGCGCTCGCATTTCACCTTCTGGAAGCCCGCCACGGCTGGGTCAAGGTGCAAATGGCCACCACCAACTACATCGGCTGGATAGAATCGCGCTACCTCTTGGCCGATTAGGACAGCGATTGAGGATACTGATCCCGCTTCATCATAGATAATTGAAACCGATATGAAAACGAATCTCTTTGGGGCGAATGCGCTTCGCCCCTGTATTGCCTTATTGATCGGGCTACTCACTGTCGCCCCTGCTTGTACGCGGAAGTCGGCCAACGCGCAGGAAACGGCCAGCGCCTCGCCGAAAGTCGCTCAATCCGTCGACCGGCCGGAAGACCTCGTCCGCGCCGAGATCGTAGACGGACGCGTCCGCCTCACCGCCAAAACAGACGAGCTCGGTTGGCCCGAGCACACCCAATTCGTCGAAGGCCTCACGGGCCGCTGCGTCGGACTCTTCGTCGGCGACATCGGCCAAGACACCAACCCCTTCCTCTGCATGCTCATGGATGACGGCGGCGTGGAGCTCCTCTCCTACCACAGCCTCGGCCACGAGGCCTACGGGCGTACACTCTGCTTCACCTCCTCCGGCCGCTTGCCCGGCCTGAAGGACATCACGCGCTTCCGTGAAGGCCCCGTCATGAACGAGTATGGCTTTGCCGATTACGGCACCATCTTCGCCATCAATCGTGAAGGGCGCGAGCACGAGATCGAGCCTTGCATCCGACCCTTCTCCGCGCTCTACAGCTACACCTCCGGCGGAACCGGCATCGTCCTGGAACAACAACTCGTCATCTATCCCGATTGGACCTTCTTGTTCACCCTCGGCATCGCCGAAAGCGAACTCGTCCACACCTACACCGGCCGCCTCCGCCCGATCAAAATGGATTACGAAAACGAAGTCTACGAGTACAGCTACACCATGCTCACCCGCTTCGACTACCCGCCCGTCGGCGACGAGGAAGCGTACGAAAACGCCCGTCCTCAGCCCACCACCGAGCGCGGCTCCTTCCGCCTCACCTACGAAGACGGAAGCCGCAGCTACGACCTCGTCGTCCTCAGCGGCCCCCTTCCCTTCGCCACCGAAAAGGGCTCCCCGGCACGTTACAGACGCGTCCGCAACAGCGATATTCCCGCCCCCAATCTCGTAACCGACTAACCCCCTCACACCTCACAGATATGAAAACCTCCCTCTTTACGCTCCTACTCGGGCTGCTCGCCCTCACCGCCACCGGCTGCCACCGCAGCAACGCCCAAGGCGCCGCAGCGGCAGACGTCTCGGAACTCCCTTGGGGAGAAACCGACATCGTGGCCGTCGCCTTCGTGGGCTACGGCGCCTCGTTCGAAGACTTCAAACAGACGCCTGCCTTCGCCGATCTGAAGCAGCGCTACGGCCTGCCCGACGACATCAGCTGCATCAGCCGCAAGGACGAAGAAGGCGAAGAGAGCGCCACCGACAATGAGCTCTACCTCGTCATCCCCCGCGATCCAAACGCCTCCGTAGCCGTCAACGACCTGCCCGTCGAACGCCTCATCGACCCCGAGGCCGACGTCTATGGCCCGATCCTCTACAAAAGCGAGTCGGGCACGCCCTTCTTTGTCCGCTGTCAAAGCAGCGGCGGCATGATGAACCTTGAAATGATCATCGTGGACAACAACGGCCGACAGATCGTCTACCGCCCGCAGCTCTCCACCGACGACGGCTCGCTTGTCACGCCCGGCATCGTCAACCAGGGCGAAGGCTCCGTGCTCGACATCACGCAGCCGCTGCCCACGAGCCGCCTGCCGCAGTCCGTCGAGTGCCCCGAAGATCCCATCACGGCCCGCATCGCTCAGGGGCGCGTCTTCCTCGACGTGCAGAAGCCCTTCGGCGCCGTTGAGAATCGCACCTATGTGCTGGAGGGCATCACGGGTCGCTGCGTCGGACTCTTCGCGGGCGAGATCGGCCGTGACAAGTTATTCTTCCTCTGCCTGCTCATGGACGACGGCGGCGTGGAAGCCTTCTGTCCGGCCAGCATCAGCGGCTTCAATCCGAACAGCGGCGCGGACTTCATCTCCAGCGGCCGCCTGCCCGACCTGAAGGACATCACCGGCTTCCACCAAGAGGGCGACGCGATCCAAGCCATCGACAAGTCGGGCGGCAAACACGCGCTCCGCCCCAACCTCCTACCCAAGCCTTACCGCTCACTCTTCCACGAGGTCGACGGCGAGGAGTATGAACTGCGCATTTACCCCGATTGGAGGTTGATGTTCATCGACGGATCGCGCGAGGGCGGTACGATTGCGTGCTACGCTGGGCAAGTCTTCCAGACGAAGGCCGACGCCAAGTCCGGACAGTACGAGTTCCGCTACCTCATGCGCTCGCACACCGCCTTTGAAAGTGGCGACGACAATCCGGACATCGTCGAAAAGACCACTCCCTCGACCGCGAGCGGCTCCTTCCGCCTCACCACCCACGATGGCGGCCAGACCTACGACCTCGTCCTCCTCAGCGGCCCCGCCCTCTTCCGTTTCAAGCCCGGCAGCCCTGCCCGCTTCAGCATCGTCAGCAGCTACGAAGGCCAACCGAGCTGGAGCGAGGAATAAGCGGACAGAGAACAGCCCCGCCATTCCCGATTGAGCCCCGTTTCCGTCTGGAAACAGCCCTGTAATTCCGGATTACAGCGTGTTGCTCGGAAGAAACGCGGCAGAATTCCCGATTTAGGCGTGTTGCTTGGAAGAAACTCGCTGGATTTCCGGAACGTCGGTTCGACGTAAAAAGTCTCTGTCTCTCATTCGTCGGCAAGTCGCTTGACGGAGTACCGCTCCTTCCAGTCAAAGCGGGATGCCTACAAGCATGCTTTGCATTACTCACAACGCATACTTTGTCTATGAGCCATTGTGGAAGATGTCTTCACTGAGGTATGAAAGATGTCTTCACTGAGGTATGAAAGATGTCTTCACTGAGGTATGAAGAATGTCTTCACCGAGGTATGAAGGATGTCTTCACTGAAGTATGAAGGATGTCTTCACCGAGTTGTGAAAGATGTCTTCACTGAGATGTGAAGGTGTCTCCCTCTGTTACAGGGAAATGGATTTCTTACGTCGAACTCACGTTCCGGATTACGGGCATATTCCTCCAGAAGAAACACGGCAGAATTCCGGATGGAGGCACGTTTCCGGGTGGAAATGTGTGCGAGATGAAAACAAGACGTCCTGCCGACAAGGGATTACCCCTCCGCCGGCAGGACGTTTCGTTTGTAACCCTTGCGCCTCTTACACGTTGCGGCCCACGATATAGTCCGCCAAAGCCAGCAGACTCTCTCGCGCCGGGCCGTCGGGCAGGAAACGGATCTCGTCCTTGGCACGGTCGCGATACTCATTCATGCGCTGCTCAGCGTAGGCTATGCCGCCGTGCTCCTTGGCGAAACGGATCAGCGCCGCCACGTTCTCCGGCGTAAAGCACTGCTCACGGATCATACGCAAGAAGGGCGCCTTCACGGCCTCGGCCGTCGCAGAGAGCGCGTAGAGCAGCGGCAGTGTCACCTTGCCCTCACGGATGTCGTTACCGCCGGGCTTACCCGTGGTGGGCATGTCGAAGTAGTCGAAGAGGTCGTCGCGGATCTGGAAACTGTAACCGAGCAGCCGGCCGTACTCGCGGCAGTGCGCCTGCACCTCTGCGTCCGCACCTGCCGTGACCGCCCCGATCTCGGCACAGACCGCCAGCAGCATGGCCGTCTTCTTCTCCACCGCGGAGAAGTAATCCTCTTCCGTAAGGAGCTGTTCGCGCGCGTTCTCCAGCTGTTTGATCTCGCCCGCGGCCATCTGGCGGCTGAGGGTGGAGATGATGGAGACGATCAGCGCACTCCCCGTTCGGGCGGCGCGGATCAGTGCCTCGGACAGCACAAAGTCGCCCACCAAGACGGCGATGCGATTGTCGAACACCGCATTGATGGAGGGCTGTCCACGTCGTTGGCGCGTATCGTCCACGACGTCGTCGTGGATCAGCGAGGCCATGTGTAGCAGTTCGATGAAGACGGCCGAGTGCACCGAATCAGGTCGGACGCCGCCCGCAGCCTGGGCGGAGAGCAGCAGCAGCAGTGGCCGGACATGCTTGCCGCCGGAGTGATATACGGCCTCAATGGCTGCACGGATCGTGCGCACGTCGCTGTGTAGCGCCTCGGTGTATTCGCTCAGAAACTGCGCAAGCGCCTCTTCCACCGGCCGCTCTATATCCCGTTTATTGATCATGTTCTGGGTGTATTTTAATGTCGGGCAAAAGTAGATAGAGGTGGGAATTATCCTTTCATCCTGGCCCCATCCGCCGTTACAATCGCCCCTTCTGCCGAAAGGGGATTCGTTAGGGGCATGCTCACATGTACCCGGCCAAACTTCACTGCCCCGGCAGGGGCCCCCGCCGGATCTACTCTTACTTTTACGCCCGCAAATCCAAACTCATACATCCCAAATGAAGCTCCTCCTCATCGATGCTTACGCACTGATCTACCGTTCCTACTACGCCTTCATACGCAATCCTCGCGTCAACTCGAAAGGCATGAACACCTCGGCCATCTTCGGCTTCATCAACTCGCTTGACGATGTCCTCCGACGACTCACGCCCACCCACGCCGCCATCGCTTTCGATCCCGCCGGGCCCACCTTCCGCCACGAAGCATTCCCCGAATACAAGGCACAACGCGAGAAGACGCCTGAGGACATCCACGCATCCATACCCTACATCCGCCGACTCATCGAGGCCAGGCACATCCCCCTGCTCGAGGTCGCGCGCTACGAGGCTGACGACGTGATCGGCACCATCGCCACGCAGGCTGCGCAGGAGCAGTTCGACGTCTATATGATGACGCCCGACAAGGATTACGGGCAACTCGTCACCGACCGCATCTTCCAGTTCCGACCGCGCCACGGCGGCGATTACGAGACGATGGGCACGACCGAAGTGCTCGCCAAGTATGGCCTGGCGGACGTCCGTCAGGTGATCGACCTGCTCGGGCTGATGGGCGACGCGTCGGACAACATCCCCGGCTGCCCTGGCGTCGGCGAGAAGACGGCGCAGAAGCTGCTCACCGAGTTTGGCAGCATCGAACGGCTGCTCGAATCTACCGACCAACTCAAGGGCGCGCTCCGCACGAAGATCGAGACGCACGCCGAGCAGATCCGCTTCTCCAAGTTCCTCGCCACGATCGTCACCGACGCACCGATCCAGTTCGACGCCGCCGCGTGTGCCATCAGCGACCCCGACCGCGATGCGCTGCGTGAGCTCTACACCGAACTCGAGTTCCGCAGCTTCCTCAACAAACTCGATGCACCGGCCGACGCCCCTGCGCCAGGCAGTCAGCTGACGCTCTTCGCCAACGAACCCACGGCCATCCCCCCACAATCGCCCGACGATGCCGATACGACCGACGCCACCACGACGCCGCACACGTATCACTTGGTCGATACCGACGAAGAACGTCGTGCCCTCGCCGAACGGTTGAATCAAGCTGAAGCCTTCGCCTTTGACACAGAAACGGAGGGCATCGACGCGCTCCACACACGGTTAGTCGGCATGTCGTTCGCTGTCCGTGCCCACGAAGCGTGGTATGTGCCCGTGCCAGCCGACGAGGAGGAGGCGCGCACCACGGTCACTCCCTTCGCTGCGCCGCTTCAGAACGCCGCGATCCGGAAGGTGGGGCAGAACATCAAGTTCGACCTCATGGTGCTGATCAAATACGGCATCCGTGTCGACGGCCCACTCTTCGACACGATGATCGCCCACTACCTGCTCCACCCCGAGCTGCGCCACAACATGGATTACCTCTCCGAAACCTACCTCCGCTACCGCCCCATCGCCATCGAGTCGCTCATCGGGCCGCGCGGCAAGGGGCAACGCTCCATGCGCGAGGTACCCGTTAGCGACGTCTGCGAGTATGCCGCAGAGGATGCCGACGTAACGTGGCAATTGATGGAACACTTCCGCCCACTGCTCGCGGAACACGGGGCGGAGCAACTCTTTCACGACATTGAGATGCCCCTCGTGCCCGTCCTTGCAGAGATGGAAGAGGCCGGCGTCACGCTCGACACGGAGGCGCTCCGGCAGTCGTCCGACGAGCTGAACGCGACCCTCCGCAACTTGGAGGAAGAGATCCACACGTTGGCCGGCATGGAGTTCAACATCAACTCGTCGCGGCAGGTCGGCACGGTGCTCTTTGAGCATTTACGGCTGGAGGAGAAGGTGAAAAAGACGAAGACAGGACTCTACAGCACAGGCGAAGAGGTGCTCGAAAAGTTGCGCAGCAAACACCCAATCGTGGACAAGTTGCTCGACTACCGGCGGGTGAAGAAGCTGCTCAGCACCTACATCGACGCCCTGCCCGAGCGCGTGGACCCGGCAACGGGTAAGATCCACACCTCGTTCAACCAGACGGTGACCTCAACCGGCCGACTGAGTTCGTCAAACCCTAACCTGCAAAACATCCCCGTGCGCGAGGAACTGGGCCGCGAGATCCGCAAAGCCTTCACCGCCGACGACGCCGAATCCGTCTTCTTTTCGGCCGACTATTCGCAGATCGAACTGCGCATCATGGCCCACTTCAGCGGCGACGAACACATGACCGACGCCTTCCGCAACGGTGCCGACATCCACGCCGCCACAGCCGCCAAGATCTTCGGCGTCGCCCCCGAGGAGGTCACCTCCGACATGCGCCGCCGCGCCAAGACGGCCAACTTCGGCATCATCTACGGCATCTCCGCCTTTGGCCTGGCCGAGCGCCTCGCCATCCCCCGCGCCGAGGCCCGCGAGCTGATCGACGGCTACTTCGCCTCCTACCCCCGCATCAAGGCTTACATGGACGCATCGATCCAAACAGCCACGGAGCAAGGTTACGTGGAGACGCTCTTCGGCCGCCGGATGTTCCTGCCCGACATCCGGTCGCGCAACGCCGTCGTCCGCGGTTACGCCGAGCGGGGCGCCATCAACGCCCCGATACAGGGCACAGCCGCAGACATCATTAAGATCGCCATGATCGGCATCCGGCGCCGTTTCCGCCAGGAGCACCTCCGCAGCCGCATGATCCTGCAAGTGCACGACGAACTCAACTTCAACGTGCGGCAGGAGGAGTTGGATGTTGTCCGCCGGATTGTCCGCGAAGAGATGGAAGGCGCCGCCACGCTCAGTGTCCCGCTGACCGTCGACTGTGGCGTCGGGCGCAACTGGCTCGAGGCGCATTGATCAACGGATCAACAGATCATCTAAAAACGAAAAGCTAAAAACGGATGGCTACAGGATGGGAGCGTATGCATGTGCGGACCCTTTTTGTTGCGTCTCTCACAACGCAGACTTAAGAGACGCTCTTAAGGTGGCTTGCACGATGACCGAGGGGCTATCCCCTGATCATCATCATTGGCTCATTGAAGCCCACGCATAGGGGTGCCGCCGGGTGAGGTAGCTCGGATCGGCCATGTAGCGGTAGGCCTCGCGTTCAAAGCGGATAGCCCGATAGGCCGCGAGAGGGCTCTGCCTGCGCAACAGTCCCCACAGCCATTCCGAGATATAGATCAGGTAGAAGCCAAGGAAGGCTGTCTCCTTCATCTGCGCCGTGTGGATAGCCTCGTGCCTAAGGATGGCGGTCGAGAGTGGCCGATATTCCACCCTCGCGAACACGACGCCCATCAGATTGATAGCCGTGAAGCCGCGAAAGGGCACGAGGCGATTGTAGATCACTTTCATATCATCGAAAGGCTCCATTGGCCTGAGAAAATGGCGTATCACACCCAGAGAAAAGTCCTGCCCGCAGAGAGCCTTTTGCTCTCCTTTCGGCAGGACTTTTCGGTTTTAGTTCTCCTTGATGAAATCTTCTTTTCTTCCCTTGATGGGAGAAAAGGCCCCTGCCGGGGCAAGGAAGTTCGGCCAAGTACGCCGGCCAACTTAACCGGATACCTGTTGCCGTTGGGTCATGGTTACCATTGACAATTACGTCACAGGTAGGCCGCCATTTGCTGCTGCACGGCGCGAGCTTCGCGAGCAGCAGCCGTGGCGAAGGCCTCGGTACGGTCGGCATAGAGGATGGCGCGCGAGGAGTTGACGATCAGTCCACAGTCCGCATTCATACCATAGCGACAAACCTCATCGAGCGATCCGCCTTGTGCGCCAACGCCGGGCACAAGCAGGAAGTGCCGCGGGACGATGCGACGGATATCCTCAAACATGCGTCCCTGCGTGGCTCCGACGACGTACATCATCCGCTCGTCGTCAGCCCATTCTTGCGACTGCCTGAGGACGCGCTCAAAGAGGCGTTCGCCGTCGGCCGAAGCAGTGAGCTGGAAGTCCGCCGAGCCTTTATTCGACGTCAGGGCGAGCAGCACGACCCACTTGCCGTCATAACCGAGGAAAGGCGTGACGCTGTCTTCGCCCATGTAGGGCGCGACGGTGAGGGCGTCCACGTCGGTCTCCTCGAAGAAGGTGCGGGCGTAGAGGGCCGATGTGTTGCCGATGTCGCCGCGTTTGGCGTCGGCGATGAGAAACGTGTCCGGATGATGCTCGCGGAGGTAGCGAACGGTCTTCTCGAAGGCCAACCAGCCGCGTGCTCCGGCGCACTCGTAGAAGGCGAGGTTGGGTTTATACGCAATGGCGTATTCGGCCGTGGCGTCGATGATGGCTCGGTTGAAAGCGAAGATCGGGTCGTCGTCATTCAACAAATGCGGCGGGATCTTCTTCAGATCCGTGTCAAGCCCGACGCAGAGGAAGGATTTCTTGCGGCGGATGTTCTGGATGAGTTCGTTCTTATTCATGTGGCTATGTCATTTTGAATTTTCTCGGGAGATAGTCTTTCGGGGCTCCGGCATAATTGGCCGGCAGCCCTGCTGCCTTGATCTTCTTTTGCTTCTTTTCTTCCATCAAGGGAAGAAAAGAAGATTCCCTCATTTCTCCTTTTCTTGTCTTGACACAAGAAAAGGAGACGAAAAGAAAGTCAAGGCCTCTGCCGAGGCCAGGGAAGCTCTGCCGGTTACTCATCGTTTTTCGTTTTTCCCCTTTCGTTTTTAGCTATCACAGCTCGCTCTCCTTGATACGTTCAGCGTTTTCGGCGATCGTGAGGCGGTCGATGCAGTCCTGAATGTCGCCGTTCATAAAGGCGGGGAGGTTGTAGATGGTGTAATTGATGCGGTGGTCAGTGATGCGACCTTGGGGAAAGTTATAGGTGCGGATCTTGGCCGAACGGTCGCCGGTGGAGACCATGGTCTTGCGGCGCGAGGCGATGTCGTCCATGTATTTGCTGTGCTCGCGGTCGTAGATGAAGGAGCGTAGGCGCGAGAGGGCGCGCTCCTTGTTCTTCGGCTGGTCGCGCGTCTCGGTACACTCGATGCGGATCTCTTCCGACTCGCCCGTGACGGGGTTACGCCACGTATAGTTCAGCCTGACGCCCGACTCCACCTTGTTCACGTTCTGTCCGCCCGCGCCACTGCTGCGGAAGGTGTCCCAACGGATCTCGCCCTCGTTGATCTCTACGTCGAACTCGTCGGCCTCGGGCAAGACGGCCACGGTAGCCGCCGACGTGTGGACGCGTCCTTGCGTCTCGGTCTGCGGCACACGCTGCACGCGGTGCACGCCCGACTCGTATTTGAGCGTGCCGTACACGTTGTCGCCCGTGACGGTGAAGATGATCTCCTTAAATCCGCCCGAGGTACCCTCGCTGACGCTCGACACGGCCACTCCCCAACCCTTTATCTCGCAGTATTTGGCGTACATCCGATAGAGGTCGCCGGCAAAGAGTGCGGCCTCGTCGCCGCCCGTGCCGCCGCGAATCTCGACGATGGCGTTCTTAGCGTCCTCCGGATCGGCAGGTACGAGCATGAGCTTGATCTGCTCCTCCAGGGCGGGCAGACGCTCCTCACCGGCCGCGATCTCTTCGCGGGCCATCTCCTTGAGGTCCGGATCGTCGTCGTTCATGACGATGCTTCGCGCCTCGTCGAGGTTGGCCAACAGTTGCTCGTAGTCGTGTTTTGCGGCCAGGAGCTCCTCGAGGCCTTTGTATTCTTTGGTCAGCCGCACGAAACGGTTGCGATCAGCGATGACCTCGGGGTCAGTGATCAGCGTCGACACTTCCTCGAAACGCGCCGTAAGGCCGTCGAGCTTTTGAAGGATGGGGTTATTGGATGACATAGGGAATTTTATTCTTCAGAGAAAAAATCGGAGTCGATGCGCTTGATCTCGTAAACATTCTGCACCGATACGCCGATGTTGTAATCAATCATGTGTTGACAAAGCAGATTGCCATCGATCAGAGCTACCTTGATGTTATTCTGGGGACGGAATAGCCTAGCTTTCTCACTGAATTGAGCCGTAGTAATAAAGATGCCCTTCGTAGCTCCCTGTCCGGAGAGCGCACCGACAAACTTTTGGACTTCGGGACGCCCGATGCTTTGATCTTTATCCCATCGTTTAGCCTGTATATAAATACTGTCCAAGCCCAGCTTATCCTCTTTGATAATCCCGTCAATACCTTCGTCTCCCGTCTTGCCAACCACCATCTCTGAGATTTCTTCTACCGATCCTCCGTAACCCATTGCCACAAGCAGGCGAATCACCAAGCGCTCGAAGAATTCCGGTGTTTGTTGTGCGATCTGCTCCAGTAGATCCTCAACCAACGCACTGCGCATCTGCTGATAGGCTCCTTCAATCTGCTCCTCGGGAGTTATTTCCACGTTTTCTGATGGGTTATTTTGGATCACTTCGTTTGTGTCATCCTTCCCTATCGAACGATTATACCAAGAGCGAAATATTGGATATCGTTCTAGTAACATTTTGGTATTGACTGCTTCGAGATTGGAAGCAAGAAGTTTCTTTCCAGCCGGTGTGATCGTATAGACACCTCGTTGGATCGCTTGGATCAATCCTGCCACCTTCATATAGGTTATAGCCCATCCGGATTTACTATTCAGACGTCTGACACGCTTATTAGGCATCATCATCTGTTGTTCTTCTTCTGTAAGAGAAAAATGATTGATGATATACTGCCTCACCTCTTTTGCCGAATGAGGCTTTCCATCTGCCAACGCTTGCAGTGTAGGCAGCATACATTCTTCATAAGTCGGGATCATTCGATGAGATTTTATATAGGGTAAAACTGTTTGAGTTATTCGATTCTATTGTTCGGAAGTGTTTGCAACGGTGTTGCAAACGCCAGAAAGTTTTTCGCGGGACTTGCAACGGTGTTGCAAACACTTTCAATACCGGAACTCCCCAAACTCACTGCGGATGATCAATTCCTTTCGCTCAGCAGACTCTACGCGACCCACAATGCGGGCGTCGATGCCGAACGATCGACTGAGGGCGATGACTTCTTCTGCTCGCTGGGCGTCTAAGTAGACCTCCATGCGGTGGCCCATGTTGAAGACTTTGTACATCTCAGCCCAGTCTGTGCCGCTCTGCTCGCGGATGATGCGGAAGAGGGGCGGTAGGGGGAAGAGGTTGTCTTTGACGACGCGCATGTCGTCGCCGATGAAGTGGAGGATCTTCGTCTGCGCACCGCCAGAGCAGTGCACCATGCCGTGGATCTCGGGGCGCAGAGCGTCGAGCAGGGCCTTGACGACGGGGGCGTAGGTGCGCGTGGGAGAGAGGACGAGGCGGCCGGCATCTACGTTGAGTCCTTCGATGGCGTCCGTGAGGCGGAGACCACCGGCGTAAACGAGATCGTCAGGAACGGCGGCGTCAAAACTCTCGGGGTATTTCTCGGCCAAGTAGTGGGCGAAGACATCATGGCGCGCGCTGGTGAGTCCGTTGCTGCCCATGCCGCCGTTGTAGGCATGCTCATAAGTGGCTTGACCGAAGGAGGCCAATCCGACGATGACGTCGCCGGGGCGGATGCGCGCATTGTCGATCACATCGGCGCGGCGCATGCGGCAGGTGACGGTGCTATCAACAATGATCGTGCGTACCAAATCGCCCACGTCGGCCGTCTCGCCGCCCGTGGCGTAAACGCCGATGCCCATCTCACGCAGCTCAGCCAGCAGCTCGTCTGTGCCGTTGATGATGGCTGAGATCACCTCGCCGGGGATCAGCAGTTTGTTGCGCCCGATGGTGCTTGAGACAAGGATGTTGTCCGTGGCACCGACGCAAAGCAGGTCGTCGATGTTCATGATCAGCGCGTCCTGTGCGATGCCCTTCCAGACGCTGAGGTCGCCCGTTTCGCGCCAGTATAGATAAGCAAGCGCCGACTTGGTGCCGGCGCCATCAGCGTGCATGATGTTGCAGTAAGCAGGATCAGCACCCAGTATGTCAGGGATGATTTTGCAAAAGGCCTTCGGGAAAAGGCCCTTGTCGATGCGTCGGATGGCGTTATGCACGTCTTCTTTCGAGGCGCTGACGCCGCGCCGTGTGTACCGTTGGTCGCTCATTATTGTTTTGTCTTCTGAGGGTAGACGTTTTCTGCGGTGTTTTGGGTTCTTTTTTCTGAGAAGCCTGAGGGGGCGTCTTCTTGACGAGAGCCGTCTTGGCTGCAGACTTAGCTGTCGGCTTCGCGGCAGTGGCTTTGGCTGCTGGTTTGGCAGCAGACTTTGTGGCCGGTTTAGCGGCGGGCTTAGCGGCAGTCGGTTTGGCGGCCGGCTTAGCAGCGGGAGTCTTCGCCTTATTAACGACAGAAGCCGCAGGCTTCTTTGCCTGCGGCGCGCGCTGATCTTTAGGAGTGACCTTTTTCGTTGGAGTCGCTTTAGACTTCTCCGACGATGCCACCAGCTTACCCGACTGTTTCTTCGGTGTCGGGGCAGGCTTCTTCGCGGCGGGTGGGGAGACGGTTTTCTTCGTCGCCACCGGTTTCTTGGCGCTGGCTATGGCTGACTTCTTGACAGCAGTCGCAGGCTTTTTTACAGCAGCAGCGGCCTTCGAATCGGTAGCGGGTTTCGCAGCAGGCTTAGGAGCATCCGCTTTTGGGGCAGGATCCGGTTTCTTAGCGTCAGCCGGAGCTGGCTTTTTCGCAGCAGCAGCTTTCGGATCGGCCGCGGGTTTCTCGGCGGGCTTAGGAGCATCTGCTTTGGGAGCAGGGGCTGGTTTAGCAGCTGGAGCAGCTTCCTTTTTCGGTGCAGGTTTCGCCGGAGCGGGTTGGGCAGCTGGCTCTTTTTGAGCTTTGGGTGCGGCCGCTTCCGGTTTCGATTTTTTGGGCACCTTGATACCGTGGGCTGTGGGCTTCGTTCCCGGCTCAAGTTGCGTGGCGGCAGCGGGTTTGGTTTCGGCAGGTTTCTTGCGCTCCGGCTTTACCTCGGGTGAGGTGGCGGGACGCTTGGCCGGTGCCGATGGTGTGGAGACGCTCCTTGCGGGTCTCGAGGCGATGGGTTCGGAGGACGAGGCACTGGCCAGGTCATAGGCGTGCAGCTCGTAACGCTCAATCAGCTCGATCAGCTTACTGGCATACTTGGGATCGGAGGCGTAACCACATCGTTTCAATCCATGCGCCCAACCCACATAGTCTGTTGGCTTGAGCTCAAAGAGCGACTTGTAGTGCGCTCTGTCAGCGATGAAGTGCGAGTGATCTTCGTAGGATTGTTCTACGGAGGTGTACTTACGAAAGCGTTCCAAGCGACCATCATCTTGTTTATAGAGATAGTCACCCGTCCAGTTTCCGCATTTGATACCGAAGTGGTTGTTACCCTGAATCGCCAGGTAACTTTTCCCTGCGCTCGATTCAAGGATACCCTGTGCCAAGGTAATACTGGCAGGTATACGATGTCTGGTCTGCTGATGAATAGCAGCCTGATGATAAGCCTGGATATACTCTTCACAAGCATCCAAATTTCGAACTTCTGTTTTGCCAGCCTCCATGCGTTCGACGAGCACGGGGCTACTGGCAAGCGTAATACAGCCTATAATAACGGCAAGACGATATAGTGATAATGTACGTGGGCGCATCATGTATGAAAGTTCTATTATCTGAGTTTAAGTGTCTCTCCCTCTCGGGGCACATAACTTTGGTTTTTCTCGTTCAGGGCATAGAGCGTACTGACCTGTATGCCGTAGTACTGAGAAATGCTGTGCATAGATTCTCCGATCTGCACCTGATGATAAAGATGAGGCATATCGGCCCGTTTCTTCTTTTTCTCCAGGTAAACGATATCCCCCCGTCGCAGGGAGAAGTTCTCGGGTGATTCGTTGAATCGCGCCAGTTCGCGTGCCGTGAAGCCGAGATCCTGAGCGATCCGATCGAAGGTGTCGTTGTAGCGTGCGATGGTATAGAGTAGGCCACCCGTCTTGTAGACGTCACGGGGTTTCAGACCCTTGTCGTCTGGTGATGAGGGTTGAGGCTGCTCGGCCTTCTTTTTGCCGAATAGACGTTCGAAGAAGGTGCCTTCTTTCTTCCCCGGCTCGGTAACGGGTCGGGTAGAGGGCTTCTGACTGGGCGTGGTAGGCGTTGTTCGAGGCTGTTCGTTTCTCGTTTTCTCCTGGACCTCACGCACTATCCTTTTACCGGTGTCAAAGAGATAGAGTTCATAGTCTTCGATCATTTTGATCAGCTTGTTGGCATAGGCGCGATCGGTGGCGTAGCCGCATTCTTGCAAGCCTTTGGCCCATCCGCGATAGTCTGTCTTGCGGAGGAGGAAGAGTTTGCTGTAGCGCTTTTTGTCGACTAAGAAACGGGAGTGATCTTCATAGGATTCGGCCACGTTGTTGTATTTGCGAAAGCATTCGTCCTTGAGATCGTCGTCCCAATAGGTACGTGCGCCTTTCCAGTCTTTGTGGCACTTGATTCCGAAATGGTTGTTGGATTCTAAAGAGAGGCGTGATAAGCCTGCGCCAGATTCATGCAGCGCTTGTGCGAGGGTTATGCTGGGGGGTATGTTGTATCGATCACCCTGTTGTACGGCAATATAGCCGTATTGGGTAATGTATTTCTCATAAGCAGGGTGTCGCTTTCGCTCGGCATGGCCTGCCGCTACGATCGTGAAGCCTGTATAGAAAATGAGAATAAAGTATCGGATACATCGAGGGATCATCGGGGCCGTCTCTTTTAGGAATCGGGGCAAAGATAGAAAATAACCAGAACGCCCTTAACCTGTTAGGAAAATCGGGCTACCTTCGTTGGCCCAACCAAAGACCCTAAAATATGCGAGAAGAAAGGATTGAGATACGCCTCCAAAAGGGGCGTATTGAGGAGCTCACGACGGACGAACGTCGGGGCATGGATGTAGCGCTTGCGGCAGCCGAAAAGGCGTACGCTCCGTACTCAGGATTTCACGTCGGGGCGGCTGCAGAACTGGTAGACGGCACCTTGGTGTCGGGCAGTAATCAGGAGAATGCGGCGTATCCGTCGGGGCTGTGTGCGGAACGGACGGCCCTGTTCACGGCCGGAGTACAGCATCCGGACGTAGCGGTGCGGGCGCTGTATGTGGTGGCCATGAAGGATGGCGTAGTGCAAGACAAGATCAGCCCGTGCGGCGGCTGTCGGCAGGTGATCTCGGAGGTGGAGCATCGCTACGGGCAATCCATCCGTATCTACCTCTGCGGACGGACGGAGTATTGCTGCGTGGAGTCGGCCGAGGCGCTGCTTCCGCTGTCGTTCGGGAGTAAGGATCTGTGAGTAGAGGGCGTGGAGGGTAGAGGGTGGAGGGTAGAGGGTAGAGAGTAGAGACAGAGGCTTCTTGTCGGCCGTGTATGGCTGATGGAGAGCCTTTTTTCTGTGTCTCTCGCATGGGAATGTATGCCGTCCGGAGCAAAAAGGGCTTGTCGCTTGGATGCGATCGGCCTGTAATCTGGAATTCTGCTGTGTTTCTTCTTGGAAACAGGCCCGTAATCCTGAATTACGCCGCGTTTCTTTTTAGCAACGGGCCTAAATCCGGAATTACGGGGCCTTTCTCTACCTGCTTTTCTTCCCTTGATGGAAGAAAAGCAGCAAAAGAAGATCAAGGCCTCACCGAGGCCGGGGAAGTTGGCCGGGTATATGATATGATCAGCCTTGAAAAAGTACCAGGAAAACTTCCCTGCCTCGGTGAGGCCGCCCGATCGATGCACCTTTGCGCGCCTAACATGTATCATAACACAGAGAATGAGACTTTGCATTGCGGAGAAGCCGAGCGTGGCTCTGGAGATTGCGCGTGTGCTGGGGGCGAACACGCGGCGAGATGGGTATTATGAGGGCAACGGCTACGTGGTCTCATGGACCTACGGCCACCTCTGCACGCTGAAGGATCCGGGCGACTACACGCCGGCCTGGAAACGTTGGGATATGCGCTGCCTGCCGATGATCCCGCCACGATTCGGCATCAAGCTGATCGAGGAGGAGCATTGCATGCGTCAGTTTCGCGTGCTGGAGGCTCTCATCGCGAAGGCTAACGAGGTGATCAACTGCGGCGACGCGGGTCAAGAAGGGGAGCTGATTCAGCGCTGGGTGATGCAGAAGGCGCGTTGCCAGTGTCCCGTGAAACGGCTCTGGATCTCGTCGCTCACGGAGGAGGCCATCCGCGAGGGCTTCCACCGCCTCAAGGACGCCTCGGCCTACCAACGACTCTACGAGGCAGGTCTGGCGCGCGCCATCGGCGATTGGCTCCTGGGCATGAACGCCACACGGCTCTACAGCCTGCGCTTCGGTGGGCCCGGACGCGTGCTCTCCATCGGACGCGTGCAGACGCCCACGCTGGCACTGATCGTCCGTCGGCAACGCGAGATCGAGGCTTTCCGGCCAGAGCCATATTGGGAACTGAAGACGGTCTATCGCGATGTCACCTTCACGGCCTCCCGCGGACGGTTCGCAAAGAAGGAGGAGGGCGAGGCGCTACTGCGCGCCATCGAGGGGCAGCCGTTCACCGTGACCGATGTCACGAAAAAGAAAGGCCGTGAGGCACCCCCGAAGCTCTTCGACCTGACCTCGCTGCAGGTGGAGTGCAACCGCCGTTTCTCGCTCTCGGCCGAGGAGACACTGCGCCTGATCCAGTCCCTCTATGAGAAGAAGGTGACCACCTACCCGCGCGTAGACACGACGTACCTCAGCGAGGACCTCCACCCAAAGGTGTCCGGAATCCTGAAGGGGATGACGGATTACGCCGCCCTGACCGCCCCACTCACCGCCGCACCGATCGCGAAGAACAAGCGGGTGTTTGACAACAAGAAGGTGACGGATCACCACGCCATCATCCCCACCGGTACGGCCGCACCAGCAGGGCTCACGGCTGACGAGCGACGGGTGTACGACCTTGTGGCACGACGTTTCATTGCCGCTTTTTATCCCGACTGTGAGGTCGCAACAACGACCGTCACAGGCGCCTCTGCCGAGGTCGATTTCCGGGCCACCGGTCGGCAGATCTTGAAGCCCGGATGGCGCACCGTCTTCGAGCGAGAGGGCAGTAAGAAGGAAGAGAAGGCGGAGGAGGAAGAGGCGGAGGCTGTGCTTCCAGCGTTCCGAAAGGGTGAGAGTGGCCCGCATCGGCCGTCGCTCGTAGAGAAACAGACCACACCACCGAAGCACTATACCGAAGCGACACTGCTCCGGGCCATGGAGACGGCTGGCCGTTTCGTGGACGACGAGGCACTCCGTGAAGCGATGAAGGAGAATGGCATCGGCCGACCCTCCACGCGTGCGAACATCATCAAGACGCTGCTCAAACGCGATTATATCCGCCGTGAGCGGAAGCATTTGGTGGCCACCCCGACGGGTGTCAGCCTGATCGACACCATCCACGAGGAGCTGCTGAAGAGCCCCGAGCTGACGGGCCAATGGGAGCGTAAGCTCCGTGGCATCGAGCAAGGCAGCTACGAAGCCACAGCCTTCCTCACGGAGCTCAAGGAGATGGTGGCAAGGATTGTACGATAGTCAGAGGGTAGTTAGAAGTAACAGGCCAACTTGGCAGGCGTCCCTAAGGTCTTGAAGTACCAAGAAAACTTGGCTGGCGTCCCTGACGCCTTGATCTTCTTTTGCTTCTTTTCTTCCATCAAGGGAAGAAAAGAAGGTAATGAGACAATGAGACACCACACAAAAAAGCCCTGCCGGACGCGAGAAAAAGAGATCCACTCCCCCTCTCCCACTGTCCGGCAGGACTATTCTCACTTTTCGTTATTACAGATTCAGTTCTCTTCGATCTTCGTCTTGAGCGCCTGACGGGCAAAGAAGATGCGACTCTTGACCGTCCCCAAGGGAATGCCAAGCGCATCGGCAATCTCGTTGTAGCGATAGCCACTGACATACATAGTGAAGGGCACACGCAGCTCATCGTTCAGTTCGCCGATAGCCTTCGTGATCTCCTGCAGTCGACAGGCACTCTCGGGCGTTTCGATGCTCGATTCCGTAGTAGACTCGAGGTGATAGAGGTCGATGTCCTGCTCCACGACCGTCTGCGAGCGCAGCACACGGCGGTAGTTATTGATGAAGATGTTCCGCATCACGGTCAGCACCCAACCCTTGAAGTTGCGGTTGTCCGTATACTTCTCGAGGTTGTCCAAGACACGGAGCGACGTCTCCTGCGTCAGATCCATCGCATCTTCGCGATCGGCCGTGAGGGTGAGCGCAAAGTTCATCATGTAGTCCTGCAGACCCAATAACTTATTCCGGAAATAAGAGGTATCCATCTTGAAATCGTTGTATTACTCGTTGCGGGCGCAAACATAGAAAATCGATCATTCCTCCGGTAGATGAATGTCGGGGCCGCCGTCGTCTCCGCCCGGTTTGGGCTGAGGTTTGGGGTCGGGTTGAGGCTTGGGTTCGGGTGCGGGTTGGGGATCCTTCGGCTGTTTCGGATCCTTCGGATCTTTGGGTGGCTTGGGATCTTTCGGCTCCTTGGGCTTCTTCTTGTCCGCAGCACGCTTTTGAGCCAAGCTGTAACGATACTTCTCATAAGTCTCCTCCATGCGTTGGTTCATCTGCTTGACGATAGACCCGATCAGGGCGCGCTCGATGGGCGCAGTGCCAGAGTAGTAAGCCGCTTGCAGGATGAATGCGATGCGATCAAAGACGGCATCCGTCTTGGTGCGAGCATCTTTAGCGGCGGGCAGGTCTTTGTCGTCCGCCCGTGCAGAGGTGCGTTCGGCGTAGACTTTGCGAAACTCCGCGTTGGCCGTTTCCAGCTTTGGCAGCACGGCAGCCAGTCGCAACGTGGTGAGATGAGGCGTGTTTTTCGCCTTCCTCAGATCAATCAGCAGGCCATCGATGTCGGCCGACTCTATGTCATAGGCAGCCTTTTGAATACGAGTATATGGCCTTACGACGACCTCTAACTCATCGGCCGCTGTAGCCTCAGTCGCATCCGGCGAGAAGTGGCCCGTCCGAATGGTACCGAAGATGTAGTTGAGCAGCCGATCGCGCTCAGCGTCTTTCTTCAGCATGCGCTGTGTGTTCGAGTTGGCTTGCGTCTCAAGGTTGATCTCACCTTCGACATCAAGGCAACCCTTGTACTCGGTGATTTTTGCTGCGGGGACGCCGATTTTCGTAGCGTCGGCCGCGCTGAGGAGGCCATACACAAAGTTGTGATACTCGTAATGCCGTCCGTTATCGAGCTGAGGCAGCCCGACCTTATTAATCTCAATGTATTCGTCCATAGGTAGTCATTGTTATAAGTAAGCTGATACGTTTATTCTGTATAAAAATTCATCTCAGGATAGGATCCAAACCATTGGTTTGAACCAAATCGGGGTCCGGTTTCACTTCAAACCATTGGTTTGACCAAAATCAGAGGCCGGTTTCACGCCAAACCATTGGTTTGACCAAAATCAGAGGCCGGTTTCACTCCAAACCATTGGTTTGAACCAAATCAGGGTCCGGTTTCACGCCAAACCATTGGTTTGAACCAAATCGGGGCTCGGTTTCACTTCAAACCACTTGGATTGGAAACGCAACAGCGAAGAAAACAAAAAAAACCGGGCACCGCATGATGAGACGTGGAGTATCATCGTGCAACGGCCCGGCCTTTCACTTTTCACTTCTTAGTTCACGTACACTTTCTCGGCCGTGTCGCCCACTTGGACGATATACACGCCTTGAGGCAGGGCGACCGTCGTCTCACCTGCCGGCGCCGAGATCGTGCGGACGAGCACACCGTTGAGGTGTATAGACACCTACCGGTGCAGCCGTCTGGAGAGTCAGATAAAGCCTTCCATCCGCAGCATAAATGCGCGCCTCGGGGAGGGCGACATTACCCACGGTACTCTCCGAAATCTGCTTGAACTCCTTCCACACCGGCGCCGCAGCATAGGCGGCCTTCGATCCCTTCGGTACCGTCAGGGTGACATTGGCTACGGGGACTTCCTCAAAGACGTCTTCGTTTTTATTAATCGCCGGCGGCGTCTTCATGCCTACGGTCAGGCTCTTCAGGCTCTTACATCCCCAGAAGACACCGTATCTGAAGGTCTTCACGCTGGCGGGGAGCGCCACCGAGGCCAATTCCTCACACCAGCCGAAAGTCCAGCTTTCGATCGTATCCACGCCGTCAGGGATCACCACCGAGGTCAATACGGAACTTGCGAATGCAGCTAATCCGATCTTTTTGACGCTTGTGGGGATCGTTATTGAGGTCAAATTTTGGGTGTATTCAAAGGCATAACTCTCAATGTTTGTTACTCCAGAGGGGATAATATATGTAGTAGTTTTCCGCCCTCTGGGGTATGTGATAAGCGTTTTCTTGGCTTTGTCGAACAGCACACCGTCGACAGAAGTATAAGCCGTATTGGCAGCTTCTACCTTGATCTCGGCCAGTTCTTGGCAATTACCAAACGCATTCGCTCCGATGGTTTTCACCGTCGCGGGGATACTTATAGTAGTCAAAGCAAAACAAGACTCAAAAGCCATTCTTCCAATCGATACAATTCCAACAGGAATCGTTATTGCAGTCAGTTTTTCGGCAGCCTCAAATGCACCTGCTTCGATGCTTGTCACCTCTTTTGGGATGACATAGGAAGTAGCAGCACGCCCGGCCGGATATTGCACGAGCTGCGTTTTTTCCTTATTCAACAATACACCGTCCACCGCTACATACTTGGTATTCCCATCCGCCACCGTAATTGTCGGCAAAGAACTGCAACCAGCAAACGCACCATCTCCGATGGATATCACACCAGCGGGAATGACCACAGAGGACAGTTTTTTGCACTGATCAAAAGCACCTTTTCCTATTACTTGTAACCCGGCTGGAAGTGTAGCTAAAGCCAAGTTACCACAATACGAAAAAGCATAGTCTCCGATAGAGGTCACACCGGCGGGAAGCGTTACCATCGGTAAGTTTAAACAGCTTGCAAAAGCCTCATCCCCAATTCGAGTCAAACTCTTGGGGAAGGTTACAGAAACAAGATTCCTCGTATTCCGAAAAGATTCGTTGCCGATACCTGTCACGCCTTCCTCAACCACGAGCTTTTGTATATCTTGGCTGTGCTCCTGCCAAGGTACCGGATGCTCCCAGTCATAGTTCGGTATCTCCCCCTTGCCCGAGATGGTGAGGATCCTCATGTCCGTGTCGTACTTCCACGTTAGCGGACCGGCGGTGCCGCTTGTGGGGTTCTGCGCCTGCACGGTGGCGGCGCACATGCTCATCAAACCTGTCAAAAGGGCTATGAGCCATACTGTCGTAATTGATTTTGTCATGATCCTATAGTTTTCGAATTAGACTTTTTTGAGTGCGTAAAAGTATCGAGAAACGAAAAGATAGAAGTGGGAAGAAAAAGAGCCGGGTTACCGGACGGAGCGCTCCGAACCAGTACCCGGCTTCATTCTTTGCTTTTTGGCTTCTTAGTCCGCGTACACCTTCTCGGCCGTGTCGCCTACTTGGACGATGTGGTAGCCAGCTTTCAGGCGGAGGGTGGAGGAGCCAGCGGGAGCGCTGAACGTCTGCAACAGTCGACCGCTGATGTCGAAGATGCGGACAAGCTCCGGCTGCGGAAGCGTGAGGTAAAGCACTCCGTCGGTGGTGTAGATCTGGCGACCGTCCACCTCGGCGTTGGCCACGGTGCCGATCTTCAGGAACTCGTTCCAAACGGGCATCGAGCGATACGCCGACTCTGTTCCCCGAGGAACATTCAGCTGCACGTTGGCTACGGGTACGGACGGGAAGATCGGATAACGCGGCATGGGCGGAACGGTCCACCCTACGGTCACGTTGCGCAGGCCTGTACATCCACCGAACGCACCACTCTTAATCTCCTTCACACTGGCGGGGATAGAGACATTCGTCAGGGAAGTGCAACCCCAGAACGCGTTCTTATCAATCTCACGCAGGCCGAGCGGGAGCGTGGCGGCCTTCAGGGCCGTACAGCCGTAGAAGGCGCCCTCGTCGATGTCCGTCAGGCCAGCCGCGGGGAAAGAGACGGAGGCCAAGGAGGTACAGCCCGAGAAGGCGCCCTTTTCAATCTCACGCAGACCGAGGGGCAGCGTGATGGAGGGCAGGGAGGTACAGTTCGCAAAGGCGCCGTCGCCCACCTTCTGCATACCCTGCGGCAGCGTAACGGAACGCAGCGAGGAGCAATTGAGGAACACTCCTTTTTCGATTTCAGTCACGCCAATAGGGAGCGTAATGGCAGGCAGGGCAGAGCAGTTCGCAAAGGCGTAATCCTCGATTTGCGTCACGCCAGCGGGGATCTGCACCGAGGTCAGGGCGCTACTCCCTGCAAAAGCGTACTCGCCGATGCTTGTGATACCGCTCCCGATAACGATCGATTTGATCTCGGCCCGATGCTTGGCCCACGGTGCGGGCTGAAGGTTGGAATAGTCCGGAATGCGGCCGTAACCCGTGAGGGTCAAGGTGCGCGTGGCGGTCTCATACTTCCAATTTATCGAGCTATTCCCATAACCACCGCCGGGTAGGGGGCCATATTGTGCCTTCAGGGTGGCACTTCCCAGTGTCGCCGCAAGGGCCATGCATAAGCATGTAATCAACTTTTTCATCTTCTTCTCTTTTGTCTAATGGTTATATATCTATTGTGTGATCTATAATCTCTTACGAATGTCTTGTACGAGGCTGCTGGCGCCGATGCGGAAGGTGTCTTTATGCAGCCATTCGGCTCCAAGCAACTCCCGGACGAGGGTGTAATACTTCACCGCGTCCTCGGCCGTGCGTACGCCTCCGGAGACCTTCAGGCCAGCGCGTCGCCCACTGATCTTTTGGTATTGCTTCAGCACACGGCAGATGGTGTAGACGGCTTCAGGCGTGGCGCCAGGATAGCCCTTGCCCGTAGACGTCTTGACGAAGTCAGCGCCCGAATAGAGGGCCAGGATGGTGGCTCGGTGGATCTCCTCGGCCGATGCCAAAGCGCCCGTCTCAAGGATCACCTTCAGCCGTGCACCGCGACAGCTCTCTTTGATCTCCTGCAATTCGTCGGTCAGCTCCTCGTAGGCTTCTTCCTTGAAAAGCCCCAGGTTCATGACCACATCAATCTCGTCTGCACCGGCCAAAACGGCCATACCGACCTCGGCTATCTTGACCTCCGGAAAGGTCTGTGAGGCGGGGAATCCGGCCGCTACGGCGGCTATCGAAACGTCCTTGACTTGCAAGGCCTGCCGAACGGTCTCGGTGAAATTGGGGTACGTACACACGGCGGCCACATGGGGTACATCCGGGCGGGTGCCCTCCCACTGATTGACCTCCGTATCGACCAACTGCCAGACAGAATCCTTCGTGTCCAAGGTGGTCAGCGTGGTGAGGTCAATCAGGCCGTGGAGCTGCTTCAGCGTGTCTTCCGTGAAGTGCTTAGGCGCCTTTTCAGCCAGCAATTGGGCTGTCTTTTCGGCTACCTCCGCGTCCGTCAGAGCGGGCTGAAAGCGGTTGAAGCATTCGTGATACTTATCCGCCATCTCCTCCTCATCGTGGTGATGGTGGCAGTCGCAGTCGTGGTGATGTTCGTGTTCGTTTCTGTTCATCCTATTGTAGTTTTTGATTGTGTAAATGCCTCTCGTTGTCACGTTCGGTTTTCTTCTTCAGGTTCCTCTCGAAAGCCTCGGTCAGGTCGACGCCCGTCTGGTTAGCCAAACAGACCAAGACCCACAGCACATCGGCCATCTCATCGGCCAAATCATGCTTCGTATCGATGGCCTTAAACGATTGTTCGCCATATCGACGCGCCATGATACGGGCCACCTCTCCTACTTCTTCGGTAAGGATGGCCATGTTCGTCAGCTCACTGAAGTAGCGTACGCCGTAGGTCTTGATCCAGTCGTCGACACGGCGTTGCACGTCTCTTATCGTCAAGTTTTCCATCTCGTTCATTCCTTATGCTTCGTGTCTATAACAATCGTCACGGGTCCGTCGTTCACCAGCGACACTTTCATATCGGCACCGAAGATGCCCGTCTTTACCCGTTTTCCCAAGTATTGGCTCATCGTTTCGCAAAACGATTCATAGAGTGGCACAGCTACATCCGGCTTTGCAGCGCGGATATACGAGGGCCGATTGCCCTTCTTTACAGAGGCATAGAGCGTGAACTGACTGACGACAAGCAGCTCGCCCTCCACATCCTTCACGGAGCGATTCATCACGCCCTCTGCGTCGTCGAAAATGCGCAGGTTGGCCACCTTTTGGGCCGTCCACTCCAAGTCGTCCGACGTGTCCGCATCCTCGAAACCCACCAAAAGCAGCATCCCCTGCCCTATCTCAGCCACACACTTTGCGTCTACGACCACAGAGGCCTCTCGTACGCGTTGCACTATGGTTCTCATCTTCTCTCTTCTACTATTATGATCGTCTAATACATTCTTCCCGTTAAAATCCTTAACAGATCACTCATTGACTGTTGTCAATGGCATGCAAAACACGTTTTAGATACCTCTGACTACTGTCAATGGGATAAAAAACGCGTTTTAGATGCCTCTGACTGCTGTCAATGGGGTAAAAAATGCGTTTTAGGTGCCTCTGACTACTGTCAATGGGGTAAAAAACGCGTTTTAGATGCCTCTGACTGCTGTCAATGGGCAGAAAACTCCGCGGAGCAACCCATTGACAACTGTCAACGCACTTCCATACCTAATCCCTCGGCCACCAACGTGGCCTTTTTCTTTCCGATCAGCTCTTCGAGCTCCGCGGACGGTGCCTCTCGAATACGCTTCACGCTTTTGTATTTCTTCAGCAGCGCCTCTTTCGTCTTCTCTCCGATGCCTTTTATCGTATCCAGTTCGGAGACGATCTGCCCCTTGCTGCGCATATGCCGGTGAAAAGTGATGCCAAAGCGGTGCGCCTCGTCGCGCAAATGCTGGATCACTTTCAGCGTTTCAGACGTCTTGTCGAGCACCAGTGGAAACGGATCGCCGGGGTAAAAGATCTCCTCAAGCCGCTTAGCCAAACCAACAATGGTGATTTTACCTAACAGATTCAGCTCACGAAGCACCTCCGTAGCCGCATTCAACTGCCCCTTGCCCCCGTCGATAATGATCAACTGCGGTAGCTGCGCCTTCTCCTCCAGAAGTCGTGTATAGCGCCGTGTGACGATCTCTCGCATCGAAGCAAAGTCGTCAGGCCCCACGACGGTTTTGATATGGAAATGGCGGTAATCCTTCTTCGACGGCTTCGCCTTCTTGAACACTACACAAGCAGCCACGGGGTTCGTCCCCTGGATATTCGAGTTGTCGAAACACTCTATTTGCATCGGTAAAACGGGCAAATGCAAATCCTTTTGGATCGTAGTCAACAGACGTGTCGCACGTTGCTCCGGGTTGAATTTCTCCGATCGCTTCAGTTTATCCACCTTATACTGCTTCGCATTTTGAAGTGAAAGCTCGAGCAACTTCCGCTTATCCCCCCTTTGCGGAACGGTAAAGCTGATCCCTTCCGGGAAGACGCCTTCCGGAATAAACGGCACAATAATCTCATTTGCATGGCTCCGAAAGCGCTCACGCATCTCCACAATACCCAGCCCTAGGACGTATTCTTTCTGTTCATCGTCGAGTTTCTTTTGATACTCGATCGTGTAGACCTGAACGATCGCACCGCTCCCAACATGCATGTAATTGATGAAAAAGGATGTCTCGTTTTCGTCCAACGAAAACACGTCCACGTTGTGAAGCATCGGTACAACGGTAGATTTCAACCTGAAACTTTCCACCAAATCATACTGTCGCTTTACCTCTTGCGCCTCTTCAAAACGCATCTCTTC
>ERZ772924.21-NODE-21-length-64162-cov-11.963249_pt1 | contig 64162 bp, 69 predicted proteins | sample MGYA00512116_ERZ772924 | MGnify/ENA primary metagenome ERZ772924 (study PRJEB29015, sample SAMEA2737920) | human oral metagenome | biome: human oral; feature: human-associated habitat; material: dental | place: China | collected 2134 ...
CTGCTTGTAGCGCAGCATCTCCTCGGACTGCTTGCCGAAATCCGTGCGGTTGTGCATCGTGAGGTAGAGGTTCGTGTTCTGCGAAAAGTCAAAGGCGCGCACATAGGCATCCTCGAACTCCTGCCGCTCGGTCTCGCCGATGTAGCCAAAGAACTCCTCGAACACCTCACGCGACTGCGGACGCTCGACATCCGCGACCGCCGCCGCGTGCGTCGGTACGCCCTCCCACCAATCTGCCGAGGGGTACTCGAACAGATAGGAGGTGAGGAGGAGCGGTGTCTGTATGCGATTCGTCTCCATCAGCAGCACCCCCCGGGGCAGGCATAGCCGACCGAGCCCTGCAGCTCGCGCAGCTTCTCCTGTGCGACATCCTGAAGCCCCGCAGGGATGTTGAAACGCTCGCGGCGTTTTGCAAGCCCGAGGAGGCGGTACATCGCCTCGTAAGTTTCCACATCGTGCGTCAGTTCTCAGGCAGAGCATCGCCCGTCTGCTTTGCACGCATGACGGCACGTAGCTCAAGCAGGACATGCAGCACGCGCTCGATCGCCGCCTCATCGCCCGCCGTCAAGAGCTGTGCGAGGTAGGCGACAGGGATGCGCATCTCCGCCGCGCCGGGGAAGAACACCTCCTCCTCGACGCGCCGCGCAATCGGGCTGAGGGGCGGGACGTACCAGACGTTCGGCAGCGTGCGGTACTCCGGATGGAGCGGGAACGCGAGCTGCCACTCGGCAATCAGCTTGTGCGCGGGCGAGTTCTGTGCCGCACGCATCCAACGATCGGGGATGTCCGCCTCCTTTGCCGCCGCTGCGACCGCAGGGTCGTTCGGGTCGCAGAGCGCACTGAGATATGCCTTGTAGATGTCTTTCGGATCGGGTGTCGATGCCGCCGCCTTCACTTTATCTGCATCGTAAAGTAATACGCCGATATAGCGCATGCGCCCGACGCAGCCGTCGCTGCACACGGTCGGCAGACCGTTCTCAAGGCGCGGGAAGCAGAACGTGCACTTCTCCGCCTTGTTCGTCTCCCAGTTGTAGTAGATTTTTTTATAGGGACAGGACGGAACACAGTGCCGCCAGCCGCGGCAGCCGTCCTGCGAGATGAGCACCACGCCGTCCTCGTCGCGCTTGTAGATCGCACCCGAGGGGCACGCCGCAACGCACGCGGGGTTGAGGCAGTGGTTGCAGAGGCGCGGCAGATGCTTCATGAAGATATCGTGGAACTCGAGCGTGATTTCCTGTCCCATCTTGCTGAGGTTGTAGTCCTGCCGTGCGGACTGTCCGTCGGCGAGGTCGTCCTCCCAGTTCGGCCCCCACTTGATCTCCATGCGCTTCTGCGTAATCAGCGAGCGCGGACGCGCTACGGGCTGATGGTTGCGCCGTTTTGTGTGAATCAGCGTCTCGTAGTCGTACGTCCACGGCTCGTAGTAGTCGTCCATCTCGGGCTGCTGCGGATGGTAGAACAGCTTTGCAAGGCGCGTCGTCATGCCGCCGGTCTTGAGTCCGAGCACGCCGTCCTTCAGCTCCCAGCCGCCCTTCCACTTCTCCTGATTCTCCCACTGCTTCGGATAGCCGATGCCGGGCTTCGTCTCGACGTTGTTGAAATACATATACTCCGCGCCGCGCCGGTTCGTCCAGACGTTCTTGCAGAGGATGGAGCACGTATGACAGCCGATGCACTTGTCGAGATTCATGACCATCGCAATCTGTGCTTTAATCTTCAAGCCAATCTACCTCCTCCATGCGCCGCACGACAACGTACGAGTCGCGCTGATTGCCCGTCGGGCCGTAGTAGTTGAAACCGTAGCTGAGCTGCCCGTAGCCGCCGATGAGGTGGGTGGGCTTGATGTGGATGTGGGTCGGCGTGTTGTGCGTGCCCGCACGCGTGCCCGAGATCTTCGAGCCCGGTACGTTGATGTGGCGATCCTGCGCGTGGTGCATAAATACCGCACCGTGCGGGATACGCGGCGAGACAACGACGCGCGAAGCGACGACACCGTTGCGGTTGTAGAGTTCGATCCAGTCGTTGTCCTTCACGCCGATCTCCGCCGCATCCTTCTCGCTCATCCAGACACTCTGTCCGCCGCGGAACATCGTGAGCATCTGCTGCGCGTCGAAGTACATGCTGTGCGTGCTCCACTTGTTGTGCGGCGTGAGGTACTTCAGCGTGATCTCCTTCTGCGTGCCGTTCAGCGACTTGTTCATCGGACGGAAGTCGAGGATCGGACGGTAGATCGCCTGTGCCTCGCCAAACTCGCGCATGACCTCGTGATCCATGTAGAAATGCTGCCGTCCCGTAAGAGTCCGGAACGGGATCAGCTCCTCCACGTTGTTCGTAAAGGGGGTATAACGGCGGTTCTGGTTGCTGCCCGTAAAGGTCGGTGCCGTGATGGTCTCACGCGGCTGCGCGATGACCTGATCGTAGGTGAACCGCTCATCCTCGCGATCCTTTGCGAGCTTCACGAGGTTGTCGAGACCCGTGCGCTTCTCCACCGCCTCCCATGCGCGGACTGCCGTACGTCCGCAGGTCGTCGGCGAGAGCCCGAGCACTGCCTCGATCGCCTGACGCGCCTCGTAGATGGAGGGGCAGCCGTAGGACACATAGTCCTTGTTCTGGATGATGCCGTTGCGCTGACGGATCTCCTCGTAGTCCTCCGCCGAGTCCCACGTATTGCCGTGACTCGCCGTCTTGCCGCCCGCATTGGGGCCGAGCGCGATCCACTTCTCATAGAGCTTCGTATAGTCAATCGTATTCGAAGCGATGCTCGGCATCGTCTTGCCGGGGATCGGCTCACACTCGCCCTTGCTCCAGTCGCGCACGATGCCGTCCGGCTGCGCCAGCTCCGCCTCGCTGTCGTGCCCGAGCGGGGTCGCAGCGATGTTCGTGTACGGCGTGAGCTTTGCGTCCTTTGCGACCTCAGACACCGCCTGTGCCAGCGTGCGGTAGATGTCCCAGTCCGTCCGCGACTCCCAGAGCGGGTCGATCGCAGGCTGGAAGGGGTGGACAAACGGGTGCATATCCGTCGAGGAGAGGTCGGTCTTCTCGTACCATGTCGCCGTCGGCAGCACGATGTCGGAGTAGAGCGCGTTGCCCGCCATGCGGAAATCGAGCGAAACGAGGAGGTCGAGCTTGCCCTCGAGTGCGCCGCCCGGCTTCTCCAGTTCCTCCTTCTCGCGCCACTTCACCTCCTGCGGGCGCGTCGCACAGTCCTCCTCCTGGAAGATGCTGTTCTCCGTGCCGAGGAGGTATTTGAGGAAGTAGTCGTTGCCCTTTGCGGACGAGCCGAGCAGGTTGCACCGCCAGACAAAGAGGTTGCGCGGGAAATTCTCCGGCGCATCGGGATCCTCCCATGCGAACTTCAGGCTCTTGTCCTTCAGGCTCTTGACGATGTATTCCTTGATGCCGTCCGCACCCTCGAAGCCCGCCGCCTTTGCATCCGCAGCGAGGTCGTTCGAGCCGCGGTTGAACGTCGGGTAGGACGGTGCCCAGCCGAGACGCGCCGCGAGCACAGCATAGTCCGCTGCGTGATTGTAGCGTGCGTTTTCGTTCGCCGCCGTCAGTGCGTCCGTCTGGATCTCGTCGCTGCGCCACTGGTCGGTCGCGAAGTAGTAGAACGAGGTGGAGTTGAGCAGCTTCGGCGGTGCCTGCCAGTCCGTGCCCGTCATGATACGCGCCCAGCCCTCGTTCGGACGGAGCTTCTCCTGTCCGACGTAGTGCGCCCAGCCGCCGCCGTTGCGCCCCTCGCAGCCCGTGAAGAGCAGGAGGTTGATGATCGTGCGGTAGACCGCGTCCGCGTGGAACCAGTGGTTGATGCCGCCGCCCATGATAATCATGGTTCTGCCGTTCGTCTTGATGGCGTTGTCCGCGATCTCGCGGGCGGTCTTAATGACGAGATCGGGCGAAATGCCCGTATACTTCTCCTGCCATGCAGGCGTATACGGCGTGTCGTCCTCGTACGAGCCTGCGCTCTCGCCGCCGATGCCGCGGTCAATCGCATAGTTCACGAGCGTGAGGTCGTAGACCGTCGTGACGAGCACCTCGCCGTCCGCCGTCTTGATGCTGCGCACAGGCAGAGCACGCGTCAGCGTGCGCTCCCTGCGGTCGTTGCCGAAGTACGGCAGCTGCACCTCAACCGTCCCCGTCTTGTCATCCCAGACGGAGAGGCGCGGGCAGATCTCCGCACCCGTGTCGCGGTTCTCCTCGCGGATGTTCCACTTCTCCTGCGTTGACCAACGCTCGCCGAGCGTGCCGTTCGGGATGACGATCTCGCCCGTCTTGTCGTCCACCACGTAATAGCGGAAGTCCGCGTGCTTCTCGTCGCGTCCCATGTCGCGCGAGGAGAGCATACGCCCGGGGATGTAAGTGCCGTCCTCTTTCTTCTCGATGCGCACGAGGAACGGGAAGTCCGTATACTTCCGCGTGTACTCAAGGAAGAAGGGAACGGTCTTGTCCACATAATACTCTTTGAGGATGACGTGGCCCATCGCCATTGCCATTGCCGAGTCGCTGCCCACCTTGAGCGGGATCCACGTATCCGCGAACATCGAGGACTCGGCATAGTCGGGCGCAATCGACACGACCTTTGTGCCCTTGTAGCGCACCTCCGCCATGAAATGCGCGTCCGGCGTGCGCGTGAGCGGTACGTTCGAGCCCCATGTGATGAGGTAGCCCGCATTGTACCAGTCGCTCGACTCGGGCACATCCGTCTGCTCGCCCCAGATCTGCGGACTCGCGGGCGGCAGATCGGCGTACCAGTCATAGAACGAGAGACCGACACCGCCCATCAGCTGGATGAAGCGGATGCCCGCCGCATAGCTCAGCATCGACATCGCCGGGATGACGGAGAAGCCGAAGATGCGGTCGGAGCCGTAGGTGTACGCCGTGTAGAGCACAGACGCGGCGATCAGCTCGCTGATCTCCTGCCAGTTCGAGCGCACAAAGCCGCCCATACCGCGTGCCTGCTTGTACTGCTTCTTCTTTGCGGGATCGGAGGCGATGCTCTTCCATGCCTCGTACGCGTTCGGATGCGCCGCACGCGCCTCACGCCAAAGAGCCGCGAGTTCCCCGCGCATATACGGGTACTTCACGCGGTGCGGACTGTAGAGATACCACGAGAACGTCGTCCCGCGCGGACAGCCGCGCGGCTCGAAATCCGGCATATCCGGCGCCGTCTCCGGATAGTCGGTCGCCTGATTCTCCCATGCCACAATGCCGTTCTTGACGTGGACGTTCCAGCTGCACGAACCCGTGCAGTTGACCCCGTGCGTCGTGCGGACCGTCTTGTCGAACGACCAGCGGTCGCGGTACATGTTCTCCCATGCGCGCCCGCCCTCGTGCGTCTCATTGTGACCATCTGCGGATTTCGACGTCGGAATCAGATACTTGAACTTTTGAAAGATACTGCTCACGCCTTCACCCCTCCACTATATTGCCTCTTATGAAAAAGACTTATACACATGATATAATTTTACGATAAGCTGCATCCGATGCATGTGAGCAAGATCACAGGAGGTCAATTTTTTATAACTGAAAATTATTCTTTTGATCGCTTTTCTCTATAAATCGATTGAGACAGATTGCCGCATGGCGCTTCATTTCTTATTTCATCGGAACAGCAGTCTATGTTATAATGTAAAAAAATTGTGAGCAGATGAAGAAAGGCAGCGCGGTCCCGCATGGAATCAAATCCGATCAAAGGCGCCTCGGAAGACAGCAACAAGGCGCTCAATCACAAAATGAAGATCCTGCTCGACATCGGGCAGACGCTGATGGAGAACGGCGCTGACTGTGCGCGGATCATCCGCGATATGCGGCGTGCGGCGGTGCAGCTGCGCATTCCCGCCGAGCAGATCCAGTCACACGTCACCTATACAACACTCATGCTCTGTGTCAGTGATGGCGAACGCTCCTTTACGCAGTTCCGCAAGTGCATGAAGCACGGCGTAAATCTCTCCGTCATCGCCGCCGTCAGCAAGCTCACATGGCGCATCCTGCGCGGAAACACTTCGATCACCCCGATCGAGCGCGCAATCAATCGCATCCGAGAGCGTCCCCTCTGCTATCCTGACTGGGGCATCGCACTCGGTGCTGCCGTTGGTTCCGGCGGATCGTGCAAGCTCTTCGGCGGCAGCTGGCTTGAGGCGCTGATTGCGATGATTGCAGCACTCATGGGATTTATCGCACACCGCATGAGTACAAGGTATGCATTCAACCCATATGCCTGTGCAATGATTACAGCATTTGTCGCAACGCTCTTCGCATGGATGATCCCTGCCGCGTTTGGCCTCGGAACTATGTGGTACGCTCTCGTCGCGTGTACCATCTTCCTCATGCCCGGCTTTCCGTCCATCAATGCGGCGAGCGATATGCTGAACCGCTTTATCACCTCCGGCATGACACGCGCGATGGATACCATGCTCATCATCGGCGGCATGACCTTCGGCATCGCCTTCGCCATCCTCGTTGCGGGCGTTCACAACATCTCCGACGTGCACATACAGCCAACGGACACCTACTTCACTCAGGCACTTGCCGCCATCCTCGCGGCGGGCGGTTTCTCCATCATGTTCAACACACCGAAGAGGCTGCTCGCTATCGTCGCTGTCGAGGGAATCGTAACCATGCTGATCCGCAATGTACTCATGCTCGAGTTTGGCGTGCCGCAGGCGATCGGTTCCTTCGCCGCCGCCGCAGTCGTCGGCATTGCCGCACTCAAGGTCATCCATATCGTACACACCCCGAACACCCTGCTCATTATCCCGCCCGTCATACCTCTCGTCCCCTGCGTTCTCCTCTACCGGCTGCTCTTTGCTGTGCTGCATATCCAAACCATCTCCGTGGAAGAGCTCTTAGAAGCTCTGCGGTTTGGCGTGGACGGCGTTACCATCATCCTCGCCATTGTCGTCGGCGTCTCCATCCCGAATATCTTCATCCAGCAGCGCATCGAGGCGCAGCAGCAGCGCGAGATCAATGACATTATCGCATGCCGCAAAGCTGAGGGTTGAAACAAACAAATCTCAATTGAGACATCAGACATCACTGTGAATCATGTTCGTCCCGCCCCTAATCTGATGCAATCTAACGATATCCCTTCCTATCGTTAAGAAAGTTAAGTCATGAGCATATCCCTGCCAAAAAACCGGATATGAAAAGCTAAAGAGATTCCAAACGCCTAAGATGACGAATGGAATCTCTTTTTTATCGCTCAAGTGATTTGAGTGCTGCCTGTTCTGCATGAATGAGTGTGGTATCAAAGAGTGGAATATCGGTATCGGACTGTCTGACAAGGAGCCCGATTTCCGTACAGCCGAGGATGATGCCCTGTGCACCATCTTGAGCAAGTTTCATGATAATGTCCAAATATATGTCTTTGGACTGTTCCGAGATTTTTCCGAGGCACAGTTCATCGTAAATAATTTGATTGACGACATCGACATCAGCGTCATTTGGAATGACGACCTCAATCCCCTGTTCGATCAAAATATTTTTATAGAAATCCTGCCGCATGGTGTATTTCGTGCCGAGCAGTCCTACTTTCTTAACACCCTGTTTCTGCAGTTCGGCGGCGGTCATATCAGCGATATGCAGGATTGGGATATGAATTCTCCTGCCGATTTCAGGCGCTACCTTGTGCATCGTATTGGTGCAGATTACGATATAATCTGCACCAGCCCGTTCCAATGCTTGAGCGGCTTCAGACAAAACATCTGCGCTCTTATCCCATTCCCTGCTCACTTGATATTTCTCGATTTCATCAAAATCGACGCTGTATAGAATACATTTTGCAGAGTGCAGACCGCCCAGCTGCTTTTTTATCGTTTCGTTGATGACCTGATAGTATGTCACGGTGCTTTCCCAGCTCATACCACCGATCAGCCCTATTGTTTTCATCATATCACCTCTGCCATTACGATAGCACCGCCCGTCCGTCATGACAAGGTAAAAATTGTAGGAAGGACAATTCACCCCGCTCTGCCTTTATTCTTCCTATAGGATCAATGTCTCCGTCTGCGGCGGGATCGTATTTTCCTCCATCAAATCATGAACAATCCGCAGTCCGCGCGCCAGCTCCTCATTCGTTGGCGGCGAGCAGAGAGCAAGACGGATAAAGGAATGCTCCGCCTCGCTGCCGACGGCAAAGTGATCCGACGAGAGGACACGCACACCGCGATGCTGCGCCTGCGCCTCAAAATTCGCCCCACCGCATCCCACAGGCAGCGGCATCCATTGGAAGAAGCTGCGTGTATTCCCCGTATGTGCAGGGAAGATCCCTCGAAAGATGCGATTGCGCTCCTCTGACATCCGACATTTCTCCCGCATTATACGCTCCGCCGCGCCGCTTTCAATCAGCTCTGATGCAATCGCTGCACTCAGCGGCGAGATCGCCATGCTGATGCTGCGCGCCGCTCTCCGAATGAGCTGCCTAAAATGCGCGGGAACAAGCATGTAGGCAACGCGCAGTCCGGGGCAGGTAAGTTTTGAAAGGCTGTGCAGATAAACGGACTGCCGCGGGAGAAGCACGGTCATGGGCACAGCGTTCTCGCGTGCCGTAAAGCCATAAGCATCGTCCTCAATCAAAAGTATATTGTGCTTACGCAGCACCGCTGTAATCTCTCTGCGCCGCTCCTCAGGCATGACGATGCCGGTCGGATTCGTGCAGGATGGCATAAGATAGACACCCTTGATGTCTATCTGCTGATGCTGCTGTGCGAGCGCATCCGCCAGCATCCCGTCTACATCTCCCTCGATGGGGATGAGGCGGATGTTCAGCTGTTTTGCGAGGTTGATGAAATTCGCATACGTATACCTGTCCACCGCAATTCGATCCCCTGCATCGAACAGCGCAGTGAGTACGATTGCAAGTGCACTCTGCGTTCCGGCAGTAAGGAGGAGATTCGTCGGCTCTGCCGCGAGAGAAAAACGTGCAAGCCAGCGGCATGCAGTCCGCGCATGACGCTCCTCATCCTCTGCACCGAGAAGCGCAAAGAGGTGCGCTGCATCCCTGCCGCGCAGGATCTCCCGTGCAGTATCTGCAAGAATCTCGCTAAGCGCATCGTACGGATGAATGTTGCCAAGTTCAATAAGAGACTTTTTCGTATCTCCTGTTGTATTCGACAATGCTGCATTCGGCGAGACGAACGTCCCGCGCCCAATGACCGCATAGATCAGCCCCTTGTCCGTGCAAATACGAAAGGCACGCGTCACCGTGCTCAGATTAAGATCGAGGTAGTCGGCAAGCTCCCGCTGCGGCGGGAGTTTTGTATGCGGCGACAGCCGTCCGCTGAGGATATCACGTTCAAGCTGAACGGCAAGCGCACGATAAAGCGGAGGATGAAGCCCCGCGCGTACGGGACGCCACGTCATCGGATAATCATCAAACGAATTGATGGGCATATAACATCTCCTGCAACATTGTCATACATACAATTTTACTGTTGAAATCATACAATAGGCAGTCTAACATAATAATTGTATGTATTATATCACAGGAGAGATGACCGTGAATATGAAAAACAGCATTGCTTCAACGAGCACAAAGGTATCCGCCTCACTTTATATTCTGCCCTTTATCCTGGTCGGCTCGTTTCTGTCTATCTTCGACCAGTTCGTTATCAATGTCGCCGCACCCGCCATCATTTTCTCCTTACATCCATCGGCGGCAGAGTTCGAGGGGATCATGAGCGGCTACGCGCTGATCTACGGTGCTGGGCTGATCATCGGCGGACGGCTCGGCGATCGTTTCGGCCGGCGACGCGTCTATCGTCTCGGTCTCCTTCTCTTCGCCATGACCTCATCGCTCTGCAGCGTTGCTCAGACGGCACAGCAGCTCGTCCTCGCGCGCCTGATGCAGGGGCTCTCCGGCGCGGTCATGGTGCCGCAGGTGCTCGCACTGATCCGCGTCGCCTACGAAGGAAATGCGCGCATGCGTGCGCTCTCCGCGTTCGGCGTATCCATTGGTCTTGGGCAGATCATGGGGCAGGTGCTCGGCGGCTGGATTCCCGCATGGGATATACTAGGGCTTGGCTGGCGCATGATCTTCCTCGCCAATATCCCCGTCTGCCTTATCGCTGCCACGGGATGCGCTTCTCTCCCCTCGGACACAAGCACAACGCTCCCGAAACACAGAAAACAGCTCGAAAATCCCCTTCGTCTCTTTCTCCGGCGCGGCTATACGCTCGGGATTCTCCTGAATGTATGTCTGTACGCCGCCATTGTTCCATTCTTTGTCGTACTCGGTCTCTATCTGCAAAATGTCTGCAAACTCTCACCGCAGACGGCAGGACTCGTCTTTATGTCCGTCGGCATCGGATTCGTCCTCGCCTCGTCCACAGGACCTGCACTCATGCGGAAGTTCGCGCCGCCGCGCGTACTGATCTGCGGAACACTCTGCACTTCCGTCGGAATCTTCGCCATTCTGCTTGGTACGAAAACGGGGATGTCTGCAACGCTCCCCTTTGTCGTCCTTTCCCTGCTCCTCCTCGGTCTCGGCAATGGAACGGTGATCCCCATCGCAACAGGTGTCGTGCTGCGATACCTTCCGAAAGAGATCGCGGGCATGGGCGGCGCGATTTTGACGACAGGGCAGCAGCTCACAGGTGCTGTCGGCACTGTGCTTGCGGGTGCGCTTCTCTTGACGGACGGAAATCCCCCCGTATCTGCTGCTGCCTATGTGAACGGACTTGCCGTGCAGGTGAGTGCTGCGTTCGCCGCACTTTTATGTGCTGCTTTGCTCAGCCGCATTCCCGCCCCCACGCAATAAGCAGCAGTAAAGTCGCAAATTTCTCTTGTCATACGTTTCATTCTATCTTATCATTGATAATAGGTTTTATTCGCTTTATATTTTTGGAGGATATTCCTATGGAGAATACAAGTCCCATGAAGCGGCTTTGGCAGCTTTCCGCCGCGGAGCACGGACGGCTGCGCACTGCGATTGCGCTTGCAGCACTTGGCGTGCTCGCAGGGATTGTTCCCTACTGGGCAGCAGCGGAGATGATTACATCGCTCCTCTCCGGCGCATCAGAATCGCGCACCTGTCTCATCCTGTGCCTCGCCGCATTCGTCGGCTATGCCCTGCGCAGCATCCTCTATGCCGAGGCACTGGCGCTGTCGCATCGTGCGGCATTCGCCGTGCTTCGTGACATCCGCACACGCGTACTCGAAAAGCTGCCGAAGCTTCCGCTCGGAGTTGTGATCGATCATACAAGCGGCGAGATGAAGCACACGATCGTCGATCAGGTCGAGAACATGGAGCGCACAATTGCACATCTGTGGCCGGAGATGACGGCAAATACGTTTGGCCCCCTCTGCATCTTCGTCTACCTGCTCGTCCTCGACTGGCGCATGGCACTCTCTCGCTCGTCTCCATCCCCGTCGGCATGGTCTTTATGGCGATCGTCATGCACGATTATGAGGAAAAATATGCAGGCGCGGTAAAAACCACGGACGAGATGAACTCTGCCATTGTCGAGTACATCGGCGGCATTGAAGTTATTAAAGCGTTCAATCAGGGCACGGCATCCTATGAAAAGTTCTCAGAAAAGGTGCGCGCAAACGCCTCCTATTACTATCACTGGATGCTGCACTGTCAGCTGCCGATGTCCATCAGCAAGGTCGTATCCCCGACGACACTCATCACGATACTGCCCGCGGGCTGGCTACTCTATCAAAGCGGCAGTCTGCCGATGGGTCGATCATCCTCTCTCTCGGGATCGCAGGACCACTGCTCGCATCAATGACATTCATTGATGCGCTCGCAAAGGTCGGCACAACCGTCGGCGCCGTGGATGCTTTCCTCTCTGCCGAGGAGCAGCACCACCCATCCGAACCGATCTCGATTGAGACAACGGACATCTCCGTGGAGCACGTCTTCTTTGCATACGACGGAACGACCAATGTCTTAAACGATATCAGCCTGACCATCCGTGCGGGCACACTGAACGCCTTCGTCGGAGAGAGCGGCAGCGGGAAATCGACACTCGCACGTCTGATCGCCGGCTACTGGGATGTGCAAGACGGGACGATCCGCATCGGCGGACACGATCTGAAGGATATCCCGCTTACACAGCTCTACGATATGGTTTCCTTTGTCGCACAGGATACCTATCTCTTCGACGACACGATCCGCGCGAATATCCGTCTTGGCAAAACTTCAGCGACCGATGCACAGGTCGAACGTGCGGCAGAGCTTTCGGGCTGCGCCGACTTCATCCAAAAGCTTGCCCACGGCTATGATACCGTTGTCGGCAGCGGAGGCAGCCATCTCTCGGGAGGCGAGCGCCAGCGCATCGCCATCGCGCGCGCCATGCTGAAGGATGCCCCCATTGTCATCCTCGACGAGGCAACAGCGTACATCGACCCGGAGAACGAGGTCCTCATCCAGCGCGCCGTCGCGCAGCTGATCGCGGGGAAGACTGTCATCATCATTGCGCATCGTCTCTCCACCATCACCGATACGGACACGATCTTCCTCATCGCAGACGGCGCAGCCGCAGCAGAGGGAACACACGCGCAGCTGCTCGACGCTTGCCCGGAGTACCGCGGCATGTGGCAGGCACACATCAGCGCAAAGGACGGTGAAGAAAATGATTGACGCACTCCGAAAAATCTGGGCGTTCGCAGGGAGCGAGCGAAAAAATCTCAACCGCTCGGTACTGCTCGGCGTCCTCTATGCTATGTTCCATGCGCTGCAGATTGCGGCGCTCTATATCGTCCTAAAAGGACTCATTGAGCACGCGGACGGCGTGGAAACCGCGATGGAGTCACTTGCGATTCTCGCCGTCAGCATCCTCGGGCGATCTGCCGTCGAATACATTTCGCAGCTGCAGCGCGTTCATGCGGGCTACTTCATGGCAGCAAACAAGCGCATCGCCATCGGCGACCGTCTCAAACGCGTCCCGATGGGCTATTTCAACGAGACAAGCCTCGGCCGCATCACGGGCATCGCGACAACCGTACTCGGTGACGTGGAGGAAACTGCTTCGATGGTGCTCGTACGCACGCTGACCGGGTTCCTCAACACACTCATTCTCATCCCAATGGTCTTTGCCTTCGATTGGCGCATCGGCGTCATCTTCATCACAGGTATCACTGTCTATCTGCGTGTCACAGCAGCGATGGAGGCGAAGTCCCGGCTGCTCGCACCGAAGCGGCAAGAAGCGCAGGCAGCGCTCGTCGAAGCGGTGCTCGAGCAGCTGCACGGTATGCACGTCATCAAGGCATTCAATCTCACAGGCAAGGGAGATGAGCGCATGCGTGGGGCGCTTGCAGAGAGTGAACGCGCCAACCTTGCGATGGAGCGGCTCTTTACGCCCTACGTGATCGCACAGGAACTCACCCTGCGTCTCTTCAGCGTCCTGATCATCGCCGCCGCGCTCTATGCCTATCTCACCGGAACGATGGAACTGCTGAATGTGCTCATGTGCATTGTATTCTCCTTCATTGCCTATGAACAGCTCGAATCCGCGGGGAGTGCCCTCTCCCTCCTCCGTGTCGTCTGCACCTCTATTGATGAGGCGAATGAAACGGATTCTGTCCCGCAGCTGGGTGCAGAGGGGCGTGATATCGTCCCCGCACGCCATGATATCGCATTTGACCGCGTATCCTTTTCCTACGGAGAAAGACCGATCCTCCGCGATATTTCCGCAACGATCCCCGAACGCAGCCTGACCGCGATCGTCGGTCCCAGCGGCTCCGGCAAAACAACCCTGTGCCATCTCATCGCGCGGTTCTGGGATACGGATGCGGGCATAATCTCCATCGGCGGGCACAACATCAAGGAATACACGCTTGCGTCCCTGATGGCGCAGATCAGTATCGTATTTCAGCGCGTCTACCTCTTCCACGATACAATCGAGAACAACATCCGCTTTGGGCGGCCGCAGGCGAGCCGCGCAGAGGTCATTGCGGCAGCAAAAAAGGCAGCGTGCCATGATTTCATCATGCAGCTGCCGAACGGATATGAAACAGTGGTCGGCGAAGGCGGTGCAAGCCTCTCTGGCGGCGAAAAGCAGCGCATCTCCATCGCCCGTGCCATCCTTAAAGACGCGCCCATCATCATCTTTGACGAGGCGACGGCGAACGTCGATCCGGAGAACGAAGATCGGCTGCAGCAGGCAATCGAGGCACTGACGCGGGACAAGACCGTCATCATGATCGCCCATCGGCTGAACACGGTTCGAAACGCCGCGCAGATCCTCGTCGTAGCAGACGGCAGGATCGTTCAGCACGGAACGCACGAAGAGCTGATCGCCGAGGGCGGCATCTACGCCGACTTCATCACGATGCGAAAGGTCGCTGTTGGCTGGAACGTCAAGAAGACCGCCTGATATCCTGCGGTTATAAACCCCACAAAGATAAAAGATGTCCGATTCCCGATACGGCATTCATCGGGCGCACTTGTAAAAGAATATCATCTCCATAATAGTTTTGGGCTGCCGCACGAAGCAAAACGCTTCTGCGGCAGCCCGAAACTGCGTGCAAGCGCCCTCTCTCAATCGATATAAACGCGTGAAACATGCTTTGATACGAGACAGAGGACTTCGTAGCTGATCGTATTCGCCCACTCCGCAAGAGCGTCTGCAGGCAGCGTATCCGAGCCAAAGAGCGTGACGACATCCCCTATTTTCGCCTCTGGGATATCGGTAATATCGACCATGCACTGATCCATGCAGATACGTCCGGCAATGGCGGCACGCTTGCCCCGTATCTCGACTGCACCGCATGCATAGGCGCGAATGTACCCGTCCGCATACCCGACCGAAATTGTTGCGATACGCGTCTCGCGTTCTGCGATAAAATGGCGCCCATAGCCGATTGATGTGCCGGGCGAAATGGTCTTAATGTAGACAATACGCGCGCAGAACTTCATCGCCGGGCGCAGATAAAACGGATGAGCAACTTCATTGGAGGGCCAAAGCCCGTACTGAAGGATCCCCGCACGAACCATATCAAAATGTACATCCGGCAAATCAAGAATGGCGGCAGATTCAGCAATATGTCGAAGAGGGATATGAATTCCAGCCGCTTCGACCCCGGTGCAGGCAATTTGAAAAAGTTTGATCTGATGCCGCGAAAAACTTTTGTCTTCGATATCGGCAAGGGCAAAATGGGAGAATATTCCCTCCAGCTCAATCCCCGGCAGCGCCGTGATCTTCTTTGCGAAGTCGGCAGCATCCTCCGGGCGGACGCCAATGCGTCCGAGCCCCGTGTCGACGGCAATGTGCACCTTAACCCTCTTGCCCTGGGCAGTCGCTTCGGCTGACAGTGCCTGCACGAGATCAATGCGGCAAACCGTCTGCGTGAGATCCGCATCGACAATATCAAACGAGCTTTCCGGCTTGGTCAGGCCAAGGATGAGAAGCGGCGTTGTAAAGCCTGCCTCACGCAGCTTCAACGCCTCGGAGATCGTCGCAACCGCCAAATACTCCGCCCCTGCCGCGATCGCTTTGCGCGCTACGGCAATCGCACCATGTCCATAGGCATCTGCCTTCACCACAGCACAGAGCTTTGCCTCGTGTCGGATATATTTTCGAATCTCTCCGTAATTGTGGGCGATCGCACCAAGATCGATTTCGACCCACGCCGCGCGGCTTGCCATAGGGCACTTCCTTCCGCTTCTGCATCAAACGAAAACCTCTTATGTAACGCTATTATTTTAGCGGATGCAAGATCTTTATGCAACGTATTCTTCTTTTGAAAACGAATGTACAAGATCTTTTCAGACGAAAACAGCCCGTCCTTTGGGACGGGCTGTTAGCTTGCTTGCCGTACAATTATTTACTTCTTTTCCCAGCAGCGATGCTCGGTTGCGTAGAGGTTGTAAAACACAAGGCCGAGCAGCATCAGCACGATGAAGGTGATGTTCGTTATGAACGAAAGCGCCCAGATAAGGTAGAGGCAAACGGCCATGCCGATCGGCGCGAGCACGTAGAGCATCGGGAAAGTGAAGGTGCGCGGCAGTTCAGGTGCATTGCGGCGAAGCGCAATCAGTCCGACGAATACAATGAAGAAAGCCGCCAGAACGCCCGTATTTGCCAGCTCAACAATGTAGAGCATCGGGACGCAGCCTGCAATGAACGCGATGAGAATCGAACCGCCGAGGGTGATGAAGTACGGCGTACCGTGTTTCGGATGAATATTCGCCATGACCTGCGGGAGGAATCCGTCGCGTGACATTGCGTAGAAGACGCGTGCCTGACCGAAGATGTAGACGATGAGCGTCGTAATCATGCCGAAGAGGATGCCGACCGTCACAAAGTTCGCAAGGCCCATGTGGCCGATGAGGCGCAGACAGTAGGCAACCGGGTCCGCACGGTCAAGATCCGTGTAGTTGACCGTTGCCGTGAGCACGAATGCGACGACGGCATAGATGCAGAGACAGACAAAGACGGAAGCGATGATGCCGATGGGGAGACTCTTCTCCGGTGTTTTGCACTCCTCGGCAGATGTTGCGACCGTATCAAAGCCCATAAAAGAGAAGAACACAACCGCCGCGCCGGTCATGATGCCGCCGGCACCGAACGGAAGGAACGGATTCAGATTCTCGGCAATGTTCATCTCAGGAGCAGTGACAAGGACGAATGCAACGATGGCGCACAGCGTGATCGAAATGAGGATCGTATTGAGACGCGAACTTTCCTTCGTGCCGTGCGCGAGGATGAAGCCGATCAGCAGCGTGATGACAACGGCCGGCAGATTGATAATACCCCCCTCCGGCAGCGTTGTAAGCCATTCCTTTGGTATCTCCATTCCAAGAGACGCCATCATTCCTGAGAAATAGGCCGAAAACCCGACCGCAACCGCACTCGCGGTAACGATATAGCCGATGATGAGCGACCATCCGCAGAGGAACGCCATCCCCTCGCCGAGGGATGCAAACGTATAGGCATAGGCACTGCCTGCGGCGGGGATGAGCGATGCCAGTTCGGCATAGGCAAGCCCGACCAGCATGCAGAGGAGTCCCGCAGCGATAAAGGATAATACGATGCCCGGCCCTGCATAGCGCGCGGCACCTATTCCCGTCAGGACGAACACGCCCGACCCGATGATGCCGCCAATCCCAAGGAAGGTCAGATCAACGGTGCTCAGCGTGCGGTGCATCCCGCTGTTTTCACGCTGTGCACTGAAGTCTTCCAGTGTTTTCTTCTTAAAAAACATAAAAACCATACCTCCAAGCGTTTCCTCGATAAGTAAATTAGGAAAAGGACTATTTCACAGCGCATATGGAAGCATATGGGAGTGAAACAGCCCCTTAGCAATCAGCGTGAAGAATTACGCAAGAAAATCATCAATGGGCTTAAATGGAAGGTTCAGTGCCTTTGCAACCGCCTCGTTGGTGAGGTGACCGTCGATGGTGTTGAGGCCGAACTTGAGGCCGGGAACTTGCTGAAGGGCTGCCTTATAGCCCTTAGTTGCAATATCAACCGCATAGGAGATCGTTGCGTTCGTAATGCCGAGCGTAGAAGTACGGGAGACGGCACCCGGTATGTTGGCGACGGAGTAATGAACAACGCCGTGCTTTTCGAACGTCGGGTTCTCATGCGTGGTGACATGGTCGCAGGTCTCAATCGAACCGCCCTGGTCGATTGCAACATCGACGATGACGGATCCTTTCTTCATGGTCTTGACCATTTCCTCGGTGACGAGGATCGGGGTGCGGGCACCCGGGATGAGAACCGAGCCGATCAGGAGATCTGCCTCGCGCACCCACTTTGCGATATTGTAGCTCGAAGAATACTCCGTAACAATGCGGCCGCCAAAGATATCGTCGAGCTCACGGAGGCGCTCGATCGAGAGATCGATGACCGTGACGCGCGCACCGAGACCGACGGCAATCTTCGCCGCATTCGTTCCAACGTTGCCGCCGCCGATGATAACGACCTGGCCTGCAGAAACGCCTGCGATTCCGCCCAGAAGGACGCCGCTGCCGCCGTAACGGCTCTCAAGGAACTGCGCGCCGATCTGAACCGACATACGCCCTGCGATTTCGCTCATCGGAGCGAGCAGCGGAAGACCGCGCCCGCTCTTGCCGAGAACCGTCTCATATGCAATACCGACGACCTTCTTTTTAAGAAGTGCTTCCGTAAGTCCCGGCTCAGCAGCAAGGTGGAGATATGTAAAGAGAATCTGTCCCTCATGGAAGAGGTCGTATTCAGATTCAAGAGGCTCTTTTACCTTAACAATCATTTCGGAACGATCGAACAGAGCTTTCTTGTCCGATACAATCTCAGCTCCGACTGCCTTATAATCAGCATCTGTAAAACCGCTGCCGACGCCGGCGCCTTCCTCAATCAGAACCGTGTGGCCTGCGCGGCGCATTGCCTCAACACCTGCGGGGGTCATACCGACGCGGAATTCATTATTTTTGATTTCCTTTGCAACGCCAACAATCATGTTTTTTCCTCCTACTATAGATAGATAGAAATACAGAAGGTGTAAAACGACTTGGGTTTTTTCTAAAGTTATACCCTATTTGCGATCTTATTATAATTCAGACACTTTTGTCAAGTAGGAAATGTGATTTCTTTTAAACCATCATACATACCAATCAATCTTTTACAGACGATTTCGCGTGCGTTCAGTATTCTTATTTGTGAAATTCAATTCTTTGTGATAGAAGGCCCCCTCGTACAAGGAGACGATATAGCAATCAAGAAATACAACCTTATAACCCCAGTAATAACAAGGGGGTATGAGAATAACCCAGATATTTTTGCAAAAAGACAAAATAGCTATACAGAAAGGCGAATCATGGTATTTTGTAGGCAAATTGTAGACGAAGAAAAAATAGAGGGAACGGCGAACGATACGCTGCTCCCTCTATTTCTTAACTAATCAAACTTCCGAAAGAACGTGGTCAAAAACTCTTGTAATCGTCGCCGTTCCTCCTCGTTGAGTTTATATGTTTTTTCTTTAAAGGTCACTTCGCCCATTTCGATATCGCTGGCAATATCATGCACTAGATTGATTCGTTTTGCAGGCGGGTCTTTTTGTATGAGCTTATCCACAGGGACATCGAAAAAGTAGGCGAGCCTCTCGATTCTCCCCACGTCTTTAAGCTGCCCGATCTCATAATTTCGATACGCTGAGCAGGATATGCCGAGCCGATCGGCGACCTCTTTTTGCGTCAGTTTTCTTTCACGCCTTAGTTCTCGGAGGAGTTTCCCGTCTATCCTGGTAAGCGCTACAACTTTCACGGGGTTAATCTCGTGTACGGGGCTTGTGGTAATCCCATATCTCTCCATCCACTCGTCCCATTCGGGAGGCGTTTGCATTCTGCGCCCACGATAAGACGACACCGACGATTGGTAGGCTTTCGCGATGTTGCTGCATCGGAGAGAGCAATATTTTCTTCGTGCACTCCCTGCCGGGATTACGCCACCACACACTCTGCACAGCTCAGGTCTTTTTTCGTTTTCTGCCCTTTTCTTTGCTTTATGCTTTCTGACAGATTCTCTCCTACGCTCTATTTTACAATCTGGGCAAAACAGGGCATGCGGGGCCCCAATAAACGAGGCTCCGCAGTGTATGCAGATATGTTCTGTTTTTCTCATGGTAGCATCTTCTCGATGAGCGCAAGCCTTTGCCCCACTGTCATCTCGGCAACCTTCGCGCTCAGAGCATTGCGCGCCGCTTGCGTCCCCGTCGCCGCATCCAACACATCGAGATGGAGCCCGCGTACCTTGCGGCGGTTTACTATATTACCCCAAATTACCTCGTTGAGGATTTCCATCTCATCCTCCGAAAACTCCGGCAGTTCCTCGAGGTCGATGAGGATTCCGTACCGCTCGACGATCTCGCCGAGACGGGCAGAGAAGCTCTCGCCCCCCTCTTTCGTCTCTGCTTCGAGCCCCACAAGTGGGGCGTTCATGTAAACTTGCTTTGTCTTTGCCATTTTGATTTCCTCCTTATGCTTGCAATCCTCTTTCTTTGAGTCGGAGTTCTGCGCTCTTGCGCATCAGCGTTACATATCGCTCCTGCTCGGGTGATTCATACTTCCCTGCGAAACTGTCCGCCCACGCGATCGTATCACGGCAGTTCTGCGGCTCTTCCCGTTCCAACTGAGCAAGGAGACGGCGATTCTCCTGCGCGAAAACCACATCAACAGCCTCGCTCGGAACGTTATTCCAGTCAACCATGTTTGATTTCCTCCTTTAGGTAACGGGAGGGGCTTGTGCCCCTCCCTCTTCTTTACGCCACTTCAATAATGCAAGCACTGCGGAAACGGTGGGGCACCACCACTGTAATCCTTGTAGTCCTCCTTGCATTCTTCGTGCATAGAGTTACATACTCGGTAGTCTGCGACTGTCCCCCAATCGCAGGCGCCGTCCTCGTCACCGCACTCAGGGTCGTAGTCGTCGAGGATATCCCAGAATACTTCGGGTACGCTTCCTGCATGAGAACGAAACGTTTTCCGTTCTCATGCTCACAGTCATGCTCAAATTTCATTTTGATTTCCTCCTCTTTTGGGGCTTTGTGCCCCTGACCTTTATCTTGATTGCATTATATCGCATATATACATCTTTGTCAATATTTTATATACATATTTTTTTATTTTTATGGTTATATTTTTAGGGCACAAAAATAAGCCCCAGAGCCGAAGCCCCGGGGCGGTGAATTACCACTCTATTATATTGTATGTGACGGTCGCGCCCTTATAGCGTGAGCCGTCAAAATGTACCAGCACCTCAAAGCGCCCCTGCTCATAGCCGATCGACATGAGTGCCTTGCCGTCGATGACAGATGCACCTGCCTTGATGCGGTGATCTTTGCGCAGGTTGATCTTGTAGACGTCAACCTTCTGATCTGCCGGCGATAGGTCTTTGCCGTCCTTATCCTTTGTGATCGGAGTAACCACGGTGCGATCACTCTTTTCACGCGCCGCCCGTGGCAGTGTAGGATCGTCCTCTCGTATTTGCCGCTCTACCACCTGCGCAGCACGCTCGACCGTTGGAGCTGATACATAATATGTAGCCGCCGGCGTACGTTGTCCCGCCTGCACATCTGCAAGACGCTTTTGGAGTGCCTGTGCGTTGGCGCGTGAGATATCGAGCTGCGCCCGCAGTGCTGCCTTGTCCTGCGTCTGCTCCTGCGTCATGACGGTGGGCTTCTCCGTTGCACTTCGCTCCTCTGCGAAGTTCCGCCCGACGGCATAGGAGATGCCGACAAGCAGGAGACACAGGATCACCAGCAGGGCTGTTTTGTTCTTTATAATGATATCTTTCACCCGTTCAAACATATATAATACCCTCCTCACTGATTGGCGTAGAAGTTCGCCTTGCCGACAATCTCATCCATCTGCACAAAGAGATTCCTGCCGGGACACGCCGTCCCCATCAGCTCTCTGTGCCCGACGATGTGATCGCGGTCAATCGGCAGTCCGTAATCCGTGCAGACGTTAGCCAACAGCATCGCGGTACTCTCAATCTGCGCGGCCGTTGGATAGCCGATCTCAAAGTTGCCGCAGACGTGTATTCCGATGGTGTGAGAGTTCTCTCCTGCTGCATGCGCGCCGATGGTCCAATGCGGGCGACCAATCTCCACTGTGCCATCCTTGCGCACAACATAGTGGTACCCGATGCAGGTCCACCCCTGCGCCTGATGCGATGCGTTGATCTCCTCCGCGGAGAGGTCATCATCGGTCGGGTTGCCGGTGTGATGCAGCACGACCATATCCGTCTCCCCACGAGTTTTCAAATTGCCCGCGTTATAGTTCAGATTCAGATCTTTCAGATGTACTCTTTCCATCTGTGCCCTCCTTCTTTTCTTCATACTGGTCCGGGATGCCGTTCTCGTCCCGGTCGATAAATGACTTTGCGAGGAATCCGATGACGGCAATCCATGCCGCTCCGCTGATCTCGTGCAGGAAGTTACGCAGTTCCACAAGATCAGGCTTCAGCGTATTGTTCCAGTCATATATCCACGCACCGACATAGATGCTGCAGCAGATGACAAGCAAGGCCGCATACCATACGATGTAGCGCATGGCAGCGTGACTTCTTGTCATGCTGCGCAGATATTTCTTGCCTTTTTTAATCCACTGCGAGACTTTGAGCATTGCTTACCTCCCTCCGAGTGCCCATGTCAGCACGCTTGCGAATATGCCGACGATGGTGGTGCTCATCCCGATGGTCCAGCACACGTCGCGTTTGAACTCATCCAGACGCCGATGCGCGGACTTTGTGCTTTCTTCCAGACGGGCAATCCGCTCATTGATTGCATAGAGCTGATCGCGTCCCATCGGCAGTTTTTCCGCAAGGGTCCTAATCTGCGCTTTGATGCTCTCGAGCTCGGCCAGTATTTCTCCTCTTGCCACGTTGCGCCTCCTAATTGTTTCTTTATACATAGGGGCGCTATTCCGACGGAGTAACACCCCTACTCCCTGTGATTACACTTCTTTCTCCGCATGCTCCGCAATGTAGAGGGCGACATCCTCTTGATAGATGACAGGCACGACTTTTTGTCCTTCCTCCTTGCTCTCCTCAGAGATTGCATACTTGCCCGCCTTCACGAGGAACGCATAGACGGGAATCATATAGCTGTACTTCTTCATTTTTTCTCACCTCCTTTCAGTGCTTGCAGGGCCTCTTCGATTTCTGTGAGACGCACTTCTTGTGCGGCGACAGCTTCAAATATGGATACGCGTTCTTCGTCGGCTGTTTCTTCCGGCGGATGCGTATCCTCTCCCTTTGGTGTCTCCGTTTTCGGAGGACTAAGGACAAGTCCGATATTGGGGTCAAATGTGACAACGTAGCCGACTTTACATTCCACGCCCGTAACGTCTACCCAGTAGGTAGAGGGCGAGAATATGCTTCGCCATGTATCAAAGTCGCGTTCATCCTCATGGATGGAGCGGACTTTTCCATATAGGATTTCTGCGTATTTGTTCATTGTGCTCTCCTTTTATGCGGTGCCGTTGGGCGTCTCTTTATTGATACTGTTTGACCATGCGATGGTGATTGGTAATGGTCCACTTCCTATTGGTTCTCCGTGTATGCCGCCTGCTTGAAAAGTGAAATTACCAAACACTGTTTTGACCATAACACCCCCACCAGGACCCGCAGTTACATAATTTGATTCGTATCCATATGTTTTCCCTGCTTCTACTTTTACGTAGCTAGTGATTTTCTGTTGGTTTACGTTTAAATATGTCAGCTGCAAAACAGCGACGCCCTTCGGAACGGTAAACGTTCCCGTTCCTTGCACGGTGATACTCCCCGGCGTGATTCCGCCCTGCTTTAGGATCGCAAGCGATACTCCGTTTTTCTCCTGCCGGCCGCTGGTCGCTTCGCTTTCGGTGACAGCCCCCAGCGCTGTGAAGCAGTCGACGCCGTCCACATGGAGCGGCAGGACGCTGCCCATCGCGTTCGCCTCCTCTTTTGTTGAGTAGAGCGTGCAGGATTCGACGACGCCTTTGGTATTTTGCAGTTTGAGCTTTTTAGCCAGTTCCGCCATGATCTCACTCCACCCAGATTTTTGTTCCGTTGGCAAACGTCAGGACATTTGTGCTGAGCGCCGATGCCGTCGAGGCATTTCCCTCTACTCCGCCATCAGCTTTGATCTTTCCGGTAGCGGTCAGAGCAGGTACCGTGAGCGCACCTGTCATGCTGTCGCCGGATTTCGCAACAAATTTAGAGGCGTTCTGTTGGTCGAGCTCCTGGAATTTTTTATCCAGATCGGCTTTGGAGTATGTGCCGACGGCTTTTTGTGCGGCGGCGGCAGATTCTGCGGCGCTTTTTGCGCTTTCCTGTGCGCTCTTTGCAGCAGATTCGGCTTTGTCGACTTCGACGTTGATTCCGTCGATGTGTCGTTTTATTGAGGTAATATTGTCCTCCATTGCCTTGACGTGCGTTTCGGATGCGGCGCTTGCCGTTTGACTTTTGCCGGCTTCCTGTCTGCTCTGCTCTGCTTCCGTTCGCGCCGTTTGCGCTGCGCCCGCGGCGGATTCGGCGGCACGCCGATGTTCCTCTGCGGTATTTTTTGCATTGGTCGCGAGGGCAACGGCATGCGATGCGCTGTTTTCGCTTTCTTTCGCGTTCTGTGCGGCCTGCTGCGCCGCAGATGCGCTTTGCTGTGCGGCGAGAAGCTGAGCAGCAACATCAACACCCGTCTGGAAGATTTTTGCGATCAGCTCGGCAGGGGCAATGTCAGAGCTGATCGCGACGCGCACAGTGCGCTCGACAATCTCTGCGAGTTGCTGTATCTGCATCTCCTGTCGATCAAGCTGCGCTTCTATGTCCTCGGCATAGAATATCCCTTGACTAATCAGATTGAGTGTTTGAGTGTAAGGGATTTGACGCTGAATGGTGATTTTCCACCCGTTCGGCAGCGGCTGCGTTCCGCTCTTTGGATAGAGCACATTCTTATCACTCAGAGACAACACAAAATCCGTCGTCGAAGTCTCCGTTCCGTTTTCATCGGTCAGAGTAACGACAACATTATTCACATCCTCAGGGTTGAGCAGAAATGTAAAAGGGAAAACGGTTGTAGAACCATTTCCCCTATACGTATTCTTGACATTCGGATTTTCAACAGTCATGTTGATACCTCCTATTTCTGTTTGAGTTTCTTATCCAGAATTGTCTTTGCGATAAATTCACGCAGATCATCTGGATTATTGAGACGGTAATTGTCGGTCATGAAGCGTGCCGTATTCCAGAAGCCATCGGTCAAGGTATCCGGAACAGCATACATCGTTCCTGCGATTCCCTTTGTCAGCGCGCGGCCAAAATCAATCGCGTCAATCTTGGACTTATCGCTTTGCAGCGAATACGCCATCTGTATTGGGTCGGTAAGTCGCCCAACGGCCGCGAATACAACGCCGCTATTGCGTCCTTGTTGCAGTTTGCCTGTAATCATCCCTTGTGCGATCTCGCCAACCATATTGATCACTGGGAATCCGCTTGCGACGCTCCCGAGAGAATTTGCCGCCCACTGCTTCAAAAATTTCTTATACCATTCGTCTTTATCTTTTTTATCACCACTTCCCGCCGAAACAGCTTCAAGGCTTTGCCGAATCATCGTTTCGATTGCGGCCATTGCGACAAAACGGAAAAGATAGGAACGAACAAACCCGGAGTAACGCTCGACAAAGCTGCTCTTGTGCTTATCATAACGCCCTGCATAATACTTCTCCCACACCGCGTTCATTTGTGCGTTAAAGAAGCTAAAGAATGGCGTAAACGCCTTGACAAGCCCGCTCTGCGAACGCTGCACCGCCGAGCGGTCAATCGAATCTGCAGAACCGAAGATTGAACGTACTGCTTCATGGGCTTCTCGGTGCGCACGCTCACGGGCGATAATTTCATCTGTCCCGTCCGCTACCTCCTTGTTGTACCGCCCCTGATATGTCCAATAATAGGTTGGCACACTGCAGAGCATGTCTGTCTCCTCCATGAGCCATGTCCCATACTTAATAAGACACTTCCGAACGGAGTTCTTTCCGCCGAAAATGTCTTTTCCTTTGGTATTCAGATCGCGATCCATATTATGAGCACGGTTCCGCATAAACGCCGAATCATTGAGTACGAATTGACGGATCCTCTGCGGGTGCCGGAGATACTGCAACATCGCCTGAATTGCATTGACTGTGCCGAGGCGATCTGCCATCGGCATAATATTGGACGCGTTGAGAAGTGCAGTCGATACACGGAACGCCATAATCGCCGTCACCGTGTTCGCGCGCCACTCCTCCGCTTTAGTCTCAATGTAAAGATTGTTATTCATTGGCTCTTGCCATGTATTTTCAACCCATCGTTTCAGACTGTCATAGGCGTCTTTTCCGAGCGTCTGCAAGATCGGTTCTTTAACCGCCGAATGGTTGAGCAGCTTATAGACATCACGGCAAGCAAGGCGCATCGTAGCAATATGTATTTGCTGATCAATGTGGCGATACATGACATCCAAAGAGAGGTCAAGCGGCCGCCCCAGCGGAGCCCCGTTTGCACGGTTCTTCGTTGAGCCCATTCCAGACCCAAACGCCATAGCGCCGCCAACCGATTCGGCGACAGTTGCAAGCTCCTGATCTGCTGCACGCTCAGAACGCTTCGGGTCATACCGAATCGGATAGTACCCGCCGCGAATGGTCAGCAACTCTCCCGTCGATGCCTCGATCGTAAATTCATCCGGTGCAACACGCTTCATCGGCGTGCCGGCGCTCTTTTCGACGACCTCATTGACCGCATCGCCGTGCTCATTGAGATAATCCCATATCTCCTGCACGAATGCCCAGTCTTTCTTGGTCATCGTCTTTGCAAAAATCTCCTCGACATCCTTCTCTATATACGGTGTTTTCGTCGAGAGACCTGCGACGAGGCGGGAACGGTTGCCCTCGTTGCCCCAGTTGAGAGCCATAGAGAGCACATTCTCCTTTGTCAGTTCTGTGCCATCCGTGAGATTTATCCCGAGTTTCTTGCTCCACGCTTTGCGCCTGTCTTTCTGCGTGTAGTATTGTCCAATGATCACTTCCAATCGTTTTGCGTTCTCCTCAAGTGCCTCCGTCTTTTTTTCCTGTGCATCAAAGAGCGTATTGTAGAGATAGTCTACAATCGCACCGCTCTTGCCACCGATGACCTTGAGCATTGTTTCCGGCTTCAAAAGCTGCACCATATAGGTGTGAGCTTCTTTTCCGCCGTCCTGCTCACCGATATGCTCCTCATAGTTCTGATACATACGAGCCGCGACCTCATCGATGTTCTCACCTGATGTGAGGAGCGTGTTCTTGTTGCGCCCCGTCACATAGAGATATTCAACGAGCATACGCAGATCACGGAGTTCCTGCATGGAGAGTTCCGTATACTTTCGCTGCGTATCGCGGGACGTTGCCGCAGAAGTGAGCCATTCGGGAATATCCACGCCATCAAAGCCATCGTTGGAGTCCTTGATCTCTTGCATCAATTCCGACCAACTACGCGCACCTTCTCCCATGAGAGGCACACCATCGGAGCGACGAAGACCAAACACATAGAGTAAATGGTGAATGAAATAGCGGTGATTTCCGTCAATCTTGCCCGTCTTGTCATTGGCAAGATTCTTCTCCCGGCGGGCAAAGTATTTCACCATACGATCGAGCTCGCGTTTCAGTTTGACGCTCTCATGCGTCATTGCCTCCATTGCAAGCTGACGGGTCTTTGCCGTACGTGCCGCCGCAAGGTCTTTGTCGCCTGTGTCCTCCTTCTCAATTCCATTATTCTTGCGGAGCATATTCGTGAGATGACGTTCTGTCTCTTTTGCGGCGCTCTGTACCTGCCGCATCCAATGACGCGTATTCGTCGCCTCGTGGGTTGGAGCGTTCTCAAGGTGCTGCTGTGCATATGCACGCATCGCAGCAACTCTTCCCGCCGCCGAATCACGGAGGCTGCGCACGGCTTCGAGGTTCTGCACCGCCGAGAGTTTGAGTCGGTTAAACGCCTCCCCGAACTTCTCACGCATCTTTGTGCGATCTTCCTCTCCTGATTCTTTCGCGGAAGAGAGGAGCGCCCGCAAATCATCAATCTCCTGCGCCTGTTTCTCCTGCCAACGGAACGCGTATTTGAGAGCCGTCACCGCCTTTTCAAGCGGCGCATCTTCCTCACGTTCGAGAGCACGGGCAACGCCGATCATCGCATCTTTGAGGCGTTTCGGTGCATTATCATAGGCTTTGGTATACTCGTTCAAGAGTTCCCCTTCAAGTGCCGTCTGACGTGCAGTATATTCCTCGCTCGCAAGCACCTCTTCTGCTCGCTGTGCAATCGCCTCTGCGTTTGGCATTTCTGTCTTGTAGCGTTCCCGCTCTTCGCGCATCTGACGATTGTAGGCTGCATCGAATCCGCCGCCAGCATCCTTGAGTGCCTTTTCATACGCCTCCACCGTCGGATAATAGCCGCTTGCGATAACCTGACCAACGCCGAAGGTCTCCGCCACCGCCTCCGCCTGCCAAACGGGATTCTCCCGCATCTCGGCTTTCAGCTGCGCTTCGTAGTCCTTCATGTGCGCGTCAACATCGCGTCCCTGCATCTCACGAATGAGCTCTTTGAGCAGCGTTTCCTTTGCGCGCTCCTTGGCCTCTGTCTCCCACTGAATCATCGTCTCGGCAGAATCCGCATTGAGAAGTTCAGGATCAATCTTTTGGAGACGCTGCGCACGTTTGACGACCGCCGCCGCTTCGATCTCCTCATCTGTTGCGATCATCCGCGCCATGATTGCTTCGACCTCAGCAGATGCGCGCACACCCGCACCCGTGACATCCTTGTAAATACGCGTCAGCCACACTTTGAAACGACGGAACACGGCACGCAATCCCTGTGCGGGGGCTTCACCACTGCGCAAATACTCCTCGAATCCACGGGCAAAGCGCTCTTGCATCCATTCACGTTTGAGACGTTCGACTTCTGTCGTGTCGCCCTTCTTCTCCGCCGCAAGGATTTTCTCCTCACGGTTGCGGAACTCTGCTGTAGAAGCAGTCCCCACGTATTCATCCGCAGCACCCTTCGTCCACGATGCCCAATTCTGGATTGTGGCAAGGTCTTTGGCATAACGGCTCTCTGGTGCAATCTCGGCGAGGTGCTCCATGTCGAAGAGGAAGTTGTGTGCCATCTCGTGCATGAAGGTCGACTGGTCTGCCGACTCCATGAGAGAGATCAGGCGGTGCATACCGCCGTGCGTCGCTGTGATATTCCCCTTCGCCCCGTGCGTGTGATCTTGGTTATACTTCTCGATGATTTGGATTGCCTGATCATCGAAGATAACATAGCATCGTCCATCACGTTGTCCGTCGTAGGCGATACCCTTGATACCAACCTCATTCAGCGCAAGAGAGGCGGCTTTGTCGCTGCCAAGGGAACTGGAGAGACTTTCATAAAGTGCCCCGCCATTTCTATACGTTTTAAGAATCGTTTCGTAGTTCTTAAGTTTTTCTTCGTAGCCCTCCTTATAGTATTCCGCATTCTCCCGCCCCAGCTCGAAGTCTCTCCGATATTCGGGGTCTAACGCCCGCTCTAACGGTACTTCATATACCACTCCACTTTGTATAAGACGTTCCGTCGCAGCCTGCCTCTCCTCAACTGATGCGTTTTCATTGAGCACGAGATCATAGTCTTTGATTCTCTCCTCCGACCTTCTTATGCTTTCAGCAAGATGTTCTTTTTGCTTCCTGTCCGAATCAGCAAACAGCTCTTCCAGCTTCTCCTGCACGAACTTCGGCTGCTCGTCAAACGGTTTCTGCTCATCGAGAAGAACATCGTCGTCGGGGATTTCGACCTCGAAAAGAGAGCCAAGATTTTTTATTTCAAGCTTATCTACATCAAGATTTTTAAGCCATTGCAAGGCTTCTCTTTCTGTAGAAACAAGGCCAGTCCACCCCATATACACATCTTGGATGACATTATATGCTTCACGCAACGGGACTTTTTCTTCTTGAAACGCCTGTTTCGCTGCCAGTCTTTGATGGGCGACACGTTTATCGTCCTCATTAAAACCATCAAGGATTTTCCAAAACTCCGTATTTCCTAACGCAGGGTCGCGGGGGTGCTCATCACAAAAATCCATCGCTCTTTGAAGAATTGCTAATTGTTTTTCATAATCAGCAACCTCTTCCGACAAAGAAGAAATTCTTTTTTGTAGGTACTCATCAATAGTGTGAGCCCCTTTATTGTTTTTTATATCGTTCAATTCCGAACGTATATGATAGGGAAATTCGCTTACATCTTTTCCGTCATAGGTTATCCCCTTTACCGACAGCCTCTCCTTATACCCCTGTGACACCTTTCTGTCTTGTGCGAAATACAGCCCCCAACCGTGCGCCTGTGCGCCCTCGCCCGTGCCGATCATCTCAAGCAGGAACTCGCGGAAGTCATGCGGCGTGCCGTGCCATGCGGATTGATAGAACCCCTCATTGTCTGCACGCGCCTTGACAAGATCTGCATCCGTTGATATACTTTTAAAAAATGAGTCTTGCAGGGTGAATCGTCCCGGCGCTTCGTGCCGTTGGATAGCTTTCACCCAGTCCAAGGCTCTTTTTTTATGTGCATAGAGGACATCTCCAAGCATCATGCGCTTCTGAAACCACGTAGGATCATCTTTCCCGAAGAACGTCTTCAGCATATATTTCCCGTTGCGTTCCTTCAGGACAATCGGAACAATCGCCGTACTTCCATTCTTGTCCTGTAAATCTACAACAGCGACAACCTCATCGGGCAAAATGGGAGCGCTCGGGTCATCACCCTTTCTATTTCGCAAAATCATGATCGGGTCAGCAAGAGCACGTGGCAGCTCCTTCACGATCTCAGGTGTCATCTCAAGAGCATGACCATGAGACTTTCCCTTAACTTCCTTTTCGCGCAGAACCTTCCATAGCATCGCATGAGAGATGGCAATATCCCTGCCGAGGTGCACATGGAATCCCTGATCGTTCAGCAAGGAGAATACGAGCGGGGTCTCCATGATCTTATAAACCCGCATGGAGTTTTTATCAGGCATGGACATAAACGCATCCACCTGTCTCCCCCATGCAATCGTATCTACTTCCAGCTTCTGATCGGAAGAAACAGTCTCCTCCTGATTCAACACCGCAGTATCCATCTGCATCATGCGTTCCTTGATATTCTCAAGCGTATGGATATAGCCGTTCAGTTCGTCCAGCTCCGCCCTTGCCTCCTGCATCGCATCGACGGCTCCCTGCGAACTCGGCATCCACCCTTCCACCTGCGGGGCAGAGGAATCCCCCACCGTAAGGAGATAGGCAAGATCGATGAGTTCGCCCTTGCGCGGCACACGACCATGTTCCTTGTAAAAATCCCGATACCACGGCTCATTATTGGACACACGGATGCCGCGCCCGTCGTCGTCAACCGGGACGATGTCAACGCCGTTGCCCATGCCACGGTCGAGAGCATCCAAAGCAGGGCGCAGCAGCTCATCACGCTCTGATACAATGTCTTTGTAGAGGGTACGCCACCCCTTCGCAGGGCTCACAGCATCCTGCAAGGTTGCCGCGACAGCCATCTCACGCTCATTAGCATCAGGGAAATTTTCGTCAATGAATCCTTTGACGATTTCAGCCTTTTTCTTCGCAGCTTCTTTCTTCTGATCGTCTGCATACGCATCCACGCTGAGATGTTCGCGCATATAGTCCGCAGCGGTATACGGTTCTCCCTTCACTTCGCTATAAATTGCCGCCATACGATCTGCATAACGCGCCGCAAGGAGTGCAGATGCCCGCGCAGCCGTGCGGGCTTTTTTGCTTTTTGCGCCTCCGAGCTGACCCGCAAGCTCATGATAGACGCCTCTTGCCTCAGGGGACAGTTCCGCCGTTGCGACAACATCCCCGGGTTGGAGGCCTTTTATTGTGCCCTCAACAGTCGAAAGCGCCTCCTTCTGCGCATTGATCTTGTCGATCTCGGGCTGGATATGTGCAAGATACTCCGCCGATTCCGCACCACCGTCACTCTGTACGGCTGTCAGTTCTGCGAGATCGGAATCCAGACGGTTCATACGACGCTTAATTTCTGCAGCAGGATGATTGACGTCTGCAAGCAAAATATCCCGAGCAAGCGCACGATGCTCATGTTCTGCAAACGCGCTCTCAACATAGCGGTCAACAGAATCGCCGACCTCCTCTTCCGTCTTCTCACGGAATGCACCTAGAATCTCCTTGACGATCTTCGCCTCATGTTGTGCCTGCTTGTCCGTGTAAAGATCAGAGGACTTTGTGATATTCTGAAAGAGTGCCTTACGTTTGCTCTCATCCAGATGCGTTGTCATCTGTTGGAGAGTCGAGGTTTTGACGGGCAGCATCCCCGTCCCGTCCGCGCACGCCTGCAGTTCCTCCGCGCTGATGTTGTTTGCGGCAGCAATCTCCTGTACAAGCTCCGCGCCGCCCTCTTCCTGATTGAGTGAGACGATATCCACCGATGTAGTCTCCATACCATAGCGGCGGTTCTGAGAGTCCAGCATCTCATTCACAAGATCAGGTGCTTTGCCTTGGAGTTCCTGCACGTTCTTGAGATTATCCCCTACTGCCTCTACCGTATTCATGAGGTGCTGATTCTCATTGACGCTCCGATAGAGGCGGTCTTTGATCAGATTCTCCATATGAGCGCGTGCCCCGAGCATTGTATTCGTATGTGCGCCAACATGACCGCCGAAACCGATGAGACCAAACCCCATGATAGAAGGAGCGGCCTCAATTGCCGCAGCCGTGGATTTCTGCAGAATTTGCCGGACAGATGAAATCTCAGCATCATCGCCCTTGAGTGCCATCTGCGCCATATTCTCGATGACCATGTCTGAAACTTGCTGCGCGAACTCCTCCTGCAGCTCTGTATTAAACGTAATTGCGCCCGCTTTTGCCGCGCCAAGAATCCGTTCTTTGATGAGCGTACGCGCCGCTTCGTTTGCAGTTGCCCCTTCTGCGGCCAGTGCCAAATCTTTTGCTCCTGCACCTACATAGAGGTCGCGCAGGCTTTTTGCCTCACCCCGCCCGAAAATCGTGCGTGCGATCTTCTGCAAAGCAAGCTGCTCGATCACGCCCTCGGCAAGCCCCTGTGTCGCCGACAGTGCCGCCGCCTGTGTCGGCGTATACATCGCGCGTCCCTTTGCGTCCAGTTTGCTGAGATTCTCCTCATACTGACTGCCGCCGATCTCAAGCCCCATAACAGCAATAGCGGCAGCTCTTCCGACATTTGCCGCCGCACCTGGGTTCTTTGTCACAGCAAGAGTGATACCTCCTGCAACCGCTCCAATCCCCTGCGCAGAGGCAATCATCGGGATATTCTCGGCGGCACCGCCGATCATCGCACCAACTGCTTGCCCAACACCGCCATAGGAGTATTCGGGCAACTCCTCCTTCTTCTTGTCAAGCGCCGTAATCCAATTCTGCTCATCTTCGGTGAGTTTGCGCCTGCCAATCATCGCATTGGCGTAAGTCAACTGCTTGCGAATGTTATAATAGCCGCGCTCCACACCCGTCGCTACGCTTCCAGCAAACCGGGTAAATTCGTTGTTGTAGGCATCGCCCACAGTCCGCAGCCCCTCGGCATTCTGGAGCATCATAACAGCTTCATTGGTTCCGTGCTTTTCGACGATTTCCCGAAGATACGGCATCGCCTCATAGACGCGGCTCATATTGAGATCGCCGTTCGCATCTACCATGCCAGGAAGTTTTTTGAGTTTTTCTGCACGCTGGACAATCTTCATGACCTTTTCCCATACATCTGGGTCATTGGCAATCGTCTCCGCGCGAATCCCCGTCAGGTCATGCGCTTTCTTGATCTGCTCGCGTTTTTCGTCCTCACCGTAGAAATAATCCGCATAGAGTTTGGATGCCTGAAAACTCTCGGGCATAGCCCCTTTGATAAGGTCTTTCCCTGTGATCGGCTCCGGCGGTGCAGTCATGTCTTTTGTGTAATATGGATTGTCAAAATCGACGGGCTGAACACTGCCATCATAGAAGTTGTCCCGCAGCTTTGTATAGACCGCATCCGCGATATTAGAGACAGACCAATCCGATTCTTTCTGCGGCTCATAGGATTTTGTCATCATCAAATCCATCACGTCGCTGCTCATGATCGGATTGCCCGCGTCGTCGCGTCTGCCCGTGTCATAAATCGTGTATTCACTTGTCGGCGCATAGTTTACGATATCGTTCAGTTCGTCACTGTTGTTCTCGCCGGGCATCTTAATCTTGACGCCGATATTTCCGCTTGCCACGTCGCGGCGCATCATCTGCTCAATTTCTGCTCTTTTCTGCGGATCCATAGTTGCCTCCCGTTATCCTCCGTATACGATTTCTTTTCCGCTTTTTCCGTTCTGCATCCCGTTGATGAGATCATCCGTCTTTATGCGATATGCACCACCGCCATTGATCAGCGTAACAACAGATTCGCCATTCCCTGCATCTACAACGCTTGCAATACCGATATTAAAGAGTTGTGCTTCGTTCGTATCGATTTTATTCCCGCCAAAGCCGAAGAAACCGCCGCTCCCAGAGATTGTCATAGGAGCCATCTCTCCTGCCATCTTCTCGATAATCCACTGCTGAGACGGCATCTCTCCGTTATGATCTTTTTGATACTCACGGATAAGATACCCCGTCGAATCCTGCGCCACGGCAAAATTCGAATCAAACATTCCGTTTTCATATCCGCCAAGCCCCGTCTTTACCGCCTGTTTGATGCTCCCCCAATCGTATTTAAAGGGGCCTTTTCCGGTCTTGTAATCATCAATAACATCCAGTAGTTCTTTTCGCATACTATTTTCCATATGCGGATTACCAATGATTGCATCATAGGCATCATTAGGGCTAATCTTCCCCGTCTGCAACGCATTGATGAGCTCATATCGATATTCCGGCCCCGATATTTTAAGCGCAGCCGCTTCTGCTGCTGCGCGTCGATTCGCCGCCGCCTCTGCTCGCGCTTGATCTGCCTGCCCTGCTTTCATGGCACTGTTCATCAGTTTTACTGAGACGCGCGGATTATCGCCGGCAATGCTTGTAATGACCGACTGATATTCAGCTACCGAATGATACTGTCCATCATTTTGGAGCTGCATAATTGCCATCTGTCCCTGTTCAAACAGGCGGTTATCCTCCCGATCACGCACCGCAAGCTGTTTCTGCAATGTGCCGAAAATCTTATCTGTCCGCTCCTCAATCTCCATTTCAGAGGGCGGCGTCTCCATCACGCCGCGCCCGAAACCGACTACGGGATAAAGGTTCAAATCAATCTCAGCGACACCGTGATTGCCGGACTGCATAACCTTTCCTGTCTTTGCGTTGTAGATGCCAACGTGAGAAATTCCATACTGACCTTCCGCACCGCCTGTTTTCGTCCAGAAAACAAGGTCGCCCGTTCGCAAGTCTTTCGGATCACTGAATGCACGTCCTTCTTCCTTGAGTTGAACATATTGTTCATCTGCGCAGCGACTAGAAAGGTTGAGCCCGTATGTTTTCCCACACGCTTTTGTAAAACTTCCACAATCCCAAGTCCCACCAGAGCCATCTTCGGGTCCGCCCAACCGATATGGTTTTCCGATATTATCTTTGAAGAACGCATACATACCGTCCAAACTCGGTGTATTTCCGTGTATGTTCTTCTGAACCCACGCTTTAACAGAATCTCTCGTCGCTTCAATCCCGAGTTCATTCATCGCTGTTTGCGCCTCGTTGAACTCCATCTCCTGCTGTGCATGTTTGCGCACTGCACCGAGAGCCGCTGTCCGCTGATTCGGATCCATATACTTGCCGTACTTGTTGCTGATTTCATCCATGCGCTTAAAGTCCGCCGTCTGCATGGCAAGGGATATTGCTTGCCCCACGGCTTGCCGCGCAATCAGCTCTGTTTCATACTTGACCCGTTCTTCTCCATGTGCGCCGTACATTCCAAGAGCAAGAGCATTGCCGCGATTGATCGCCATGTCGATCGCCGCATCATTCCCGCCGTATTCAAGCACATTGTCAAGGCAAACATCCACAGCATTCTTATACTGCGTGTTCTTATATGCCTCCAACTGCTCCTGTTGATACCGCATGACATTCGCGCGACGTGTTACATTGTCACGCTCCGTGAACTCATTGAACGCACGAGCTCCCGTGCCATAACGAAGGACGCCCCTGTACTTGGCAAATACCGTGTCCATCGTTTTTTTCTGGAGCTTGTCATAGTCATCCGTGAGATTGAGGGCACCTTCTTCTTTTTTCTGCATGAGTTCATATGTACCCTCACTCATGAGCTTGTTATACATATTGTTCGCAGCGAGCGCCTGTGTCTGCTCCACCTGATCTTTCATCGCCGTAAAGCCCTTAGTAAGCACGTTGGCGGTCTCACCTTGCGCCTGTACAAGTGCCTGTTCCCCCTGGTTACTGTACTGCACACGCGCAATCTGTGCGGCAGGTGCGCCGACACCCTCTTTGTTTTGAAACGGTGAAAAATCCATGAAGCAAACCTCCTCTTATCTCATTTGAAAAAATGTGCTCTGATGCGGTATCCCATAACCACGCGCAGTATAACTTCCGATGTGACGCCCGAAACTCGTGTCCTTGCCGCCCCATCCATGAAACCCCGTGCTCCAATCCTTTCCGCCGAACGAGCCAACCTGTGTGCCTGCCGCCTCTGCGGTCTCCTGTGCTGCGGAACTCACGCCCGTATAGAGATTACTTGCGAGAGTGAACGCGCCTGTGAGCATACTGTTCATCATTGCACGCTTGCCGGCGGCCCGATAATTGCGTGCGTTTGCACTGTGGAAATTGGACTGATTCTGAAAGTCTGTCGACTGCTGCAGCATATTATCGACCTGCTGACGACCATTGTAGAGGCCCATGCCTGTCTGCTCGTTGATCGCATATCCTGTATCCGCAAGAGCCGCCGCAGCACTGCCCGAGGCAGTGACCCCGCTCGCTCCGATTGCCGCCCGTTGCTGTCCCATCCGCAGGAGCGCCCTACGCCGTTCATTCTCGACATTGATCTTGTTGTTCTCGTCCTGCCGTTCGGCGGTCTCCTGCGCCTTGTCCGCATTCATCTGCGCGATCTGTGCATTCTGTTCCGACTGTCGCGCCGCCGCTTCTGCCTGCGCCTGTTGTGCCCTCCCCTGCATCCACGAGGAAAAGAGCGTTCCCACCACCATTGCCGCTACACCCATATACACTCACTCCTTTTTGAAAAACTCGAACAAATGATACGGCAATCCATAGAGGCCCATAGGCTGCGGCTCATGAACAACCGCGCCAAGCCACCTGAGCCATGCAATCGTCGCATCATTCCCCTTGTCGACATAGTTATAGAGATATTCCCAGTCATGCAAAAACGCGCGGATTCCTTCGCGCGTCTTCTTGCCCGTATAGATTTTATGCTTCGCCGTCTCCGCAGTCGCAAGCATCCAGATGATACCGTGCCGAAGGAACGGATTTGTCTCAATGACGCCGAACGCCGAGAGGATCACCCCATCACAGTAACAGGCATACGCCGCCGCACTGTTTCGGTGACAGCGCATGACCTCAGCTTCGACGTTCGGCCCCGTCATGCCGATCAGCTCGCGCCGATCTTCGGGGCGCAGGTGTGCTGCGAGATAGAGGAGGTCATCATCCGTAGGCATATGGTAGGTAAACTTAGCCACCCGCTTCCACCTCCGGCACAATGGACAGGATCGTCATCGGCAACGGGTCAGTCTGCTTGATCGTCAGATATACTGTATCCTCATAGCTTGCGCTCGGGATGACGACATGGCGTTTCCCATTGTAAAGTGCAATCGGACTGTCATATTTCTCAGTGCTGCGCCACTTAATCGCATCAAGTCTCTTTTCCCCCACGCCATAGAGCCCACCGCGTGTATCGCGGAAGAGGATTGTCATACGTGAGACGCGTTTCTTGCGCCCCATATAGGAGCCGTCCTGCACGCTGAACTCAATTGGCATTGTCTGAATCGTGCTCTCAAAGGGCAAACCAACTGTAATCTTGCTGAACGCTTTCGGCAGTTGTAGAACACCACTCTCATTCACACGCATATCCGCAAGAACATTCCCATCGGCAAGCACGGAGACAGTCTTCCCAGTGAGCCATGCAAGCCCTGTGAGCGCATCTTTTGCTTCGCCGTGATAAATATATCCTGCATCTACATAGAATTGCTCCTCAGGCGCTGTATTACGTATCTGCGAGCCCATCTGCTCGACATAGTATGCGCCATCACGCTCTACAACCGCCCAAAGTTCTTCTTCACGATCGCCCGAGATCGTGCACACATCCGTGAATTTCCCCGCCGTCGTATGCTTGTGCCACGCGTATACGTCCTGCTCCTTGATGTAGGTCATGCCCAGTAGCGCGCCATCCTCCCGTACGCACCAAACAACCGTGTTCGGCGTCTGCTGATAGGCGAGCGCAACAATCGTATGCCCCTCGAAGAGATGCGCAGCGAGAAGCGACACATCGTCGCCCGTGTACTTATCCACGTCATAACTATATGTGAGGTCACGGATAACACTGCCCTGATGCTGCACATAGACAATGCGCCCGCCGATGACGACCGGAGTCAGGTTGTTGATGCCGCGATACTCCTGCGGCTCTGCCTTTTGGTTCGTCGGCGTGAACGTCTCGTTGCCACCGCCGACCTTGTACTCGCCGCCCGAGGTGAGCATGAGCATTTCGCCGAACGGGATAATGGCACGAATGCCGTTCATCTGCCCGCCCGAGAGCGTTCCAGTGATTGCGTCACTGTCCTGCTGCGGGGTATTGACCCAGAAATTGTAATAGTCTCCCGATTGTGATGCCCAATAGGTCTGCGGCTTTGCGCGACTGCCCGCAAAGACGAGGCGGTCTTCGAAGAAACTTACCGCCTGTGGGTACCCCTTCTTCGCACTCCACGCCGAGAGGGAAAAGTCATTCGTTGCATCTGTTCGCGCAAGCTCACGTTTGACCGTGGCCGTTGCAGTATTTGTTGACGTAACGGATGTAATCTTTGCCACACCATAATAATCCTGCGCGAACGTCTGAATTGTCACATAGCCACGTTGCCGCTCGTTCTCGTTGCTCCATACAGATGTATCAAACTTTTCACTACGCACACGATACTCGACGATATCATCACCTTTGTTTGTGTAGTTGAGTGTGTAGTTCTGCGTGCGGTTGGCATGCTGTTCTTGCAATGCAATCCATGTATCCGTGGACTTATCATATTTCTCCACAATAAAACTGCCGTTCCAGAAGCCGAACGATTCCACATAGACTGTTCCGCCGGGAACGCAGCGTACAATAAGCGGTGTGGTTGGAATACCTGATTTAAGCTGTCCACCCATCGTATGCCCAAGACGAATGAGACTGCCGACCATATCCTCTGTGAAATAGTCAACGCTTGCCTTCAACGTGATTTCACCCTGCACACCTGATGCTCCGATCTTTAAGCCATCTTTTGTATTGGGATCCTCAAACGGTCCGCCCGCAATATCCATCCGCTCGAACTTCCAGTCCGTGACCCCATAGCGTGTGAGTGTCATCGGCGGATGATTGACGTGTACGAGAAAGAGCACGTCTGCAGATTGCGTATACTTGATATCCGATAGATCAGCCTCTGTGTACGATGTGGGGATCACAAGAGGAGCATCATCCTTAACAACAATCCCACCTTTTGTAAACACTCGAATACATCCAGCGGTGAACTCAAGCACATAACTCTGTTCCGTCGAATACTGAAACGGAATCAGGCGCGCCCTTTTCCCGCCCTGCGTCTTTGCCACATGACGAAAGCCCGGGCGGCGTGTCGCCCCGCCATAGCGTAGGACAATCATATTCTTTAATGTCGACGCACCTACATCATACTTCTGTAAATCCGTCCGCCCGTAGAGTGCAGGCGTGAGTTCGCCGCCAGCAAAACTCGGCTTTAGGGGATACATTTGCCCGCCCGCCATCAGAAGTCACCCCCGAAACGCGCCGCAATGAGCGTATACGGTTCTTTCTCCTCCGCATTTTGCTCGTCCTCATTGTTCGCCACAGCATCCAGAAAGAGCGCCGTATATTGTTCTTCGCAATATCCCGGAAGCTGTGCATTTCCTGTGAGTTTAAATGCAATAGCTCCAGCAAGTTTCCAGCTGAGGGCTTCGACAAACTGATCATCAAAAAGACCTGTGTCCTCAATGTCTGCCGTATACTCTGCCGAGACATTCGCTACATCGGTATAGATGACGCGCCCTTCTTTGTCACTGACAATCTGATACCCCGTATACGCAGGGATGTTGTCGAAATGACCATTATATAGCTTGCGCAGCGCAACGCATGACGCAGGATAACGATAGGCGTAGGAATAGCCCTGCGGTTTCTCCGTGAGCTCTGCAAGCTGCACTCGACGCGTTGCCCATGTCCATGGATATTTTCGCAATACGACGCGGCGGCAATGATCGTAAAATTGACTGCATACACGCGCCGGCTCACTTGCTTCTGTGAGTGCCTCGACTGTATCAATCCCAATTCGCGAGAGTGCGAGATTGCAAACATCGATCTTATCCATCATTCCACCTCCTTAAAGAGAAAAGGGGCTGACGCACGAAAACACTTGTCCCCATACATCAGCCCCACTCCTTATTTCTTGCGTCCTCTCTTTGCCGTCGTCGGAATCTCCTGCGCGGGCGGCGTATCGTCGTTCACATCGCCGTCATTCGGAGTATCCTGCACGGGCGGCGCAACCTCTTCCAACGCATCAAAATACGGAGGCACTTCCACCTCCGCAGGAAGATCAACAACCTCGTCTTTCTCATAGAGCCTGTTGCGAAACTGACAGGTCGTATTCACGCGATATCGCATTAGAGATTCACCGCCGTTCCAGAACTCATGTACGCCGTAAGCTTACCGCCCGTCGGCGTAGTTCCTGCAATCACAAGGCGCACATAACGATTGCCCGTGCGAATCGGTGCATAGAACTGCGCGAGCGTCGCCGCCTTCTTCGTCTGGTTGATAGAGGTCGGCACAGTTACACTCATCTCAGTAACCGGCGAAGCAAACGCCGACGTCGCCGAGGACTGAACCGTGATCGTCTCCACCTTGCCCGACGTGACTGGCGCGGTAAGCTTAACGTCGATAAAAAGCGGATGTACGAACGCACCGCCGAGCCCGATATCAAGCACCGAACTCGTAACAGACGCCGCCGTTGCAACATCATTGCAAAAGATCAATTCGTTATCAATATAAGCCATAACCTATACTCCTTCCTTAGTCAATCTTGCTCTCAGTGTTCAGGATCGCATCGCAGCGCAGAACCGGAACGCCCCAGAAATGCGTGATCTTCTTACCGCCGAACTCGTCGATCGAGAGACGCACATTTGTCTTCTTCGAGGCGAGGATGTCAAGATGCGTCTGGACAGCGCGATTCCCGAAGAATGCCATCGTGCACTTGTCGGGATTCTCGATCTGGTTGTAGGCACGGATGAGATTCTCGACAAACGCATCCGCCTCCGCACCCGCGAGTTTGCTTGTGTCGATGTTGGCAACACGAACGACATAGCGAGGGTCACGCACGCACAGCCCCATATCCCAGTTGTACTGCGACTCGTAACCGTAATACTTGCCGCCATCCTTGTCGAACAGGGACCGCCGGCCATTATCAAGATACCTAAACCCTGCATTCGTGCCCTCGGGGAAAATTCCATAGACGGTATCCTGGCTGTAACCGACAAGCCACAGAGAGGTCAGGGCGTTGCCCGTTCCTCCTGCGTCAATAATCTGATCTGCCCAAATACGATCCTGAGTTGTCTTACTGTAGTAGTAAGCGGAAAGCCCGGTAAACTTTGCCGGCGTGACCTTTTCGTCTCCATAGAAGAAGGTCGATGCCATCTCCTGGTTCATTGCCTCCTGATAGGCTACGTTCTCAGAAAGACGCCATGCGTTGTCATTGCCGTTGATCTGCATCAACTTCTCGTCAATCTGCGCAAACGCTTCCATTCCGCCGCATGTGAAGGATTCTGTCTTGCTCTTGGACTTGCCGGGCTTCGTCCCCTTGTTGATGATACGCCACGCCACCTCCGGCAGTTCGGCGCGGACAAGGGCTGTTTCCATTGTCTTCTGGTTGCACTGTTTGAACGGCATCACGTCAAGAATACGGTTCGTCTTACTCTGCAGTTCGATAATCTTCTGCTCCGCAAGCTGCCCCTGCGCACCAAAACGTGCTGCCCAATCCTGCAAAGTTACGCAATCACTCATGTTTTATTCCTCCAGTTCTTAATACTTACTGTTCGCAAAAAGCAAATCTGCTGCCGTCGCCTGTGCAGCGGCCTTTCCATCCGGCGCATTGTCCTCCTTCAGGAGATGACCGATGCGCTGCAAAAACGCCTGCACCGCCGGATGATACGCCGCGCCCGATTCGATCAGAGCGTTCATGGCATCATCGCCGCCGAATGTGTCCACAGCGATCTTTGCCGCCGCAAGGTTCTCAGGGGTGTTCAGCCCCTGCTTGGCGCACTCGTTCATCCACTGGTTTTTGATCTCCTCCGCCTGTCGTTGCTGCTCCATCACGATGTCCGCATGCATTTTGAGCAGACTGTTCGCCTGTTCCTGCGTCATCTTCGCTTCCTTCGCGACAGCAGTGAATGCCTCTTTCTGCTCGTCCGAAACCGTCAGACCTTCGGGAAGGTTGAACTCGTACGTTTCAGGAACAACAGTCTCCTGCTGCTGAAACCCAAACGGATTCTCTGGCGGTGTTGCTGGAGGTGTGTCCTGCTGTCCACCCGGCGGATTGCTCGGCGGTGCAGGAGGCGTCTCCGGCGGCGGGGCGGGCGGTGTGCCCTCTCCTCCCTGCGGGTCAGTCATCGTTGTCGTCTCGTCCATGTTCTAATTCCTCCATTCTTCTTTGGTGCTCGCGGCGCATCGCGTATTCGAGCGCAAGCCCATCTGTTGATTCATTGCCAGATTCAATGCGGCGGATGTTGCGCAAGATTTCATCGCCAACAGAACGCCGCCCATTGGCAAATATATCCTCGCGCCCGTTTCCTGTGGTGTAGTGTTGATCTACGCCGCAGAGGTCAAGTACCTCCAAAACAAAACGACGCCCTTCCGGACGCCGCATAATGTTTTCGAGTGTATCTAAATCCATACATCAACCTCCCCCCAGAATGCTGCCAATCGTGTTTTCATTGACCGGCGTTTCGGAGAGAAGCCTTGCCGCCTCTACGCTGTCTCTCAGCGGCTTTGCCATCGCTGCCGCCTGCTGCATCTGCTGTTCCTGTTGCATCTGCTGCGCACGCTGCTGTCGCATCTTCTGCACATCCTGCTCATCACGCATGATCGTTTCAGGCGTGCCGGACATCTGTGCATGCTCGCGGATTGCCGCATCAAGATCAAGATTGTCCATGATCTCAGGCGACGCACCCATGAGATTCCCTGCAATCGCAAGGGTTTTCTCCATTGCGTTTGTTCCAACAGCTTTCTGTGCCTGTGCAAGAAGCGAAATAAATTCCGCCTTGATACTCCCCTCCTGTCCTTTGAGTTCTTCCGGCAACGGTGGCAAAAGCCCGTTGCGGTAACAAATCTCAAACGCCCGCCGTGTGAGCGGTGCAAGAACCTCGTTGTGCATCTGTTCCAGCACAGGCGAGAGCATCAGAAGCTTTTCCTCATGACGTTCTGCGACTTCACGCGCAGTCATCTGCGGGTTGTCCTGCTGTGCAAGCATCACAAAGAGATCGTTGTAAAATGCCGCGCCGATCTGCTGCTGCTTGTACTGGATTGTCTGCATGACCTCTCCGCGATCACCTGTTGCCTCATAGAGCGGGCGAATCCCATTGATCATGCTATCCGGCACAAGTGTTTCTTTGCCCGGCAGACGGTTGACCTTGCCAACCGAGGACGGGACAATCAACGCGGGGTCAGAGCGGTGCTCTAGGAGACGCATATTAATCTTCTCGATCTTCTGCAGCTGCATACAGTTCCCGAGTGCATTGTGCCCGGGGCCGACACCGTAAATCCCGTTGGCGATCACCGTCCAACGCGGCATCAGAAACGGGACTTCGTGATATCCACTGACCTTCAGAAACACATCGGTCTGCGCATCCTCGAAATAGTAGGACTTGTACTTGAAGTTGAGCAGGGCATTTGAATCCGGGTTATAGTCGGCGTTCTTCTCGATGAGCATGGTCACAGGGAAATAGTCTTTGAGATTCTTCGCGCGATACGCATTGCGCACCGCATCGCTCACAACATCCTCCCCAAACTCATCCACCATCTGCCAAGCGTTGAGCTTAAACTTTCGTGCAAACTGCACCACGCGCCCGCGCGCATCCACATTGCCCGCATACTCACCGCAGGTGTAGGGACGTGCCCAAACGCCTGTGTTGAAGTCCTCAAGAAGAAGTGCTGCACCCGTGCCGAACTGCGTAAGCTCCGCCTCGATGTTGAGCAGCATGTTATAGATATTGCTCTTGGCATAAATGCCCATGAGCACATCCTGACACTCCTCAAGCCACAGCTTGACCGTGTGATACTCCGCGAGCTCCTTGTCCTGAAGTCCGAGCGCAAACCACGGACGAGACGGCGACGTAAGCCCCGAATGCAGCCCTGCGGCACATTTCCCGCTCGCCTCCATTGGATATGGGTCAAGCAGGAAATAATCGCGGCGTCTGCCGTCCTGCGTCTTGTCCTCGTCAAAGCGGCCGCGTGTCGGATTGATATACTTACTGAGTTGTTTCCATGTACTCTCGAACTGCGTACGCTCGGTCATCATCTGTGTAACAAGATTTTTCTTGCGGCGGATGGCATCGCTGTCGCGCAGCATCTCCTGTATTGCTTTTGGCATCTGTGCCATAGAGATCACTCACCCAGCAGAGCTTTTTTGATGTTGCTCATCATATCCGACATCCCGCCAAAAAGGCCGCCCGTCTTGTCCGTTGACGCGCGACCTCTTGCTTTTGCAAGCTTATCGTGGATCGACTGACGCTCTCCCGCAGTTGCGCTGTCAATCGTCGCCGCAGCAGTAGAACCCGGCGCACTCTGTTTCACTGGCGGAGCACTGCCACCGCCTCCACTGCCGCCGAACAACTGCAAATCAAACTTCATACCACATTCCTCCTTTCAAGGGTCACATATCCGCAAACGGATCGTATTCCGCCGATGAGGCATCGTCTCCAATCCCTCCCGCAGACGGATTTATATAAACCGGCCGAGCGAACGTCAGGACAAACCCATCGGCAAGATCGGGGCTTTTCCCCGTCCGTTCTTTGAGTTTGTCCTTAGGCTCCAGAATGATTCGCCCAGTCGGATTGAACTTGTACTCTACCGTGGATAACTCTGTCTTGAGCTCCGCATTCTGCGGGATTGCCCCGCCCGCCTCAAGCCATGCGCGGCACTTGAAATACATCTCCGCGCGGATATTGGCATAGCGCTGTGCATCCATCGCCATCTCACCGAAGTTGACCTCCGACACTTGATAGCGCAGCTGACGCAGACGATCAATCACACCTGCACCCATCGCCCCAGCATCGATAAATGTCGCATGCGGATGATGCTGATTGATACAGTCAATCACACGGCTTGCAGTCTCCATCGTGGAAAGCCCCGTAAATGTGCGCACCTCTTTGAGCCATAGCCCTTGCCGGATGCAGAGAACAGTGCGATCATCGCCGAACCGCGCTACATCCACGCCGAGGATCACAGGCTGTCCGAGTACATCATCATCCTTGAGCAGCCTGTTTGCGGCGGCCGTAACAAGGTCAATCGGGATAACCACATCAGATGCAGATGCCGCGAAGTCACATAAAAGCTCCTGCCGAATCTCCATCTCTGTCATCTGCGCCTGCATATCTTTGAGCTCTTCGGCAGGAAGCACGCCCGTTTCATCAGCCCTATAAATGCAAGAGTACCAGCCATCGGATTTCTCCGCGTGCTGGTACATCTCGTAAAACTGATTTTGTCCTTTGGGGGTCCCAATGAATACCGCCCATCCTTCGCGGTCTGCAAGCGCAGGACGGATAACACCGCCCCAGAGTTCTGGCTTGATGTCTGCGTACTCGTCGAGGATAACACCGTCGAGGTAGATGCCGCGCAATGCGTCGGGATGATCTGCGCCGATGATATAGAGCCTTGCCCCCGGTGATCTTGCGTGCCGTGTCGGCAGTTCGATATAAAGCTCCGATTCATTCACCGTACGCCCCGGAATTGGATTCGTATAGTATTTCAGGTATTCCCACGCCACACGCTTTGCCTGATTGCGATATGGTGCAACATAAGCGTAGACAGGCGCTTTTTTATCATTGAGTATCGCCTTACGTATCATCTCATTGACCGTACCGACCGTCTTGCCGAAACGACGGTGACAGACAAGCACCGCGAAACGATTCTTGGAGAGCGCGGGATGAATCGTGTCCTTCCATATCGGGCGCGGCGTATAGGGGATAATGATCTCGCTCATGTGCCGCCCTCCCATCGGAATGTCAAGGGACCACCGTCAGAGCCACTGAGAGACAACTTATCATTGAACATGCCAATATGCCGCCCGAGCAATTCGAGCGCCTTGATCTTGTCATGCAGCTTGATTTCGATGCCGTTCGCGCCCTGCTTGATTCCTGCAATCGCTGCACGTTGATCGTCAGAAAGCGCCCCCGTGTCTTTTGGAGAGACTGCCTGTAACGGAGACAATGTGCCATCCTTATTTTCATACATATATGTTTCGATACATGCATAATCTGACGCATCAGCAAATGCAATTCGAGCAAGCTCCTTGACAACGCGCTCTTGTGAGATCTCCGTTCGCTTTTGGAGGTCTTTTTGACGACGTGCGATCTCTTCTGCGATTTTAGGTTTTCTAAGGTTTTCAGCGCCTATTACATGAGCTGTTTTTGCTTTGTATCCTGCTCTGATTGCCGCCTGCGTTGCGTTGAAATCAACCATGTATTCATCTACAAAGCGTATCTGTTTCGCTGTCAGTTTCACATCGTCACCTCCTTGCTTATAAAAAATCCGGATATTTTACATCTCCCACAAACGAAGTGTAAAAAATCGGAGAAATTTATATCTCACTCATTTCGGTTCCAGATTCTCCACACGACGTTGAAACGCAACAAGTGTTTTTGCCATTCGTTCAATCAATCGCTCCCAGAGATCATGTCGCAGAGGGTCATCCTCTGGCTCAAACGGAGCAAAAGATAAATGCAGGAGCTCATGAACAAGGACTTTTTCTACGTCATACTGAAACGTGAAATCATATGGGACTTTGGGGTCGAGCAAGCGAATAAGCGCCTCGCCTTTCGCGAGTTCGACAAAACATTCACCTTCCCGATCAGGTTCACTCAGCTCATCTGGTCGCCCAAGGTTTACGCGTACATCCCAGTCGTTGAGCTTTAGAATTTCCTGCCATCTCTTACATAACTCGTTAATCTGACTATCGTTTCTCATAAAGGGCCTCTCTTTTCTCAATAGAAAAGCCGCCTCGATTGAGACGGCTATCCGTAAGGTATAGGAGGAGAGATCAATGGTTTTTGGTCATCCCCAAAATATCCACGCTATCATTTTAGCACCGAAAAAGACGCTAATTAGACGTGTCTATTTAATTTTTTCTGCTCGATCTTGAGATACGCCTCGACAACACGATCAACGATATACCGCCACATGTCCTTTAGCGTCCTCTCAGAGACAAAGAACTCTGTATTGAGAAACCGTTCCCGCATTGTCTCGCAGTACATCATCTGCGTGCGCACAAGCCATGCTTTGCGCCCTCTTCCCGCCTTGTCGTGTGATGCCTTACGCCGCGCATCAAGAAATATCCTCTTGCGTTCCGAAAGCCCACGCTCGACGAACTCAACAGCCCGCAGCCATGTGTAGGCAGGATACGTCTCGTCAAACTTGACACCACGCAGTGCCTCTGTCTCTGTCGGATGCCCAGGAAGATTCCATCCTCCTTGCGCAGGTGTGCCATGCACATACTCCTCACGTTTCAGGAGGTAGGCCTTTAGTTCCTCTGTATAGTTCAGCAACATGGATTCTGCGTGCTTCCGATCCTGCCGAATCTCATCCGCGATCTGCAAGGCCGCATCATTCTCAAGCATGCTTACCCCCTCATAGTCTCCTTTAATTTATCGAGTAACAGGGCACCCGCGAACCATATCAAGATAGCAACACACACTATTGCCAATGCCCCTGTAATCGCAGGTACAAGCACAATAAGCAAAAAATAAGCAAAATAACCAAGAATAAGCAATACAGGTATGCCAATAACACACCCTAGACCTACAAGAATCATCTTCTTCACGTTCATTATCCTCCTCTACTACTTGCTCAAAACCAGCGTTTTCATTTCTAGTTCACCTCCTCTCCAAATACATCATTGCCAATATTGTTGCGATAAACGCAAGCAAAACCGTATTCATATCAAACATATACATATTTTTCCTCTTTCAATTAGACGGTAGTCATATCGTGTGCGTGCACGATATGGTCTGACAGAGGCTCCTACGCAAATAGTGCCTGTTCCTGTATCTCTGGTAACACAAGCATCTGCTCCTTTGCAGCCTTGTAGAAATCCTTGTCCACCTCGAAGCCGTAACATGTCCGCCCAAGTTCCGCGCACGCTCTGAGCGTCGCCCCGCTTCCCGCAACAGGGTCAATCACCACATCCCCCGGATCAGTGAACACCTCCACCAGTCGCCGCAGTAGATTCACCGGCTTCTGCGTCGGGTGAATCTTCGGATAGATTTTCTTGTCGTCCCGTTTCCACTCCATCCAGTTGAGCACCATGTGTCCTCCATTGCGGAATTTCGGCAGCTTATCCCGATAGAGTACGAGCGCGTGCTCCGTCGCTCCCACAATCCGCATATTTGCCTTCAAGACCTGCGCTGAAGTGTTCTTGATAAAAAACAACGGATACGAATTGTTAAAACCATGCTTCTTCCCATATGCAGCGACCATCGGCATCTGCTCGAATGAGCAGAACACAATCATCGCAGGGGCAGCGTTTCGTTCCTTTGGTTCCTTCTTCAGGAGACGGGCGCAGAAATGGAAATACTCCGCGATGTTAAAGTTATTGTCCGTCCGAAAGAACTGTGCATTTGCCTTTTTGCTCTCACCGTTACGGTTATCCCCGCCTTCGTACCATACCGGATTGGATGCGTACGCATTCCGTCCAAGGTTATACGGAATATCCGCAATGACGAGCTGCGCTTTTGACGGGATTCCATACCGCTTGTAATTCTGAAAGTTATCGTGATAAAGCTCGATTTTGTGCACTACCGCACCTCCCGAAAGATAATATCCGTGTCCCTCATCATGTGCAGGAACAGCTTCTTTCTCAGCACATAGTCCCGTGTCCGCACACCCTTGACCTCGATAACCTCACGCCGGCCATCGTCATACTCGACCAAGAAATCCGGCGTGTAAGAGATCGGCTTCTGCGGCTTGCCTTGGTTGTCCCGAAATCCCTCTAGCAAGGTGTACGTCGGCTGACACTCAAGGTGCTTGATCTCGCCGAGTCTCAGTTTCTCGCGGAGCATCATGTACCACTCCGCCTCACGCTTGCTGTCAAAAGTGCGTCCGTAGACCGTTGTCTTGCGGGCGTGGTACTTGTTCACCTTTCTGCGTGATGTATGCAGGATGCGCATGACATTCCCGATCGCTTCCCGCGCTGTCGGGTCTGGCTTCTTGCAAGGAGTGTATTCGTCCATATCTTTTCCTCCTCACCCGTAAAGTTCATCCTTCAGTTCGTCGATCAGCTCCGATACCTGCTGTTTACTCATATCCTCCACCGGATAATCCTCAAGGTCATACCCGAGTTCGCGCAACAGGTCTTGTGCATATACAATCTGCGCATTTGTCGCCTGTTCCATGTCGCCGCCTCCTCAGAAGTACCCGCGCGCCTTATTTTTTGCATTGACACGCTCCTGCATCTTACACCGTGCCGCAAAATCATAACCGAGCATTGCAAGTCCCGTCGTCGCTGCTGTAATCACGTCTGTGAGCTCCTCAGCAAGATGTTCCTTCTCGGCAAGATGATCTTTGATACTGTCCTCTTTATAGCAATCAGTAAGAGCGTCCACACACTCTTTGTGCTCCTCCTTGATCTGCGCAAGACAACGCCCGACCATATACAGTTTTTTATCCGAGCCAAATTCTCGCAGCATATACGCAACACACGGCTGTGGATCCCATGTATTCTGATTCGGTTCCAGCACAACCTGCTCCATCTCAGCACGCTCCTTTCATGCCTTGGACGAAAAATCGACCGGGGGAGCTGTCTCAACCTTGCGCCATCGCGCGGCATCCCTCTCAGTTCTTTTCGCGTTCCATTCATCAACCGCTTCGTCCAATGTGTAATATTCAGGCGAGGTCAATCCACAATACGGGCACTGCACACAATATTTTCTTGTCATACCCCAATAAGTTTCTGCCCGTCCACCGCAGAGCGGACATTTTTTCAGTTTTCTCCTCCAACTCACATGATTGCTCCTCTCATTCGCCAATCAGCGCCCTTAATCTCCACACGCTCGCACATCCCGTAGATGCGCGAAATGATGCGCTGCCCCTGCATATCATCAATCACGTTGCCGCGCCCATCCACCGTCGCCATGTGGGCGATGATCTCCGTCGGGCTGTAATTGCTTGTGACAACCGTCGGCAGCTGCTCGTTGTACCTGTGGTTGACGATGCAAAAGAGCTGTTCGCCCACCCACTCGCTCATCTTCTCCGCGCCGAGATCGTCCAACACGAGAAACGGCGTCTCCTTGACCGCCTGCACCCGTTCCGACGTTCCGCCGCTTGCGAACGATGCGCGGATGTCCGCCATGAGATCAGGCACAGAGGCAAAGAGCACAGGCTTTCCCGCGCCCGCCCGCTCGTTGGCGATGATTGCAGCAAGCTTTGTTTTCCCCGTGCCTTTCTCGCCGTAGAGGAACACGCCTCTACCGTCAGCAAGCATCCAACGCGCCGCCTCTACCGCCTTCCGATTGCCGTCCGTGACGGTGTAATCCGCGAACGTGTCTCCTGCATACGCCCTTGGGATACGCGCAGAGGCAAAGAGCCGCGCAATCTTCTCGCGCTCCCTGCGGTTCCGCTCGTGGCGGCAGACACTATAGGCGGCGTAAAACCTGCCATCCAACGCGTGCACCACAGGTATCATGCCCCGCGCCGGTTGCTTGCAGGCTTCCCCCGTGCATCCCCTACAGAGGTCTTGCGCTCGCTCAATTTCAACGATCTCCTCCCGATGCCGCCCGATCTCCTCCGCTGTCAGGTTGTATTTCCCACGGATAGACGTGGTTGCGGTCGGCTTCGAGGTAATCTTGATACCGTTCTTCAAGAGCCTCGCGGCTATCGTTCCTGCCTGCTCCATGCTGTTTCACCTCCTGTTTCAGGGCAAAGAAGCCCTTCCAGCTGTTCATGACCGACTGATTGACGATCTCCGCCTTCTCCGCGTCACTGTGTCCTAATCCGTCCAGTCTCTTGAGCAGGAGAGATAGGGCGTGTTCTGTGAGTGGAGCTTTTTTCTCCTTGCGCATCTCGACGAACCCTCTGAGAGCATCGAGAAGATCAGAATTCTGCGTGTAGGATTCCAGAAGAGAAGCGAGAGCTTTTTCTTTTGTATTTCTTTTTGTCTTAGTCTTAGTCATTGTCTCTTGTCTATATATGTGTGCAGTTTGTGGTGCAGTATTTAGTGCACTATTTGATGCAGTTTTTAGTGCAGTTTGTGGTGCAGTATTTAGTGCATTAAATGCACCCTTTTCTTCACACATATCATTCAGGCGATAGAGCGTTGGTTGCCCTTTTTTTCCCTGCTTGAACTCTATGAACCCGAGCCTTTTCAGGAGATTCCTGTTCTCGATGAGTGTATGTGCACTATTTAGTCCGACTTCTAACATTAGTCTCTGATTTGTCGCTCCGAACCATTCCGTCCAGCCGGCACGATTGTTTATGAGAAACAACCTGAAATAAAGTGCTTGGGCTACGGGCGGGACTAATCCCACGCTAGAATCAGAGTAAGATTTTAGAAGTGTCATATACTGCCGCATACATTCACCTCGCTTTCAGCCGATACACTTTCGCGATCCTCTCATCAATCCGTACCGGCTCGATGATGTATCGTCGCAGAAAATCCTCCCGCCCGATGCTGTGTATCTCCGTGTGGTGCTCCCTGCACAGGGGCAATGCACGCATCCCGATGTGGCAGATCTCCTTGCGGTTGCGCCCCATGCCCACAGCATCGACGTGATGCAGGTCCGCTTTCCTCCCACACACCGCACACCGCTTATTCATGAGGCACGCCCATACATATCTTGGTATGTCCTCTGAGAGCTGATACAATGGCTCTCCTACGTCAACACCGTGAAGCAGACAGAAATCTATGAGGTACGTTATGAACAGCCTTGCCGTCGTCATATCGCAATCAGACAGCGAGAATGTCCTTCGCAGTGTCTCTGTCTCACCGATGAACATCAGCTTGAGCATTTCCTTCATTGCTTCTAGCGGGGTATATCCCCACCATGCAGCGATGTAGGAGATCAGCACATATGCCTTCTTGCGTTGGTCTGCCGATATGTGACGCTCGTCAACAAGTTCCACACCGACAGTAGGTTGATACCCCTCTGGTCTCTTTTTGTTATGACGGAACGAGACAAAGACCATAAGTCCATCATCCCGCTCCTCCACAACATCACCGATAAGAACCATCAGAAGGGGACGTCATCGTCACCGTAGAGCGGTGCGCCGCTCGTCGCGGTCTCAACGCACTTCTTCTCAGGCGGTGTAATTGCCTCAATGCCTTCGATCGGCAGGATTGCAATGCACTTTGTAGAGGTGCGCACATTTCCATTGTTACCGATGTATTCCTCCTCACGGAACTTGCCGCCGAAAAGCTTTCCAACAAGGCTCTGTTCGTTCCAATCCCATGTGTAGCCCGGATTGGATTTCTCGATGTTCTGGATCATGCCTTTAAAGAATCCCATGTTCTCATCCCATACGAGCTGATAGTACATACCACCCCATTTTGCGTCAGGGTTGTTCGCCTTACGCCCATCAAACTGTTTGCGATAGTATCCTGCATACGGGCCACTTTCGATATCAAAAGAAATGGTCAGCATATCTTTCCCGCTACGTGCTTTACCGAGCTGCACCTTGACGATGCGGCACTCATAGCCCCCCGGCGGCAACGGGGTGTATTCTCCAGTTACGGCGGCCGTCTCGTCCCAGTTACTTGGTTTGGTCATCATCGTCATCGTCCTCCTCATACTTTTTCAGTGCCGCGATCACCGCAGCCATGTCGTTCGGAATCTCTTTTTCAAAGCAATCCATCGGGCTCTTTGCTGTGGAGTGGTCTGCCTGTGTCACAAAGACGTGCCGTCCATCCAGAGCTTTTGCCCAGAGCACCGTTGTAAATTTGGACTCAAGGACAATCTTGTCCAGCTTGCGCCCGCCCGTCTTGACGTGCGTCCATTGGTAGCCACTCTCATCATGCTCCGTAAGGGAGTGGGCGATAAAGACGACGGTCAAATTCTCGCGCAAGAGGTGTGCATCCGAAACAATGTTCCACACACACTGCGCAAGGTCGACGAACTTATCGAATCCGCGTTCCTTCGCTCTGCGCATCTCATCGTCCACCATGATGGTGGTGAGACCGTCAATGACGAGCGTGTCGAACTTATCCGCCCATTCTCCCTGCATCTTCTGATAGATAGCTTCAATGGTCGGAACGCTTGATGTCTGCGTGTAGTTCTTCTTCGTTCCGTTGTACTGCTTCTTCCAGCCCTTCCACGAGAGCCCCTTGCGGTCTGCATCAACGATGAACGTACGCTCCGGGTCAAGGGTGCGGAGCGATGTTGTCTTGCCGCTCCCGCTCTCTCCGTACAGCAGAATTGCTCTACTCATTTTCCTACCTCCACATAGAAACTCGGCGCGCCCTGCGTCACCGTCATGCCCTCCACAACCTGCCCTGTGGCACTCACAACGCGCCCGTCTTCCATCACGCGCAGCGTTTTCTTGTAGTCGCCCCAGCGCACGGATTCCTCTCGCTTAACGAAAGAATCATCATCACCCTTGACGAATGCGAGGAGAGCGGCGTTCGTTGCTGTCACCTTATCCTCGCCGATCTTCCACGTCTCACCACCCGCGCGGAACCCGACCGTCCCTGAGGGCAGTTTTACAGACTTCTTCTTGCCGTCTGCAATCTTCTCTGTTGCCCACGGCTCGAGCAGCCCCTTGAGGTAGAAATCACTGCTCTCAAGCTCTGCAAGCGCATCCGCCCGCCACTTCTCATAACGTGCAGTCATCTGCTTGTACTGCTCCTCGATGAGTGCCCGCGCCTTTGCGTTCCCCTCGAGTTTTTCGAGGCACCACTCCGCGCTCGCCTCATCGGTCACCGCGAATGGCTTCTTTTCCTCCTGGTATGCCGCAATCTGTTCGCTCATGATGCCAACACCGCCTTTCGGAATACATTGAAACTGCGCTGATGGGAGCTTGCACTCTCCTTGACACGCCGCTCATACTTGTTGTAATGGAGCATGGAATCAATCGTCACCAGCTTGTCACCGAACATGCATCCCTTGTCAATGTAGGTCAGCTCGATGTGTGCCGCCCCCTGATAGCGACGCATTTCCGCCGAGAGGAGTGTCAGCCTCCCGAACGCTTCCTCAAGCTCCACGAGGGCTTTCAGTCCCTCGGGAAGCCGCTTCGGAATCCTCATCTCTACTCCCCCTCATCCATCTCACAGGACGTGACGGTAAAACCGTACTCATCGTAGTCCTTGAGCAGATCACTGCGATCCATGTCTGCGATAATCCGATCTGCCTCATCCTCGCAGGAGGCAACCACCTCGATTGCCCCCTCAAGGTTGAACATCATCTTGTAACGCTTCTTCATTTGCGTTTCCTCCTCATCTGCATCCTCCCCATCAAAATCCCACGAATATGCGGAGAGGTACACCTGCTTCGCGCCCTTGAATAGATCGCAGCGGTCCATCTCCCTTACGATGTTTATCGCATCATCCATGTCCTTGGCTGTAACATCGATCTTCCCATAAATTTCAAAGTTTACTTCGTATTTCATTTGATTTACCTCCTATTCCGTGATACAATCACGGTAGTTCAATTCATTTCTGCGCTCAGAGCGGTTGCCGCCGCTCCGGGCGCTTTTTCTTTTGCGATTCGCGCCGCATTCAAGAACATCATACGTGTTCTGATCTGCGCGATCTGTTCTTCGACTGTTTCAAGTTCATCAATCATTGACAACAGTGTGTTATATGCAACGTCAACCAACTTGTATGAATCACCGTAGGACGCTTCCCACGAGCGTTTTCCTTTGAGCGCTACGCAGATGAACAAGTCGCTCGCCGCAAGTTTGTCCGTAAGCTCATTCGCCTGTTCCCTTGTCATTTCTGCCCTCCTCACTCTTGACCCAATAGGTCAGGGTCAACTTATCCCCGGGATAGATCATCCCGGCGCGCTCCACGAGCCACGGGTTGTTTTCGTACATCCCCTCTTTATACTCAAGGATGTACCTCTTCGTCCCCGTGTTCTTGGCGACGTACCTCTCTGCGATGCCCCAGATCGTGTCACCGGGGCGCACGGTGTAGACCTCCTCAACGAGCACCGCCCCGCCATCATCCCAGGGGTTACACGCCCCAGAACAGAGTGCTGCCACCGTGACGAACGCTCCGCCGATGATGACGGCTTTGCAAAACTCACGCATGAGCTTTAACCTCCTTTCTCTCTTTGAGTTTGCCCGTATAACGAGGGAGTGAGTGTATGTACTCAACTACCCACGAATACGGCACCTTTCGGTTCTCCGAGCCGCGCTCGAGCACAAACGCCAGATCGCCGCTCTCGAATCGCTTGGCAACAGTCGCCGTCGAGCAGCCGAGGATCTCAGCAACTTCCCCCACACTCAGCAGACGTTCTTGCGGCACCTCCGCAGGTTTCGGAGGCAGATAGACAACCTCTGGCAGATGCTCAATGATGCGCTGCGTCGCCACCTCCGACTGTTCAGCGACCTTCTCTGCAGCGATCCTTTCTACCGCATCCGTGAGCACTTTCACGATGTCGAGCGTCGCCACATCCGCCGCTTTCCTTGCCATATCTTCACCTCCCCATCGGCATCCACACCCCACCCTTATTTGCTATCTACCATGATTCGCCTCATATCGGCGGGACGTGACCTGCCATCATCAGCGCAGGGAGGTCATTCCCTGCGGACGGGCTTGCGCCCGTTTCGGCTTTTACGTTTGTTTCTCCCGTGGTACAATACCCCTGAAAGGAGTTGTCCACATGATTGTCATTTTCTCTGGCCTCCTCGGCTCATTTCTTGCGTTCCTGCTCACCTATTACAAAGACCGCAAAGAGCAACGCAACCGCCTCAAAGTGAACTGTCGTATTCTCTTACATGAAGCGAACCGCCATCTGTTTTGGTTGACCAAAATCCCTGTTGCCGATCTCTCCTATTGGTTGCGAACACAAGATGACTTCAAAGAATGGGAAACCCTCAAATACCAACTTGCAGCATTCACAACAGACGAGTTTGGGATCGTCTTTGAACACTTCACAAAAATGAAAGCAATGAAGGCAACCTTTACCGAATGCCCAGAGGTAATCGGTTATCCCGAGGACTCTATAGAAGAAGCAATTCGCTTCGCCTCAGAAGCCCATAAACTCCTGTGTTGGTACGCTTATAGAGATGACCCCGAAAAGCTGCGCAAGTATTATCCAGATGCCAACCCAGATAAATCCCCCTACGCCAGAAACGAAAATAAGTTTTTTCCAATCCAGTTCCCGTTTCACCTCTGATTCGCGAATCATCCGGCGAAGGAACTGATCCTCATCCGTCTGCCAAACTCTGGTTTCCACAAGCAGAAATTTGATATCCTGCAATGTCTTTTGCGCGGGCTCGTTCGCATCCCATGTCACACCGATACGGTGTTTCAGGTAATCGCTCATCCTCTCACCTCCTTTGCCTCTCGATGAGATATGGATTTGTTCAACGTTCTGTTTCATAACGTCTTTTTGCACAAAAAATCTACACTACACCCCAAAACTTCAGAAAGGCGGACAAGCATTTCTGAATTAACTCGATTTGTTCCGCTCTCCCAAAGTGAAACGGTCTCACGAACCACTCCAACTTTTTGAGCTAATTCTAGTTGAGTTAAACCTTTACTCAAACGGGCGGCTTTCAGTCCTTCCACTATATCCCTCCTCTCAAGTCGACGAGTTATCTTTCATTACATTACTGATTATACGTTATGTAAAATAACTTGTCAAGCAAAATGTAATTTAAAATAACGTATTTTATATTCTCTTTTTGTAATGTATAATTACGTTATGAACAATCACTTTTAGAGGCAGGTGAAATGATGAATACTGGAAAACGATTGCGAGAGTTACGTGAGGCAAAAGGCTTATCACAGGAAGAAGTAGCGAAGGCTATAGGTGTAGGGCGTGTTACATATCTAAAATATGAAAATGGTGAAAATCGTCCTGTCCGAAAACTAAAGGAACTTTCTTCTTTTTTTAAGGTTTCCATAGACTATCTGCTTGGTAATTCAGATTCTCTTACTACCCCCACTGGACAAAAGATTGACGCACGCACACGTCGCCAGCTCGAAAAAGTTCTTGAGGACGATGAACTTACATATAACGGTGTAGTTTTGAACGCAGAGGACAAAGAAAGAGTAAGGAAAGCACTTGAGCTTGCCTTCTGGGATATAAAAGAGATGAACAAACGCAAGAAGTAAGGGAACGAAAGAAATGTAGGGAGGTGTGTTTGTTGTCTCTGAACATCCCTTTGCGCGTGAGAAATCTAGTGGAAAAATACGATACGTCAGACCCGTATCGGCTAGCCAAAGAGCTCAACTGTGTCGTACTTTTTGCTGATCTTCCCATGACCGTCAATGGATTCTGGAAAAGAATCTTGCGCCGCAAGCTGATCATGATCAACGAAAATCTCACAGAATGGCAACAAGCGGCGGTGCTCTGCCACGAGCTCGGTCATGTCATTTGCCATCCGGGGTATGCTGCATTCTCCATGCATATCGTTTCTTTTTCCAGTAGCCGGATAGAAGATGAGGCAAACGAATTTGCCGAGCGGCTCATGTCTTATCGCTACGATTTGGACGAATATTATGTAAGTCGTTTCCTCGTTGAAGGTTGGCATCCTTAGTTTTATTGATTGAATTAAAGTGTGCAGGGTTCAATTAGGGAGTTATTTACCATGAGTCAGATGTTTCTTGTCGTCGCTATATGCTCGCTTCTTATTGTTACATTCCTCATACTTAAATCTGTACTTCATGTAGTCAAACCATATCTAAAGCAGTTGATTAGATTCGTCCAAAGCCGCCCCTATCTCAAACGAATCTTCATCATTTCTCTGATTTGCATACTATCCTTCATTGGATTCTATGCAACAAAGGAACAACCCAAGCCACCGGTCGATAACCGCACTGTAACAAATTCTCGTCCAAAACCAATTACAGATCCATCTATGTCCCGTGAGGAAAAGCAAGAAGCAATCGAAAATCGTTGGAGACAAAAAAATAAGGACGGTGACATTGGATTAAAAGAACGTGGTCCTGGTTGGAATAACGGTGACGAGTTCAATGAGGTGCAAAAATGAGATCAATACGTTGATGGGGTGATTATGTGGAGAGCGCATTTATTGCCTTTTTTGCTTTATTCTTTTTGCTATCTATGCTGTTTGTTCCTGCTATCTTCAGCTACATGGCTTTGCCATATTTTTTTATGATGATGTCACTTTTAGCTGTTGGTAAATTTTACTCCTCAGAAGTAATCTTTTTCGCCCCCGTTATTTTCTTTATCGCCTATTTCTTGGAAATACATTTATCAAACATATCATTTACCATCAACACACCTTGGCCAACTGGTAAAAATGTTACGGGCAACAACAAAGAAGATCATACCCGCATAAAAAGATTGATTATCGTTCATTATATTATGATCATATATATCATCATTGTCTTATCTTACTATGCATATCAATAAGACAAACACAACACATACACGAACTAACACAGAAGATCACAGGGAGGTATCTTCATGGCAAGGATGTCGGTATGTCCATACTGCGGGCATAGGATGCGCAAGCAGTGGGATGCTTGCCCAAAATGCCGTACACCACTGATTCAAGAAGAAGCTTCGGCTAACCCAATCGAGCCGGAAAGCGATTCTGCACCAGCTGAAACCACTCCCCCACCTGCACCAGAAAAGCCACAAGTCACTGAGAAGCAGGCAAAAGGTTGTCTGCTCGGATGCGGAACTGTCATCCTCCTTGTCCTTTTGTTGATCATCGGATCGTGCTTTGGTTCTCACGGGAAACAAAAAGAAACTGCACAGCAACCTGCAGCCGTGACAGAAACAACGAGTCAACCAGAGGCAGAAAATCCCCCTGCGGTTACAAAAGAGGAACCAGCAAAAGCCCCTGTTGAGGAAGCGGCACCGCCACCTGCGCCGGCAGTCACAGCAGCATCCCCGCCGGCACAATCAGCGCCGACAGAAAAGATGTATTATGGCAATGGCCCCAATGGTGAAGGAATCAAAGGCCATGTCGGCAAGAATGGCAGGATATACCACATCCCCGGCAGCACGTATTATAATCGCACGAAGCATGTGTCACAGTGGTTTTTCACAGAGCGTGAGGCACGAGAGGCAGGTTATAGACCCCCTAAAAGATGACAGTCCAAATAAGAGGGAAAAATCTGCAATTTCTTCCTAGTTAGATTTCCAAGTGGGAAAATATCGCGATTTCTTCCCACATAAAAACCGCCCCCTCTGCGCCAACAGAGAGAGCGGCAGACATGAAGCGAATCATGCCCTATTGCACCTACATACTACCATGATTCGCCTCCCATTTCAAGGAGGTTTTATTATGTCCAAGATCAGAATCAGAAAGCGCGGAAAAACTTTTTCGTACAGCTTCGATATCTCGAAGAATCCGCGCCGAATGAAAGAGAAAGGAGGCTATGCCACCGAAGATGAAGCATATGAAGCAGGTGTAAAAGCCTATGCTGACTGGAAGAGCGGCAACATTGGCATCACGTCGGAGAAGATCAAGCTGCGGGACTATCTCGCATCGTGGCTGGAGAACATCGTACGCCCAAACGTAAAGCGGACGACATATCAAAACTATTCCTGTGCAACAACGCTCCGTATTCTCCCCCATCTAGGGAGCATCTATTTACAGGACCTTCGCCCGCGCGATGTTGCTGCGTGGGTACAGGAACTGGCAAATAAAGGTTTTGCGGCCGGGACCATCATACAAGCAAAGTCTGTATTGTCTGCGGCGCTGAAATATGCCGTCTATCCGGCAGAGCTCATCACTGTAAATCCGGCAACAAATATCCCTATCCCTCGCTGCGCGCCTCGCAAGGTGATAAAACGCGTGATCATAACACCGGAGCAATTCGCCGCCATCCCAAAAGGGTCTACCTGCTACCCCGCCATCAAGATTATGTATCACAGTGGAATGCGTATCAGTGAAACACTTGGTCTGACGTGGGAGGATATTGATCTGAACACGGGCAAGATATGCGTCTCACGGCAACGGTTCGAGGCAGGATATTTTGACACTCCAAAAACGGAGAGCAGTGCACGTGTGTTTTATGCAGACGCATCTTTTATTGCCTACCTCCGCACACTGCGCGCTGAGCAAGCAGAGCATCAGATGCGTTTTGGGCAAGCCTATCAACTGGCCTACGAAGATTCGCGCGATGAGAGGGCGCTCGTTCTTCTTCCGAAGAAAATTCCTGCACCAGATTATCTCTTACGCCGTTCGCTCGTCTGCACACGCCCGAACGGCGTACCGCTCCATCATGCCGCCATCACGCTTATTTTGCGTAAAGCAGGTCTCAACCCCCATAGCTTCCGGCACACACATGCGACAAAGCTGATTGAAGCGGGAGCAAAGCCGGTTGATGTTGCAGCACGCCTGGGACATGCCAATGCGAACATCACACAAAACCTGTATGCACACGACACAGAGGATATGATGCAGGAAACCGCCCGCATCTTTGGCGAGATTGTAGGCAAATAATCTATGTAGACAAGTTGTAGGCAAATACACCTTATCTGCTCCCGAAGCCTTAAAATAAAAGGGGCTCTTTATCAATCACTTATTTTGTGATAGAATAAAAATGTTTTGAGATATCGCGGGAGGACAGGCATGAACAGTGAGAAGAGAGTTCTGTATGCGCCACTCTGCGATGCTTTTATATTGGTCTTCGTCGCCGCCCTCGCTCTCGTTCTGACTGCATCGCTACTCGCGCGCGCAGGCATGCCGTTCACGGCGGCGTATCCATGCGGCATTGTTGCCTGTGTCATTGGAACGCTCATGGCTTCGCGCGGCGGAAGGACGCTGATTGCGTTCCCCTCTCCGTCCATTACGGCATGGTTGGTCTATGAGGAGATCATCGCACGCGGCATTGCGTGGCAGGAACTGCTCGGCATCGCTGCGCTCGTCTCCTTCTCAGGAGCTCTGCTCACACGCACAAAATACGCAGCTGCACTCCAGGCGTCGCTTCCTCCGATCATACGGACGGGGCTCATCTTTGGTCTGGGACTTACGATGCTGATAACAGCGGCCCTCTACGCACGTATCCTGCTGCCTTCCCCGTGGGCACTGACTATGGGAGGCACACTCTCCGATCCGCTGACTTACTACACACTGATCGGCGTCCTGCTGGTTCTTCTCCTGCATGCAATGCGCGTGCGCTTTGCTCTGCCGCTCGGAATGGGAATTGTCACTGTCCTCACATGGGCGGAAGGTTTTTGGGAGATTCCTGCAGCGCCGTTTCTCCAACCGGATATACTGACCACGGCATTTGTCCTGACAGCACCGGGCGCAGGTGATTTTCTTCCGGCCGCTGCTCTTGGACTGACGCTCCTGTTCACACTTGCAGTCGAAAGCACAGTCGTACTCTCGGCGCGTACGGATGCAGAAGATCTCCGCACAGAGCAGGGAACACTCTCACGGCTCTTTGCCGTCAGTGGTTTTGGTGCGCTGATCGGATCCTTGCCGCTGAGCATTGCCCCCATCTCCGCTGTTCTTCCCGCACGTGAAGGAGCGCCGTATCTCTGCGGCATTCCTCTGACGGCCTGGATATTCTCTCTGTTTCTCTTCCTGCTGCTGCCCTGCGCTCCGCTTCTGCAGGCAGTCTCAGAGTTCCCTGCGGCACCTGCTGTTGCGCTCGCTGTTCTCGGTCTGATGCTGCTCCTGCGCGCGCTTGCAGTTCTAAGCAGTCTGCATGAGCCGCTCACATTGCGTGAGAGTGCGGTCATTGCGGCCTTTCTGCTCGCAGCATACGATATCAAGACAGGGCTCACAGCTGCACTTCTCACCTGGGTGCTTCTCACGGCAGTATGCGGCGAGCGCCGCCGCATTGCACGCGGCACATGGGAACTGGCAATGCTGCTCACTGTGCTTGCCCTGCTGAAATGGACAACATAAACACAAATCTGGGAGGTTCATCTCTTGCAAAAGGTTATTGTTCTGCGCGGCGCTCTTGCCGCAGCTCTGGCTGTCTTTATTCTGACGTCGGCATCCGGCGAGGCGCGCCGCGTGCATGATCCGGATAAAGCGACGAAGATTCGTACGGAGCGCACGACAAACGCCCCTAAAAACAATGATTTCCGTGCGCGGATCGATGCACTCATGAAAAACGCGAACGAGATCAATGCACCTGTGCGGGAGGACGATTCTCCCTTCAGCGTTCCAAAGACGCTCTCTGAGTATGACACGGCCATCATCGGCACCCCCCTTGCGAGTCAGGAACAATGCGTGAGCTATCTGCTCAGTGTGAACCCGCATCCGGCGATCTCCGTTTCACCGCGTGAACTCGTCGCCTACTACTACGAGGAGGGTGCGCGCGAGGGCATCCGTCCCGACGTGGCATTTGCACAGGCGCTCAAGGAAACCGGCTTCTTTCGTTACGGCGGAACGGTAACGCCCGATCAGAACAACTACTGCGGGCTCGGCACAACGAGCACGGAGATCAAGGGGGCCTACTTCGCCACCTCACAAATCGGTGTGCGCGCTCATATCCAACATCTGCTCGCCTATGCCTCAACGCGCAGACCCGTACGCCCCGTCGTTGACCCCAGATATAATCTCGTACGCAATGTCTACGGCACCATTACCCTCGGGAACTGGCAGGATCTCAACGGCCGCTGGGCAGTTCCCGGCGACTCATACGGACAGAGCATCCTGTCGATGTTCCGCGCAATCCTGCGTAAATAGAGAAGGAGAACGGAAAGATGATCACCGTCAACAATCTGAGTCTGCAATTCGGCAAACGCGTCCTCTATAAGGATGTCAATCTGAAGTTCACCCCCGGCAACTGCTACGGCATCATCGGCGCGAACGGCGCGGGAAAATCCACCTTCCTCAAGCTTCTGTCCGGCGATATCGAGCCGACGGGCGGCATTGTGGACATTACGCCGGGCGAGCGTCTCGCCGTCCTCCAGCAGGATCACTATGCCTTCGACGAGGTCGAGGTCCTGCGTACGGTCATCATGGGACATCCGCGCCTCGTGGAGATCATGGATGAGAAGGATGCGCTCTATGAAAAGCCGGATTTCTCCGACGAGGACGGAATGCGCGCCTCCGAGCTCGAGGCAGAGTTCGCCGAGCTCGACGGCTGGAACGCCGAGACAGAGGCGGCACAGCTGCTCAACGGTCTCGGTGTGCCGGACGCGAAGCACCACCTCAAGATGAATGAGATCTCGCCCTCTGAGAAAGTGCGTGTCCTGCTCGCACAGGCACTCTTCGGCTCGCCTGACATCCTGCTCCTCGATGAGCCGACGAACCATCTTGACGTCTCCTCGATCAACTGGCTCGAGAACTTTCTCGCAGACTTTCCAAACACGGTCATCGTTGTCTCGCATGATCGTCACTTCCTCAACCAGGTCTGCACCTATATCTGCGACGTGGACTTCGGCAAGATCTCGCTCTACGCCGGCAACTACGACTTCTGGTACCAATCCAGCCAGCTTGCCCTGCAGATGGCAAAAGATGCGAACAAGAAGAAAGAGGAGAAGATCAAGGAGCTGCAGACCTTCATCCAGCGCTTTGCGGCAAATGCTGCAAAATCTCGGCAGGCCACCTCGCGCAAGAAACTCCTCGAGCGCATCACGCTCGATGATATCAAACCGTCCACCCGCCGCTATCCGTACATCGCATTCACCCCTGACCGCGAGGCAGGCGATCAGCTGCTGACGGTCGAAGGGCTCTCCAAAGAGATCGACGGGCGGCAGCTCTTTAAGAACATCAGCTTTACCCTCAAAAAAGGGGATAAGGTGGCCTTTGTCGGTCCGAACGGGGCAGCGAAGACGATGTTGTTCAAGATTCTCATGGGCGAAGAGGAAGCAGACGCAGGCACGTTTAAGTGGGGCGTAACGACGACACAGACCTACCTGCCCTCGGACAACAGCGCTTATTTCGACAATGTGAAGCTCAACCTCGTCGATTGGCTGCGTCAGTATTCGAAGGATCCCGATGAGACATTCGTGCGCGGATTCCTCGGGCGCATGCTTTTCTCGGGAGAAGAGAGCCAAAAACGTGCCGAGGTGCTCTCGGGCGGTGAGCGCGTCCGCTGCATGCTCTCGCGCATGATGCTCTCGGGTGCGAATGTCCTGCTCTTTGACGAGCCGACTGATCACCTTGACCTGGAGTCCATCACAGCGCTCAACAACGGTCTCATGTCGTTCCCCGGCACGATTCTCTTTGCCTCGCGTGACCACGAGTTCACACAGACCATTGCGAAC
>ERZ772924.24-NODE-24-length-60369-cov-7.249262_pt1 | contig 60369 bp, 53 predicted proteins | sample MGYA00512116_ERZ772924 | MGnify/ENA primary metagenome ERZ772924 (study PRJEB29015, sample SAMEA2737920) | human oral metagenome | biome: human oral; feature: human-associated habitat; material: dental | place: China | collected 2134 ...
CGGGCGCAGGTGCACGGGAGCGCGGTGGTGTATGGCAAGGTAAAGATTAAGGGGACGGTGAAGTTGGTTGGCACAGATTGTGATAAAATTATCTCGGAAGTCTCTTCCTTATTGGAAGATAAGGAATATTATAGGAGAATGAGTCGGGCTATAAATCCATATGGTGACGGGAGGGCGTGTGAGCGAATTGTTTCAATTTTTAGTTTGGATGGATGATGATCTCTTTGGGAATAGTCTAAAAACAAAGATTATTTTCAAGTGAGCGATAGGGCTAAATTAGGGTTTATGAGGGAATCGAATTGCAGATGTCCACTTTGTGGCAATATAATAAAGAGTAGAATAGAGAGTGTGAGAACTATAGATATATCTAATTTGTATCGGAGAGTTTACAAAAAGGATATAGGCTATATCTGGAAAAGTGTGGAGAGATTGGAATATGTTCTTTGCCAAAAATGTGGTCTGCGTTTTTTTGATCCAATCATATCGGGGGATGATGATTTTTATAATATCTTGTTGAAAGATGAATGGTACTATCTGCATGAGGGGAAAACGGAATATGATTATTCGCGTAAGTTCATCGAAGAGGATGATCGAGTCTTAGATATAGGTGCTGGAAGAGGTGCTTTTAGACATTATTTGTCAGAGAAGAATTATTATCAGGGCTTGGATCTTAGTAGTAAAGCTATAGAACTTGCTAAAAAGGATGGAGCAAATGTTTTGCCAATTCCAATAGAAGAATTTAGAGAGGTTTGACGTAGTCTCTATCTTCCAAGTAATAGAACATATTTCTTCGTTGGATAAATTCATGTGTTCTGCAATTGATTGCATTGTGAAGGGAGGACTTTTGATTGTTGCAACGCCAGATAATGATGGATTTATTAAGTATGTATCTAATTTTTGCCTGAATTTACCTCCCCATCATACTCTTCATTGGAATGAGAGATCACTAAGGTCTATGGCTGAGAAATATAATTTGGAGGTTCTGGATATCTATAGAGAACCGGTGTCCAGCGTCCATAGACAATGGTGGTATAATACAATGTCAACGACTTACCTTAATCGTCTTCTAAGAAGAGATTTTCGGATGATTGATTATAGGTTTACATATAAGATTGTGCGTTTGGTGGCTAAAATATTAGCTCAATTTTACAAACTGTCTGGAGAGCATAAGAAGTCTTTTGGGCAGAGTATCATTATGGTATGCAGAAAGCCCGATGTTTAACTTCTGTACTCTCTTTGACTCCGCCTATCTATCGCGAGGCTTAGCGATGTATGAATCGCTTTGTCGCCATTGCCAAGAATTTCATTTGTATGTTTTTGCATTTAACGACGCCTGCTACACGACATTGAGGTCGTTATCTCTGAATAAGATGACGGTGATCTCATTGAGTGAGTTTGAGGATGATGAATTACTGCGTGTTAAGCCGGTTCGTACACGAGGAGAATATTGTTGGACATGTACTTCGTCTACCATACTGTATGTATTAGATCGGTTTAATGTAGAGAGCTGTACATATTTAGATTCTGATCTCTATTTTTTCTCATCCCCACAGTCCTTATTTGATGAGATGGGAGATGATGCAGTGATGATTACTCCTCATAATTATACACCTCAATACGATCAAAGTACAAAAACCGGAATTTATTGTGTACAGTTCGTTGCTTTCAAAAATAACGAGCAAGGACGGGATGTTTTGAATTGGTGGCGGAAAGCGTGTATAGATTGGTGCTATAATCGTTTTGAGAACAATCGCTTCGGTGATCAGAAATATTTAGACGATTGGCCAAGACGGTTTGATGGAGTACATGTTTGCAGGAATTTAGGTGCAGGTGTTGCGCCGTGGAATATGCAGCGGTTTTCTTTTCAAGAGGATAGAGGGTATATTGTGGCTACAGAAAAAGAGATAGGAACTTCTTTTGAGGTCGTGTTTTTCCATTTTCACTCTCTTACGTTTGTCACCCCCTCTTATTTTTCCCCTCGACCTTACTATCGGAGAAGTAAAAGTGCAATTCAACTAATGTTTAACCCATACGTAAAAAAAATCGAGGAGATCAGAAACAAATATCCAGAAGTTGCTGCTTCGGAAAGATATCTCTCAGGATTCGATAGAGCAAAGTATTTTCTCGAACTTTTTGTGCGTCGAGGGTGGAGTGAAATTTCTTCGATAAGAGCGTTGCACCAATAGAATGGCAGAATTAATAGATCTCAAAACATATACTGATCGACGCGGAAATTTGACCGTGATTGAGAAGGTTATACCGTTTGATATTAAGCGAATCTTCTACATTTATGGTGTAGATGACTCCGTGAGAGGTGGGCACCGTCATCATAAAACTGTACAGGCTGCCATTTGTCTTCAAGGCCACTGCATCATATCCAATCATACAAAGAATGGACATAAGGATTTTATCTTAGACTCTCCTCATAAGTGTCTTATCATTAATCCTGAAGATTGGCATACAATGCATCATTTCAGTAAGGATGCAATCTTAATGGTGTTGGCTTCGGAATATTTCGACCCTCATGATTACATCTATGAACCCTATAAATGACAGACAGCATATTGAAAGAGATGCTTGACCTATTTCATACATACTACCTAAGGCAGCGATTTTTTCCCAATTGGTTTAGCGTTTTCATCAACCCATTTTATTTTATCCGCAAGCGGTTGATAGAGAAAGTGCGGCGACTTGCACCACAATTAGAAGGTGAATTGCTTGATTTTGGGTGTGGAGCTAAACCATATCAGGAGTTGTTTCCGCATTTAAGGTCCTATCTTGGAGTAGATATAGAAAACGAAGGTCATAATCATAAAACGGAAGAGATAGATGTCTACTATGATGGAGTACGCCTTCCATTCGACGATGATTCGTTTGACGCGATATTGACAAGTGAAGTCTTGGAGCATGTGCCTAATGTAGACGGATGTCTTACAGATCTTGTTCGTGTATTGAGACCGGGCGGTAAGATGCTGGTTACCGTACCTTTTATTTGGGCAGAGCATGAGTTGCCGTATGATTTTAGACGATTCTCTCTTATCGGTATTCGAAAACACATAACAGATCAGGGATTGACAATCCTTGCCGAAGAACGTAGCGGACATTTTGCGGAAGTCGTTTTGCAATTGTGGATGGCATATTTACGAAGCCTGTTTTACGTCAAGAATAAATATGTCAACCTTCTTATGAATGCCATATTCATTGCACCGGTTTGTATTTTGGGTGGTGCGATTGTTTGGTTGTTGCCCCGAAAACCTGAACTGTATTTTAATACGATAATACTGGCCCAAAAGAAGATCTAGATGCCTTTCCTTTTCTCCATCATCACAGTCACATATAATGCTCGGAAGGCGCTCGAGCGGACGTTGCAGAGTGTCGGGGTGCAGACGTATGGCGAGATGGAGTACCTCGTGATTGACGGGGGATCGACTGACGGGACGATGGAGCGAGTCGCACGTTGGGAGGCGGAGATGGCGGATGAACGCACGCGGCGTGGCATGGAGCCGATGCGGTGCGTAACCGTTTCGGAGCCGGATCGTGGGCTGTACGACGCGATGAACAAGGGCCTGCAACGGGCGACGGGCGACTATGTCTGGTTTCTCAACGCGGGTGACACATTTCGGTCGCCAGAGACTGTGGCGCAACTGGCCGATGTAGCCGAACGAAACGGTTGGCCAGATATTCTTTACGGTGAGACGGACGTAACCGACAGCGAGGGTCGATTTATCGCCGCGCGTCGACTGAAAGCGCCCGAGACGTTGACGTGGCGCGGCTTTCGAACGGGGATGCGTGTCAGTCATCAGGCGTTTGTCGTCAAGCGGAGCGTGGCGCCGACGTACGATTTGCAATACCGATTTTCGGCCGACTTCGATTGGTGCATCCGGTGCATGAAACAATCGCAGCGGATCGTCAACTCACGAATGCGGTTAGTGAATTATGAAGCCGAAGGAATGACGACGCGCAACCGTAAGGCGTCGCTGGCGGAGCGCTACCGCATCATGTGTCGCTACTACGGGGCGTTTCCCACGCAGATGCGTCACCTTTGGTTTGCCACCCGATTCCTCTGGGCGAAGGTGAGCGGAAATAAGGCGTAGCGCGAGAGATCGTCCGAGAAGCGCTGCGGACACTCATCCCGCAAGACAATAACACAACGCTACGGGCCGACGCCCCGCGGAAAAGAGAATCGAGCATGATCGAACGCGATCATAACGAATGGAATAAGCGACCTCTATCGAGGCCGCTTTTTTTGTGGATTGTCGGAACCCTTTGCGAGGTCTGCTACCCGCTCCAGTACTTGTCTTTCGTCTTGCTGATTCCTGCCATTGCGGCGCTTGTGTGCAACCGAGGGCGACGGTCGGCACCGCGCGAGCTTCGGCTCGAGACACCCTACATTTGGGGCGCGATCTTGACTTTCGTGATCCTCTTTCTGGCCATACAGCGGACCGCGCTGGCTGAGCGGCACCTCGACGATCCGAGGCCTGCGCCGACGGCATGGCGACGGGCGGCGCACACTGTGCAAGGGCACATCGTGGAACGCCTCGGGCAGCTGCGCCTTTCGCCCGACGAGCACGCCGTACTGGCCTCGATCACCGTCAACGACCGTAGCGGCATGACGCGTGACTTGCGCCGCCGATTCTCCACCGCTGGCGTGGCACACCTCTTAGCCGTCAGCGGCTTTCACGTGGGACTGGTCAGCGGCGCGCTTGCCCTGCTACTCGGTTTTCTGCCGCCGACTACGCCCTGCCGACTCTTTCGTTGCGGACTGATGATCCTCGTCGCCTGGGCCTACGCCGCCGTGTCGGGCCTTTCTGCACCGGCCGTCCGGGCGGCCACGATGCTCACCATCTACCTCATTGGCGTGGCTCTTCGCCGCACCCCCGAGCCATACAACACGCTGTTCGCCTCTGCTTTGTTGATGCTTTTTGTCGATCCCTTCAGCCTCTTCGACGTCGGGTTCCAGCTCACCTTCGCGGCCGTCTTATTCATCCTTCTGCTCACGCCCCGCATAGCCTGCCTCATCGATGTGCGCCACCGGTGGATCGTCCTCCCTTGGCGACTCGTGGCCGTCAGCCTGGCTGCTCAGGTCGGCACCTTCCCGCTCTGTTGCTACTATTTCGGCCGCATCTCCCTCGTTTTTCTCTTCGCAAATCTCTTCCTCATGCTGTCCGCCACGCTGCTTATCCCCCTGACCCTCGTGTGGGTCGCGCTGCCCGTTGGCACGCCCGAGAGCTTCGGATTGCAGAGCGCGGTGGAGCGCTTGACGCACACGCTCGTCGCCGTCGTCGATCGGTTCAGCCTCCTCCCTGCGGCCGGTGTCCCGATGCGCTTCGACCTCGTCCTGCTCATCGGTTCCTACGCCGTCCTCCTCATGGGCATCCACGCTGCGACCCGCGGCAGTCGACGGACGCTTTTTGCCTCCTTAGGGGGGACGCTTTCCCTCATCGTTTACACCCTTGCGCAGCATCAGTTTGGAGGGTGACAGACACTCGTTTCCCGGATAAAAACAGGGCGGAGGCGCTGTCGGATTGGGTTCCGGCAGTGCCTTTTTTGTTTTTAGGTTCAATCAAATGCGTTTCGGCCTACTCGCTCCGTTTTTTGCCCCTTTGATCGTTCCAGCCCCCTTCATTGTTAACGCGAGTTCGGCGTGGGCAATCCTATCGCTTACGATTGCCTGAGGAAATGAGCCGAAAAAGTTTTGTGGCGAGCGATTTCCTGAGGAAATGAGCTGAAAAAGTTTTGTGGCGAGCGATTTCCTCGAGAAAATGGGCTGAAAAAGTTTCTGGCGGGCGCAAACGGAGAGCAGGCCGCGCGTATGGGGACTTTTTGCGTTACTGGCTTAGTTTTTAGATCCCTCTATCTTTGCCCGCCGTTAAAAAGAAAGGAATAATTGTGGCAAATACGAAGTACATTTTTGTGACAGGCGGCGTCGTTTCGTCCCTTGGTAAGGGCATCGTCTCGGCGTCGCTGGGCAAGCTGCTGCAGGCGCGCGGCTACCGGGTGACGATCCAAAAGTTCGACCCTTATATCAACGTAGATCCGGGGACGCTCAACCCCTATGAACACGGCGAGTGCTTCGTCACCGTCGATGGGCACGAGACGGACCTCGACCTCGGGCACTATGAGCGCTTCCTCAACCTCCCCACCACCCGCGCCAACAGCATCACCACGGGCCGCATCTACCAGAGCGTCATCGACAAGGAACGCCGCGGAGACTATCTGGGCAAGACGGTGCAGGTGATCCCCCACATCACGGACGAGATCAAGCGCAACGTCAAGCTGCTCGGCGCCAAGAATCAGTTCGACTTCGTCATCACCGAGATCGGTGGCACGGTGGGCGACATCGAGTCGCTGCCCTTCATCGAGAGCGTCCGCCAGCTGCGTTGGGAGCTGGGGCGCGACTGCCTCTGCGTCCACCTGACCTACGTGCCTTTCATCGCCGCCGCGAAGGAGTACAAGACGAAGCCCACGCAACATTCCGTCAAGCAGCTGCAAGAGCTGGGCGTGCAGCCCGATATGCTCGTCTTGCGCACGGAGCATGAGCTCAATGCCGAGATCCTGCGTAAGGTGGCCCTCTTCTGCAACGTGTCGAAGGAGGCCGTCATCCAGTCCGTCGACGTGCCCACCATCTACGAGGTGCCCCTCATGCTGCAACGCCAACGGATGGACTCCATCGCACTGGAGAAGCTCGGCCTCGAAGTCGGCCCTACGCCGGAGCTGAACCCGTGGAAGGACTTCCTCGACCGGAAGAAGCGCGCCACCGACGTGGTCCGCATCGGGCTCGTGGGCAAGTACGTCGAGCTGCAAGACGCCTACAAATCGATCGACGAATCGCTGCTCATTGCTTCCATATATAACGACCGCAAGCTCGACCTGCGGCTCATCCATTCGGAGAAGATCAACGACGCGAATGCGGCCGAACTGTTGGCCGATATGGACGGCGTCGTCATCGCTCCGGGCTTCGGGCAACGGGGTGTGGAGGGCAAATTTGCCGCCCTCCGTTACCTCCGTGAGCACGACATCCCCACGCTCGGCATCTGTCTGGGTATGCAGTGTATGGTCATTGAATTTGCCCGCGATGTGCTCGGCCTTGAGGGAGCCAACTCCACCGAGATGGATCCGCAGACGTCTTATCCCGTGATCGACCTCATGGAGGATCAGAAAAACGTGGTCAACATGGGCGGCACCATGCGCCTCGGCACGTACGACTGCACCCTGCGCCCCGGCTCACACATCTGTGCGGCCTATGGCAAGGAGCACATCCAGGAGCGCCACCGCCACCGCTTCGAGTTCAACAACGAATACAAGGACCGCTTCGAGGCTGCCGGTATGCAGTGCGTGGGCGAGAACCCCGACACGGGTCTCGTCGAGGCCGTCGAAGTGAGCGGTCTGCGCTGGTTCATTGGCGTGCAGTATCACCCGGAATATACCAGCACCGTGCTCAGTCCTAACCCGCTGTTCATGGGATTCATCAAAGCCGCAATCAATAAATAGAGGGTAGAGATAAGAGGGTAGAGGGTAGCCTCTTCTTCTAACTACCCAGGTGCTCACAAGAAGCGCCTCTACCACCGCGGCGCAGCCGCTAACTACCCGGCCACAAGGCCGTAACTACCGCGGCGCAGCCGCATAACTACCGGAGGCGTAGCCTCCATAACTACTTGAAAGAATATGTCAATGGATAAGAATACAGTGATCGGTTTCATACTGATCGGGGTGGTGCTGGTGCTTTTCGTCTGGTTCAACCGCCCGAGTGAGGAACAGATCAAGGCGCAACAGCGTTACAACGACTCGGTGGCCCGAGTGGAACAGGCCGCCTTGGCTCAGATAGACCAAGCGAAGGCCGCAGCCGATCTCGCTCCGACAACGGCCGCGGATACCGTCGGCCTGCCCGACTCCGTGCGTGAGGAGCGTCTGCGCGGCACATACGGTGCCTTTGCACGCGCCGCCGTCGGTACGGAGGAGTTTGTCACCCTCGAGAACGACAAGGTGGAGGTGCGCATCAGCACCAAGGGCGGCCGTCTCTGCTACGCCCGACTGAAGGAATACACCACCTACGACAAGCAGCCGCTCGTGCTCTTCGACGGCTCGGACGAGTCGGCTCTCAACCTGACGATGATCACGGCCAATCAGCGCGTCATCAACACGGCCGACCTCTACTTCACGCCGATCAAGGGCGCCGACGGTCGCTCAGTCACCATGCGTCTCGACGCAGGCGACGGTGCGCACATGGACTTCACCTACTCGCTCGCTCCGGACGATTATATGCTGCGCTACACGATCCTTTCGGCCGGCATGAATGGCATCCTCGCTCCCTCTACCCGCTCGCTCGACCTGACCTGGACGCAGCACGCGCGCCAGCTGGAGCACGGTCGGAAGTACGAGAACCAGTACACGGCCCTTTACTATAAATACGTGGCCGACGACGTGGACAAGCTGAGCGAGACGAAGGATGCCGACAAACAGATTTCCAACCGCCTGAAGTGGATCGGCTACAAGAACAAGTACTTCGCCACGGTGCTCATAGCCGACGACGCCTTCACGGCGTCCAAACTCGAGTCGCGCTTGACGCCCGACACAGACACGGCGCATCTGAAGACCTTCACGGCCATGACGAGCGTCGACTTCGACCCGTCTCGCCCCGACACCATCGGCTTCAACTATTTCATCGGCCCGAACAAGTACAAACTCCTTGGCGCCTACGATAAGGGTCGCGAGAAGGCCGACCGTCTCTCGCTCGACGAACTCGTGCCGCTGGGCTACAAATGGGTGCGCCCCATCAACCGCTACTTCATCGTGCCCATCTTCGACTACCTCGGCCGCTTCCTCACCAACTACGGTGTGATCATCCTCATCCTTACGCTCATCGTTAAGCTCGTGCTCTTCCCGCTGACGTACAAGTCGTACATGTCGACGGCCAAGATGCGCGTGCTGCGCCCGCAGGTGGAGGCGATCAACGCCCGCTACCCCAAGCAAGAGCAGGCGATGGATCGGCAGAAGGCTACGATGGAGCTATACAGTCGTGCCGGAGCCAGCCCTATGAGTGGTTGCTTGCCGATGCTGCTCCAGATGCCTATCCTCATCGCGCTCTACTGGCTCTTCCCGACGGCCATCGAGCTGCGTCAGCAGTCGTTCCTCTGGGCCAAGGACCTCTCGACGTTCGACGCCGTCATTTCGTGGGACGCCAACATCCCGCTCATCAGCGCCTTCATGGGTAACCACATCAGCCTCTTCTGTCTGCTGATGACGATCGTCAATGTGGTCTACTCCAAGATCAACATGAACATGAGCAACACCGGTCAGCAACAGATGCCCGGCATGGCCATGATGACGTACATGATGCCCGTGATGTTCTTCTTCATCTTCAACCAGAACGCCGCGGGGCTGAGCTACTACTTCCTCATCTCTACGCTGATCACCATCTTGCAGACGGCCTCGTTCCGCTACTTCATCAACGAAGACAAGCTGCTGGCCAAACTCGAGGCGAACAAGAAGAAGCCTCGCAAGGGCAACAGCTTCATGGAGCGCATGGCCGAGATGCAACGTAAGCAGCAAGCCGAGCTGGAGCGTCAGCAAAAGCAGCGCAACACCCAGCGGCAAGCGCAGAACGCGAAACGGCAAGAGCGCAAGCGATAATTCTTTATGTAGGGGCGTATCGAATACGCCTCCCAAACATTCCGCAGGGAATGAATGCACAACATGCGTTCGCCCTCTTTCGGGGCGTTGGGGGGGCGTCGCGCGATACGCCCCTACTTGTAACTCCCCCTAACTCCCCGGCCGAAGGCCGATAACTACTTATATCCCCATGCACTTCCTTGGCATCATTCCCGCGCGTTACGCCTCGACGCGCTTCCCCGGCAAACCGCTGGCCGACTTGGGCGGTAAACCCATGATTCAGCGCGTCTATGAACGCGTACGCCCCACCGTCGATCGCCTCGTTGTGGCCACCGACGACGAACGTATCCGTCAGGCCGTCGAGGCTTTCGGTGGCGACGTCGTCATGACCTCCGACACGCACCGCAGCGGCACCGACCGCTGCCGCGAAGCCTGCGACAAGGTGGGCGCCACGGCCGACGTGGTGATCAACATCCAGGGCGACGAGCCCTTCATCCGCCCCGAGCAGATCGAACAACTCAAGCGTTGCTTCGACGCGCCCGACGTGCGCATCGCCACCTTAGCCAAAGCCTTCGACCCCGAGGGCGACTTCGAGCAGACGCTCTTCAACCCGAACACGCCCAAGGTGGCCTTCGACGTCCACGGCGACGCGCTCTACTTCAGCCGCTCCATCATCCCCTACATCCGCGGCGCCGTGCACACCGAGTGGCTCCGACGTCACACCTTTTACAAGCACATCGGCCTCTACGCCTACCGCGCCGAGACACTCCGCGCCATCACTCTGCTGCCGCAATCGTCGTTAGAGAAGGCCGAGAGCCTCGAGCAATTGCGCTGGCTCGAAAACGGCTACCGCATCCGCGTGGCCGTCACCCCCTACGACACCGTCGGCATCGATACCCCGGACGACCTCGCCCGCGCCGTCGCCCTGCTCAGCTGAAGACGGGTTGTTGACTGCTCACCCCATGGTTTGAAGTGAAACCGCCCTCCGATTTGGGCCAAACCATTGGTTTGGAGTGAAACCGACCCCCGATTTGAGCCAAACCAATGGTTTGAAGCAAAACCGGCCCCCGATTTGGGTCAAACCAATGGTTTGGAGCGAAACTGCCCCCCGATTTGGGCCAAACCAATGGTTTGAAGCGAAACCGGCCCCCGATTTGGGTCAAACCAATGGTTTGGAGCGAAACCGACCCCTGATTTGGGTCAAACCAATGGTTTGAAGCGAAACCGCCCCCCGATTTGAGTCAAACCAATGGTTTGAAGCGAAACCGGCCCCCGATTTGAGTCCAACCAATGGTTTGGAGTGAAACCGATCCCCGATTTGGGCCGAGACACGCTGCTGAATCCATGCGCGCCCATAGCCGCCCGTTTTCCACTTTTAGTTGAAATGAACATGCACCCCCTCGAAGCCCTGATCGCAGAAGGCGAACACCAGAGGCAAGACTTCAAGTTCGAAATCAGCGACAGTAAGAAGATCGCTCGCACCCTCAGCGCCTTCGCCAATACCGACGGCGGACGGCTGCTCATCGGCGTAAAGGACAACGGACGCATCGCTGGCGTACGCAGCGAGGAGGAGTATTACATGATCGAGGCTGCCTCCGAGCGCTACACCCGCCCCGCGGTGCCCTTCACCGCCCGACGGTGGGACGTCGGCGGACGCACGGTGCTGGAGATCGACATCGAGCGCGGCCCCGACCGCCCCTATCTGGCGCCCGATAAGGACGACCAATACGTGGCTTACCTGCGCGTGGCCGACGAGAACCGTCCGGCTGATCCGACCTTGGTGCTGGCCTGGAAGAAGCTGCGCCGCCCCGACGGCCGACTCTTCCGCCTGACTCGTCCCGTCGAGGCGCTGTTTCGCCACCTCGAGACGCACTCCAGCGTCTCGCTCTCCGAGTTCTGTCGCCTGGCGCACATCCGCCGTCCGGTTGCCCGCCACATCCTCAGCGATCTCTTGGCCATCGGCACCCTCCGCTACACCTTCCTCCCGGACGACGGCCGCCTCGTCTACAGCCGCGCCGAGACGGAGGAGTAGGATCACTCCCGGCGCATCAGTTGCTCCGCGAGGAGGAGATCCATCGGCGTGGTGAGCTTGATGTTCTCGCGGTTGCCGGGGACGAGGCGGACAGCCACGCCGGAGGCTTCCACCACGGAGGCGTCGTCGGTGAAACGCGGATCGTAGGGCAGGCGATAGGCAGCGCGCAGCACGTCGGCGCGGAAGACTTGCGGTGTCTGCACCACGCGCAACCGTGTGCGGTCGACGGGCCGACTGCCGCCGTCGGCGTCCACCTCGCGCACTGATTCGACCACGGGCACGACGGGCACGGCCGCGCCACCGTCAGCCGCCGTAGCAAAGCAAGCAGCGATGACCGACGGCGCCACGAGCGGACGGACGCCGTCGTGCACCGCGATCAGTCCGTCCGACGCAACGGCGTCGAGTCCGTTCCGCACGGAATGAAAACGAGTCTCGCCACCGGCCACCACGTGGTGAATCCGGCCGAAGGCATGCGCCTCACATAGCCGCTTCCACGTTTCGATTTGGTCTTCGGGCAGCACCACGATGAGGCGCGCCGACGCGTCCCAGCGGTCGAATGCCTCGAGGGTGTGCATCAGCACGGGCCGGCCGGCCAGCTCGAGGAACTGCTTCGGCTGCGGGCCGCCCATGCGTGTGCCGCGTCCGCCGGCCACGATGAGGATGGTGTGCTTACTGGTCAAGCTCATCGAGGATCTTCTTTACCTCCTCGTCGGCCTTGAGGAGCTTGTCTTTGCATAGTTGGATGAGCCGCCCGGCCTCCCGGACTTTGGCGGAAAGGACGTCGACGTCCAGCTCTCCGCGCTCGATCTCTTCAATGATCTGCCGCAGACGGGCCACGGCGCTGTTGTAGGTTGCTTTTTCTTCTGACATGGGTTGTGAAACTAAATGTGAAATCATTGCTTAGACGATCCGCCCTTCTCGCTCGCCGTCGGCAAAGCGGATGGTAACGGCGTCGCCGGGGGAGAGCGTGGAGGCGCGTTTGACGATGACGCCGTCGCGTAGGGTCATCGTGTAGCCGCGTTGGAGGAGCACGTCGGGCGAGGCCAGTCGGATGTGCTGCTCGCTCAGCTCGAGGTCGTGCCGGCGACGCATCAGCAGACTGTCCGCAGCGCTGCGGAGGCGCTCCGGCAGAGCGTCGATGCGTTCGCGATGGCGTGCGATGCGTTGCGGAACGGCCGCAAGGCGCGCCGAGAGCCGATGCCACTCCGTGCGCCGTCGCTCGATGAGCTGGGGGACAGTCGCCAGGCGTGTTGAGAGTCGGAGCCACTCTGCGCGTCGTCGCTCCACGTGTCCCGAGACCAAGAGCGGAAAGCGTGCGACGACGCTGCGGAACATCTGCTGTTCCCGCTCGATGCGAGCCGTGGCCGCCCGATAGAGGCGGTCGCGCAGCTCGTTAATATCTGCCAGCTGAGCCGCCATGCAGTCGATGAGGAACGCGGCCACGGCCGTCGGTGTCTTGAGTCGCGTATGGGCCACGAGGTCGACCACCGTGTCGTCACGTTCGTGGCCGATGCCGGTGATGATGGGCAGGGGGAACTGCGCACAGTTGGCGGCCAAGGCGTAGGAGTCGAAGCTGCTGAGATCGGCCGTGGAGCCTCCGCCGCGGATGATGACGACGACGTCGAAGGCCTCGCGGACGGCATAGATGCGATCCAGCGCGGCGATGATGCTCGCCTCCGTTCGCTCGCCCTGCATGAGGGCGGGGTAGAGCCGGACGTAGAACGGGAAGCCATACTCGTTGCCGAGCAGCTGGTTGGTGAAGTCCTCGTAGCCCGCGGCCGTGGCGGACGAGATGACGGCGATACGCTGTGGCCGTGGCGGGAACGGCAGGGAGCGGTTGAGGTCGAAGACGCCGTCGGCTTGCAGCTGCCGGATGATCTCTTTGCGCCGCCTCACCAGGTCGCCCACCGTGAACGAGGGGTCGATGTCGTGGACGGTCAGGGAGAGGCCGTACAGCTCGTGGAAGTCCACGGCCACGCGCACGAGCACCTTCAGCCCCGACGTGAAGGGACGGCCCGTCTCCTCCTCGAAATAGGGGCGGATGACAGCGTACTGCTGGGCCCAGATCGTGCCGCGTGCTCGGGCGGCCACCTGCCCGGTGCGCTCGTCCTTTTCGATAAACTCCAGATAGCAGTGGCCTGAATAGCTATTCACGCGCACCTCGCTCGTCTCGGCCCGCACCCAATACGTCTCGGGCAGGGCGTCGCGGAGGGCCTGCTTGATGTTGCGGTTCAGCTCCGTGAGCGAGAGGACGCTGGCCGGATCAACGGTGACGAAGAGGTCAGTCATGCGTGCTCCAACGTCTTACCGAGGTTGAGGAATGCCCGCCGATCCTCGGCCGGAAAGCGCTCGATGGCATAGCGGAGGGTGGTGCGGGGAAGGCTGTGGATGTGTGTGCGGAGGAAGTCGCAGAGAGCGACGATGTCGCGTTTGCCGGCCTCACGGAGCAGCCAACCATTGGCTTTGTGCATGAGGTCGTGCGGGTGGGTGAGGTTGCGGAGGGCCAGCTCGAAGCTCAGATCCGTGTGCCCCTGCCTGAGCCAGTACATGGTGGCGACGATGGCAATGCGCTTGTCCCACATCCGCTCGGAGTCGGCGAGGCTGCGTAGGAGGTCGGCGTTGTTCGTGTCGAACGTCTCGCGGCCGAGGATCTTATACGCCGTCAAGTCCACCAAATCCCAGTTGTCGATGTGCGTGCGATGCCGCAGATAGAAATCGGCCGTGGTCGCACGTACCGTCCGCGTCCGGGTTCGCTCATATCGCTCCACAAGCATCAACAGACCGCAGAGGCGCACCTCGTGGAAGTCGCTCTCAAGCAGCCGACACAGATCCTCGTCGCCCGCCTTGGCGTAATGCCTACGCGCCACGCTGCGCACCCCTGGCACGGGCACCCCGAGGAAGCGATCGCCCTCGCCATACTCTCCCGGGCCGGTCTTGAAGAAGCGTGCCAAGTCGGCCGCCTTTCCGGTGGATCCGAGGGCTTGCAGTTCGCGCAGTATCTCGTCCGTGATCATGACTCCTCCTTCCAGATCAGCTCCTCGACAGCGCGCTTCGGCACATGGTGCGCGCCCGCGGCATCGCGCCAATAGCGGTAATCGCCGTCGGGCGACATCGGCTCGATGACGACGGTCTCTCGCGGCCGTCCGATGGCCAGCACGGTGCGCACCTCGAGATAATCAGGCAGTCGGAAGTCGGCCTGAATCTGTTTGGCATTAAAGGCCTTGATGATGCACCCGCCCAGGCCGCGCTCGGCGAGCGAGAGCAGGATGGCGAGGGCCTGGATGCCGTCGTCGCAGTAGGGATCGCGGACGATGCGTGTGTCGAGGAGTTGGATGAGGTATGCCGCGGGTCGTTCTCCCTCGGCCGGTCCGCCCCAGTCCTTGAGGTAGGCTGCCCAGCGGAGCGTGGGGAAGAGTCGGTCGCACTCGTCGCGCTCGGTGACGAGGCGGTACTTCAGCGGTTGAGCGTTGCGCGCCGAGGGACAGAGTCGTGCGGCATCAATGGCCGCGGTGAGCACATCGGCGCCGAGGCGTTCGTCCTCGTAAAAGCGCCGGAAGCTCCGAGTTTGTAGCAGTAAATCTTTTAGCATGATGGGTGTGGGGTAAGTAGTTATGCGCCTAATGGTGCGGACTATAAATTTTCGTGTTGTGGGGGGAATGGAGGCAAGAGGGGAGTATCCGGAATCGTCACATACCGCTGGGTAGGATCGGTTTTACTTGAGGAAGAAGTCATCTGCAATCTTGTCCCGATCAGGGGGTCGATATAGATCCGTTTCATTCTGTAGCGCTCTGCGTAACCCAGCTCCTCGGCAATTTCCAGCAATGTGCGCGGGGTGCTACAGAAGGCGATAATCCTTGCTTCGATCTCTTGTCTCTTGTCGCTCCTTGACTTTACTCCTTGACTTTTACTCCTTGACTTTACTCCTTGACTTTTACTCCTTGACTTTTCATTCTGTGCATAGTCTAAGTTGAGCGTGTAGCTTGCCCAACGTCGTTTGTTGTTAGATAGCAGCATCTTTTTCTCTACGAGGGCATAGAGCAGTTTGCCTGCCTCTATAGGGTTTTTATCAAGGAGCGTTTGAACCATGTTGTTTGTAACGCCGCCCTCTTCCTCCAAAGCTGTAGAGAGCACCAACACTTCTTCTTTGCTCAATGCTTTATAGGAGTGCCCGAAAACGGTTTGCAGTTTATGCAAGCATTCTTCGGAGATAAGTGAGGTCATCGAGATAGTCAGCTCGACCAGCTTCAGATCGGGGCGTTCACAGAGGATAGGCTGCCTCCAATTCTCCTTTTTGCATACAGCTATGATGGTAGGAAAGCCGGAGCCGATATTCTCACCAAAACCTACCATACGCAGCATCGATTGTATATGCGGATTGCGTGCCTTAGAGTTTCCACCCTTGTAGATATCCACAAGTGGCAATTTGAGTGAGCCGGGATTGGAAAAGACGAAGCGATCGTCATGCTTCTCCACTTTCAGAATCCCTTCCGTCATATAGTCGGCATGGATAATGAGGTTCGTCAGGGCCTCTCGGATAGCTTTGTGCAGCGGTGTGTCGTCTTCGCGTTCCATTCCTTTCAACATAAAAGGGCGCTTGATGTTGCTGACGAGTTTGGCAAGGACACGCGTAAAGAAATGATAGAGGTTGTTCTCCCACATCCCGTCGTAAGTTAGTCGATCGCTCCAACGACTCTCTGGTGCCAAGTTGGTCCTATCCAAATAGTCCATTCGTATGTTGTCGAATCGCTCTCTAACAGTCAGGCCCTTACCGAACATCAATAATCCGGCTAACGTCAAACTTTCCCGGCCGGTAGTCCGGTCCGTAGTATAACCTCCCATATTTCTCAGGAAGTCTTTATCGTCGCAATCGTTCCATGGATGATCCGGGTTGGCCGTGCGAAAGCGATTGCGATAGGCGCTGAGTGTAGCCTGATCCACGTCATTCATGTCATAGTGTTCCATCAATACGCCGTCGTTTCCCGTTTCGTTGGAGTCGCGCATCATGGCTTTTACCTCATCTTCTGTGCAGTGATAATCGCCTTCGTAGTTGCGTTTGAATGTCCCTCTCATCGGGTTTCCGTTGATGTAGATGGGGCGCCGGCGATAGTCCGCCTGCGGAACCTGAATACACATTAGGTTGACGCCCTCGTACGGTACAATCTCGACATCTGCGTCTCTGAGAATGTTGTCACTCACTTTATCACTATTCAGCGTATCGAAGAGCTCCTTTTTGAGCTTGGCCGGGTTACTGATCCCTGTCGCTTCAAATCGAGTGTCGTCTCCGGGCGTCGCTGTTTCCGTTAGCCCTAAAAGGATCGTTCCCCCGATTGTGTTTGCAAAGGCTGAATAGGTTTCCCATATAGATCGGGGAAGTCCCTGCTCAGCCTTCTTGACCTCTAACGTGATTTGCTCGCCTATTTGAAGAAGCGTCCTGATGTCTTCTGCATCCATTCTTATTCATTGTAACCTCTGAGAGGTGGTTTAATCGTGCCAAAAGTATCCACTCCCTTGATTGTCCGCCCGAAATGACCCTTTTTTGCTTCCTGCGCAACGCAGGGCCCGAAAGAGACCCTTTTTTGCTTCCTGCGTAACGCAGGGCCCGAAAAGAGACCCTCATTTTACTACTCGCATGGCGTGCAAGTCCCGAAAGGCGCCGGGGGCGCCGGCCAAGTTTGCAGGCGACATAGAATAACTCACCCGAGTTTGCTACTTGCACAGCGTACAAAGACAAAAGAATCCCCGCCGGAAGGGATCCGACGGGGATTCATGCCTCCTCTTCTTTCTTCTTTGGAAGCAGGATTATCTCATGCTTTTGCGTATGCTCAGGATGGCTTACAGTTTATCGTAATTCATACTGAACTCACCAGGTACTACCTCACCGAGGCTCTTGAGGCGGCCGTAGTCAAAGTGCTTCTGGCGCGTTTCGGACTTCTTCGTGCGGTCTTCGTAGATGACTGTCTGGGTGGAGAAGTTCACGCTGGTGACCTCGCGCGGCCATTTACTCCCCTTTTTACATACCTCTCGATCCCAGCCGATGAGCTCGAAGCGGCCCTTTTGGAAGCGGAATTTGAAGTGCTCGTAATACTCGAAACCTTGTTTGCCGGGCAGGAGGAAGTCGATGCGGAGCACATTGTTGTGCTTCTTATCTTCAGACCTATCAATGCTCAGCTCTTTAAAGGCTGTTTTATTGCCTTTGGGCCAGATGAAGCGGCCGTCGTCTTGTCTGTGCAGAACGTATTTGCGCCCCTTCTTCTGGCCGAAGGCGATGACGAGGACACGCTTTTTAGACTTTTTGTTTCGCAAGACGAAGACTAAGTCTTTGATCTGGTCACCATTCAGGTCTTCCTTCGTGGCGTTGAAGTACACACGCCAGCCTTCGGGGGCAAAGTCGCTTGCGGAGTTGGCCTCTTTGGGCAGCTTTAGGTCCTGTGCAGCCATTGTTCCAGCGAACAATAGCATAGCTAATGCAATCAGTCGATTCATAGATGTGTAGTTTGTTAAGGGTGAGTGTGTGGATGATTAGAAGAGAGGAGGGCGGGGCGAATTACAGCTTGTCGTAACTGAGGCTGAACTTGCCGGGCACAACGTTTCCGAGGGTCTTCAGGCGGCCGTAGTCAAAGTGCTTTTGGCGTGTTTCGGACTTCTTCGTGCGGTCTTCGTAGATGACTGTCTGGGTGGAGAAGTTCACGCTGGTAACCTCGTTTACTCGGTCGTTTTTCTTGCTGCGCAGCTTACGCTCCCAGCCGATCAGCTCGAAGCGTTTGTTCTGGAAGCGGAAAATGAAGCTGTCGTCGTTGTCGTAGGCATGTGAGCCGGGCAGGAGGAAGTTGAAGCGGAGTGCGCCATTCTGGATACTCATGTCGACAAAGGCGTCGGTGTTGCCTTTGGGAGCGATGAAGCGGCCGCCGTCTTGCTCTTGGAGCACGTATCCGCGCTTCTTCTTGCCGAAGGCGATGGCCAGAATGCGGCTGCCCGAATCATCGTTTTGCAAGATGAAAGCGATGTCGTCGACATGGTCCTTGTTGAGGTCGCCATTCTCGATGAAGTACACATGCCAACCCTCGGGGGCAAAGTCCTCTGCCGAAGCCCCGCTTTGGGGCAACTTCGGGGTCTGTGCGGCCATTGTTCCAGCGAACAACAGCATAGCGAAAGCAATCAGTCGATTCATAGATGTGTAGTTTGTTAAGGGTGAGTGCGTGGATGATCTGAAGAGAAGGTCAGGGAAAATAGGGGGAGTCTAAAAGTCGGCCGGGGACCGGTTGAGGTGCACCCGGCCGTTTTTAGTCGTTCATTTCACGAGATGCGCTCGAAGCCGGTGTAAGGCACAAGCACTTTGGGGATGATGATGCCCTCGGGCGTCTGGTTGTTCTCCAGCAACGCGGCCACGATGCGGGGCAGGGCCAGGGCGCTACCGTTGAGCGTATGGCAGAGCTGCACCTTCTTATCGGCGTCACGGTAACGACACTTCAGGCGGTTGGCCTGGTAACTCTCGAAGTTCGACACGGAGCTGACCTCTAACCAACGCTTCTGCACGGCGGAGAAGACTTCGAAGTCGAACGTCAGGGCGGACGTGAAGCTCAGATCGCCGCCGCAGAGTCGCAGGATGCGCCACGGCAGCTCGAGTGCCTCAACGAGTGAGCGGACGTACGTGACCATCTCCTCGAGCGATGTGTAGGAGTGCTCCGGCCGATCGATGCGGACGATCTCCACCTTGTCAAACTGGTGCAGACGGTTGAGCCCGCGCACATCCTTGCCGTACGAACCGGCTTCGCGGCGGAAGCAGGCGGAGTAGGCCGTGTTGCGGATGGGTAGGTCTGCCTCGTTGAGGATCACGTCGCGGTAGATGTTTGTGACGGGCACCTCGGCGGTGGGGATGAGGTAGAGGTCGTCGAGGTTAGCGTGATACATCTGCCCCTCTTTGTCGGGCAACTGTCCGGTGCCGTAGCCTGATTCGGCGTTGACGACGTAGGGCGGTTCGATCTCGACATAGCCGGCGTCGCGGGCGCAGTCGAGGAAGAAGTTCACGAGCGCGCGTTGCAGCCGTGCCCCCTTGCCCTTGTAGACGGGGAAGCCAGCGCCGGTGATCTTGACGCCCAGCTCGAAGTCGATGATGTCGTATTTGCGAGCCAGCTCCCAGTGCGGCAGTGCGTCGGCGGGCAGTTCGGGGATGGCGCCGCCCGTCTCCTCGCAACGGTTGTCGTCGGCGCCCGTGCCTTCGGGCACGGAGGCGTGGGGGAGGTTGGGGATGAGCACGAGCAGCTCGTGCATGTCTTTTTCGGCCTGTGTCTTGTCGGCCTCCAGCGTGCGGTTGGTCTCTTTCAGGCGGGATACTTCGGCCTTGGCTTCGTCGGCTTCGGCGCGTTTGCCCTCCTTCATCAGTCCACCGATCTGCTTGGAGAGACGGTTCACCTCGGTGAGGTTGGCGTCGAGGGCGGTCTGGGAGACGCGTCGGGTCTTATCGAGTGCAATGATTCGGTCGATGATCTCGGTTGCGTCGAAGTGTTTGACGGCCAGTCGGCGGATCACTTCGTCGCGTTGTTCGGTGATGACTTTGATGGTAAGCATAGTTCTGTATGGAGTAAGAGGTAGTTCTACGTATTACGGGTGACAAAAATATACGCTTTGAGGCTTTGCAGAGCAGCACATCAGCTGTGTTGCCTTTGACAGACTTTGAGTCGGTCATGTGCTTGCGGACATTTCTTTCGCCTTTACTGCACGGTGCCGCCGGCTACCCAGTGTCGGCTGTAATACTCCTCGTCTATACTGCTAATGACGACGCCGCGCGAGGTGCTGGTGTGGGCGAAGAGTCCGTCCTTGAGGTAGATGCCCACGTGCGAGACACGTCGGCGTTTGCCTCGCCGTGCACCGTTGTGGAAGAAGACGAGATCGCCCTCACGTAGCCGATGGCGGCTGATGCGTCGGCAGTTCTTCGCCAGCATGTCGGCCGAGGAGCGTTCGAGCGCTTTGCCGTATACCTCACGATAGACGGTGGTGACGAAGCCCGAGCAGTCTGTGCCCACGCCGCAGACACTGCTACCCATGCGGTGCGGTGTGCCGAGCCATTGCGCTACGATGCGATAGAGTGCGGCGTTGTCTGTACCTGTCACTTCGATGCCGAGTGTGGGGGCGGGGTGCTCCACACGTATCGGTGCGGGGGTATGTCGGTGTGCGGCGCAGGAGAAGAACATGAGGCACGCGAGAAAGCACAGTGCGACCAGACGAAGGGCCGATGGAGGTATGGTGAGATTGTTCATTCGCTATAGATGGATACAAACAAGAGGGGCTGCCCTCATGTGATGATAGGACAGCCCCTCTCTCTGATTCGTGTTACTCTCTCCGGGGGAGCGGGCGGCGGTTATGCTTCTGCCGGTTGCTCCACCTGCGGCGCCGGGGCGGCTTCGAAGCCCTCGACGGAGATGTATGAACGATTCTCGCGGCCGCGCTTGAAGACTACGATACCGTCGATGAGTGCATACAGCGTGTGATCGCGACCCATGCCCACGTTCTTGCCCGGATGGAACTCCGTGCCGCGCTGGCGGGCGATGATGTTACCGGCCTTGGCCTTCTGGCCACCGAAGAGTTTAATGCCTAAGCGTTTGCTTTCTGATTCGCGGCCGTTCTTGGAACTGCCGACTCCTTTTTTGTGTGCCATTTCTCTCTGTCTTGTTGTGGTTAAATGGTTAAGCGATGATTTGTTTGATGCTCACTTCGGTAAACTGCTGGCGGTGTCCGTTCAGCTTGCGGTAGCCCTTTCTTCTCTTCTTGTGGAAGACGAGCATCTTATCGCCCTTAACCAGCGGCGAAAGCACTTCGCAGATCACCTTGGCACCTTCCACCGTGGGCGCGCCCACCTGTACACTGCCGTCGGCATCGACCAACAACACCTTGTCGAACTCCACCGTTGCGCCGCTCTCGACGTCACGGAGGTGATGGACAAACAACTTCTTCCCTTGCTCGGCCTTAAACTGCTGGCCGTTGATTTCTACAATTACGTACATTGATTATTCGTATTAATCGTGACTCCCGGGGGCGGGTCGGGGGGGCTCTGAGTCCCCCCAGAGGCCTCTTTTTCATGCCCTCTGCGGATTATTGAGGCGCAAAAGTAGACCAATTAACACGTTGCGCAAATGGCGAGGCATGTCGGAAGTGGTGAATGGTAGGGTGTTCCGCGTGCAACGGGGGGCGCCTCAGAGGTCTTCCGGCTGCATTTCGGTGAGGTGGGGCCAGAAGCGGACGGGCATGTCTTGGCGCTGCTTGCGGGGGTTGAGGCGCTCGCGGATGGTGAGGGAGCGGAAGTAGGTGCGCCAGAGGTCTTGGAATCGCTGCTCGTCGGCGGCCAGGAGGTCGGGGTCGAGGCGGAAGCGGAGGGCGGTGTCGTCGGCCAGGGTGACTTCACGCGTGGTGTGGAGGTCGTAGTGGTAGCCGTAGCGACGGCGGAGGTCGTAGATCACCCAGGGCTGGTCAGCGAAGCGGTCGGTGAAGTGGGGCGCGGCCAGCGGGAGCGCATTGTAGAGCGGTCGGATGGGGGCGACGTAGAGCCCGTCGGCGGTCTTGCTGAAGCGGACGAACTGCTTGAGCTTGTGGGCCTCGCGGCTGACCTTGAGGGCGAGGTTGCGCACCTCGAGGACGTCCGGGTCGGCGAAGTTTGTGGCAATCGATTCGGGCGCGTCGAGGGCTTTGCGGATGTAGCGGAAGAGGAGTTCGTCGACGGCGGGCTGCTCCGAGAGCCAAGCGCGGAGGATCAGGGTGGTGGCTTCGGCGGGGAGCTTGCGCATGAGTCCGAGGCGGACGCGTTCGGCCCGGGGCGTGTCGGTGACGACGGTGTATGTCTCGTCGGCAAAGAGCGGCGCGGGTTCGCCTACACGCAGCAGATGGTCGGGGAAGGTGCGGCGGGTGTAGGCGTCGAAAACGGCCGTGAGGAGGCCCTCGAAGGTTTTATCGTAGAAGAAAATGTGCACGGGGAGGAACTAAAGACAGAAAACGAAAAGCGGCTCCGGGTAGGGGTGGCCTTTGGGTAGCCGGTTGATAGGCTGAAACAGCTCGGGAATGCTCCAGAAACCGTGTTTCTACACTGAAACCGCTCGGGAATGCTCCAGAAACTGTGTTTCTGCGCTGAAACCGTTCGGGAATGGCCCAGAAACCGTGTTTCTACACTGAAACTGCTCGGTAATGGTCCAGAAACTGTGTTTCTCGGCTGAAACCGCTCGGGAACGCTCCAGAATCAGTGTTTCTGCGCTGAAACCGTTCGGGAACACGCGAGGAATCATTCCCACACGATGCTCAGCTGCCGGGGATCGACCTTCTTGCTGCGCGATGGGGTGGGAACGAGGGCGCGGCGCACTTGCTCGGGGGTGACTTCGTGGATGGTGCCGCCGATGGGGAGCTCGCGGCAGGTGATGAAATACTGCGCCTTCTTCATCACCACGCCGATGCGCCGAAGGCTGTCGGAGGTGAGGCTGCCGTAGCGGCGGGAGGCGACGATCATGCGGGCGGACTTGACGCCGATGCCGGGCACGCGGAGGATGAGGGCGTAGTCGGCGCGGTTGATGTCGACGGGGAAACACTCCGGGTGACGCAGCGCCCAGGCGAGCTTCGGATCGATCTCGAGGTCGAGGTTGGGGGTGGCGCTGTCGACGATCTCGTCGGCGCCGAAGCCGTAGAAACGCATCAGCCAGTCGGCCTGGTAGAGGCGATTCTCGCGGATGAGGGGCACGCGTCCGACGGCGGCGGGCAGGCGTGTGTCGTAGGTGTTGACGGGTACGTAACCCGAATAATAGACGCGTCGCATGCTCGGCCGACGGTAGAGGGCGGAGGAGACGCGGAGGATGTCGTGGTCGGTCTCGGGCGTGGCGCCGACGATGATCTGTGTGCTCTGTCCGGCCGGCACGAAGCGGGGGGCGTGGCGAAACTTGCGGCGGTCTTCCTGGCTTTGCAGCATGCCTTGACGGATGTATCGCATGGGGGCGAAGACGCTCTCGAAGTTTTTGTCCGGGGCCACGCGTCGGAGGCTCTCTTCGGTGGGCAGCTCGAGGTTGACGCTCATGCGATCGGCGTAGAGCCCGCCCTCCTCGACCAGCTCGCGGCTACATCCGGGGATGCTCTTGAGGTGGATGTAACCGTTGAAGCGGTGCGTGGTGCGGAGGTCTTTGACCACGCGCACCATGCGCTCCATCGTGTAGTCCGGGTTACGGATGATGCCGGAGCTGAGGAAGAGGCCCTCGATGTAGTTGCGGCGGTAGAACTCGATGGTGAGGTCTACGAGCTCGCGAACGGAGAGTGTGGCGCGTGGGCGGTCGTTCGTGCGGCGGTTCACGCAGTAGGCGCAGTCGAAGATGCAATGGTTGGTGAGCATGATCTTCAGCAGCGAGACGCAGCGGCCGTCGGCGGTGAAGCTGTGGCAGATGCCGACGCCGCCGACGGTGTTGCCGATCCCTCCCGCCGTGTTGTGCCGCACCGTGCCACTCGAGGAGCACGAGACGTCGTACTTGGCGGATTCGGCCAGGATCTTCAGCTTTTCGAGGACGATGTCGGTCATTGCTTGTTGGGGTGTTGGGTGTTAATTGCCTCGTTGAGGTGTTGGGTGTTTAATTGTTTGGGGATACAAACGTGTACCCGGTGTCCCTGCCCCCCTTCCTTTTCTTGCCTTGATGCAAGAAAAGGAAGCGAAAAGAAAATCAAGGCGCCAGGGGCGCCGGCCAACTAAGCCGGATACATGCAGGTAACAGGTAAAGTTGGCTGGGGTCCCTGACCCCGCCGGGTACACGCAGGTAACAGGTAAGACTGGCTGGGGGTACGCAGGTAACAGGCAAAATTGGCAGGGGGCCCTGCCCCCCTTAGTTCTGATCTTTGAGGATCACGTCGTGCGCACCGCCCTCTACGATGCTGGTGGAGGAGACGAGCGTGATCTTGGCGCGTTGTTGCAGCTCCTCGAGCGTGATGGCGCCGCAGCTGCACATCGTGGCGCGGATCTTACCGAGGGTGATGTCGAGGTTGTCCTTCATCTTGCCGGCATAGGGCACGTAGCTGTCGACACCCTCCTCAAACTTCAACGCCTCGGAGCCGCCCATGTCGTAGCGCTGCCAGTTCTTGGCGCGGTTGGAGCCTTCGCCCCAGTATTCCTTCACGTAGTTGTTGCCGATGCGGAGCGTCTGCGTGGGCGACTCGTCGAAGCGGGCGAAGTAGCGACCCATCATCAGGAAGTCGGCACCCATCGCCAAGGCCAGCGTCATGTGGTAATCGTGCACGATACCGCCGTCGCTACAGATGGGCACGTAGAGCCCCGTCTCCTCACGATAGGCGTCGCGGGCACGCGCCACGTCGATCAGCGCCGTAGCCTGTCCACGTCCGATGCCCTTCTGCTCGCGGGTGATGCAGATCGATCCGCCGCCGATGCCCACCTTGATGAAGTCCGCACCGGCGTCGACGAGGTAGCGGAAGCCTTCGCTGTCCACGATGTTGCCTGCGCCCACGGGGATGTGGTAGTTCGATTTGACCCATTCGAGGGTCTCCTGCTGCCATTCGGAATAGCCGTCGGAGGAGTCGATGCAGAGCGCATCTACGCCGGCCTCGATGAGCGCCGGGACGCGCTCCTTGTAGTCGCGCGTGTTGATGCCTGCGCCGACGAGCAGCTTCTTCGTAGCGTCGGATAGCTCGTCCGGGTTCTTGCGGTGGCTGTCGTAGTCTTTGCGGAAGACGAAGTAGGCCAGACGGTCGTCGGCGTCGATGATAGGCAGGGAGTTCAGCTTGTGCTCCCAAAGGATGCGGTTGGCCTCGCTCAGCGAGATGCCCGATCGACCGTAGATAAGCTTGGAGAAGGGCGTCATGAAGGTGCCGATCTTCATCGCCGGATCGTCCTTCTCAGCGCGATAGTCGCGGCTGGTGACGATGCCTAAGAGTCGGCCGTTAGGCGTGCCGTCGTCGGTGATGCCGATGGTGGAGTGGCCCGTCTGGCGTACCAGCTTAACCACGTCGGCCAGGGTTTGCTCGGGCGTGAGGTTGGAGTCGCTGACTACGAAGCCGGCCTTGAACTTCTTCACCTTACGCACCATCTCGGCCTGACTCTCGATGGGCTGTGAGCCGAAGATGAACGAGAGGCCACCGTTACGCGCCAGCTCGATGGCCAGCTCGGGGCCGGACACGGCCTGCATGATGGCCGAAACGAAGGGGATATTCAGCCGGATAGGCGAGGGCTCGCCCACGGCGTGCTTTACGAGCGGCGTTTTGAGCGACACGTTGGTCGGGATGCACGCCTTGGTCGTCAGACCAGGGATCAACAGGTATTCTCCGAAGGTTCTGGAGACGTCTTCTAAGTAAACAGCCATATCTGATTTCTTGAGTAGTTAAAGTAGTCAGGGGTAGTTATTGAGTAGGGGAGGGGGACAGGCCCCCGGCCGAAAAAAGTGGGGCAAAAGTAGCACGCCCCCCCTCTCTTCCAAATGCCGAACGGGAGGCTGGCCGCGCTGGTCAACCTCCCGCTCAAAACGGCTTCTCACTTACATATCCCCACCTTCAGCCCCCGATAAATCTCCTCGTACGTCGGCACGGGGATGTTGAGCCGCTCGGCCTCACGCACGATGTATCCGCAGAGGCTGTCGACCTCCGTGGGCCGGCCTGCGCGGAAGTCGCGGTGCATCGACGTGGTGGACTTCTCGTCGCTGCCCCACGTCCGCAGCAGCTCCTGCCAACAATACTCCTCCGTCAGGTCGAAGCCCCGAGCCTGGGCCACGCTGGTGGCCTCTTGGAGCAGTCGATGACACATGTCCGGATGGCGCTCCAAGGCCAGCAGCACGGGCAGATCGAAGTAAGACGTGACCGAGGCTGAGACGGAGATGATGATGAACTTCTTCCACACCTGCAGCTGGATGTCGTCGTGCCACTCGGCCTGTATGCCCGCCTCGCGCAGCAGGGCCTCCAGCTCGTCGCCCCGCTCGCAGCGCGGCTGGCCCGAGCCGAAGAGCAACTTGCCGCGCCCGTGCACATTGCGGACCGTGCCCGGGGTCGTCTTCATGGCCACGATGTACGTCAGGCCGTACCACACCTGGCCGCGGTCTTTGAGCTGCTCGACGATGCGGTCGCGGATGTCGGCGCCGTTCAGCAGCGGCACGATGACGGTCTCCGGCCCGATGATAGGCCGCAGCTTCTGCACGGCCGCCTCCAGGTCGTAACTCTTCGTGCAACACAAAATATAGTCGGCCGTCACGCCCAACCTTTCCGGCTGCTCGACGACACCCTCCGGCCGCACACGAAACGAACCCTTCGGCGTCTCCACCTCCAGTCCGCTCCGCGCGATCTCCAGCCCGTGCTTCCCTCTGGCGACGAAATAAACCTCAACCTCTCTGTTGGTTGCATAGGTGCGCGCCAGCATGCCGCCAAAATATCCGCCGACGCCTCCTAAACCCATGATTACAATGCGCTTCATATCAAATAAGATTTAACGATCGCTCGTTCTTTCTGCAAAGATGGTTCAAAAATCGGGGGTAGATCGAATGGAATGCCCCGATCGATGCCTCGAAAGGCACTATTCCGAGGCCGCAACCCCCGTTGAACATGAAAAATGCACGCATACAATCGGGGATCCTTGAGACGGAGGTTACGAGGCCGCTACGCAGGTGACGAAAGACGGATTTCGTACTGTTTTTACGCATGAGGAGACTTGTTCGGAAATAAAAAAGTGACTTTTTATAGCTATGCAGATAGTGTCAGGTATAAAAAGTCGACAGTTTATTTTTGTGTACTATATATGAGGATATAGCAGGTCACTTTTTGTTTGTGTCAATTCTTGTCGGGTTATATCGTGTCACACTTTGTTTCTGGAAGAAGGTTTTCAGTTAGAAAAACTGGCTGTTTGTTTCTGTACAAGTAATGACACCTATAAAAAGTCACTTTTTGATGCTGTAAGTAGATTCTCATCTATAAAAAGTGACCTGATATAACCTGAGATTTATTTTCAGATCGAGTGGGTAAACAGTTATAAGCCGAAAGAATTTATCAGGATTAGGAAGCCACGGTTTATAACCTGAGTAAATTTTGCAGGAAGGGAAAGTGGCTGTTTATAATCTAAAGTAAGTCGTATTTTTGCGAGAACTAATACGAAAGGGATAAGCAAAATGAGCGAAGCGACATTGAAGATACCGCATGCGGTAAAGATCGAAGAGAGCAACTGTGTGAGCTTCAAAGTGGGGCTGCATGCCAGTTTACACCGCAGTCAATACGACCTTTTGCAGAATGTCAGTCCGGAGCTGGTGCAATTTCCGAAGGGGATGATGGAGCGCTGGGAGGAACTGATAATGATGGAGTGCCAGTCGCCATCGAAGGGGCGGACGTACTCGCGTTTTACGCCTTTGATGAACGAGAAAGATGTGGAGCGACGCCGATTGCTGGCCTCTTTTTTCGGCATAATCCGCGGGAATATCTACCTGCCGGATGGGCCGAAGCGCGAGGCGGCACTGAAGCTCGATGCTAAGCTGCACCGCTTTCGGGGCATGCAGCACGGTGGGTCGAAGATGGCGCGTAGCACGCGCATTGCGGCCTTGGAGAAGGATCTGGAGGAGCTCAAGAGCGAGGTGGAGACGCTGGGCCTGACCGCAACGGTGCAGCGACTGCATGAGGTGACGACGGCGTACGAGTCGCTCAGCATGGAGCGCGTGAAACAGCACGTGGATGAGAAACGGCCGACGATGCGAGAGACGCGTCGGGAGGCGGACGTGTATTACGAGCGGGCCTGTCGGCTGGTCGAGGCGGCACACCTCATGGCCACGACCGACGAGGCGCGCAAGGCCATCGAGCGGTTGGTGGATCTGATGAATCGGGCGGTGCAGGAGTCCAAACGGACGTATCACGAGATGCTCGGTCAGCGTCGCCGGTACAAAAAGAAGGAGGCGCCGATCGACGGGAGTGTCGACGACGCCTCTGGGGGTGTATCGTAAATGGCCGGGGAGTTTGGCCGGGTACCAGACAAACTTCCCCGGCGTCCCTGACGCCCCTTGATGCGAGAAAAAGGAGCTCCACGAAGCCTCAGCCGTCGGGGCTGATGAGGCCGCATCGGATGGCGTACTGGAGCATTTCGTGGGTGTTGTTGATGCCGAGCTTTTGGAAGATGTGCGTTTTGTGGGTCTCGACGGTGCGACGGCTGATGTAGAGTCTTTCGCCGATCTCGCGTGCGGTCAGCCCTTCGTGCGATAGGCGGATAATCTCGGCTTCGCGGTCGGAGAAGAGCACGGGCCCCTCTTTGCCCATTTTCCGCTTCATGGCCACGATCTCGTACATCAGCGACGAGATGTCGCGTCCGTAATAATTCTCGCCCTCCATGATCACCCTGACGGCCTTGGTTAGCTCTATGGAGTTGCAGCGCCGCTTGCTGATGAAGCCATCGATGCCGATGCGGAGTAGGTCGCTGACGGTCTCCATCGTATTCTCAGCCGAGAGGATGAGGATCTTGATTTCTGGAAAGGAGTCCCGTAGCCGTCGGGCGATGTCGATGCCGGTTGTGTCGGGCAGGATGATGTCGAGAAAGATGAGGTCGGGCTTTAACGTCTTGAGCAGGGTGAAGAGTTGCTTGCCGCTCTCGGCCTCGCCTAGGATGCAGACGTCTGCCCGCTTGAGCGATCCGCGTATGCCGAGCCGGAAGAGCTCGTGGTCGTCCACTAATATCACGTTGGTCATAATCGGCCGGTTCTCGTTGTCTTACATTACAATCGGGTCGCAAAAATATAGCTTTTCCTTGCTGAGAAAAGTGCCGATACACAGGACGTTTGCCGCGCTTCAATTGCGGGATGTAGGGATAAAAAACGGGTCGGGCACGGGACTCACGTCCAATGCCCGACCTCCAACAACTAACAATTAAACAATTAAACAAATTAACAGTACAGACAACACCGTGTCAATACCGGTAAATCTCGGACTTGAATGGCCCGTCGACGGGGACGCCGATATAGTCGGCTTGCTTCTGGGTCAGTTTCGAGAGCTTGACGCCGATGCGGGCCAAGTGCAGGCGAGCCACTTCCTCGTCGAGGTACTTGGGCAGGCAGTAGACACCCGGCTTGTAGTCCTTCTGCCAAAGGTCGAGCTGGGCGAGCGTCTGGTTGGTGAAGGAGTTACTCATCACGAACGACGCGTGGCCGGTGGCGCAACCTAGGTTCACGAGGCGCCCTTCAGCCAAGAGGAAGATGGAGTGACCGTCGGGGAAGGTGTACTTGTCGACCTGCGGCTTGATGTTGAGGCGGACGATACCGGGGAAGTTCTCCAGCCGGTCTACCTGGATCTCATTGTCGAAGTGGCCGATGTTGCAGACGATGGCCTGATCCTTCATCTGGCTCATGTGGTCGATGGTGATGACGTCGCAATTGCCGGTGGTGGTGACGAAGATGTTGCCCTCCTTCACGGCCTCCTCCATCGTGGTGACCTCGAAGCCTTCCATAGCGGCCTGCAGGGCGCAGATGGGGTCGATCTCGGTAACGAGCACGCGGGCGCCATAAGAGCGCATGGAGTGCGAGCAGCCTTTGCCGACGTCGCCGTAGCCAGCCACGACGACCACCTTACCGGCGATCATCACGTCCGTAGCGCGCTTGATACCGTCGGCCAAGGATTCGCGGCAACCGTAGAGGTTGTCGAACTTCGACTTCGTCACGGAGTCGTTCACGTTGATGGCGGGCACGAGCAGTTCGCCGCGCTCCATCATCTGATAGAGGCGATGAACGCCCGTGGTAGTCTCTTCAGATACGCCCTTCATCTCCTTGAGCATGTCGTGCCAGCGCGTCGGAGTGGCGGCGTGTACGGCCTTGAGCAAGTCGATGATCACCTGTTCCTCTTTGTTACTGCCCTTGCGATCGAGCAACGTGGGATCGTTTTCGGCTGCATAGCCGCGGTGAACGAGCAGGGAGGCGTCGCCACCGTCGTCAACGATCAGGTTCGGACCCTTGCCGCCGGGGAAGCTGAGGGCTTCGTTCGTGCACCACCAGTATTCCTCGAGCGTCTCACCCTTCCACGCGAAGACGGGTACGCCGGCGGCGGCGATGGCTGCTGCGGCGTGGTCTTGGGTGGAGAAGATGTTGCAGCTGGCCCAACGTACGTCGGCACCCAGATCGACGAGTGTCTCGATGAGGACGGCAGTCTGGATGGTCATATGGAGCGAGCCCATGATGCGTGCGCCGGCCAAGGGTTTCTTCCCAGCGTATTTCTCGCGCAAGGCCATGAGGCCCGGCATTTCGTGTTCTGCGATCTCGATCTCTTTACGGCCGAAGTCGGCCAGATTGATGTCTGCCACTTTGTAGGGCAGCTTTTCCGTTGATTCTTTTACCATGATATGGCCTTTCTCTGTTTTGTTTTTGAATGAATTGGCCGCGAAAGTAGAATAAAGCTGGGAGGGGCGACGGGGCCCCTGATTACTCTGTCAGTGCGGCGGAAAGCAGATCGTAGGTCGTTTGATAGGAGAAACTGGGGGCTGAGGGGTGCGTGATGGGGAGGATGCGTGTGGGCTGATCGTCGGCCGTGGCGCTGATCTGGAAGAGGCTGTCCGTGAGCGGTGTCTTGGGGAACGGCAGGCGCTCCCAGAGGCGATAGCCCCAGACGACGATGAGGTCCGGCCGACAGTCGCGCACCACCTCCCAGAAGGCGGCCTCGCATTCTGTGAACAGCTTTTTTGACGGTGTTTGGCGGGTGTTGGCCATAGGTTCCTGTATGTAATTGTAGAAGGCGGTGTGGCTCCAGAAGTCGGCAATGCCCGCGAAGGAAAGGTTGCCGTTGTAGAAGGCACGGGCAAACTTGGTGTAGGTGCCCATCCAACCTCGGTAGTTCATTCGACTACTGAGATAGTTGAGGTAACGCTGGACGATGTCGCTCGTGAAGTGGCGCAGCTGAGGATAGTCGCGAAAATGGTCGCGGCCTTCGTCGTCATCGTTGATGTAATGGCTCTCGCCGAGGGCGAGGATCTTTTTGCCTTTGTAACCCTGCGGGTAATTGGGGCCGATGTAAGGGGTGAAAAATACGTTGTCCATATGGGTAATGTTGTTTGATGGGGCAAAGGTAAAATCCGCGTTAGATGTAGAAAGTCGCAGGGGTATGGACATAAAAAAAGGTCGGGCTTCACAGTCTGACCTTTCTTCAAATCAACTAAAACAAACAACTATTTATCTATAACCGGCCGGGGGGTTAACCGCCCGACCTTCGAACATAAAACGCTCCCGAATGGTGAAGGTTCATAGGGGAGCCTGTTTTTGGGGTCTTTTAAGGTTTGGTCGGCTGAGAAAAAGGGAATAGAAGGTTGGGCAAACGACTTTGGCACGTGGCCGTGGCGGGGGCGAATGCCGCTGAGAGGCGTCTCCCCAAGCGCCTTCTATCTCAGGGCTCACTGCCTTCTCTTTTCTTTGCGCTCTCCTATCATTTATAATAGAGACTCCGACATGAAGCAATATTTGGATCTACTCGACGAGGTGCTCCGAGAGGGAACGGTGAAGGAAGATCGTACGGGCACGGGCACTGTGAGTGTGTTCGGCCGGCAGCTGCGATTCGATCTCGACCAGGGATTCCCGCTGCTGACCACGAAGCAGCTGCACCTGAAATCCATCATCCACGAACTACTCTGGTTTCTCAGCGGCGACACGAACGTACGTTACCTTCAGGAGCACGGCGTACGTATCTGGAACGAGTGGGCCGACGAGCATGGCGACTTGGGCCACGTCTACGGCTATCAGTGGCGCTCCTGGCCCGACTACGACGGCGGGTCGATCGACCAGATCGCAACCATCGTGGACGACATCCGCCGCACGCCCGACTCGCGCCGACTCATCGTCAGTGCTTGGAACGTGGCCGACCTGCCGCGCATGAACCTGCCGCCCTGCCACCTACTCTTCCAGTTCTACGTCGCCGACGGGCGCCTCAGCCTACAGCTTTACCAGCGCAGTGCCGACCTCTTTCTCGGTGTGCCGTTCAACATCGCCTCTTACGCCCTGCTGCTACAGATGACGGCGCAGGTCACCGGCCTCCGTCCGGGCGACTTCATCCTCACCCTCGGCGACGCCCACATCTATCGCAACCACCTCGACCAGGTGCGTCTGCAACTTTCCCGCACGCCGCGCCCCCTGCCCCGCATGGAGCTGAACCCCGCGCGCAGCAGCCTCTTCGACTTCCGTTACGACGACTTCCGCCTCGTCGGCTACGATCCACATCCCCATATCGCCGGGAGTGTCTCCGTCTGAGCGCTCCGACTTCTCCCCCTACGTCCTACTACTTATTCCTACTTGCCCACTACTTCAAACTACATCTCAATATGATCACTCTCATTGCCGCCCTTGACGAGCACGATGCCATCGGCCTGGGTAACACTATGCCGTGGCATTTGCCGGCCGATATGAAGCATTTCCGAAGCCTCACCATGGGCCACACCGTCCTCATGGGCCGTCGCACGTTCGACTCCCTGCCCAAAGGCGCCCTGCCCGACCGCCGCAACGTTGTCCTCACCGCTCAGCCCGACCTTCAATGCCCCGGCTGCCTCATGGTGCACAGCATGGACGAGGCGCTTGAGGTCTGCCGCACGGCTGGCGAGGTCTTCATCATCGGCGGCCGCGAGGTCTACCGCCAGTTCCTCCCCGTGGCCGATCGCTTTTGCCTGACACGCGTGCATCACGTCTTCCCCGAGGCCGACGTCTTCTTCCCCGATGTCGATTGGAGTGCCTGGCGCGAGGCGGAGCGCACCGACCGCGTGCCCGACGAGCGCACCCCCTATGCGCTCACTTTCGCCACATACCTCCGGCGGTAAGGGCTTCGGTGGGGCCATCTTTTCACCCGAAATGGCTGAAAACTACTTTTTGGTCGTTTTTGGTGACCCGAAACGGCTGCAAATCTCTTTTTGGTCGTTTCTGGTGACCCGAAATGGCCGCAAACTACTTTTTGGTCATTTCTGGTGGCCCGAAATGGCTGCAAACTACTTTTTGGTCGTTTCGGGAGACCCGAAATGGCCGCAAACCTCTTTTTAGTCGTTTCGGGTGAAAAGATGCGTATCCGAACCCCCTGACTACCTCGAACTCCCCTCTGACTACCCCTAACTACCTCTGACTACCCTCCAACTACCTCGTCTATCTTTGTCCGCAATCAAATATCAAACACTCAAAATGAAAAAGAGACACCTATGTACTGTGATTTGCGCGGCGCTCGTGGCGGCTGCGCATGGAAAGGCCGACGAGGCGCGCCTCTTGCGCTTCCCGACCACGAATGGCAATGAGATCGTCTTCTCGTATGCCGGTGATTTATACAAAGTGCCCGCTACGGGCGGCGAGGCCCGACGCCTGACGGCGCACCCGGGCTATGAAATGTTTCCGCGCTTTTCGCCCGACGGCCGCACGATCGCCTTCACCGGCCAGTACGACGGCAACACGGAGGTCTACACCATCCCCGCCGACGGCGGCGAGCCGGTGCGCCTGACCTACACCTCGACCAACTCCCGCGACAACCTCGGCGACCGCATGGGGCCGAACAACATCGTCATGGCCTGGACCACGGACGGCGCGCGCATCGTCTATCGCAACCGCATCAGCGACGGCTTCAGCGGCCGACTCCTCACCGTCAGTCGTGACGGCGGGCTCTCCGAGGCGATTCCCCTGCCCGAGGGCGGCTTTTGCAGCTACGCACCCGACGGCCGACGTCTGGCTTACAACCGCGTGATGCGTGAGTTCCGCACGTGGAAGTATTACAAAGGCGGCATGGCCGACGACGTCTGGATCTACGATCCGGACAAGAAAACCGTGGAGAACGTGACCCACAACGACGCCCAAGACATCTTCCCCATGTGGGTGGGCGACGAGATCTATTTCCTCTCCGACCGCGACCGCACGATGAACGTCTTCGTCTACAACACGACGACGAAGGAGACGCGCAAGGTGACCGACTTCAAGGACTACGACGTCAAGTTCCCCTCCACCAACGGCCGGCTGATCGTCTTCGAGAATGGCGGCTACATCTACCGCCTCGACCCGGCCACGAAGAAGGCCGAGAAGGTGCAGATCACGCTGGCGTCGGACAATGTCTACGCCCGCAGCGCCATCAAAGACGGCGGTAACTATCTGCGCGGCGCCGGTCTCTCGCCGGACGGCAAACGGATCGTGGCCACGGCCCGCGGCGAAATCTTCAACCTGCCCGTAGAGAAGGGCGTGACGAAAAACCTCACCCGTTCGCCCGGCGCACACGACCGCAGCGGCGCCTGGTCGCCCGACGGCAAACACATCGCCTACATCTCCGACGCCACGGGCGAAACGGAGCTGTGGATGCAGCCCGCCGAGGGTGGCGACCCGATTCAGCTGACGAAAAACAATGACACCTACATCCGCAACTTCTCTTGGAGCCCGGACAGCCGTTGGATCGTCTACACCGACCGCAAGAACCGCATCCGCCTCGTCGACGTGGCCACGAAGACCGTGACCGAGGTGATGCAAGACCCGCGCAAGGAGCCGTCCGACGTCTCCTTCTCGCCCGACAGCCGTTGGCTGGCCTACACCCGCATGGCCGACAACCAGTACGACATCATCTACGTCTATCGCATTGCCGACAAACAGGAGTACGCCGTCACCGATCGCTGGTACGACTCGGGCGAACCGGTCTTTAGCTCCGACGGCCGCTACCTCGTCTTCAGCTCCACGCGCGACTTCCAGCCCATCTACGGATCGAAGGAATGGAACCACGTCTACGGCTACACGAATGGTGTCTATCTGGCGCTCCTGTCGAAGGATACTCCCTCGCCCTTCCTGCAAAAGGATGACGGCGCAAAGGCCGATCGTAAGGTGGAGATCAAGGTGGAAGAGGGCGGCAAAAAGAAAGAGGCTGCCGCCGAAAAGAAGTCTGAGGGCGTGACCGTAAAGGTGGACGGCGACGGCCTGACGCGACGCATCGTCAAACTGCCGCTCACTGCCGATGGCTACTACGGTAACTTCTACTCCGACGGCAAAAGGGTCTACTACGCTCGCAAAGGCAACACGTACGTCTTCGATCTGGAGAAACAGAAGGAAGAGACCGTGGCCGAGGGCGCCCAGATGTGGGTGGAGCCAGGCGGCAAGAAGGCCGGCTTCTTCAAGGGGCGTCAGGTGTACGTCACGGACATCCCCACGGGCAAGGCCGACCTGAAGGACGCCGTCAACACGGCGGACATGAAGATCACGACGGACTATCCGAAGGAATGGGCGCAGATCTTCGATGAGTCGTGGCGTGCCTTCCGCGACGGCTTCTATCTCGAGAACATGCACGGCGTGGACTGGAAGGCGATCAAGGCTAAGTATGCCGCCCTGCTACCCTACGTGAAGAACCGTCAGGACTTGACGTATATCATCGGTGAGATGATCGGCGAGCTGGGTTGCGGTCATGCCTACGTGACGACGGGCGAGATTGACGCCCCGAAGCGCGTGAAGATGGGGCTGCTCGGCGCCAAGATCTCGCGCGACAAGAGTGGCTTCTTCCGTATCGAGGAGATCCTGCCGGGCGAGACGTGGGATCCGACGCTCCGCTCGCCGCTTGCTGATCCGGGCATCAACGCCAAGGTGGGCCAGTACATCGTAGCCGTCGACGGGGTCGCGGCGAACACGGTCGGCGACCTCTACGCCTTGCTCGTGGGTAAGGCCAACGTGCCGACGGAGCTTTCGCTCAACGATCGCCCGCAGATGGCCGGTGCACGTCGCGTCGTGATCCGTCCGTTAGAGAACGAGTATCCGCTCTACCATTACCAATGGGTGCAGAACAATATCGCCAAGGTGGACAAGGCTTCGGGCGGTAAGATCGGCTACATCTATATCCCCGACATGGGTCCGGAGGGGCTGAACGAGTTCACGCGCTACTTCTATCCGCAGCTCGACAAAGAGGGACTCATCATCGACGACCGTGCCAACGGTGGCGGCAACGTCTCGCCGATGATCCTCGAGCGCCTCTCCCGCGAACCGTATCGGATGACGATGCGCCGCGGATCGATCCACAACGGCACCGTGCCCGACGCCGTGCAGGTGGGCCCGAAGGTGTGCCTGATCAACAAGTATTCGGCTTCCGACGGCGACCTCTTCCCGTGGGGCTTCCGCGCCCTGAAGCTGGGTAAGCTGATCGGTACGCGTTCGTGGGGTGGCATCGTAGGCATCAGCAGCTCGTTGCCATTCATCGACGGACAAGACCTGCGTGTGCCCTTCTTTACGAGCTACGATATGCAGGGTAATTGGATCATCGAGAACCACGGCGTAGACCCGGATATCCGTGTAGACAACGACCCGATCAAGGAGTGGAACGGCGAAGACGAACAGCTGAACCGCGCCATTGAGGAGGTGATGAACCAGCTCAAGGACCGCAAGCCGCTCCCCAAGACGCCTGCGCCGCGGGTATGGAACAAGTGATCGATCGATGATTAGTGATCCACAATGAAAAGGGCATCTCCGACGCGTCGGGGGTGCCCTTTGTATTTGAATGATGTTGTAGGTGCAATCATAGAATGATTGTGCCTGTGGGTAGGGGCGTATTGCATACGCCCCACAGACGGCCCCGAAGGGGGCGGATTTGAATGACGATTGAATGGTAATGAAACGGTGTCTGCCCCTGTCGGGGCATTGGTGGGGCGTATGCAATACGCCCCTACCGCGTTACGCGCCTCCGTCCCCCTGCGGGATGTCACAACGACTTGACGTATTCGATGAAGTTGTCGACGTCCAGTTCTTCTAATTCCACGCCACTCTCAGCCTCTCTCATCGCCGCGAGCGTGGTCTCGTTGGGTTGAAAATACAGGCTGTCCATAAGGATACCTTCTACAAAGTCATTCAAGCTCCGGTTCTCTTTACTCGCCTCTTTCTCCATTCTTTTCAGCAGATCGGTTCTTAACCGAAAAGAGGTCTGCTTTCTTTCTACAATCGTTTCCATGACTGTTTATCGCTTATCGTAAATGTGATACAAAGGTATGCCCATAAGGCAATCGCTTCAATCCTTGATCCGGCACGGTATCAATTGATCAAACTGCTTTTGTCCCTTGAAATAAAACGCCGCAAGCAGCGACCTATTCATCTGTTCCGGGATAGGATCGAGGGTGGAGAGGCGGAGGTTCTCGACGCGGACGGGGGTGTACGCCGGGCGCAGGCGGCGGAACTCGCGGCGGGCACGGACGACGGCCAGAGCGTTCTTCGCGTGACCCGTCAGGAGGAAGTGAAGCGCCGCGAAATAGTCCAGCACGCGCCGTAGACGCATCACGCGGGGCAGCTCACGGTCGGGCAGGTTCTTGTAGATCATCAGCAGGTTGTTGCGGAAGTTGAGGAACGTCTTGTAGGGGCTCTCCGTGTGGAGTGTGCCGCCGCCGACGTGGAAGACGACCGACTGAGGCGTGCAGCGCAGACGATAGCCCCGCGAGCGGAGTCGCCAACAGAGGTCGATCTCCTCCTGGTGGGCGAAGAAGCGTGCGTCTAACCCGCCCACACGGCGGTAGACGTCGGTGCGGATGAAGAGGCAGGCGCCCGAGGCCCAAAGGATGTCGGCCGGCGTGTCGTACTGCCCGCGATCCTCCTCCACGACGCTGAGCACACGCCCGCGACAGAACGGATACCCGTAGCGATCGATCCACCCACCGGCCGCCCCGGCATACTCGAAGAACGAGCGGTCGCGGCGGGAGAGTAGCTTGGGTTGCACGGCCGCTACCGAGGCATCGGCGTCTAACTCCTCGAGCGGCGCCGTGAGCCAGCCGGGCGTCACCTCCACATCGGTGTTGAGCAGCACTGTGTACTCCGCCGTGGTCTGCTCGATGGCCCGGTTGTAACCCTCGGCAAAGCCATAGTTGCGGTCGAGCAGGATGAGACGGACACCGGGGAAGCGCTCGCGGAGCATGGCCACAGAGTCGTCCGTCGAACCGTTGTCGGCTACGACCACCTCGGCCACGTCTGACGGTGTATGCGCCACGACCGACGGCAGAAACTTCTCGAGCAACTTTCGCCCGTTCCAATTCAAAAGGATGACAGATACTTTCATTGATGGGTTCGTAAATGATGGCGGCAAATGTAAACCGAGAGGCCAATCTGCGGGGTGGCTGCGGAGTGGCTGCGGGGCGGCTGCGGCCGCCAGCGAAGTTTTCTTGGTACCCGGCGAGCTTGGTCGGCATCCTTGACGGCCCCTTCCGGGGCAGGGAACTTAGCTTGGTACCCGGCCAGACTTCGCCGGCGGCCGCAGCCGCCCCGAGGCCTCGGAAACGTTCAGCGACGTGTTTTGAGCCTTCCGAGGCCTCGGAAACGTTCAGCGGCGTGTTTTGGAGCTTTCCGAGGCCTCGGAAACGTTCAGCGGCGTGTTTTGATGCTTTCCGAGGCCTCGGAAATGTTCAGCGGCGCGTTTTGATGCTTTCCGACGCGTCGGAAACGTTCAGCGGCGCGTTTTGACGTTTTCCGAGGCCTCGGATGGGGGGCAAACATGCGCCGCAGGGCGTTCCCCGCCCATCCCGCCTATCTTTGCCGCCGGTTATCTGGTATATGGATGCGTGGCGAGCTATCCGATACCATGTCTGACTACTACTTACTACTCCGAGATTACTCTAACTACTACTTATAATGGCATTACAGTGTGGAATCGTAGGGCTTCCCAATGTGGGGAAGTCGACCTTGTTTAATTGCTTGTCGAACGCGAAGGCGCAGGCGGCGAATTTTCCTTTTTGTACCATCGAGCCCAACGTGGGCGTCATCACCGTGCCCGACGAGCGGCTCACACGGCTGGCCGAGCTGGTTCACCCCGCGCGCATCGTGCCCACGACGGTCGAGATTGTCGACATCGCGGGCCTCGTAAAGGGCGCCAGCCGGGGCGAAGGCTTGGGGAATAAGTTCCTAGCCAATATCCGCGAGACGGACGCCATCCTGCACGTGTTGCGCTGTTTCGACGACGCGAACGTGGTGCACGTAGACGGCAGTGTCGACCCCGTGCGCGACAAGGAGATCATCGACGCCGAGCTGCAGATCCGTGACCTGGAGACGATCGAGAGCCGTATCGCCAAGGTGCAGAAGCAGGCACAGACGGGTGGAGACAAGCAGGCGGCGTTGGCCTACGGCGTGCTGGCACGCTACAAGGAGGCACTCGAACAGGGTCGGAACGCCCGCTCGGTGACGTTCGATACGAAGGACGAGCAACGCGTGGCTCGCGATCTCTTCCTGCTCACGAACAAGCCCGTGCTCTACGTCTGCAATGTAGATGAGGCGAGCGCCGCATCGGGTAACGCCTATGTGGAGCAGGTGCGCGAGGCCATCAAGGACGAAGGCGCGGAGCTGCTCGTCGTGGCGGCTAAGATCGAGAGTGAGATCGCGGAGCTGGACACCTACGAGGAGCGGCAGATGTTCCTCGCCGAGGCGGGCCTCGAGGAGTCGGGTGTGAACCGGCTGATCAAGGCCGCTTATCGCCTGCTGGACCTCGAGACCTTCCTCACCGCCGGGCCGGACGAGGTGCGCGCCTGGACCTATCGCCGCGGCAGCAAGGCACCCCAATGCGCGGGTGTGATCCATACAGACTTTGAGAAGGGATTCATCCGCGCGGAGGTGATCAAGTACGACGACTTTATTCAGTACGGCTCCGAGTCGGCCGTCAAGGAGGCCGGCCGTATGCACGTCGAGGGCAAAGAGTATGTCGTGCAAGACGGAGACATCATGCATTATCGATTCAATGTGTAATCCCGAGGCCGTGGGCCTCTCCGGGTAGTCATTGGGGCTTGCGCCCCTCAGGTAATAAAGGGCACATCCCTACTACCTCTCTAACTACCCTCTACTACTTCTAACTCCCCCCTAACTACTTATCCAATTATGCGTTTAGACGGAAGAAGAGAAAGCACGAATGTGGAAGACCGACGCAGTGGCGGCGGCATGTCGGGCGGCGGTAAGGCGTCGCTCGGCATTGGCGGCATGATCATCGTGGCGCTGCTGACGTGGGTCATGGGCGGCAATCCGCTCGAGGTGTTGCAAGGCGGTGTCGGCGGCGGTGAGGCCGGCGATGCGTCGCCACAGAAGGAATATGTGCAGAGCGAAGAAGAGGCTGCACTTTTCAGCTTTACGAAGAAAGTCTTCGCCAGCACGGAGGACGTGTGGACGGAGCTTTTCAAGGCCGAAGGCCTGGAATATACCCAGCCGAAGATGGTGATCTACCGCAACTCTACGCGCTCGGGCTGCGGACAAGCCTCGTCGTCCACGGGACCGTTCTACTGTCCCGCTGATCAGACGGTGTATATCGATCTCTCGTTCTTCGACGAGATGGAGCGGAGCCTCGGCGCCGGCGGCGACTTTGCCTATGCCTACGTCATCGCTCACGAGGTCGGCCACCACGTCCAATACCTCCTCGGTAACATTGAGCGTGTCAATCGCGAGACGGCGCGCCTCGGTAAGAAGGAGGGCAACCGCCTCAGCGTCCGGTTAGAGCTTCAGGCCGACTATTTGGCGGGCGTCTGGGCCAATCACGAGAACGAACGCTGGAAGTCGCTCCAGGACGGCGACTTGGAGGAGGCGATCAACGCTGCCTCGCAGGTGGGCGATGACCGACTGCAAAAGGCGGCCGGAGGATCCGTCGTCCCCGACGCCTTCACGCACGGCACCTCCGCCCAACGCATGCGTTGGCTCAAGCGCGGCTACCAGTCCGGCAAGCTCAGGGGCGGCGACACGTTCTCAATCCCCTACGACGAACTCTAATCATGCAACGATCAGCAATGAATAAGCCTTTACTCATCACACTGGCTGCGCTCGCCCTGCTGACAGGGTGCAGCGAACGCAAAGTCGAGCAGGCTCCGGCCGTGACGCCGAACGAACCCGTGATGGTTCCCAGTAACGAACCCGAACCCGGACCGGTCGTCATGGAGTTCGACAAGACACAGCTGCGGCGAGAGATCACCATCGCCGTGTTGTCCATCCAGTCCATCCGTGACGCTTGGGAGCTTGTCGAGGCCATGACTCAAGGCGGCAAGCGCAAGTCAAAGCACTTGGTGGAGATGATGGACGCCCTGCCGGACTTTAGCAAAGGGGACCTCTCGGGCAGCGGCAGCGATTGCAGCCTCACGGAGATCCGTCGCCTGATCGAGAGCGGGCAGACGCGCGCGGCGTCGGCCAAGTGGCGCAGCCGACTCCTCTACATGGCCTCACGCCTCGGCGACTACGCCATCCCCGACGCACTTAGTGGCTCGGTGAAGGTCGGAGAAGACACCTACGTCTATGAATGTGACTCTACCGGTCGTGTGTTCCATCTTACCGACGATGAGGGCTTCAACGATTTCGTCTCGAACGGTGAGCGAGAGGTGCCTCAATCGTTTTACAACTTAGCCAAGACTGCGATGAGCGAAGGCGCTGAATAAGGGCTCTTCGCTGTACCTGTCTTTACTCCTTCTTTTCTTGTCTTGACACAAGAAAAGAAGCAAAAGAAGGTCAAGGCGGCAGGGCCGCCTGCCAAGCTGGCCTGATACTCGTAGTTATTCATTTTCCCTATGACATTAGAAGAAATCCTCCGCACCCGTCGAGCGGTGCGTCGTTACACCGACGAGGCGATTGATGCCGACACGGTGCGCCACTGCATCGATCTGGCACGCCTGGCTCCCACCAGCTCCAACATGCAACTCTGGGAGTGTTATCACATCACCGACCCGGACACGATCCGCCGACTGGTGCCTGCATGTTTAGATCAGACGGCCGTATCGACGGCGCAGCAGCTTGTCGTCTTCGTCACCCGCCGCGACCTGTTCCGCCGCCGTGCCGCCGCGGCACTTGCTTTTGAACGGGGCAACGTCGCGCGTAACAGTCCCGCTGACAGACAAGCCCATCGCACGAAGCGGTGGGAGATGTATTACCAGCGCGTGATGCCTTTCCTCTACGGCAACGCCTTCGGGCTGCTCGGCCTGCTGCGCAAGACGCTCGTTCTGGCCGTCGGGCTCTTCCGCCCGATCACGCGGCAAGTCTCGGAAGCCGATATGCGCGTGGTGGTGCATAAGAGCTGCGCGCTGGTCGTGCAGACGTTCATGCTGGCCATGACCGATGCGGGCTATGACACGTGTCCGCTGGAGGGCTTCGACAGCCTACGGGTGAAGCGCATCCTTCGTCTACCACGCCGTGCTGAGGTTAATATGATCATCAGCTGCGGCATCCGCGACGAAGGGCGTGGCGTCTGGGGCGAACGGTTCCGTGTGCCAATGGAAGAGATTTATCATCGGATATAATAGTTGTAGGGGCGTATTGCATACGCCCCCTGCACGTACCATTACACAATCCGGGGCGTATGCTTTTGTGCCCCTACAAACATTCCCCTCTCAAAATATGATCAAGGCATTACAACAGGTAGGCGAATACGTCCTACTGATGCGCAAAGCGCTCACTCCGCCCACGCGTTGGAGCATGTTCTTCAAGCAGCTTGTGCGCGAGATCTACAAGCTCGGCGTCGACTCGATTTGGATCGTGGTCATCATCTCGATCTTTATCGGCACCGTGATCGCTATACAGATCTCGCTCAACATCAGCTCGCCGCTCATCCCCAAGTTTACGATCGGTTACACCACGCGCGAGATCATCCTGCTGGAGTTCTCCTCGTCCATCATGTGTCTTATTCTGGCCGGTAAGGTGGGCAGCAATATCACTTCCGAGATCGGCACGATGCGCGTCACGGAGCAGATCGACGCGATGGAGATCATGGGTGTGAACTCGGCCAACTTCCTGATCATGCCAAAGATCACGGGCATGATGCTGTTCATCCCCGTGCTCGTCTTCTTTAGCATGACGACGGGCATTCTGGGCGGTGTCTTCGCCAGCCATGTCGTCTCGGGCATGACGCCGGCGTCGTTCGAGTTCGGGCTTCAGTACTACTTCAACCCGTTCTACATCTGGTATTCCGTCATCAAGTCCGTCGTCTACGCCTTCCTCATCTCGTCGATCTCCTCCTATTTCGGCTACAACGTCAAGGGCGGCTCTTTAGAGGTGGGCAAGGCCAGTACGAATGCCATTGTGATCAGCAGCGTCATGATCCTGTTGGCCGACGTGATCCTCACTCAAATCATGCTTACGAAATGATCGAAATAGAACATCTGGTCAAGTCGTTCGACGGGCGCGTGATCCTGAACGACATCAGCGCCGTCTTCGAGACGGGCAAGACGAACCTCATCATCGGCCGAAGCGGCTCGGGCAAGACGGTGACGGTGAAGAGTATCATCGGGCTGGTGAAGCCGGAGCGTGGGCGCGTGCTCTATGACGGGCGCGACCTGTTGTCGATGAACAAGTCGGAGCTGAAGCACTTGCGCCGCGAGACGGGCGTGCTGTTCCAAGGCTCGGCACTGTTTGACAGCATGACGGTGCTCGAGAATGTGCTCTTCCCGCTCGACATGTTCTCACGCGAGACGGCCCGCGAGCGTGAGCGCCGCGCCCTCAGTTGCCTCGAGCGTGTGGAGATCAGTCATGCCCGCGACCTCTACCCCTCGGAGATCAGTGGCGGTATGATGAAGCGCGCCGCCATCGCTCGGGCCATCGCCTTGCAACCGAAATACCTGCTCTGCGACGAGCCCAACTCGGGCCTCGACCCGAAGACGTCGCTCGTGATCGATCGCCTCATTCACAGCATCACCCAGGAGTACAACATGACGACGATCATCAACACGCACGACATGAACTCGGTGATGAACATCGGCGAGAACATCATCTTCATCAGCGAGGGCCGGAAGGAGTGGCAGGGCACGAAGGAGCAGGTGATCTCGTCCGGCAACAAGGCGCTGAACGATTTCATCTTCGCCTCCGACCTGCTCCGCAAGGCCAGCGAGCTTCAGGAACTGGAGGAGGAGACGGGCGTCATGCCCACGCGCAAGTTCCCGCCGGAGTGATCGCGGGGAACGAAAAACGAAAAGGGCACCTCCGACATGCGTTGTCAGGGGTGCCCTTTTTATGGGGTATCTATCGAAACACATTCAGCCGAGAGGGTGTGGCTTGTCTGTAAATCCAAGAACAGGCATTGCTTTCCTATCAAAAAGCGTTTTCAGGGCCAATACAGCTGCTGCATACCTATCAAAAAGCACTTTTAAGGCCAATACAACTGCTGCATACCTATCAAAAAGCGCTTTTAAGGCCGATACAACTATTGTATTGGGGTTGAAAAGTGCTTTTAAGTGCCTCGACAACTATTGTATTGGGGTCGAAAAGCGCTTTTAGGTGCCACGACAACTATTGTATTGGGGGTGAAAAGTGCTTTTAAGTGCCTCGACAACTATTGTATTGGGGGTTGAAATATTCCCCCCCGGATTACTCCTCTCTGAGCAGGTCTGGGCGGAGCCGCTCGGTGCGCTCCTGAGCCTGCTGGAGGCGCCACTCGGCGATGCGTCGGTCGTGACCCGAGAGGAGGACGTCCGGCACTCGCCAACCCTTGTATTCGGCCGGGCGGGTGTAGACGGGCGGGGCCAGGAGGCCGTCCTGAAACGAGTCGGAGAGGGCGCTCTGCTCGTCGCCGATCACGCCCGGGATGAGGCGCACGGTGGCGTCGGCGATGATGGCCGCGGCCAGTTCGCCGCCCGTCAGCACATAGTCGCCGACGGAGATCTCGAGCGTGATGAGGTGTTCGCGGATGCGGTAATCGACGCCCTTGTAGTGTCCACAGAGGATGATGAGGTTCTGGAGCAGCGAGAGGCGGTTAGCCATTGGCTGGTCGAAGCGCTGGCCGTCGGGCGAGGTGTAGATCACCTCGTCGTATGTGCGTTCGGCTTGCAGGGCCGAGATGGCACGGTCGACCGGCTCGATCTGCATCACCATGCCGGCCTCGCCGCCGAAGGGATAGTCGTCCGTGCGTCGCCACTTGTTCGTCGTGTAGTCGCGCAGGTTGTGGAGGTAGATCTCGGCCAATCCGCGGTCTTGCGCTCGGCGGAGGATGGAGCAGTTCAGGCAGCCGTCAATCATCTCCGGCAGCACAGTGAGAATGTCTATTCGCATATAGAGAAATGGTTAGTAGCCTGTACCCGGCCAAAGTTGGAAGGCACCCCTGGTGCCTTGATCTTCTTTTGCTTCTTTTCTTCTATCAAGAGAAGAAAAGAAGGTATCAGAGGAAGAAAAGAAGGCATCCAGAGAAGAAGGTATCCAGCGGAAAGAAAGAATCAGAAACAAGGCTGCCGACGGAAGGTGAGTTTTGGGGGATCCTCACTCCCGTCGGCAGCACAAATAAATCAATCGAATGTCACCCCTCAGAGGCTACTTCCCCTTCAAGATTTCACACGTATCCGAGGCGATCATATACTCCTCATCCGTAGGCACGACGAGCACCTTCACACGGCTGCTGGGTTTGCTGAGCACCACCTCACGACCGCGTACGCCACGGTTCTTCTCTGCGTCAAACTCGAGGCCGAGGAACTCCATGTCGCGGCAGACCACCTCGCGCGTCGAGTCTTGATTCTCGCCCACGCCACCGGTGAAGACCAGGATGTCAAGCCCGCCTAAGGCCGCAGCGTAAGCGCCGATGTACTTCTTGATCCGGTAGTCGTAGATGGCCAGAGCCAGCGCTGCGCGCTTGTTACCGGATTCGATGGCGCCTTCGATGTCACGCATGTCTGACGAGATTTCCGAGAAGCCCGCCATGCCGCTCTTTTTGTTCAGCAGCTCGGCCAGTCCGTCGGCGTCGAGGTTCTCCTTGTGCATGATGAAAGGCAGTGCGCCCGGGTCGACGTCGCCGCTGCGGGTGCCCATCATCAGCCCTTCGGTCGGGGTCATACCCATCGAGGTGTCGATCGACTTGCCGCCCTTGATGGCCGTGATGGAGGCGCCGTTACCGATGTGTGCGGTGATGATGCGCTGCGATTCGTAAGGCACGCCGAGGATTTCGCATGCGCGGCGCGATACATAGCGATGGCTCGTGCCGTGGAAGCCGTAGCGGCGCACACCGTAGTCCTTATACATGCGGTAGGGCAGGGCGTAGAGGTAGGCGTAGTCGGGCATGGTCTGGTGGAACGCCGTGTCGAAGACGGCCACCTGGGGTGTGCCCGGCATGATCTTCTCGATCGCCTCGATACCCTTCAGGTTGGCTGGGTTATGGAGCGGTGCCAACGGGGTGCACTCCTTGACCTTCTCCAACAGCTCTTTGGTGATGAGCACGCTGGAGGCGAATTTCTCTGCACCGTGCACCACGCGATGGCCGACGGCGTTGATGTCCTTGAAGTTCTTGAGGCAGCCATACTTGGCGTCGGTCAGGGTGTCGAGGATGAAGGCGATGCCCACCGTATGGTCGGGGATGGCCTTTTCGAGGATCACCTTCTCACCGTTCTTGTTGGTAAACTTGAGGAACGAATCCGGGAGGCCTACTTTCTCGATGCCGCCCTGTGCCATCACCTCGCCCGAGGTCATGTCGAAGAGTTTGTACTTGATGGAGCTGCTGCCGCAGTTCAATACCAATGTTTTCATAATCCTGAGGTCTCCTTGTCTATTTCTGGTTCTTTAATGCGATGGCTTGGTTGCAGGCGATGGCCACCATGCGATAGATGTCGTCCACAGAGCAGCCGCGTGAGAGGTCGTTGACCGGCGCCGCCATGCCCTGCAAGATCGGGCCTACGGCCTCGGCGCCACCCAGACGCTGCACGAGCTTATAGCCGATGTTGCCAGCCTCGAGCGACGGGAAGACGAGCACGTCAGCATGTCCGGCCACCGTGCTGCCCGGCGCCTTGAGCGCCGCCACACGCTCCACGAGCGCGGCGTCGAGCTGCATTTCTCCGTCCACTTGCAGCGTCGGATCCAGCTCACGTGCCAGGCGTGTAGCCTCGGCCACCTTGTCCACGCGCTCGTGTGAGGCGCTGCCCTTGGTCGAGAAGCTCAGCATGGCCACGCGCGGCTCAGTGCCTAACATAGCGCGCGCTGTAGCGGCCGACGAGACGGCGATCTGTGCCAGCTCCGCAGCCGTCGGGTCGGGCAACACGGCGCAGTCGGCGAAGATCAGTATGCCCTCGCGGCCGTACGATGGATCCTTGACGAACATCAGGAAGGCGCCCGATACGCACGAGATGCCCTTCGTTGTCTTGATAATCTGCAACGCCGGACGGAGCACATTGCCCGTCGTGTTGCGTGCCCCAGCGATCTCGCCGTCGGCATCGCCCGCCTTGATCATCAGGCAGGCCAGGTAGAGCGGATCCTCCACCAGTTCGGCGGCCTTCTCGGGCGTCATGCCCTTGGCACGACGCAGGTCGAGCAACAGGTCGGCATAGGTCTGCTTCTTCTCGTGGTTCTTGGGGTCGAGCAGACGTGCCCCGTTGATGTGCTTCAGCCCGAGTCGGTCGGCCTCTTTACGGATGTCGTTAGGCTCACCGATCAGGATGATGTCGGCCACTCCGTCGGCTACGAGCCTATCGGCGGCCACCAATGTGCGCTCCTCCGTGCCTTCGGGCAGGACGATGCGCTGCTTGTTCGCTTTTGCGCGATCTACGATACTTTGAATCAAATTCATGGTTCCGTGAATTATATGAATGATGAATATGTGGATATATCTGGAATCTTGCCACGTGATGCTGTTTCCTTCGCAACAAAAGTACAAAGATCTGTCAATGGCAAAGGCTCCGAAAGGATCCTTGTCGGTACAGAGCGACCCTCTCCTTCGGGCTTCCCTCCTGGCTATTCATCGGATAGGGGGGTGTTGCAAAGGTTACTTTTTACAGCATCCGCTTTACAGACCTTTGCGGCCGAACTACTTGTAATCAATAGAAATTATGACAGCAAAAAGATTGTGGATGTGGCTTGGGGCTACAGTAGCGGCCTCATTCCTGGTGCTGATCATATTCGGTGTGGAAATCTACCGAACAGCACCTCCGTTCCCCACTAAGATCGTGGTGAGCGACGGCGAAGTCCTCTACGAAGGACAAGACATTAAGGACGGCCAGAACGTTTGGCAGTCCATGGGCGGGCAAACCGTCGGCAGCATCTGGGGGCATGGTGCTTACATCGCCCCCGACTGGAACGCCGACTACCTGCATCGAGAGACCGAAATGCTTCTGGACCTTTTTGCCCAGAAGGACGGCAAGACCTACAAAGACCTCCCCGAGGACGAGCAGGCTAAATACCTCGTACAGCTGCGCAAGGAGCTCCGTACGAACACCTACGACGCTACTTCGGGCGTGATCACCTTCTCGCCCGAACGCGCTCAGGTGGCTCGGGCCTTGGCGGATTATTACACGAAACTCTTTATGGACGACCCCTCGATGGATCATGTCCGTAAGAGCTACGCCATCCCGAAGGGCGCCATCAAGGACCCTGCGCGCATGGCACAGATGAACGCCTTCTTTACCTGGACCACGTGGGTGTGCAGCACCAACCGTCCGGGGAGTGATGTGACCTACACCAACAACTGGCCCTATGAGCCGGTGATAGGCAATAAGCCGTCGACCTCGCTACAGATGTGGTCCGGGTTTAGCGTGCTGATGCTGCTCTTTGGCGTCGGACTTCTGGTCTACTATCACGCCAGCAATAAGGAAAAGGAAGAGAGCGATCGCCTGCCCGCCTCCGACCCCATGCGAGGCCTGAAGCCGACGCCGTCGATGCGGGCTACACTGAAATACATCTGGATCGTGTCGCTCCTTATCCTCGTGCAAATGGTGGCCGGAGTCATCACGGCGCATTATGGCGTAGAGGGAGGCGGATTCTTCGGCCTTCCGCTCGACCTGATTCTGCCTCAGGCCATCTCGCGCAGTTGGCACGTGCAGCTGGCCATCTTCTGGATCGCCACCTCATGGCTCGCTACGGGACTTTATATCGCCCCCGCTGTGTCGGGCCAAGAACCCAAATACCAACGCTTGGGAGTGAATGTGCTTTTCATCGCCTTGCTCATCGTCGTCCTTGGTTCGCTGGCCGGACAGTGGTTTGGTGTCATGCAAAAGCTGGGGCTGGTCGAGAACTTCTATTTCGGTCATCAGGGTTATGAATACCTGGAGCTGGGGCGCTTCTGGCAGGCACTCCTGCTCGTGGGCCTTTTCCTCTGGCTCTTCCTCATGGTTCGCGCCCTGCTGCCTGCGCTCCGTCGGCGCGACGAGAGTCGCCACCTGCTTGTGCTCTTCGTCTTGGCCTCGATCGCCATCGCAGGCTTCTATGGCGCAGGACTGATGTACGGCCGTCAGACACACATGGCCATCGCTGAATACTGGCGCTGGTGGGTTGTGCACCTCTGGGTGGAAGGCTTCTTCGAAGTCTTTGCCACCGTCGTGGCCGCCTTCCTCTTCTCCCGGATGGGACTGTTACGCCTGAAGGTGGCCAGCGTCTCGGTGCTTTTCTCGACCATCATCTTCTTGGCCGGTGGCATCCTTGGCACCTTCCATCACCTCTATTTCAGCGCCACGCCCACAGCCGTTCTGGCCTTAGGCGCCACCTTCAGTGCGCTGGAGATCGTCCCCCTGGTGCTCATCGGCTATGAGGCCTATCACAACTATAGCCTCTCTCGCTCCACACCCTGGATCAAGGCCTACAAGTGGCCCATCTATTACTTCATCGCCATGTGCTTTTGGAACTTCTTGGGCGCTGGCATCTTTGGTTTCGCCATCAATCCGCCCATTGCGTTGTATTACATCCAAGGCCTGAACACGACGGCTGTACACGGACACGCTGCGCTCTTTGGTGTATATGGCATTCTCGGCATCGGCTTGATTCTCTTCGTCCTCCGCGGGCTCTATCCTGACCGGGAGTGGAACGACAAGCTGCTCGGATGGTCCTTCTGGCTCATCAACATCGGCCTCTTGGTGATGCTCGTCGGGAGCTTGCTGCCCATCGGCATTTTGCAGGCCGTGGAATCTATCCAGAACGGCTACTGGTCAGCGCGCTCCATGGAGTTCATGCAGACAGACACGATGCAGGCCATTCGTTGGCTGCGTGTGCCGGGCGACTCTCTGCTGGCCATAGGCGAGCTGTTGCTGGTCTACTTTATTATCGGTTTACACACGGGCTGGTCGCTTAAAGGAAAGCGATAAGCAAAAACGATCTGCCCATCCGCCCTCCGGAGGGGTTACGGGTCAGATCGCGATCAACAAACATTCAACTATCTAGAAAGGTCTTGGCGGAAGTCCATCCCGTCAGGGCCTTTCGCCTTTTCTCGTGGCGCTTGCAGAACTCCTGCAAGGACGCTTTTCTCCATTTTGGTGTTTGCAGAACTCCTGCAAGAGCCCTTTTCTCCATTTTGACGTTTGCAGAAGTTCTGCAAGCGCCCTTTTCCCCATTTTGATGTTTGCAGAACTTCTGCAAGCGCCGTTTTCTCCATTTTGGCGTTTGCAGAACTCCTGCAAGCGCTTAAACCCCGACCTGGGTCTATCTTCGCGCCCCATACATTGATCAGATGATGAAACAGAACTACATGACCCGCCCCAGGGCGGAAAGAAAGCCTACCGGTCGCACGATCGCGGCCCTGTGCATGCTGCTTGTGTCGGCAGTCATAGCCTCGTGCAGCGGCAGCAAAGGCGAGTTTTACGAAGAGGAGGGGACGGTTTTCCATACCGTCTACCACATCAAGTACCGCACGACCAAGGGGCCGCTGACGGACAAGATCGCTGCCGAGTTGCAGGCCTTCGATGCCTCGTTGAACCCCTTCAATAAGGCTTCGATCTTGGCGCGCGTGAACCGCAACGAGGAGGTGGAGGTGGACGATTGGTTCGTGACCGTCTTCAATCGCGCGATGGAAGTGTCGGAGCGGTCGGGCGGCGTGTTCGACGTCACCGCGGCGCCGCTCATCAACCTCTGGGGCTTCGGCTATGAACAGAAAGACAGCGTCTCGCCGGCCGTCATCGACAGCATGCTTCAGTTCGTGGGCTACCGCAAGGTGCGGCTCGACGGGCGGCGTGTGGTGAAGGATGATCCGCGGATCGAACTCAGCTTCTCGGCCATCGCCAAGGGATATGCCTGCGACGTGGTTGCTGCGTTGCTTGAGCGCGAGGGCGTGGAGGATTACATGGTGGAGATCGGCGGCGAGGTGGCCTCGCGCGGCATGAACCCGCGGGGCGAATGCTGGCGTATCGGCATCAATAAGCCGGAGGACGACACCACGGGCGTGAAGAACGAAACGGAAGAGATCGTCCAGCTCTGTGGCCGGCGTGGCATGGCGACGTCGGGCAACTACCGCAACTTCCACGTGCGCGACGGCAAGAAGGTGGCCCACACCATCGATCCGCGCACGGGTTATCCCTCGCAGCAAAACATACTCAGCGCTACGATTGTGGCGCCGGACTGCATGACGGCCGATGCCTATGCGACGGCTTTCATGGCGATGGGTCTCGAGGCAGCCTGCCGCATGGCGGAGTCGGTGCCGGAGATCGCCTATTACGTGATTTATGCCGACGAGTCGGGCGTGCACCGCGTGAAGATGTCGCCGAAGCTGGAGGAGATGATCGTCGGGAAAGCGAAAAACGAGAAATAAAAAGGGTATCCAGCGAGAGCTTGCCCCACTCCCTTTTCTTCCCTTGATGGAAGAAAAGGAAGCAAAAGAAGATCAAGGCGGCTGCGGCCGCCGGCGAAGTTTGACCGGGTACACACGGTGTATTGGCGAAGATTTGCCGGGTACACACGGGGTATTGGGGAAGTTGGCTGGATACGCGAATAACTACACCAATTAATAGATAGAACAATGGAAAGTTTCAATGAATTGATGATGCGCCGCCGCAGCTCGCGGAAGTTTACGGCCGAACCGATCGCACCGGACCAGGTGCAGGAATTACTGAAAGCGGCGCTCGTGGCGCCGACGTCGAAGAATGCGCACTCCTGGCAGTTTGTGGCCGTGGAGGATCGCGAGATGCTGGAGCGACTGGCTGCTTGCCGGAAGATGGGTAGCTCCTTCCTCAGCGGCTGCGCGTTGGCCGTGGTAGTCATGGGCGACGTGACCGTGACGGATGTATGGGTGGAGGACGCTTCGATCGCCGCCGCATACATGCAGCTTCAGGCTGAAGATCTCGGCTTAGGCAGCTGCTGGTGTCAGGTGCGTAACCGTCACACGCCGGACGACACCGAGGCCGAGCAATATGTCCGCGACCTACTCGACATCCCCTATCAGCTCGGCGTGCTTTGCATCGTCGGCTTCGGGCACCGCGAGCGTGTGGGCCGACCGCACGACGAGGCGGCGTTGCTTTGGGAACACGTGCATATCGGCCGTTACCGCACGGCGGAGATAGCCGGAGACGGTCAGGTACAGGCATGATGAACGAGACGGTCGTGATGATCGGTGCTGGGCGTGTGGCCACGCATCTTGCGCAGGCGTTGCGTGAGCGTGCGGGGCTGCGCCTCGTGCAGGTCTACAGTCGGACGGCGGAGCATGCCCGGGCGTTAGCCGAGAGGTCGGGCGGCGCGGCGTGGACGACGTCGGCTGAAGCCGTGCGCACGGATGCCGACGTGTACGCCTTCTCGCTCAGCGATGATGCGTTGGCGGACGTGGCCCGTCGGGTGCCGACGAACGATGGGCTGTGGCTGCATACGGCGGGCAGTGTGCCGATGAATGTCTTCCGCGGCCGGGCGCGGCGCTACGGCGTACTTTATCCGCTGCAGACGTTCTCACACGAGAGGTCGGTGGACTTTCGTCGGGTGCCCTGCTTCGTGGAGGGCTGCACGGCGGAGGTGACCGATGAGGTGCGGACGCTGGCCGAGCGACTCTCGGACGAGGTGCATGAGCTGTCGTCGGTCGATCGGGCGTACCTCCATCTGGCGGCGGTCTTCGCTTGCAACTTCACGAACCACATGTATGCCTTGGCCGACGGGATCGTCCGTGCGCGTGGCCTCGATGGCTCCGTGCTCCGTCCGCTGATCGACGAGACGGCGGCGAAGATCCACCGCCTCACGCCGCGTGAGGCGCAGACGGGTCCAGCGCTTCGCAACGACCGCGCCGTGCTCAATCGTCAGGCCGCAATGATCATCGATCCGGACGTGAAGCGCCTCTACGAGGAGATCAGCCGCGGGATCTACGCCGAACAACTAAAAAGTTAGAGGGGGCGGAGTTTGGCCGGGCTCCTGAGTGGCTCTTCTTGTTTTTCACTATTCACTTTTCACTTTCAAACAATGATTCCTTACGATTTGACCCGCATACGGGCGTTTCTTTTCGACGTGGACGGCGTGCTGTCGTCCGACAAAATCCCGCTGGCGGACAACGGTGATCCGGCCCGCACAGTGAACATCAAAGACGGCTACGCGTTGCAGTTGGCCGTCCGACACGGCTACGAGGTGGGCCTGATCACGGGCGCTTACACGGAGAACATCCGCCGCCGCTTTGAGCACCTCGGCGTGAAGCACATCTACCTCTGCAGCAGTGTCAAGATCATCGACTATGAGGACTTCCTCCGTCGGACGGGCCTCACGGACGAGCAAGTGGCCTTCGCCGGCGACGACATCCCGGACTATGAGGTGATGCGTCGCGTCGGGCTGCCCATCGCTCCCAGTACGGCGGCGCCGGAGATCAAGCGCATCGCCCGTTACATCTCCCCACTGGCTGGCGGCGACGGCATCGCTCGCGAAGTGATCGAGCAGACGATGAAGGTGCAGGGCACATGGATGTCCGACAAGGCGTTCGGATGGTGAATCTTAGAGGGTAGAGGGTAGAGAGTAGTTGTCCGGTACGCGCAAGGGATGAATACACGTAACGCGGTAGGGGCGTATTGCATACGCCCTACAAATGTCCCGGAAGGGCAAACGCCGATGTCTGTATTCGGCCCTGCGGGCCGTCTAAAGGGGCGTATGCGATACGCCCCTACCCTACCGGCAGGAGAGGCGGCTATTCTTAATGACGACCGATTGGCTATAAATCTCCGCCCCTCTCCACCCCTCAATCCATCTTTTGAAAAGATGCGGAGAAGGTTCGGAATTGCATCTTTTCACCCGAAATGACCAAAAAGAGGTTTGCAGCCATTTCGGGTCACCCGAAACGACTAAAAAGTGGTTTGCAGCCATTTCGGGTCGCCCGAAACGACCAAAAAGAAGTTTGCGGCCATTTCGGGTCACCCGAAACGACTAAAAAGAAGTTTGCAGCCATTTCGGGCGAAAAGATGCGGCGTCGAGGGGCCGGCGATACATACGTTTCCCCTCGTTCGCCCGTTAAGGAACCGGTTTACACAATAGATAAATAGGATGAAGAGTAAAAGACGATTTACACGATGCGGCCTGCTGGCCACGGCGCTCAGCCTCTGCCTGAGCCTCACGACGGCGTGGGCACAGCGAATCAAGATCTCCGGCAACGTGCGCGACGCCGACGGTAACCCCGTGGAGCTGGTCTTGGTGCAAGTCAAGCAAACGATGAACGGCGCCATGACCGACGAGAAGGGTTTCTATTCGCTCACCGTGGCGCCGACGGACTCCGTCGTGCTCGTCTTCTCCTGCCTTGGCTACCACAAGGCCGAGCGCATCATCCCGCGGCCCGCTGGCGACATGCGCGTGAACGTGCAGCTGACCTCCGCGGCGCTCGAGCTGGGCGAGATCGCCGTCACGGCCACGCGCCGACAAACGACGACCATGGAGCATCTCGACGCCAACCGGCTCAAAATCCTGCCCGACCCCTCGGGCGGTAGCATCGAGAGCCTCGTGGTGACGTACGCCGGCGTCTCATCCAACAACGAACTCAGCTCGCAGTACTCCGTCCGCGGCGGTAGCTACGACGAGAATATGGTTTACGTCAACGGCATGGAAGTGTTCCGCCCGCTGCTCATTCGCTCCGGCCAGCAGGAGGGGCTGAGCTTCGTCAACCCTAACCTGACGGAGCAAGTACAATTTTCGGCCGGCGGCTTCGAGGCGCGCTATGGCGACAAGATGAGCTCCGTGCTCGACATCACTTATAAGCGGCCCAAAGGATGGGAGGGTGCGGCCACGCTCGGCATGCTGGCCTCCTCGCACCCCACGCTCGGCACGGCCAACGCCTATGTGGGCAGCGCCAGCAAACGCTTCACGCAAGTCACGGGCATCCGTTACCGCATGTCCAGCTCGCTGCTCAGCGACGCCGACTCACGGGCCGAATACGAGCCGCGGTTCGTCGATCTGCAAACGTTTATGACTTACCGCCCGGCACCGAAATGGGAGGTGAACTTCCTTGGCAACATCGCTTCGAACCACTACTCCTACCGCCCCATCGAGCTACAAACACGCTTCGGCACGACCGAGGAGCAGCGCGTCTTCCACGTCTACTTCGACGGCCGTGAGCGCGACCGCTTCGATACCTACTACGGTGCCCTGACGCTCAAGCATACGCCCAGCGACAAGTCGGAAGTCGGTCTGCAAGCCTTCGCCTTCCGCTCCAACGAGGAGGAGAGCTACGACATCGAGGGCGCCTATCGCCTCGACAAAGTGGGGGAGGAATCGGCCGGCGAAGCCTCGTCGCTCTCGCTGGCGTCGTATTACGAACACGCCCGCAACCGCCTTCAGGCCACCGTGGCGCACGTCGGCGTCTATGGCCTCTCGCAGCTGTCGTCGTTTCATACGCTCAAGTGGGGCGCCGGCCTCCAGTCGGAGCGTTTCGTGGATCGCATCAGCGAATGGGAGAGCCGCGACTCGTCGGGTTATTCGCTGCCGCAGACGGGCCGCGAGGTGAACGTCATCGCCAACCTCTTTTCCAACAATAGCCTCAGCAGCATGCGTGGCTCGGGTTATGCACAAGACGTGATCAAGTTTCGCACCCCGCAAGGACTCTTCACCGTCATTGCCGGTCTGCGCGCGACCTATTGGAGCTACAATCGCGAACTGCTCATCAGCCCTCGCGCCTCCGTCGGCTTCATCCCCACAGCCAACCAAGACATCACGCTACGCCTGGCCACCGGACTCTATTCGCAGTCGCCCTTTTATAAGGAGCTGCGTGTGGAGGAACAAGATGCCGGCGGCAATACCGTCGTGCGCCTCAATAGCGATTTGAAAGCCCAACGCTCCATCCACTTCATCCTCGGCGGCGATTATAGCTTCAAGGTGGGTGGCCGCAACTTCAAACTCTCGTCCGAGATCTATTACAAGCACCTCAGCCGCATCAATCCCTACACGGTGGACAACGTCAAGATCCGCTACTATGGCGAGAACTGTGCACGGGGCTATATCGTCGGGTGGGACACGAAGCTCTTCGGCGAGTTCGTCCCCGGCGCCGATTCGTGGATCAGCCTCTCGCTTATGCAAGCCCGCCAGACGATCGATCGCACGGGTCAGCCGACCGTGCAAGCCCCCCTGCCGAACAGTCCAGCCTACAGCCTCTCGCTCTATTTCCAGGACTATTTCCCGGGCTATCGCCGAGCCATGGTCAACCTGCGCGGCGTCCTGACCGGTGGCCTTCCCGTCACTGTTCCGCGACAGGGCTACACCGGCAACACCTTCCGCACGCCCGCCTATCGGCGCATTGATATCGGCTTCACCTATCAGCTCGTCGGTGGCGAGAGTCGCGTGATGGATAGCGGCCTCTTGCGTCACTTCAAGAACCTCTGGATCGGTGTCGACGTCTTCAACCTACTCGACATCTACAACACCGGCTCCTACTACTGGATCACCGACGTCTACAACCACCGCTACGCCGTCCCCAACTACCTCACCGGCCGCCAACTCAACCTCCGCGTCAGCGCGGACTTCTGACGGGCGTCAGGGACGCCAGCCAAGTTTGCCGGATACTCGGCCATAGTCTCCGCCCCCATTCGCTTTTCACCTCCCCCTCTACCTTTGTCCCATCCATTCATCCTCAAAACGAAGCATCATGGCAACAGTAAACTTCACCACCCAAGAGTTCACCACCCGTTCGGATCAAGCGTTTGACTTGGCCGATAAGGGCGAAAAGGTGATCATCCGTCGCGGCCGCAGACGAGCTTATAGGCTCATTCCCTTCACCGAAGAGTCATCGGGCATCACGCCCGAATTACAGGCCAAAATCGATCGCGCAAGAGAAGAGCAGCGTGCAGGAAAATGCATCAGGCTGACAACGCACGAGGAAATCGATCGATATTTTGATAGTCTATGAGATACATAATCGATATCTCAGACCATGCGGATAAGATTATTCGGAAGTGGAAGAAGTCTAATCCGCAGCTGTTCAAGAAGTATCAAAGGATATATCACGAGTTAGCTGATCATCCTCGTACAGGGACCGGCCACCCAGAGCCCCTTAGAGGCGGCAACGACATCACCTATTCGCGGCGCCTCTCAGCCCACGACCGCATTATCTACGACATCCACGACGAGACAGTCACCGTGCTCGTCATTGACGTCGAAGGCCATTACGACGACAAATAGTAAATCTCCGCCCCCATTCGCTTTTCACCTCCTCCTCTACCTTTGTCCCATCCATTCATCCTCAAAAACCGAAACATCATGGCAACAGTAAACTTCACTACCCAAGAGTTCACCTCCCGTTCGGATCAAGCGTTTGACTTGGCCGATAAGGGCGAGTCTTTCGTATCAACCGACGAGATGTATTTAGAGCCAGACAAAGAGCTGCGTCGGGCGATTCATGCAGAAGAGCTGCTGGTCGGCGTGGAGAAAGACATTAGAGAAATGTTTCGGGAACACACGACGTATGCATGATGGTATTCTTCCTACCTGAAGTGCGGCAATACCTCCGGGAGTTGATGGAGGTGCTCTTTGAAAAGGAATACTTTGGCTTTGAAGAGTCGGCTATTAGATATGTGCGAGAATTGATTTTCGATATACGCGACACCCTGCCGACAAGGCCAGCCAAGAAGGCCCCGCCACGCTTCAACCGATACGGAGAGCATCTGTATTATGCTGCGTTCCGAAAAAGCAAAGCCACACAGTGGTATGTCTTCTTTACTCGCTACAGGGTAAATGGCGAGATACACTATCTCGTTAGATACATCAGCAACAACCATATGATCTCCCAATATCTTTAGTAAGCCCCCGGCCGGATACGAAATCATCTTGTGTCCGGCCACTTTTCGTTCCTTCCCCCTTCCCATGCTCACCACCCTCCTACGTCCTTTGTTTTTACGCCGTGCGCGCGTCATTGAGACTTACGCCACGGAAGCCCACGCCATCCAGCGTCGGCAACTCGGCCAATTGATTCGCACCGCCCGACAGACGGAATGGGGCCATGTGCACTGTTTCGACCGTATGCCCGTCGAGTCGGACGCTTACGAGGCTTTCCGACGGGCGGTCCCCGTCAGCGCCTATGAGGATTTGCAACCCTACATCCGACGCATGATCGACGGCCGGCGCAACGTGCTCTGGCCCGGCACCACGCGATGGTTCGCACAGAGCAGCGGCACGACCGACGCACGCAGCAAATACATCCCCGTCACCCCAGACATCCTCCGCCGGGCACACTACGCCGGCGGATTCGACACCGTCGCCCTCTACCTGCGCAACAACCCCCGCTCGCGGTTCTTCGACAAGAAAGGGCTCATCCTCGGCGGCAGCCATAGCCCTTCGCCCCTCAACGCCCGCGCACATTGCGGCGACCTCTCCGCCGTACTGCTCCAAAATCTCAACCCGCTCGTCAACCTGGTCCGCGTACCCTCGCGCCGCATTATCCTCATGGACGAGTGGGAGGCCAAGATCCGCGCCATTGTTCGGAGCACGCGCAAGGCCCACGTGGGCAGCCTCTCCGGCATACCCTCCTGGATGCTCGTCCTGATCGAAGCCGTCATCCGTGACGCAGGCGCGCAGACCCTCCTCGACGTTTGGCCTGACCTCGAAGTCTTCTTCCACGGCGGCGTCGGCTTCGAGCCTTACCGCGACCGTTACGCCCGCCTCATCCCCTCGTCCGATATGCGTTACATGGAGACCTACAATGCCTCCGAGGGCTTCTTCGGACTCCAGTCCGAGCCCACCGACCGCAGCCTCCTGCTCATGCTCGACTATGGCATCTTCTACGAGTGCATCCCCACCACCGCCCTGCCCACCGATGGCAGCCCCATCCCGCCGGATGCCGTCCTGCCGCTCGAAGAGGTGCGCACGGGCGAGAACTATGCCCTCGTCATCACCACCGCCGGCGGCCTCTGGCGCTACCTCATCGGCGACACCATCCGCTTCACCTCCCTCCGCCCGTATAAGTTTCTCATCACCGGTCGCACGAAGCATTTCATCAACGCATTTGGCGAAGAGCTTATGGTCGATAACGCCGAACGCGCCATCCGTCAGGCCTCGGAAGCCACCTCCGCCGCCGTCCGTGCCTACACCGCCGCGCCGCTTTACCTCCTCACCGACCGCGCCAAGGGTCGCCACCGTTGGCTCATCGAGTTCGACACTCCACCCACATCGCTCGACGTCTTTGCGGCCTCGCTCGATACCGCCCTCCAAGCCCTCAACTCCGACTACGCCGCCAAGCGCTACAAAGAGATCTCCCTCCAGCCGCCCGAGATCATCCCCGCCCGCCCGGGCCTCTTCTTCGACTGGCTCCGCAGCCACGGCAAGCTCGGCGGCCAACACAAAGTCCCCCCCTTGAGCAATACATCTGATTTAATGGATGAGCTGCTGGCGATGAATGGGACGAAAGCGACAGTGTCGCCAGCGTTCCCATAGGCCATGATGGCCCCGGCGACAGTGTCGCCAGCGTTCCCATAGACCATGATGGCCTCGGCGACAGTGTCGCCAGCGTTCCCATAGACCATGATAGCCCCGGCGACAGTGTCGCCAGCGTTCCCATAGGCCATGATAGCCCCGGCGACAGTGTCGCCAGCGTTCCCATCGACCATGATGGCCCCGGCGACAGTGTCGCCAGCGTTCCCATCGACCATGATAGCCCCGGCGACAGTGTCGCCAGCGTTCCCATAGACCATGATAGCCTCGGCGACAGTGTCGCCGGCGTTCCCATAGGCCATGATAGTCCCGGCGACAGTGTCGCCAGCGTTCCCATCGACCATGATGGCCCCGGCGACAGTG
>ERZ772924.25-NODE-25-length-59869-cov-24.481025_pt1 | contig 59869 bp, 43 predicted proteins | sample MGYA00512116_ERZ772924 | MGnify/ENA primary metagenome ERZ772924 (study PRJEB29015, sample SAMEA2737920) | human oral metagenome | biome: human oral; feature: human-associated habitat; material: dental | place: China | collected 2134 ...
GGGTCTCGATGAGCCCGGGCATGAGGGTGGCGCCGGGCAGGTCCAGGCGCACGACCTTGCGAGGGTCGACGTCGGGAACGAGCTCGCTCAAGCGCCCTTCGAGCTCCGCGGCGGTCCCCGCCGCCAAGATCTCGCGCCCCCGCACGAGGATGGCTCCGCCGCGGCCGGCTGCACGGGCGCCGGCGTCGTCGGCTCCGCCGAGGACCTCGAGGCTGCCCTCGGTCTGGCCGCGCTTTCCGGTGAGGACCCTGTCCGCGCTCACGAGGGCGACGGATCGCCCGTCAAGTCGTTCGCCGCCATCGGTGGGCGGGGTGGTCCAGCGGACGGTCTGCTGTGCGGAAGGGGTCCGCGGCGTGGAGGCGGAGTGGTCGGAGTGGTCAGCGGGCTGCTCGGTCATGGCAAATCCTTGAAGCGTGGTTGGGAGCGGATCCGGCGGTGCGCCGGAAGCTCGGTCGGTTCGGGCGGTTCGGGTGATTCGGTTCAGACGATCCGGGCGGTTCAAACAGTACTGTCGCAGATCGTTCTCGGCTTTCATCGGGCTCACCGTCCTAGAGCGTCGTCTGAAACGCATCAGAGACCGGCCAGGCGGCCGACCTGACGCACCTCCTTAGGCCACGGTCCAATCTGGCAGAAGAGAACAGATGCCGCCCCGCGTAAATGCTCCCAGCTGTCGGCTCCGCCTAACCGCTCTTCCGCCTAACCGCTCCTGAACGCAGACCCGCGGCTGTTACACCATGTCCGCGTCGCCCTATTCCCCCTATTTTCGGAAAAAATTTCCCAAATATGCCTAATGACGATATTATTGTGTATGTGTTACTGGACTTTTCCATCAGCAACTACAAGTGTTTCGCCGAAGAGGCACACCTGTCATTTGTGCGCCCGAGCCTCAAAACTCAAGTCCCCCGCAGCGGGCAAAGTTGGGCGGACGTCACCTATCGCGTGGCCGCCGTCTACGGCGCCAACGCTTCAGGAAAATCGACGTTGCTCGAGGCGCTTGCAATGCTGTCCAACAAACTCGCCGGTTCGGACGCGCGGCTGTTTCAACCTCACGCCTCAAAGCTCAAGGCAAATGAACCCACCGTCTACAGCGCGAATTTCACCCAGGACGGCGTGCGCTACACCTATGTTGTCGAAGCGCTCCCCTGGGGCATAAGCCGCGAATCGCTCTATTCCTACCCGCACGGCACGCGCAAGCACGTCTTCACCCGCTCGCAGGAGAAGGGCGGCGAGCTCGTCGTCAAAGCGGCGGCGGACCTTCGGGGGCCGACGGCGGAAGTACGAAAGGTGACGACGTCGCACGATCTTTTCCTCGCCTCGTCGTATCGCTACCAACACAAAACGCTCGCGGCCGTTGCCCGCGGATTGCGGCTCGATTCAGCAGCCCGAATCGTCAGCCACGATGAAAGCGATCGCTCCACTCGCATCCGTTGGGTCATGGCCCAAATGGCCAAGGGCGAGGAATGGCAAACCACCGTTAACGAAGCCGCGCGAATGGCGGATCTGGGAATCAAACGCATCGAACTGCGCGAAAAAGACATACCGCCGGATTTTCTCGGCCATGTTCGTGACCTCTTCCTCACGCTGAACGACGAGGAAGACGAAGACGTGGAGCTCCCCGACGAGCTCCTCGCTTCCCTGAGGCGTTCGTTGGTTTTCATTCATTCAGGCTTAGACGGAAGAGAATTCGAGCTCAGTTTGAACGCCCAGAGCGACGGAACTATCACCTGGTTGGCCAGCTTGATTCCGGCCATCGACGCATTGCGATCGGGCCGCCTCCTCATTGTGGACGAGCTTGACGCCAGCCTCCACCCTGGTTTGGCGAGAGCCCTCGTCGAGCTGTTCAAAAGCCCGACTTACAACCAAAGCGGAGCGCAGATCTTGTTCTCCACGCATGACGTTTCACTTCTTGGAAACTCGCCCGTGCGTCTGCTGGAACCGGGGGAAATCTGGTTCTGCGAGAAAGACCCGGACGGCGGAAGCGAGCTCGTGTCGCTTTTGGACTACGACAACCGCGAGGGCAACAATAATCAAAGGCGGTATCTGGCCGGCAAATTCGGCGCCATACCGAACGTTGACCTTTCTCGCCTGCTGAAACGCAGCCTTGGACGAGCTCCCGCGACCTCACCGAAGAGCGCCTGAGCCGATGGCGCGCGGAATGAGGCGATCCACACAATCGCGATCCCAGCGAAGGTCTTTCTTGATCGTCACTAACGGGGCACTCACGGAAAATAGCTATCTTTCAGAGCTTACAAGTCGGATGCACAAATCAAAAAGTCTGCGGAAGTCTGTAAGCGTGAAGATTGAGGTTATCGAAGGCGACCCGATGACTCTCCTCAGGAAGGTCACAGCCCCGAAAGCCACCAATAGCGGCTACGACGAAATCTGGATCGTCGTCGATCATGACGGTGCGGATCGAACTGAGTTCCTACGACGCTGTGCAAAAAAGTCAACTAAAAAACAGAAAGTGATCGGTGTGGTTTCGATTCCCTGCTTCGAAGTCTGGCTTGTGGCGCACTATGAGCAGATTCGGAACTATCAGAATCAGAAAGAAGCCCAGCGCCACTACCTACAACTCGCGGAACTAGAGCAAGACAAACAAAAGTCGCTTCCGGAAAACTTCCCCTGGGACGGCATTGACGCGGCCTGCGAACGCTCACGACTCAAGGGAGTGAAGCTGCCCGACGTGAACGCCCAAGGCCCTTGCCCTTCGACCACGATGCCCCACCTCATAAGCGCCCTTGGCTTGCGCAACACGTAGCCGCCGCAACCAGCGGCCTTCGGCGTCGTCGCCGGTTCTCTTTCGCCGACGTCGCAAACCTGCCTGCGTCGCGAACTTGCCGAGGTCGCGAGCTTGTCTCCGCTGCCAACTCGTCTAGATCGTCAATACTCCTGTGTGAAAAACGCTCTCGCCGGCGTTGCAAATTTCCCGTGCGTAAACCTGCCTTCCCTATGCAAAAGCCGATCCTTTTGCCGCTACAAACCGGTGCCGCAGCGCACTATAATTGAAGGCAACGCCAACGGTGAGGGGAACCTATTCAGGCGACGCTAGTCCGGCATCGCCCCGTTCAGGGGCCTATCGACCTCCGCCCGAGGTCGGAATCCGACGACGCATACGACAACACGGACGGCACGCGAGGAGAACTCATGACGAACCCTTGGAATCTATACGACGATCTCATAGACGAGATCCCCGGCCATATCACTGTCGCAGCGGCTTACATCGGCACGAAGTGGTGCCGCGTGACCTCCTCCGAGAGGGGCGCAGGAATGGCCTTCGCCATGCCCGTGCGCACCCGCCCCGCCTCCTACGGCGAGGACGACTTGGCGGGGCTCCCCCTGCGCGAGGTCGCAGCCCTGGCCAAAAGCTGGAACCTCGCCGAGGCCGGCCTGGGCATGGCCGCCATCAACGCGTATCATTCGCTGCCCAAGCGCGCTTTCGGCAACGGCTTCTCCCCCTGCCATGAGAACAACTGGGCACGCGCCTTCCACCCGTACCACGAGGTCATCGCGGGGAAGAAGGTGGCGGTGATCGGGCACTTCCCCTTCGCCGCATCGGCGCTCGCCGACGCCGCCGAGCTTTTCATCCTCGAGCGCAACCCCGTGGAAGGCGACTACCCGGACTCCGCGGCCGAGTACCTGCTGCCCGGCTGCGACTACGTCTTCATCACCGGCTCGTCCTTCGTCAACAAGACGATTCCGCGCCTGCTGGAGCTTTCGCGCGACGCCGTGACGGTCATGATCGGCCCGTCGACGCCGGCCTCGCCGATCCTGTTCGACTTCGGCGTCGACATCATCACGGCCTTCGCAAGCGACCAGCCCGGAATGCTCGACGAAAGCCTCCAAGGCAAACTCCTAGGCGGCATGTACGAAGCGGGAATGCGCGTCGAAAAGGCCCGGCCCTAGGTCGCAACGGTGGCTGGGCAGCGGCGCTGGCTGACCAGACGGTGCGGCTCGGGCTGCTCGTCCTGGCTGTGCCGTTGGGGCTGCTCGCGTTGAGGCTAGGAATCTAGAGGACTGGGCGGCCGCCTAAGACGCAGCCCTGGCCGGCGTGCAGCGCCCAGATAATGGGATGTGTGACGGGGCGTGCCGGTCGTGGTTAGGATCGGTTCATGGGATTTACAGTTCCGTTGGTGTTGAGTGCGTTGGGCGAGGCGGCGTCGAGGTTCCTCAATTCGAACTTGCTTAAAGGGATCGGAGCGCTGACCACGGCGTTGTCGTTGATCGATCGTGCCAAGGGCCTGTCGAAAGACGAAAAACATCAGACCAAGGCGATCGTGCGCCGCCTGGGCGAGGCCGTCCAGGCCCACATGGAGCGAGCGGGCTCGGAGGCTGACCGACAGGCCTATTTGGGGGCGGCCACATCCGCCGAGATCGTTCTCGAAAAGCTCCTGAAAAGCAGGGAGACCCTTGTCCAGGCCGCCCGCTGCGACACCGACGTCCTCCTGACCTATATCGACGACAACGGCGGGAGCGCAATGCAGCGGGAGGTCGACCAGAAGGCCGAAGGCCTGTTCAACGACCTGCTGACCATCGTCGCCGACGGGCTGGTTGGACTAGCCGAAACCTCGCAGGACTTCCTCCGCAACGCCCTCCTCGTCGCCCTGGACAATCAAGAGGCTCTCATGGAGCTTGTCCAAGGGCACCGCCAGGACCTGTCGATGGTCAGGAAAGCCCTCGAAGAGATCCGCGAGGGCACCTCAGCAGGCGGCGAGCTCTTGGCCAGGGTCAGCCAGGCATTGGAGATTGTCTCCGCGGGGACCAAGGCCAGGCCGGTATCGGAGGGCCAGGGGCGGCCGATTCGGTTTGGCTCTCCCCCAGGCCGGGCGGCCGGCTTCATCGACCGAGAGGAGCAGGCCAAGCTCGACGCGGCGCTAGGTCGGCCCGAACCGCGGGACAGGCGGGACGAGGCTTTAAAGCCGGTCTGCGACACCGATGCGGGTCGTTCGGTTGACGGCGGGGGCTTTTCGTCCGACGGTGACAATGCGGACTCTTGGTCTGTGGGTGTGCCGGTTGTTGTGTGTGGGATGCGGGGTGTGGGCAAGTCTCAGTTGGCCGCAGCTTATTACCGCGAATGTGAAAAGTCCGGGTGGTCTTTGGTGGCGTGGATGGACGCTTCGAGCCGTGAGGCGCTCGTGGCTGGTTTGGCGGGGCTGGCCGTCGATATGGGAATCGACGACGGCAAGGGCGACCCTGACGCTGCCGCCTGCCGGTGCGTGAACCGGCTCAACTCCGGTGAGGGGGACCGGCTGCTCGTGTTCGACAACGTCGACGACTTTGACGACCTGGCCGGGCTGGTGCCCCGCAGTGACGGTTTGCGTGTCCTTGTCACGACAACGGTTGCCAGCCCGGGCGACAGTGCCGGGCACCTCATTGCGGTGGGGGCGTTCACGCGGCCCCAATCGGTAGATTTCATCAGGGAACGAACCGGGGTCGACGACACCGACGGCGCAGCTCGCCTGGCCGAGGCGCTCGGGGACCTGCCGGTGGCCTTGGCCCAGGCCGCGGCGACCGTCAAGCTCAATGGGTACGCCACGCTAGACGAGTACTTGGCCGAACTGAGCGAGTACCGGCTTGACGAGGTCGTCGACCGCCTGCCCGGCGACAATTACCCCGATCTGGCGCACGCGGCCCTACGCAAAGCCTACGAATCGGCACTGGACATACTGGCCGACAAGGACCGCTCCAGCGGCGAGGAGGACCTGCCCAGAGTCGAAGCGGCGTCGGCGCAGTTGGCAGCCCTGGCTCTTCTTGCCCCTTCGGGCGTGCCCCGCCCCTGGTTGCATCGAATCGGCACGAGAATGCCGATTGCCCGGCAATCCTTGGGAGCGCTTATAGCCCATTCCATCTGCACCCCGTCCCAGGACGGGCGCTATGTCCGCATTCACGGCCTCCAAGGGCGCGTCCTGCGCGAAGACTACAACAAACAACCCGAGGTTTTCGCCAGTCTGGAGAAAGCGGTCGTCACCCTGTTGGAGGGCATCGACATGGACGAGTCCTCAAAGAACGACGCCCAGCGCGCCGACGCCCTCGACATGGCCGACCACCTCCGAGCCATCGCAGAACAACAACAAGGACAAGCACACCATTCTCCCCACGAAGCCCGCATCAATCTGCCAAGCGTCGGAAAAATCATGAAAGACACAATTTATCGCCTTACCGACATGGGACGCCCACAAACATCCTTAAACTTAGCAGAGGCCGTTAGAATACTAACAAATGACCTTTCTTTAGATCATCCCTTTTCCATAGTTATAAAAAATAATCTTGCTAGAGCATATGTAGATACAGAGAACTTTAAGAAGGCTACGGAGCTATATATCAACATATTAGATAATATGCCACAATCTCTTATCGACATACACTATAATCTCTTGGTACGCAATGACATTGGACGCCTTTACCTACACACAGGAGCATCTTCAGAAGCTGTTAAGTTATATAAAACTCTTTTGAAGGATGTGGAACAACTATTTCCTTACAACGATCCTAAAATATTCGCAGTGAGAAACAATCTTGCCAATGCATACCAAGCTATCGGAGAATTCCAGAAATCTCTGGAAACGCTCAGTATTTCATCTGATGACATGCAAAAGAGTTTCGATATCAGCAACCGCGATGTTCTCATTGCTATAAACAATATCGCCACCACTCACCACGCTGCAGGAAATTTTCGGGAAGCAATCGATATATACAAGTACCTTAAAAACAAACAGGAAAGTCTCCTCGGCTATCGGCACCCTGACACTCTTATCACAAGTAATAATCTAGCTTATGCATACATATCTGCAGAAAGATATAAAGAAGCAATCAAAATATATAGTAAGATATTTAAAGTTGCAGAGAATGTGTTTGGCACACTACATTACAGTACATTAAGAATACAATTCAATTTCGCAACAGCATACGACAGAGCAGGAAACTACAGTGAAGCTATTGAAATATACGAAAAACTACTTAAAACGATGAAAAAAGTGTTTGAAGTCGACCACCCTCTCACACTTGCCACACGCAACAACCTCGCTGCCGCAAGAAAGAAGGCGCAGCAAGCATCGTCGCCTCATGCGGACGGCGAGGCGGAGTCCGCGCCTCCTCCCGAGAGTTAGCAAGGATCGCAGAGTGAGAGTAAGCAGTACAGAGCTGGGGGGCGCGCCTTTAGGTGCGCCCCCTGCAGCCATCAGCCTCAGCAGCACTCATGCACAGCTAAGTTGCCGCTAGGCTTCACACCGGGCACCAGCCGGGGCAGCCCCGCCACAAGAGCGGGTTGCCCATAGATCTCAAGGCCGACCAGCGCGATTTAAGACTCTGCCCCGCAAGAGCGGGTTTGGGTTCAACCGCCAGAATATAGACAGGGGGCGCGCCTTCAGGCGCGCCCCCACCAGCCACCAGCCGCAGCGCTACTCCCGCGCGGTCAGCTTGAGGCCCGGCGTCGAGTCGGACGGGTCGGTGTCCACCGTGACCGTCGCGCCGTCGGTCGCCTCGCCCGAGAGCAGCATCCGCGCCAGCTTGTCGCCAATCTCGCGCTGAATGAGCCGCCGCAGCGGGCGCGCGCCATAGGCAGGGTCGTACCCGTCCATCGCGAGGAACTCCCTGGCCGCATCGGTCACGTCCAGCGTTATCCGCCGCGACTTCAAGCGCCGCGCCACCTGCTCCACCTGCAGATCCACGATCTTGCCCAGCTCCTCCAGGCTCAGCGGGTCGAACACGATGACGTCGTCGAGCCGGTTGACAAACTCCGGCTTGAACGCCTTCCGCACGGACGCCATAACCGCCTCGCGCTTCTGGCTTTCGTCAAGCGTCGGATCCATGAGCGCCTGCGAGCCCAGGTTCGAGGTCAGAATCAAGATCGTGTTCTTGAAATCCACCGTGCGCCCCTGGCCGTCGGTCAGGCGGCCGTCGTCGAGCACCTGCAGCAGAATGTCGAAAACGTCCGGATTCGCCTTCTCGACCTCGTCCAGCAGAATCACCGAATACGGGCGGCGCCGCACGGCCTCCGTCAGCTGGCCGCCCTCCTCGTAGCCCACGTATCCGGGAGGGGCGCCCACCAGGCGCGAGACGGAATGCTTCTCCGAATACTCCGACATGTCGATGCGCACGATCGCGCGATCGTCGTCGAACATGAACTCCGCCAGCGACTTCGCCAGCTCCGTCTTGCCCACGCCCGTGGGCCCCAGGAACAGGAACGAGCCGAGCGGCCGGTTCGGGTCGGCGACGCCGGCGCGCGAACGGCGCACAGCGTCCGAAACGCTCGCCACCGCATTCTTCTGGCCGATGAGCCGCTTGCCCAGGACGTCTTCCATAGACAGCAGCTTCTCCGTCTCCCCCTGCAGCAGCTTGCCGACGGGCACGCCCGTCCACGCGGAGATCACCTCGGCAATCTCGTCGGCGTCCACACGCTCGGCGATCATCGGTTCGATGTCGGCGTCGGCCTCGGCGAGCTCCTGCGCCTCGGCCTCCGCAATCTCGGCCTCGATCGCCGGAATGTCGCCGTTTTGGAGGCGTCCGGCGTCCTCGTAGCGGCCCTCGCGGACGGCGCGTTCAAGCTCCGTGCGCAGCTCGTCGAGCTTCACCCTCAGCTCGCCGACGCGGTTGCGCCCGGCCTTCTCGGACTCCCACCGCGCGTTGAGGGCGGCGAGCTCCTCGGACTTGTCCGCAAGCTCGGCCCGCAGCTTCTCCAGCCGGTCGGCGGCCGCGGCGTCGTCCTTCGTCTCCGTCTCAACCAGGTAGGCCTCCTCCATCTTGAGGCGGTCCACCTGCCGCTGAAGGGCGTCGATCTCCTCGGGCGAGGAATCGAGCTCCATGCGCAGGCGCGAGGCGGCCTCGTCTACGAGGTCGATGGCCTTGTCCGGAAGCTGGCGCCCCGGAATGTAGCGGTTCGAAAGCGTCGCGGCGGCGACGAGCGCGCCGTCGGAGATCGTCACCTTGTGGTGCGCCTCGTACTTCGGCGCGATTCCGCGCAGGATCGCCACCGTGTCCTCCACCGAGGGCTCGCCCACGTACACCTGCTGGAAGCGCCGCTCGAGGGCCGGGTCCTTCTCAATGCCCTCGCGGTACTCGTCCAGCGTGGTGGCGCCGATGAGCCGCAGCTCGCCGCGCGCGAGCATCGGCTTGAGCATGTTGCCCGCGTCCATCGCGCCCTCGGAGCCGCCGCCCGCGCCGACGATCGTGTGGATCTCGTCGATGAACGTCACGATCTCACCGGCCGAATCCTTGATCTCCTGAAGAACCGCCTTGAAACGCTCCTCGAACTCGCCGCGGTACTTCGCGCCCGCCACCATCGAGGCGACGTCGAGCTGGATGAGCCGCTTGCCGCGCAGGGACTCCGGCACGTCGCCGTCGACAATGCGCTGGGCCAGGCCCTCCACCACGGCCGTCTTGCCGACGCCGGGTTCGCCGATAAGCACCGGATTGTTCTTCGTGCGCCGCGAAAGCACCTGGACGACGCGGCGAATCTCCGAGTCGCGGCCGATCACCGGGTCCATCTTGCCCTCGCGGGCCGCCGCCGTCAGATCCGCCCCGTACTTTTCGAGAGCCTGGAACGTGCCCTCGGGGTCGGGACTGGTCACCTTGGCGCTGCCGCGCACATTCGGCAGGACCGCGGAGAGCTGCTCTCGGCCCGCGCCCGCCGACTGCAAGATCTCCCCCGCCTGGCTCTGCGAGGCCGCGACGGCAATGAGCAGGTGCTCGGTCGAAATGTAGGCGTCGCCCAGGGCGGTCGCCTCCTTGCCGGCGTCGCTGATGACGCGGGAGAGCGTGCGGGAGGCCCCCGGCTGCTGCACGGAGGAGCCCTCGGACGCCGGCAGCGCCGCGAGCGCGGCGTTCACGCGGGATTCGACCTCCCCGCGATTGACGCCGACGGCGTCGAGAAGCGCCACGGCCACCCCGCCCTGCTGGGCGAGGAGCGCGGCGAGCAGGTGGAGGGGCTCGACCTGCGGGTTGCCCGCGTCGGTCGCAAGCCGAATGGCCTCGGCGAGCGCCTCCTGCGATTTGGTCGTCAATTTGTCCATAAGCCTTTCACTTTCCTTTGCGTCCTTGAAGGACGGCATTGATGTCTATAGAAGACTGTGTCTATGAAGGACAACGCCACTGAGATTGAGTCTATTCCACTCAAGTTTATTTGCACAAGGACGGCTCACGGACACGGCCGATTCGTCGGCGTCTCCGGCCGGGAGTCCAATGCGCGCCGGCTGCCGATCCGGCGTCGGACGTCCGCGAAGCGGCCCTCCGGCCGGTCGTCGGACACTCCACCGGGGAACTCGCGGCGGAGCAGCCTCACTCGCGGCGCCCCCTCAGTTCACAATCCCGCCCGGGACGTCGCCGTCGACCGAAAGGCCGCTCTTCTCGATGATCTTCGTCAGCTCGGACTCCGAGTACGCAGAGGCGGGGCACGTGTAGCTCACCAGCACATACACCGCGGGCGTCGACGTCGAAAACGCGCGGAGCCAGTGCCATCCGCGATAGCTCTTGCCTCCGGCGTCGGCATACGTCACGACGTTGGCGACGCCGTCGACCTCCGCGCCGTTCGCGCCGCGCAATTTCGTCCTGCCGGAAGGCTCGGCGTGGAAATTCGATTTGCCCTGCTGCAACTCGGCCAGATGGCGATTGACAGCGTCCTCCGTCATCTTGCGCTCGCCGCCCTGGGCCCCTTCGGCCTGTTGCCGCCCGGCGGAGAGGAAGCAGCCTTTCTTGCTTTTTGAAAGGATCTTGCCGCTGTTCGCCTGGCCGGCCTTCCACCCCTTCATCTTCGTGGGAGAGTTCAACGACGGCGCGCCTGTGCCGGCCGCCTTGCCGCCTCCGGGCGTCGAACCGCCTCCCGTCGAAGAGCCCGACGGCGTCGCCGACGCTCCTCCGGACGATCCGTCCGAGGCCGTTGTTCCGTCGCCTGTGCCGGCGCTCTGCTCGCCGTTCGAGGCGGCCCCGCCCGGCGGCGATTCGTTTTCAGCCGAGGAATCGCCGCCCTCCGACTGCCCCTTTCCCGGCTGTCGTCCCTTCCCGGCGTGCGAGGCCTTGCTTTCTGGGGCCTTGGAAGAGTCGCCGTCCGAGCACGCCTCCAGAGCCGCAAGTGGAAGGCCGAAGGCGAGAATCAGAGCGGCGCCGCGGCTCGCGAGACGGCGTCGGCCCGCGAAACGATGTGTCTTCACGATCTTCTCTCCTATTGCGTGATTGCCCGCCGCGACCCGTTCGCAGCGGCTTATACGGACTCTACCTATCCGCAGCGGACCATGCTCGTTCGGACACAATGTGGAAGTATTAGTCTGGCGCGCATTGTGGGAAAGCGCCGGATGGCGCGAATCGGCGTCTCCTCGGCGATCGCGGGTAGGATGATCGCCGACGTCGAAATCCGCAGTTTCCTGTGCCTGAGGCGGCTGAGCCGCGTCTGTGGGAGGCGCGACCTTGCGGAGCGCGACCGGCGGAGCCGCTGAGCACGGAGCCGCTGCCGCCGAAATCGGCGGGGTCCCGCGCGCGTACGCCGGGATAGACGCTGCGAACAACAAGACGCGCGCACGCCGGGAACGCGCCCGCGAACGGCACGAAGCACACGCCGAAACGTGCACGAACAGCAAGAAAGGGAGGCCATGCCGGAAGGTCAAGCAATTCACCGCATCGCGCGCCTGATAAACGAGAGGTTCGAGGGCGCCGACGTCGTCGCCTCCTCCCCGCAAGGGCGCTTTTCCGACGGCGCACGCCGCCTGGACGGGCTCACGGCCGGACGGGCCGAAGCCTGGGGCAAGCACTTTTTCATGCCGTTCGCCGACGGCGGCTCCTTCGCGCGCGCCGACAACGGGCCTTCGAGCGGCATGCCCGCGGGCAGCGCCCTCCAGAGCGAGGAAGAGTCAAGCAGCGGGCGTTTGAACGCGAAGAACGCGATCGCCCCGGGCGCGGAGCACCTCGCCGAGACTCCTCTGGGCGGCACGTCCCTGGGCGACGACGGGCCCCTGTGGCTTCACATTCATCTGGGTCTGTACGGCAGGTGGCACTTCACAGGCGAGGGCTCGGACGCGATCGTCGGCGCCGGCGTCCGCAGCGGCAATCACAACGCGGTCAACGTCGGCGCGGGCAGCACGGTGCGGCTGCGGCTCGCCGCCAACGGGTTTACGGCCGATCTCACGGGACCCTCCCGATGCGAGATCCTGGACGGGCCGGGAGTGCGGGCCGCCGTCTCCAAGCTCGGCCCCGATCCCGTTCGCAACGAGCCCGGAGACCGCGAGCGCTTCGTCGAGGCGGTTCGGCGGAGGCGGTCGCCGGTGGGCCAGCTGGTTCTCGACCAGTCGATCGCCGCGGGGCCGGGAAACATCTACCGCGCAGACTGCCTTTTCCGCGTCGGAATCTCGCCTCTGCGGCCCGGCAACAAGGTTTCGGCCGAACGCCTGAAGGCCCTGTGGGACGACCTCGTTGAGACGATGCAGGCCGACGTTCCCGACGGCGTCATACGCACGGTCCCGGAAAGCCTGAGGCCAGAACCAGCCAAGGCTTCTGGCGCGAAGAATCCAGACGCCGAAGGCGCCGACGGCGACGACCCGGAGGCCCAGCGTTTCGCGGTCTACCACCGCACGGGAAGGCCGTGCCTGAGATGCGGCACGCCTGTGGCGGAGAAAGAAATGGCCGGACGCCGCCTCTTCTGGTGCCCGAGCTGCCAGCGATGAAGCGGTGACGGGCCTTGCGCTCGCTGCGTCCGATCGTCGGGCTCTTCAATGGAAAGAGGCCGTCTTTTCAGCCCGAAGAGGCTTTTAACCGAAAGAGGCGTCCTCTAGTCGAAGGAGACGGCCGAGTCGAGCCACGCCACCTGGATCAGCTCGCGATTGACTTCGCGCGAACGGAACTGGCCGCGGCCGGGCATGCCCTCCTGGGGCCGGATCCGGCCGAGGACGGTGCCCTCCTCCGGGTTGCCGGGCAGGAGCATGGCAGGCGAGGCGAGATCGTTCATCGCCTGAATGACGGGAGAGCCGTACATGGCCCTGCTCGCGCCTCCCATGCGGCGGGCGACGATGATGTGCAAGCCGACGTCGCGCGCCTGCGCCATCATCGGGACGAGGGCCCTGACCGGATTGCCCTGGGAATTGTCGACGAGGTCGTAATCGTCGACGACGACCCACGCCTCAGGCCCCTTCCACCAGCTGCGCTCGCGCAGCTGTTTGGCGGTGACGTCCGAGCCGGGAACGCGCGTTGCGAGGAACTGCGCCAGGCCGTTGAGCTGCTCTGTCGCCTCGGCCGCGTTGCGCAGGTGGCGGCCGACGTAGCCTTCGGGCAGCTCGCCGAGGAGCGAGCCTCGGTAGTCCACCGCGAAGATCTGCGCCTGCTGCGGCGTGTACAAACGGGCGATTTCCGAGCAAATGAGCCGCAAAGTCGCGGTTTTCCCGGACTTCTGGTCTCCGAAGAAGAAGAAGTGGGAATTCGCGTCGAAGTCGATTCCGAAGGGCTCCAGGCGGGATTCGCCGAGCCCCAGAAGGACCCTGCGATCGTCCTTGCTGACCCTGCGGCGGACCTGCTCGATGGAAACCTTGTCCGGCAGCACGCGCAGCTTCGGACCCCGCGGGCCGGTCCACAGTTTGTTGACGTTTTCGACGAGGTCGGTGACGCCTTCGGAGAGACTCTCGGGGTTGTGATCGGCGTCCACTCGGGGAAGCGCGCCCAGAATATGGTGTTTGGACGGCTCAAGGCCGCGCCCGGGGGCGCCGGTGGGCACGTTCCGCGAGAGTTTCCTGTCGATCTCCGAATCGAGGGCGTCACCCAAACGCAGCTCGATTCGCGAGCCGAACATGTCTTTGACGGCCGTGCGGAAGTTCATCCACCGCAGCGCCGTGGCGATGACGTGCATTCCGAAGTTCAGGCCGCGGGGGATGAGGTCCTGCAGGCGCATCTCGAGCTCGTCGAAATCGGACCGCAGCGCCTGCCAGCCGTCGACCACCAGGAAGATGTCGCCGTATCCGTCGTCGGCCTTCCCTTCGGCGCGCATGCGCCTGTAAGCCGCCATCGATTCGATTCCCTGGGCGGCAAAGTACCGCTCGCGGTCATCGACGATCGACTTGATCTCCGCGAACATGCGGCGCACGCGGGTCTCGTCGCTTCGCAGGGCGACGCCGGACATATGGGCGAGGTCCCTCATTCCGGCGAACGTTCCGCCGCCGAAGTCCATTGCGTAGACCTGGATCTCTATCGGCGTATGGGTCAGCGCCAGCGCGCCGACGACGGTCCGCGCGAAGGTCGACTTTCCGGACTGTGGGCCTCCGATGATCGCAAGGTGGCCTCCCGCGCCGGAGAGGTCGAGGGTGAGGATGTCCCTGCGCTGTTCGAGCGGGCGGTCGACGTCGCCCACGGGGATCGTGAACTGGCCGGCGCCGCGCCACTTCGGCGAATGCAGGCCGAGGACGGGCGAGACGCGGAGATCCGGCATGAGGCTGTCGAGCGTGGCCGGGACGTTGAGCGGCGGCAGCCACACCTGATGGGCGTCCGGCCCCTTGCCTGCCATCCGGGCGACGGCGATGTCGAAGGTGGTGTTCGGCACCCCGGGGATGCCGGAGTCGCCGAGCTCGTCCTCCTCCGAGCCCGAATCCTCTTCGACTTCCTCGACCTGCTCCGTTTCAAGACGCAGCGGCTTGGCGGTGAAGTCGAGGATCTCCACCTCTTGGGCCTCGCCGGATCCGAGGGCGGCGCTCAGCTCCGTTCGCCTGGGCGGGGGCCCGGAAACATAGGAAGATCGGAATCTGATGAGCCCGCTGCTGGCGTCGGGCTTGAGGTATCCGACGCCGGGGATGGCGGGGAGCTCGTAGGCCTCGGAGCCGCCGATGACGCCGCGCGACTCCTGCGCGGAGAACGTGCGCAGGCCGATGCGGTAGGACAGGTGCTCTTGCAGTCCGCGCAAACGGCCCTCTTCGAGTCTCTGCGAAGAAAGCAGGAGGTGGACGCCCAGGGATCGGCCGAGGCGGCCGATCTGATTGAACATGTCGACGAAGTCCGGCTTTTCTGCCAGGAGCTCGGAGAACTCGTCGGCCACCACGAGGAGCGCGGGAAGCGGGACGAGCTCGGTGCGGCCGTTCTTGCGGGCGCGCTCGTAATCGTGGATGTTCTTGAAATTTCCGGCTGCGCGCAGGAGCTCCTGGCGCCGATTCATCTCGCCGCGCAGGGCGTCCTCCATGCGGTCGACCAGCGTGAGGTCCTCGCCGAGGTTGGTGATGATAGCCGAGACGTGGGGCATCTTCGCCATGCCTGCGAAGGTCGCGCCGCCTTTGAAGTCGATGAGCACGAAGTTGAGCTCTTCGGAGGAATGGGCCATGGCCAGCGCCAAAACGAGGGTTCGCAGCACCTCGGACTTTCCGGAGCCCGTCGCGCCGATGATGAGGCCGTGCGGGCCCATTCCGTTGAGCGCCGACTCCTTGATGTCCAGGTAGACCGTTTTGTGCTCGGGGGTCAGGCCGATGGGCACGCGCAGGCGGTCGCGCTCCAGGCGGGGCCTCCAGGCGATGTCGGTGTCGAGGTCGCGGACGTCGCCCAGTCCCAGGAGGTCCACAAGCTCCGCGGAAGCTTCCCCGGGGGCGTCGACGGCGGAGCCCGACGCTGCGGCGTCGGTCTGTATGAGCGCCTGCGTGGCCAGGCGCCTCGCGGCGGCCTCGGCCTGGACCACGGAAAGTCCGTGTGACCGGCCGCTGACCGGCTCGAAGCCGATCTGCAAAAGCTCGAGGTTATCGCCCTCCCCCAGCTGGACGCGCACTGTGTTCGCGTCCGTCAGCGACTCCCAGTTGGCGGGAATCTCCACAACGGTCACGCCCAAAACTCCGTCTTCGGTGATGATGGGATGGTCGGGCGGGATGGTGACGCCGTCGTTGACGATCACGAGGTGGGGAAGCTCGGTTCCGTTCTGATCGGAGACGAAGCGGGGGCGGTCGGCGATGCCGTCGGGCAGAAGGTCCATGATGTTGGTCGGATCGACGTCGATCATGCGGGCCGGGCCGATGGAGTCGAAGATCCTGTCGGAGCCGGCGTGGGGAAGCCATTTGATCCAGTCCCACTCGTCCCAGTGGTCCGTGCTGGTGAGCACGGCGATGCGGACGTCGGATGCCTTGGTGAAGGTTGCGATCTGAACGAGCACCGAACGCGCCACGGCCCGGGCCTTGGCCGGCGAGTTGCCGATGATCTGCAGACGGGCGATCGTCGAGAGGTTGACGCCCAGCGGCAGTTCGTCGAGCCCCTTGTAAAGCCCCTCAAACTGGACCAGGGCTGACTCGGCGACGGGGTCGGCCTCGGCCACGGCCGACGCCTCGGCCTTCGTGTAATCCAAAGTGAAGGGCTGGTTCGCCGCTCCGACTCGCGACAGGAGGAACTCCTCGTCGGCCGGCTCGCGCTCGCCCACTCGCGTGCCCTCCTCGAGGATCACGGGAAGGTCGCCCGGGTGAGGCAAAAACCACTGGGCGAACTCTCTCTGCATGTCCTCGGCCTTGCGGGCGTTCTGCCTCGTCTTGGCCAGGTAGGCGAGGTACTCGCGCCGGCTTCCCGTGACGGAGTTCCTGAACTGGACGCGGTTGCGGTAGATGTTCAGAAAGGCCACACAGAGCATCGCCACGACGAAGAGGCCGGACATCAGGATCATCCTCGGCGAGCGGTTGCCGGACATCGCCATGACCACCATCATGCCCATCGACCCGAACATGGGAAGGATCATGGCCAAAGCGCCGGTCAAGCCTTCCGACCGCTGAATCTCAGGCGGAGCCTTGAGCTCGACGACCTCCTGCGGCGGCGCTTTCGGCGCTTGACGTTTCGTCGTTGCCACGTGCTGTCCTCCAGATTCGTTCTCTTCCCGCGTGGATATGCGAAGCGGGCCGACCTGCGGATCGCGTCTGCGGATCGCGGCGCCGGCCCCTCTATGGATCATACTGAGCAAAACGAATTCGCTCGAGCGTGTTCATCCTCGCTTTCCTCGGAATCTACACCCCTATTTACCGAAACCGCGCCGGTTAGTGAGATTTGCTGTAAGTTTACGGGGAGTACTCCACCAAGCGCGGGCCTACGCGGCGCGCTATTGTGGACGAGAACGTACACACGCAGCTTTCGACCAAGGGGAAGCATGGCCGCCACTTCAGCGTCTGTTTCATACCTCACCCTCGTGGTGCAGGGGGAGAGCCACGACGTCGTCGCGCCGGCGGGCTTGACGCTCGCGCAGGTCCTCAAGATCCGCAGGGTGCCGCCGGACCTCGTGCCATGCACCGTCGCCGGCGACAAGCTTCCCGGCGCCTTGGTGGTGGGCCGAGAAATCCGCAACGGGGCCCTCGTCGTGCTCCAACCGCCCGGGCCCGACTTCCAAGTGACCCTCGAGGACTACAAGCCGAACGCCGCATCGCCCGAGGCAGCCTTTTCCCCCGCCGTCTCGATTGTGGGAATGCTCATCTCCGTGGTCCTGTCGCTCCTCGTCTTCCTCAGGAGCCCGCTCGTCCCGGAATGGCAGGCGCTGACGGCGGCCGGAACGATGCTTCTCCTCGGCCTGCTCTACTCGCTGCGCCCCAACATGGGGCACCCCGTCTCCGAGACCCTCGCGGCCGTCACCTGCGGCATGACGGCGGGTTTCCTGGCGACGGCGTCCAATCCCGACGACGCCAAGTACCAGGCGCTCGTCAGCGCCTTCGCGGCCGCCGGAATCCTCGCCGCGATGCGGTGGGCGTGGCGCGGACGCAACGACGTCGCAACCGCCCGGGTCGCGGGAGACTGCGCGGCGCTCGGCCTCATCGTCTCCGTGGGCGGCCTCGCGTTCCTCATTCTCGGCGTCAAGATCGAACTGCTGCTCGCCGGTTTGTTCGGCCTGTCCGCGCCGCTCATACAGGCGCTTCCCGGGTTCTCGATAAGCATTCCCGCCGAAAGGCTCATTGACGAGGCGACCATCGTGCGCGAGGCCCGTTCCGTCAGGCACGCCGAGCCAAAGAAGCTCGACATGATCACGCCGCAGGAGACCGCCGACCTCATCGCGGCCGGCACGGCTCGCAATCGCCTGTGGACCGCCATTCTCTGCTCGACCGCCCTCGTCATGCTGCCGACGATGACCCGCGCCGCCCTCCGCGGAGGATGGCAGGGCGCTGTGGCGGGGGCCTCGATCGGTTTCGTCGCTCTGGCCTTCCTCCTCGTGCCGCGGGCAGCAGCCGCGATATACGTTCGCGTCATCCCGAGGGCAACAGTCGCGGCGATGGCCCTCTGCGGCGCAGCGTTCACCGGCGCTCGGGGGCTCATCAAAGAGCCGGTGCCCCCCGTCGTCGTCCTCACGTGCGTCGCCTTCACGATTCTCCTTGTGAGCATTCCCATTTCCCGCGGCTGGAGGCCCCTTTCCTTCACCCGCATAGCCGATATCGTCCAAAGCCTCGCCTGCGCCTGGGCCCTTCCCCTGGCCCTCGCGGGAACGGGACTCATCACCCTTGTTCGAACAGGGGGAACTTCATGATCCACCCATCCGCCGTCACGAATCGAGTGAGCGATGCCTGAGAGAAAAGAAAACTTCATCCGAGCGACCCTCATACACGAGGAGAAGCGGGCGGACATCCTTTTGCCCTCCAACATGCCGGTGGTCGAGCTCATCCCGAGCGTCGTGCGTCGCTTCGTCTCGGTGACTCCCCGAATGGTCTCGCGAGGGTTCATCCTCACCACCCCCAACGGGCAGGTCGTGGATCAGTCCCTCACGTTGAAGGCCCAGGGCATCAACGACGGCACGCTCCTCATGCTCTCGCCCAGGGTGAAGGAGATCGAGAAGAAGTACGACGATCCGATTGAGGCGGTCGCCGACGTCGTCAACGAAACCAACAGGCCGTGGACGGACGCCGACGCCGCCGGGGTGGCAACCGGAGCGGCCATAACGCTTCTTGTCGCCTCGGCGATCCTCCTGTGCATGGCGCGGCCCCTGGCGGGAATCTCCATACCGATCATCCTGGGCGGCATGGCGGTCCTGCTGATCGGCGTCATCTGGGCGCTTCAGCGCGGCGAGCGGCACACCCACGCCGCGGCGCTCGCCCTCGTCTCCTCGGTGATCGTCGGGGCGTGCGGCTTCAGCGTGCCCAATCCACCCGTCACTTTCGGCCTCGACATGGCGCTGGGCGGATTCTGCTGCTCGATCGCCGCCATGCTGACGATGCCGCTGCTGAGCGAATGGAAGGAGATCATGTTCGCCCCCGCGGTCGCGGGCATCTCGCTGGGCACCGTCGGCGCGGTCAACATGGCGCTCACCGATTCGCATGAGCGCGTCGCCGTCGTCGCCACGAGCCTCCTGGGCATCTTCCTGCTCGTTCTTCCCGGGTTGTCGATGCGCCTGAGCAGGCTCGACCAGGCTGACCCGCTTCTGGCTTCGGGCGGCGGAGGCCCGGCTGCCAATCCGGGCGCCAGGCGCGAAGCCAGGCCGATCAACCCGCGCGTGATCAAAGACCGCTACCTCCGAGGCCGCCGGGCGATGTTCGCGGCGCGATGCGGAGCGGGCTTCGCTCTGGCCGTCCTCACCCCGTTCACGGTCGCCAGCGGCAAATGGGGCGTCGTCGTCATCGCCGGAATCCTGATCATCCTGACGGTCGGATCGCGAGTGCAGTACGCGAAGATGGACGTCATGTCCGAGTACGTCATCGCCGTCCTCGTCTTCGCCATCGGATGCTCCTCGGTGATGATGCTCCACTCGCAGTGGTGGCTCGGCCTCGTGATCGTCCTGGCCGTCGTGGCTTCCATTCTCATCGCCTACGGCCTGGTCATAGGAAAAACCCCGCAGTGGCTGCGCCAGACGGCCGACATGTCCGAGACGATTGCGGGAATCGTCCTCATTCCCGCCGCAGTTCTAGCTCTAAGGTTGTGGTGACGTGGCATCGACGAAAGACATCCTCGACGGACAGCGTTTCAACCGTCAGCGTTTGGTGACGGCCTTCACCTCCGGGATGCCCGGAGGCCGTGAGCTTACGCCCATCCACCCGTGGAAGGGCATCATCGCGAGCCTCGTGATCACAGCCCTGGTAGTCGGCGGGGCGTGGATATCGAAGCTGTTCGCCCCGTCCCTTCCCGACGGCTGGAAGAACGGCAACCTCGTCATCAACTCGTCGAACGGCTCTCGGTACGTCTCCATCGAAGGAAAGCTCTACCCCGTTCTCAATGCTTTCTCGGCCCACCTTCTCTTCCCCAACCTCAAAACGATCACCGCCAACGACGACGCGCTGGCGACAGCCCCGCTCGGCCCCGTCGTCGGCATTCCCGGCGCCCCGGACAAGGTTCCCGCCGCCGACAAGGTCAGAAACGCGGACATCACCGCCTGCATCTCCAGCAACGACTTCCTGTGGAAGGGCGTGAACATGAAGGAAAAGGTCACCTCGGCGAACGGGGCCGCGCTTTTCGTCGAGAGCAACCACGTGAAGTACCTCATCGCGGGCGAGTATCGCTATCCCTTCAGGGAGGGCGAGGGCGAGAACCCGAAGGCCGAGCGCATCCTCGAAAGCTTCGACATCGACGACGCCAAGCCGATCCAGGTCAAGGCCGCGTGGCTCAACCTCTTCAAGGAGGGCGAGCCCCTCACTCCCCTCCAGATCGACGAAGGCAGGGGCAATGTGAGAGTCGAGGGGATCGATCGGGAGTACCCCGTCGGAACGATTCTCAGAGAGGCCGACGAAGAGAAGGGCACAAAGTACTATCTGGTTCGCAAGGACGGAAAGCTGCAGCGCATGTCGACGACGGCCTTCCACATGTACACGCTCTCATCCTCGGGCCGCGACGCCACGCCATCGAAGATCTCCTCCTACGACAGGGGTCGGGCAACCTTCAACGATGAGAAGCTCATGCCCACGTGGCCCGAGGACATCCCGTCCCTCGTGAACAACTCGACGTCGAGGCCGTGCGCACACGTCGCCACGGGGCAGAGCACGAGGCTCATGGTGAGCAACAGCATTCCCCGCCTCACCTCCGATCGCGTGGAGGTCGCCTCCCAGACGGGGGCCATCGTCACCCAGCCGGGCAACAAGGTAAAGCGCTACCACCTGATCGACGAGGACGGCCTCGCCTACGAGATGGACAACTTTGAGAAAACCGGCGAATCGCTGGGGTATAAGAATGTGACTCCGCTGGAGGCCCCGCCCGAGTGGATGGATCTGTTCAGCTCTGGGAAAGAGAAGACTCCGACGCTTTCCGTCGAGGCAGCATGGTCCACCGTCCCAGCCGACGCCCGTAAGGCGGCGAACAAGTGAGATCGAAGGAGGCGAGCGCAGGGAGCATGGACCGGAGAAAGCGAAAAGCGTGGCGCTGGGCGGCGGCCTCGTCGGCCATCGTCCTCGGCCTCAGCGGGATCGGGGCAACTGCCTCCGCGCAGGTCGGGGCTTCCGCACAGGCCAAGGGACCCGCTCCGATGTGGTTTGACCGGCAGAACTGCGAGAAGGATTCGGCCAAGAGCTACAACCCCAAGGACGAAGAAAGAAACACGATCGGCACCTACGCGCTCGATCTGACCGAGACTCACAAGTTGACGAAGGGCAAGAAGGCGACGATCGCCCTCATCGACACCGGAATCGCGACGAACAACAACAACCTCAACCCCGCGTTGACCGGTGCAAGCTTCGGCGCGGGGGTCGACCTCACGGGGGGCAACAACTTCAGGGTCGACAATGACGGCCACGGAACTGCCGATGCCTCCATCATCGCCGCCCAGCCGGGCAAAACGAGGTCCTTCAGCGGCGTCGCCCCCGAGGCGACGATCGTCCCCGTCAAGGTGGCCAACGAAGAGCCGCAGGAAAACGCCGACGCAGCAGCCATAAGGGCCTACAAGCAGAGTTTGGCCGCCAACCTCGTCAAGGGGATCAGCTGGGCGGCCAATAACCCGTCCGTCGACGTCATCGCCATACCCATAGCCGGGGATTCAAGCGCGAGCAACGACGCCCTCAAGAAGGCCACAGAAGACGCGATATCCAAGGGCAAAGTGGTCGTCGCCGCCGCGGGGAACTCGGAGAACCGGCGCGGCGGGTCTTCTTCGCCGTCGGCCACTTCGACGTCCTCGGCAAGCTCCTCCGAGAATATGCGCTACCCCGCCGGATACGAGGGCGTCATCGGAGTGACCGCGGCAGATTCGCAGGGAAACGTCAACGAGTCCGTCGTCCATTCGGACGCCGTCAAGCTGGTGGCGCCAGGCCAGAACATGATCGTGGCCAACGGGGCGACGGGCATCTGCCTGACCTCCACGCAAGCCCCGAGCACCAGTTACGCCACCGCCTACGTCGCCGGCGTCGCGGCTCTCGTCAAAGCCCGCCACCCGAGGGAAAGCGGCAGGATGATCACGTACCGTCTGCTGTCTTCGGCCAACCGTGCGAGCGCGGCCAGTTCGAACAAGGAACGCGGCTGGGGGTTCGTCAATCCCTACGGCGCGGTCACGATGGTCGACGACGGGCAGATTCCAGGGCCGACGTCGCCCGTCATTCAACGGCTCAAGCCGGTTCCCACCGTGGGCTCCAACGTTCCGCCCGAGCCGCACGATCCGCAAGGCAACGGCCGCAAAGCGGGAATCATCTGGGCCGGCGCCGGCGTGGGACTGACCGTGGTGCTGCTCATCTTGGCGGCGGGGCGCAGCAGAATGGCGCTCAGGCCGCGTGAGGCCGACGACGACGCAGACAACGCCAAGGGCTAGCCGACGCCAACGCGAGGGTTAGTCGTCGCCGATGTGAAAGACTGGCTGCGCGAAGGCAAAGAGGGCTCCAAAGGGCTTGTCGCGCAAAATTTTCCGTCCAAAGGGCGGCCGCCCGGGGACACTTTGATTGCCAAGACGCGGGGAGGAACTGGCCACAGGTCTGCTGTTGTTTTGGTTGTGGGTTTGTGTTTAGGTTTTGGTAGGTTTGGTCGACGGTTGGCTTGTATGGCGTTGTGCCGTGCTGGAAGGATGGCCGTCGTGGTCAGGGAGCATTCCGAACAGTTTGGGCGGGATGCGGTGGCGCTGGTCGAGTCTGCGAGTTTCCCCAACGGGCAGGTTGTCGCCGATCTGGAAATCTTCCGCTCGAGTCTGCAAGTGTGGCTGCGGGAAGGGCCGGCTTGCCTCGCGCGGCCTGTCGCACTGGCCTGCTCACACGCGATCGCGCCGCCATGGGCACCGCCAAGGCCCGACGGCCGACGCCCCGCCCGGTCGGGAAAAGTCTACATGCGCGCGTCAAAGACCTATGAAGCGGCAGAACAGCCGGCCACAGCATCGGCCGGCCGGCGGCTTCAGGCTTGTCAGCCAACGCGCTGTCGACAGCCCGCCCGGCTGGGGCATCGACTGGCGCAATCATTCACTTGCGATCGCGGATCCCAGTCCCGCACGGCGGCTTTCACGGCTATGATCACAACCCACGAACCCGGCCTCTTCCACGGAAGCCGTCGGAGACGGCGCCCCGGGCGCAGCCACGGAAACCCTTCGTTCTGCCCGCGCCTTGAACTCATCCGAGCATTTCTGCTGACCGGACTCGATCCTATCGACTTACACAACATACCTCCTAAGTCCCACAAACACCGCACCCTCCAGGGAGCCCGGGTGAGCTTATCGAGTTTTCGTGTGAAAGCTGCTTGCGTCAGCCACCGACAGAGGCGAGAGCCCCCTGGCACAGCAGACGAACTTGTCTGGAGACAGCTCCCCTCTTGTGACTGATCATGTGCTGAAGTGCTTAGTTGAACACTTGATTCAAACACTTTGCCCGCAAACACAAGAAAAACTCAAGATCGCACAAGCATGAAGAACCAGATGAGCGCATATGCGACCCTTCTGAGCGCACTCTTCGACCAGTAGCGTTCAATTGAGTTCCGCACCTCGCGTTGTTAGCATTGCGGACACAAGCCGATTGATCACGGTAAAATTACATAAAGTTATTGAGCAAGATCGTGATGATTGGACCACGAAACAGCCCTATAGGGGCACCTAGGTTAAGGAGCACGCATAATGGAAAACGGCGACAACTTCGAAGCCGAACTTACACGAAAAGTCGGCGCGCTAAAACGAGCAGCAATCGACGCAGCCATAGCAGGAGGAACATGCAATTCGTTTATAGTTGGCAAGGACACTTATGAGATGGGCACTATGATGAACGCAACGACCAAACTCCTCTACAAAGTAACTCGACCTGATGAGAATGGCTCCGGCGGAGGCGAGATGACTATAACGGAGGATCCCGGTGGCAATCGCCCGGCGTATGACGCTATGGCGAGAAGCCAGAGTGAAAAGATCAAAGCGCGTTTCGATTCCATACGTAAGGAAATCGACGACATCATCAAACCATGGAAAACTTTACCCGACCCTGCGGCCATCGCCAACGACTGTGACGCTTACGCCGCAAGCGTGACGGCGCAACTTGCCTCATCCGCTGAGCAGATCAAGATTCCAGACACGAAGACACTGCCAGAACCGGATCCAGATACATCTTCTGGCGACACTTCTTCGATTACGTACAGGCCACCCGGCCCAATGGGGACACGCCTTTCGATAAGCAGGCCAATGAGTGAATTAAAAGGTTCAGCAATGGACACTTTTAGTAATACTTTTCAAGTTAAGCTGCCTTTAATTGTCAAAGACTTGTGCTATGTTTCGAGCATCCACTGTTGCACACTCGCCGCAGAGTACGGTTTTTTCAAGAAAGCTAGAGAGAAAGTGATCGAGATGGTTACAAGCGCTACCGACACTTTTAATAAGATAGCAAAAACAAAGAAGTCAGCCGATAGCACGATGTTGTTGAATGTCATCGGCTGGGGTCTTAGCATTTTGGCTCTCCCATGGGGAGGAGGAACGTCATTGGCTGCAGCGACGGGTCAATTGACGTTGACGATAGTCAAGGATACTACTAGTGCGCCGCCGAACCGAAAGGCTTCCGTTTCTTCATATGAGGATATGAAGAAAGAACTTGAGGAAAGTTTTAAAGCGTTGAAAGAAGAGCTGAAGAAGGGAGAAGAAGCGGTGAGTTCAACTTTAAAGGAGAATCACACAAGGGCTCGTGAGGACAAGAAAGCAAATTTTGAGAGCGCTTCACTTCATCTGGTTCCGTCCCCGATTGTCAGCGGGGCAAATGAGCTGCAGATGGACGATGATAATGTCAATAAAGTATCGACCCAACTTCTCAGCGTTGCCGACCTGCTGGAGGAGGCGGCTGCAGGCATAGGAAAGATTCCGATGCGAGTTCGTCGCGACGGCTTTATAGGCTTAGGCGAAAACGGACCAAGCTCGGAGTACGACTCGTTTGGACAAATGCTTCACGAGTTGCTTCTCGATTTGAAATGGCAGATAGAAGAAGGCGTTATAAACCTCAAACTCGCCCTGAACGATTTCAAGGAACAAGATGAAAGCTCTCGTGCCGCCCTCGAAGATAATGCATCGGCTATAAAAGCAGGTAGCGGCGTTGATCCTTGGGACGATAAGAGGCAGACGGAAAAAGACATGCACAGGGATCCCTATTTTGCGGACCGTGACGACCATGATCCTCATACCCCGACTCAAGACCCCTCTAGACAGGAACTTGGTGAAGAGATGAAACGACGCAAGGATGAGGGCCGCCCCAGTAAACCCAAGGTGATTAACAACTGCTAAACTCACGGCTTAGAATCCCCCAGCCTCTACAACACAAGTACAAAACACGGTTGGGCGATCTGGAAGGCAAAACAAAGCTAGCACACGACACAAAAGCGAAGTGCAAACAGGGTCGAGCATAAAAAGCGGCGGTGGAACGGACTTCTCCGTTCCACCGCCGCTTTGACTTATAACGTCTCACTTTCTTGGCTTTGTTCGCCAGCATCTTTCATTCACATCTATTCCCAAGGAATCTACTACACCCCGTTGCATCTCAATGTCTCCCATCTAGGCAAGCCCCTTCAGCAAGCGTCTTCATCAGTGCGTGAAGCGCCTCGAGCGACCCGGTGTCCAAACAAGCTGAGTTGACTGCCTCCTTGCTCCTTCGAGTCCTCCTGTTTGCGTGACTCCAAGAAGGCAGTCGCTCGGCCGACGCCATAGGTGGTGGATTCTTTCTCGAGGGGAAGAAGGCCTTCAATCCCACTGCTTTGCGTTCCTTGCGCACTGTCGTTCTCGCGGTATCCCATAACTCGACGCAGAATGCCCGAAGATTCTGGAGGGGGAGCGGCGCCAATCATCGAAGCCACGTCAATGATCATTATCTTCCCTCCGACGGTGGCTGCTCCCCGTTTGATTCCTTCTCTGCGCTTCCGTTTCGAGGTCTTAGCCCGCGGAGCGGTGGTGGCCCCCCTCATGATCCCAGACATCTGCGAGGAAGAGGAGCCGCTGGTCGGCCGGGCCGCGCCGCTGGCGCCGCCAAGGCCGCGGGACGCCGTCGCAGAGGCCTCTGCGCGCGCCGCCGTCGTCGTCCCCCTCAAGATTCCCGATCCGCTCCCGGGCGACTGAACCCGCATCGTCGCCCCGGAGCGCAAAGCCGACGAAGCCGACTGCGGAGCGGAGACCATCTGAGCCGCCTTCGCCGCCTGGTAAAGCTTGTAACTCGCGGCAGCGGCTCCGCCCGTGGCGGCGGCGGCCGTGGCCATCGGGTTGAACACGGCGGGCGAATGCAGCATCGAAGGCTGAGAAACGGCGTGCCCGGCCTGCATGCTGGGCATCGAGTAGTGCGAAGACTGCAGGGAGAGCCCGCCGCCGTCCATGCGCGGCCCGGAATGCCACTCGGTGGCAGACCTCGTGGGCGCGGTGGCGGCCGTGGGCTCCGAACTCGCCGGAGGCGTGAAAAAGGACTTCACCTGATTGAAGAGCTTGACCGCCTGGTCGAACTTTTGAAAGGCGTCCTGCACCTCCTGCACCGAGGGCAGCTTGACCTTCAACTTCGACTCGACCTCCTGCTTGAGTCCTTCGAGCTGGGCGAACGGGGGAAGCTTTCCCATGGCGTCGAACGTGTTCACGTCCAGCCCCTTGAGCACGGCGAGGGCCTGAACGTCAAGGACGCCCATGGCGGCCTGGTGCACCGCGTTCGCGTGCGCCACAATCATGGGCGCTGCGACGGGCCCGGCGGCGGGGGCCAACGCCACCGCGCTGTCGCGAGCGGCGTTCGCGGCATCTACGTTCCTCCTGATCTCGCCGTACTGAAACTGCGCTTGACGCCCGACCTCGACCACCTGGCGGCGCGCCGTGGAGACCCGCTTGATTCCGTCCGAATGTTCAACGACCCTCGCTTGAAGCTTGTCGAGGTTCTCCCGCGTGGTGTCGGCCATCTGCCCCTCGAAACCGAGCTCGCCGGCGATCGATCGCGTTCGCATGGCGACGGTTTCAAGGTGCTGCGCAACTCGGTCCAAACCGTCGGAAATGGCGTCGTGCGCGGCAGGGGCCCACGGCCCGATCAATCCGAGTTTTTCAACGTGCGGCGTAGTCATCCGACATCACCCTTTCTTTTGGCCGGCGTCGCCGGATTCCTGCGATGCGCCGTCGGAGCTGAGCGTTGCGCCTCCGTCCGCGCTCAATGAGCCTTCGCCAGACAAGGAGACCTCGCCAGACATGGAAAACCCGCCGCCGGACGTCGTGAACTCCCCCGACATAGAAAACCCGGCGGGCATCGAGTTCCCTCCCGACGTCGAACTTCCGGCCGACGCCGAGCCCTGCCCGCTCGCAGAGTTCTGCGAGCTTCCCGAGCCTTGGGCGTCGCTCGAACCCTCCCCGCCCAAGAGCGACTGCCCGAGGTGCACGGCCTCCTTGATTCGCGACAGGAACTCGGGGGTCCTGTAGGCGAAGTTGGCCGAAGCCTGCCCCAGCGTGTCGAGAAGATGCACATACTTTCCCTGGTGGGTCTCGTCCGCCCCCAGGGACTTTTCCAGCGCTATCCGGAGGTTGGCGATCACTTCCGTATATTGCTGGGATATGTTCGTCAGTTCGCCGTCGATCACTTTCATGGTCGCCCCGAGCGGGACGGAAAACTTGTTGACCTCGCTCAGAGCCGTCCACATCTCCGAAATGTCCAGATTCCCGAAGGCGACCTTGGCCTTCGCGAAGTCGTCAGACGTGCTTTTCAGATCGTTGATCCTCTGCGAGAAGATGCTCTCGTCAAGTTTGAACATGGTCATTGTTTCTCCCTTCTTTCAATTTCCATTTCAATCGGCATCCCGGTCACGTCCGCATTCCAAGCCGCGCATCGCCACGCATTTCCCCACCGCGGCTGGACGAGCGCCGTCGACACAGCGCCACACCGACAAAGCGCTGTAACTCGATGTGCATCGGACGCGCTCCCCACACATGTGCATGCCCCGCATATGCGCACACGGGGCGCCAACCGCATATTCCTTCCCGCATTACAAACAGAGACATGAACGACAACAGAACCCGAACGAGACTCATATCATCTTACTTCGGATAAACCTGTATTTCCAGATTTTTCGGAGGTCATTTCTCCCCAATTTCACTCCCGCAACATTTTCGCCTTTTAACGGATGAAAGACTCTCGAAAATCCGCCCTTAATCCCCCTTGTGACACCGGCGAGACCCCGTCTACCGCATAGAAATGCCGCATTCGGCGCATACGTTTTCCCCCAGGCTCTTGCATCGAGGCTTTTCGGCGAGTATAAGCGGAAAACTCGGCATTCATGCACTTGTAAGACACAGTCGGCCCTGCCGTCCGAGGTTCAAGACTGCCGGGCGAGAAACGCATGTGCGGGCGTTGGCCGCGCCTTTCAACAAGGACCGTCGCACAGTGCCTCGACGTCGGCTAAGCTCCGCCTGAGCGTCGATACGTTAAGATTGGACTGCCTCTCAGCGGGTCAAACGCTCGCATAAGACGGCCAAACGCCCGCATAAAACGAACGGAGTACACAATGGGCATTTTCGACAAGGCCAAGGATGCTCTCCACAGCGAGGGCATCGAAGAGAAGTCGGACGCCGTTCTCGACAAGGTTGAGGACTTCGCGTCGAAGAAGCTTGGAGAGGACAAGGCCGAGAAGGTCTCGAAGGTGCGCGACGCCATCGACCGCCAGATCGGCGACGAGTGACGCGGCAGCTATGACGGGCGTCGAGGCGCGGGGCGAATCGGTCGGCTGCGGCCGTTTCGCCCCCTCGCCCACGGGAGACCTTCACCTCGGCAACCTCCGCACGGCGCTGCTCGCGTGGAGCATGGCCAGGCAAAGCGGGAGAGCCTTCCTCATGAGGATGGAGGATCTTGACGCCCGCTCACGGCCCGAGTTCGTTTCACGCCAGCTGGCGGACCTCGAGGCCGTCGGCGTGGAATGGGACGGCCCCGTCCTCTTCCAATCTGGGAGATTGCAGCACTATCGCGACGTCGTCGCCGATCTCTCATCGCGAGGCATGCTGTACGAGTGCTACTGCACCCGACGCGACTTGGCCGAGGCGCCGTCGGCGCCGCACGGCCCTCCAGGCGCATATCCGGGCACGTGTCGCGGCCTGAGCGAGCGCGAGAGAAGCGAACGGCGCGCGGCGCTGACCAATCGGGGCCCCGCCCTTCGGCTGGCCGCCCGGGCAGGCAGCGTCGCCGTCGTCGACGCGGTGTTTGGCCCGTACACGGGAACGACGGACGATCTGGTCATTCTGCGCGGCGACGGCGTCTTCAGCTATAACTTCGCCTCGGTGCTCGACGACGCCACAACGGGCGTGACGCAGGTTGTTCGCGGCGACGACCTGCTGCCGTCGACTCCGCGCCAGGCGCATCTGTACGAGCTCCTCGGCTTCCCCCTGCCCGAATATGCCCACGTGCCGCTGGTCGAGAACGCCGGGGGCGCGAGGCTGGCCAAGCGCGACGGCGCGGTGACGATGGAGACGTTGAAAGGGTTCGGGTGGACGCCGGCCGACGTCGTCGAACTGTTGGGGGCGAGCCTCGGCATGGGCCATCCGCGCACCGCGGCCGAGTTTGCCGACCTTCTGCGCGTCTCAGACCTTCGGCGCCCCGCCTGGCGCATCGATCCCGCGATCCTGGAGAGCGGCCCGACGCCGGAGACGTTCGAGAGACTCGCCGCCGCTGAGCCAGCGCAGACCGGCAAGCCGATGCAGACCGACAAGCCAACGCAAGCGGCCAAGCCCCTCCAGTCGCCCGCGTAAGGCGGCCGCCTCAGCGCCGTCCATACAGGGCGCCTCCGCGCAGCTTGCCCTCCGCCTTCCGCAATCCTTCTCCCCCACGCGTCACCTGCGGATGGCGGCGACGGCGTCGCGGCGATCCCCGTTCCAGTCGCCCGCGACGATCGAATCGCTTGCGCGGCCGAATGAGAACGCCGTCTCGGCGGGCCCTCCCTTCGTCGCATTCGTCGCGAAGAGGATGTGCCCGCGCCTGACTGACACCGTGTCGCGGCCGTCGCCATCCCAATCGCCGACGAGGGGAACGTCGCCCGTGCGTCCGTAGCGGTAGGCGACGTCGGCCTCGCCGCCTCCGAGCGCATTCCTCAGGTAGACGCCGTTGCCGCGCCGCACGCCGGGAGTGGCTTTGCCGTCGCCGTCCCAATCGCCCACGAGCCCGGCGTCGCCCTCCCTCCCGTAGGCAAAGGAGACGCCCGCCGGCCCCGAACGGGTCAGGTCCGTTTTGGCGGCGAACAGATGCCCCTTGTGGAGAACGAGGTCGTCCTTTCCGTCGCCGTCGACGTCGCCGACGAGAATCTCGCCGGAGTCCGCCCCCTCGAAGGTCACCGTAGAGGTTGCGCCTCCACTGCGATTGACGCCGTAGAGGGTGAAGGCCGCGCCGTTGCGCACGCCGAGGGTCGCGATCCCGTCGCCGTCCCAGTCTCCGGCGATCGCCTCGCCCGGCTGGGCGAGGACCATGCCCAGCTTCGCCCGGTGCGTGGCCAGATCGTCGACGAAATAGGCCGTGCACGTCCCCGACTCGATGCAGGGGTCGGCGATCGGCTTGGCGGCGTCCGGATCGGAGGGGCGCGGGCGGGGTGGCTGAGGCGCCTTCCCCACGTTGACTCCGACCTTGACCGGGTCGTGGTCGGAGGAGCGGAAGGGGCCGCCGTCCCACAGCTGCTTGACGTTGTAGTTGTTCCGCGAATACTCGAAGGCCGGCGATTCCATCGCGTTGACGCTCCACACGTCAGCGCCGGCCACCATGCGGCGGGCGGCGTCGTTCGCCAAAACGTGGTCGAGGGAGCCGACGGCGCCGCCGAACTGATACGAATGGTCTGCGCGCCCAATCGAATCGCGGACCTTGGAGTAGCCCGCGTCGCGCAGCGCGAGAATCGGGTCCTCCGCCGAATACGAGTTGAAATCGCCCACCAGGAACGTCGGGCGGTTTCCGTACTGCTCCTTCGCCCACTGCGCCAGCGCCTTCGCCTGGGCCGTGCGCAGACGGTTGTTGTTGCCCTGGTAGGGATCGCTGTCGTTCGGGTAGGCGCTCGCGAGGGACCCTTTCGACTTGAAGTGGTTCGCCACGACCGCGAAGGCCTCGCCGCGAGGCGCGCCGGCGGCGTCGAGCGCGCGCCACTCTTGGCCCAGCGGTTCGCGGGCATATCCGGTGAATTCCTTGTTTCCCGTCAGAATGCGGGATTCGCCCACCGGCTCGACTTTGCCTTTCTGGTAAACGAAGGCGAGGCGTATGACGTCTTCGGAGGCGGGAACCTTCGACGGCGAAGGAACATACGCCCACTGCTCGCGGCCCGCACGCTCGTTCAGCGCCTTGACCAGGGCTGCGAGCGAGGCGTCGCGATCGTGGCCGAATTTAGAGGAGGTCTCGATCTCCTCAAGCGAGACGACGGAGGCGTCGAGGCCTGCTATGGCCGAGACGATCTTCTGCTGCTGCTTTTCGAACGCCGCCTTGCTGTATGCTCCCCGCACGTCGCATCGATTGGCGGTGACGGGGTTGCCCTCGCGGTCGTCGTAGGACTTGCACCCGGCCTCCGATTCGCCGAGGTCGGTGAAATAGTTGAGGACGTTGAATGAGGAGACGGTGACGTCGCCCCCCACGTTCTCGGGCGCGGCCCTGCGCGTGTTTTCCACCTCGACGTACTCGGAGGACCTGTCCCCCGCCTCCTCGCTCGTCACAGGGGAGACGGGCTGAAGGTTCCATTGCTTGCGAAAGTCGAGGACGGCGGGCTTCTTCAGCGAGATCGCCGATCCGACGCGCGCGGGGCTCTGCTGCGACAGATACGGCAGCGGGACTTCGGGATGCGCGTTCTTCGCCCCCGTGTAGGCCCACGAAAGGCCGTCGTCGAGGGTGAGCGAGCGTGCGGCGTTAGCAGCCGAGAGCTTCTCGATCTGCTCGCGGTCGGCCGTGGGGTTGAAGACGTCGGAGGGCTGGCGCAGCGGCTCTTCGCCGAAGGCCACGCCCAGCTGGCCGTATCGGTTGGTTTCGTAGTTGTTCGAGATCGTCATGCGGGCGCGAACGTCCACGAGCATGCCTTCGAGGGCCTCCTTGCCGACGTCGTCGGGGACCGCCGTCAAAGGGACGGGGACCGGCGGGGCGGCCTTCTCGTCCAGCTTGGAGAAACTGGACGCGTTGATTTCGGTAAGGCTGTGGAACTCGGTCACTTTGCCCTTGACCTCGACGTACTCGCCGATCTTCGCCGAGGAAGCAAGCTGGCGCGAATGGACGAACAGGCCGTCGGAGGCGCCGCGGCGGCCCGCTCCCCCGCTCCCGGGCGTTTGAATGTAAGCGCCGTCGAAGCCCCCGGTCGGATACACGGCGGTCACCACGCCCCGGGTCGTCACCGTCTGCCCCGCGAGCGGGCTCGCCTGGCCGGTCCCTTGAATTTCAGATATGGCGATTGCGCCGTTTGCCGGGGCCGTCGCCCCTTCGGCGGCCGACGTTCCCGCCAGCCCCAGCGCCCAAGCGAGCGCGAGCGCACCAGCCGTGCGCGCCGCCGCACGTCCCGTCATCGCGACGTCCATCTATTGTTCCCTTCTTTCCGCGCCTCCCGCGAGGCGGCGTGACCCGATTGCGACCAGGTTGCCACCAGATCGTTACAAGACTACTCCCGACATCGCAGGAAAGCCGCGTCATCGCGGGCATTGTCGCAAACCGGCCCGGGCGTGGGGATCCGCGTCGGCGCGCAAACCGAGCTCGCCGCTCGAAACCGTACTTGCGCAAACGCCTCCTCGCCCTCCTGCCCCGATCGAACGGCGTGGACGACCGTGTCCGCGGCTTTGCCGATGACGAAGGCGCCCGCTATGCCCGACAAAGCCACCGCGACCGACGCCAAAGCCACCGCAACCGACGCCAAAGCCACCGCGACCGACGACAAAGCCACCGCGACCGAAAACACCGCGACGATCGCGTAGTACGGCGCGAGATTTCTCGTGAAGCGCAGAAGGCGCACGAGACTGCCTATAGTTCCCTCCCAGGCTCCGCCTAGGCCGACATTGCAGCTTCGGCGAGATACCCTTTGCCCATGCGCTGCCGTTACCTGGAGTCCGACCTGTGCCATTCGTGCACCCGGGCGAACGTCGCCTACGCCGAACAGCTTGCCGCGAAAGACGCCTCCGTTCGCGCACTCCTAGAGCGGTCCGCCCGCGCGAACGGCGCCGCGGCCCCCGACGTCGAATGGAATCCGCCCTTCGCCTCTGCCGAGAAGGGCTTTCGCAACAAGGCCAAGCTTGCCGTCGGCGGCACGCTTTCAAACCCTACCCTTGGAATTCTCGGATCGGACAAGCGCGGCATCGACATCGCCGGCTGCCCCCTGTACGAGCCGGCCGTCGCCTCCGGCATCGAGCCTTTGCGGGAATTCATCGGCTTGGCCGGCCTGACGCCCTTCGACGTTCCAAGCGGCCGCGGCGAACTCAAAAGCGTCATCCTCACGGGCTCGCCCGACGGCGAGCTCATGGTCCGCTTCGTTCTGCGCTCCACCGAATCCCTCGTCCGCATCCGAAAGCACATGAGCCTGCTGCGTCAGTGGCTTCCCCGCATCGCCGTCGTCTCCGTCAACCTCCTGCCTGAACGGAAGGCGGTGCTCGAAGGGGAGAAGGAAATCCTCCTCGGCCCCGAGCAATCTCTGCGCATGGACTTGGGCGACGTCGCCCTTCGCCTTCGCCCTCAGTCCTTCTTTCAGACGAATACGCGCGTGGCCGTCGGCCTCTATCGCCAGGCGCGGGAGTGGGTCGGCCTCCTGTGCGACGCCGAAGGCGGGGGATCTCACGATTTGGAGGCGAAACGCGCGGAGCCGGCGGATTCGGAGGCGAAGGGTGCAAAGGCGAAGGGTGCAAAACCGGCGAGTTCGGCCTCGGCCGGCGGGCGGTCGATCGAACTGTGGGACCTCTACTGCGGGGTCGGCGGATTCGCCTTGCATTGCGCGGGGCCGGGCCGCCGCGTGACCGGAGTGGAGCTTTCCGCCCAAGCCGTCGAGAGCGCGAGGGCGTCGGCCGCAGCCGCAGGAATCGACGCCGACTTCATCGTCGGGGATTCTCTGTCTGCCGCGCGCGAGCTGGGCACTGCCGACGTCGTCGTGGTCAACCCACCGCGTCGAGGAATCGGCGGTCTCGCCTCGTGGATCGACGCCTCGCAGATTCGATTCGTTCTCTATTCAAGCTGCAATCCCGCGAGTCTGGCGGCCGACGTCGCCAGCATGCCGAGTTTCAGGCCCGTCCGCGCCCGGGTCTTCGACATGTTTCCTCACACCGGCCACACGGAGACCCTCGTGCTGCTCGCTCGCACGCCGAGGCCGGAGCCTCGGCGTCTCCCGCGCCACTCGAGGCGCAGTTCTTGAAACTTTCCTACCTCGGCAGATTGCCTTGAAATGACGGGACTTCTTCGCGCGCGACACTGTGTCGCCCGAAGATCCACCCGTAGGTGGAGGGATGGCCGGGCGAGCGGCTCGTAGGCTTATTACCAGAACCGGAGATACAGCGGTTAATCCGCTGGCCCACACGCTCACCTCGGTCTCAACTCGATATATGTTTAAGTGTTCCGGTTGAGAGATACGCACTCACCGCGTAACGGGGTGGGGCCGTGTGAACGCAAGTTCACACGGCCCCACCCCGTCATTACACCTCAGTGGGTTTTGCCTGGTTCAGACAGCGTCGTCAAGCCCGGTTTCGCGCGCATCCGAAACAAACTCGGCTCCGCGCGCATTCCGCTCGGGCCTCCACACCACGATTTCCCCGCTCCGCCGGGGTTTCGCATCCGGCAGCTGAGAGCGGATGCTCTCGCGTGCGACGACGAACACGCTCCCGTCGCCGCCGACGGCGAAGACCCTGCTTTCGCGGCCCCGCTGGCCTTCCAACTCTTTCTTCTGCTCGGCCACCACTTTTTCCAGCTGGCGGATGTGTTGGCGCAGTTTCTGCTCGCGGTCACGGGCCAGCATGAGCTTCGCGATTCCGGCGAGGTTGACGCCTTCGTCTTGGGAGAGACGCTGGATTTCGAGGAGGCGGTCGACGTCGTTCAGCGAATACCGCCGCCCGCCCCCTCGAGTCCGCTTGGCCTGGACGAGGCCGAGCCTGTCGTACTGGCGCACCGTTTGAGCGTGCATGCCGGCCAATTGTGCCGCCACTGACACGGTGAGAACCGCCGCATCGCGCCCAGCCATCGTCAACTCCTAGCCAAAGTGGCGAACTCCGCGCGAGGGTCGGCGTCGCTCGTGGCGTCCGCGAACTCCTCGACGGCCCTGCGGGCGTCCTCGGAGAGCTTTTTGGGGACGACGACCTTCAAACGGGCATACATGTCCCCGCCCTTGAGACCCTTGCCGCGGACCCTCAAAAGCTTGTCGGTCGAGGAGCCTTCGGGGATTTTGACGGACACGGTCTTCCCGTCGAGCGTGGGGATCTTCACGGTTGCGCCGAGGGCTGCCTCCGAAAAGGAGATCGGCACATTGACGTACACGTCTTTGCCTTTGAGCTCGTAGACCGGATGCTTCTCGACGTTGACGGTCACGAGGATGTCTCCGTCGGGCCCGCCGTTGACGCCGGCTCCGCCTTTGCCCGGCACACGGATCTTCTGTCCGTCCGTCACGCCCGCCGGGATCTTGGCCGTGACGGAACGCCCGCTCGCCGTAGTGATTTTCACTGCGGTCCCCGATGCGGCCTGCCGCAAGGGAATCGACACGCTGGTGACCAGATCCTCGCCCCGCGAGGCCCGGCGAGACGAACCGAAGCTGAAGCGTGATCCGCCGCCGCCCGAGCCGCCGAACATGTTGAAGATGTCTTCGAACCCGCCGGAGGAGGCGTTCGCCCCTTGCGCATGCCTGCGGAAGGAACCTCCCGAACCGCCGAACATCGAGGAAAACATGTCCTCGAATCCTGCGTCGCCTCCCCCGCCGGCGGTGAAGCGGGCGCCGCCTGCGCCGAAGGCGCGGATTGCGTCGTACTGCTTGCGGTCCTCCTCGTTGGAGAGGACTTGGTAGGCCTCGCCTACCTCCTTGAACCGTTCTTCTGCAGCCGAGTCTCCCGGATTCTTGTCGGGATGGTACTTGCGGGCAAGTTTGCGGTAGGCCTTCTTGATGTCCTCTGCAGAAGCGTCTTTCGACACCCCCAGAGCCGAATAGAAATCCTTGCCGATCCAATCCTGGTTAGCCATCGCCCTTCACCTCCTTCGTTGTGTGCAACGCGATGTTCACTCGGGAGACACCACTGCGACGCGCGCCGGGCGCAGGACCTTCTCGCCGATCCGGTACCCGGGCTGAATGAGCGTTTCTATCGTTTCCGCCTCCGCTTCGGCCGACGTCGAATGCATGAGCGCCTCGTGCAGGAGCGGGTCGAAAGCGTCTCCGACCTTTCCGTAGCGCTCGACCCCAAAGGAGGAGGCGAGCGTCGACTCGAACTTCTCCGCGATCGCGCCGAACGGGCCGGTCAGATCGCCGTGCTGCCGGGCGAGCTCGACGTCGTCCAGAACCGGGAGCAGCGCCTCGACGACGGAGGCGACTCCCTCCTCGCGGCGCACCGCGCCCTCCGCTTTGGAGCGGCGGACGTAGTTCTTGTACTCCTGCTCGAGGTTGTAGAGGTCGGCTCCGCGCCTGGCCACCTGGTCCTCCAGCGAGGAGATCGTCGCCATCGCCTCAGCGAGCGGATCGGTCAGATCGGCCGGATCGGTCGAGTCAGCCGAGGACGTCGGCGCCGCCGGGTCGGCCTGCGCCTCTTCCGCCGAGGAGGCTCCTTCCGGGCCTCCGTCCTCAGCGGTGGTCGCCTCCGGGCCCGTCTGTCCAACGTCGTCCTCAGCGGCGGTCGCCTCCGCGCCCGTCTGTCCAACGTCGGGCCCGGCCGGGCGCTCGTCTTGCGGCCCCGAGGCCGGGGCGGACTCGAACTCCGCCCCGGCCTCGTCGAACTCTTGGTTCGTCACTTCTTCTCCTCATCGTCGACGATCTCGGCGTCCACGACCTCTTCGTCACCCGCCTGAGCGCCCGCCGAGGAAGCATCGGCGGAGGCCCCGGCGTCGGCCTGCTGCGAGGCGTACATGGCCTTGCCGATCTCTTGGGACTTCTCGTTGAGCTCGGAGAGAGCCGACGAAACGGCGTCGAGGTCCTCGCCCTTGAGGGCTTCGCGGACCTTCTCGACCGCCCCGCGCACGTCGCTGGCGACGTTGTCCGGGACCTTGTCGGCGTTGTCCTTGAGCAACTGCTCGATCGAGTAGACCGTTTGCTCGGCCTGGTTGCGGACCTCGGCCTCCTCGCGGCGCTTGGCGTCCTCGGCCGCATGCTCCTCGGCTTCCTTGACCATACGCTCGATCTCTTCCTTGGGAAGGGCCGAGCCGCCGGTGATCGTCATCGACTGCTCCTTGCCCGTCGCCTTGTCGCGAGCCGAGACGTGGACGATGCCGTTGGCGTCGATGTCGAAGGTGACCTCGATTTGCGGAACGCCCCGGGGCGCCGGCGCGATGCCGGTCAGGTCGAAGGTTCCGAGCAGCTTGTTGTCGCGGGTGAACTCACGCTCGCCCTGGAACACCTGAATCGTCACGGACGGCTGGTTGTCCGTCGCGGTGGAGAAGGTCTCGCTGCGCTTGGTCGGGATCGCTGTGTTGCGCTCAATGAGCTTCGTCATGATTCCGCTGGTCCCGCCCAGGCTCGTCTCGATGCCGAGGGAAAGCGGGGTGACGTCAATGAGCAGCACGTCCTTGCGGTCGCCGGAGATGACACCCGCCTGGAGCGCGGCGCCGACGGCCACGACCTCGTCGGGATTGACGCCCTTGTTGGGCTCCTTGCCGCCGGTCAGCTCCTTGACGACGTTCGTCACGGCCGGCATACGGGTCGATCCGCCGACCAGCACGACGTGGTCGATGTCGGAGACCTTGATTCCCGCGTCGCGCACGACGTTGTGGAACGGCTCCTTCGTGCGTTCGAGGAGGTCCTTCGTCATCTCCTCGAACTTCGCCCTGGTCAGCGTCTCATCGACGTGGATGGGGCCCGATTCCGACATCGAAATGTAGGGCAGCGAGACGTTGGTCGACGTCGTCGAGGACAGCTCCTTCTTGGCCTTCTCGGCGGCTTCCTTCAAACGCTGAAGCGCGATCTTGTCCTTGGAAAGGTCGGCGCCGGACGACGCCTTGACCTGCTCGACGAGCCAGTTGACAATCCGCTCGTCCCAGTCGTCGCCGCCGAGCTTGTTGTCGCCGGAGGTGGCGCGCACCTGGATGGTGGAGAATCCGTCGTCGTCCTTGCCCACCTCGAGGAGGGAGACGTCGAAGGTTCCGCCGCCGAGATCGAAAACGAGGATCAGCTCGTCCTCCTTGCCCTTTTCAAGACCGTAGGCGAGGGCCGCGGCGGTGGGCTCGTTGACGATGCGCTGAACGTTGAGCCCGGCGATCTGGCCCGCGTCCTTCGTGGCCTGGCGCTGGGCGTCATTGAAGTAAGCCGGAACGGTGATGACGGCGTCGGTCACGGGTTCGCCGAGGTATGCCTCGGCGTCCTTCTTCAGCTTCTGCAGGATGAAGGCCGAGATCTGCTGCGGCGTGTAGACGGTGCCGTCGATGTCGACCTTCCAGTCCGTGCCCATGTGGCGCTTGACGGACGAGATCGTGCGGTCGACGTTCGTGACGGCCTGCCGCTTCGCGACCTCTCCGACGAGGACCTCGCCGTTCTTCGAAAAGCCGACGACCGAGGGGGTCGTGCGCGATCCCTCGGAGTTGGCGATGACGGTCGGTTCCCCGCCCTCGAGGACGGAGACGCAAGAATTCGTTGTGCCGAGGTCGATGCCTAGTGCACGTGCCATGTGTTTTCTCCTTTTCTGCGAGCCTGGCGGCTCGAAACTCTATGAGCCTGTCGGCTCTAAGCCTCATACACCCCAAGTCTGGCTCGCCGGCCGGGTTATGTCCAGTCGACTCCCCATTTCTTGAGTCTAATTAACTCAACTTTCACCGCGGGCGGATTATTCCCGCATTCGACGAGGAGTTTTCTTCCCGCGTCGTTTTGAAGCCCTTCGACGTGGATTCAGAGCATTTCGGACACCCCGAGGCGTCGGACATCGACGCGTCCGGAGCCGGCCCTTCCGGCTCGCCGCGCTCGGCGTCCTTAAGGGATAAAGGAACACCCCCAAGTTCCGAGCACCGAGGGCGGGAACAAACATACTGATAGTTCGCATCAAACGACGCTATCGTCGCACGCACAAGAACGCCCCGACACTCCGGCCGGCCCTCAAAGAAGAGAAAAGACACATCATGCACATCGCTAAAGAAACAGACGCCAAGCAGCGCCGAAGTCGGCGCAAAAGCACGCGTGCGCCCATCGCGGCGTCGTCAATCGCTGCGCTCGGCGCATTGCTCAGGCATTTCAAACAAGAACGACCCGGAGGCCGAGTCAAGAGAGCCATGCAAGAGGAGAAGGACCCGACCGAGCTTCCTTTTGGCGCGAAGGACATATCCGGCGGCGAAGACGCGACTGTCGTAGCCAAAACACAAATTAGCATCTCAGGTTTCGGCGAACGTCGAAAGGCTGCATTCGACGCGGCCTGGCGGACGGATGCCGACAAGAAGCTCGGAGTTTTCACTTACAAGGCGGATAGAGGGAACGGAAGAACCTTTGACCTGAGTCTGCACGTGCAGCAGACAAACGGCGTTTACGTCGTCTATCGTCAACTTGACGGTAAGTGGGTTCGAAAGTCATGCCGGCGAAAAGAGTTTATCGACGCATTGGAAGATAAGACCATGTCACCAAATACTGCAAACCTCCTGAAGAACGTAAAAGGACTGACTCACGCAAAATCAGGAAACACTCACGTCATAAAGAGAATTCTTGACGCGAACCTTTCTGAACGTAAAAGAGATTACAATATTGCGTTAAAGCGAATAAAAAGTACTCAAGATTTACAATGAAGGCAAATCGAAAAATTATGCCATACAAGCATTCAAAGGGAATGTGATAGGGACCGTAAGTGAGGGAGCAGTCAGAGGAAAGATGGAGATAGACATCGACATAAAGGCAGACAAAACCACCCCCGTCCGTCTGTCGCTCCCCGAAGAAGCCAAAGACGCCCCGGAGGGAGACCCTTTCGACGACTCCAAGCCACGGACGAACCTTCCGACCACGAGCCCGATACGACGGACGAACCCTCCGACTACGAACCAGAGACCACAGAAGACCCCGCCGACGGCGGATCAGAACCCGCCGAAGATCCTGGCGATGGCGCGGAGGCCGCATGAGACAACGCGGAACGGGAATGGGAACAGGGCTTCCGAGATGCGACAAGCGACACATTTGAGGGAAAAGGCCGCTTCGCGCGGCCACCGTGCGCCGAGATCCGACAGTTCAGGAAGCGGCACGCGGCGGCTCGCCGACGTCGAAGAGGCCGTCTTTGCCCAGGAATTCCATACCGCCATTGGCGAAAACGACCGCGCGGCCGCCCGCGCGCCGACGCACCTGCGCAACTCGGCTGTTCCGCGCCAAGCGGCAAATGCGACCCAATAAAAACTTCGGCAGAAGAAGCGCCCGGGGTAGGACTCACCACGCAGGCGGTGGCGACATTCGCCCGTCTTCCGTTAGGGTCGAACAAAACCCGCACGATAAGGAGTGAAAATGTCCCGCAAAGCGATCGCAGTCGCAGCCGTCGCCGCCGTGTTGACGGTTTCCGCCTGCTCCAGTGAAAAGACCGCTGACATCGACGGCGCAACCCTGATGTCGAAAGTCAGTTCAAAGCTCTCTTCAAACACACAAAAAGGCGACAAGATCTTCACGAAGGACGGCGTCCTCACCGCTTCCATCGACTTCGAGGCCAAGGCGCCCTCGTCCAGTGGGATTAAAGGGGGCAAGGCGAAAGGCGACCTGGAGATGAAGGTCGATTCCGAGAAGCACGGAATCGCGATCAAGGCCAAGGGAGATTTCAAGGGCAAGGCCTTCAAGGACGTTTCCAAGGGGATGTCCGACAAGGGCTCCGGCTCGATTGAGGCTTACGGCGAGAAGACCAACGACGGCGGATACAGAGTGTACTTCAACGCAAACGACAAGCAGTGGCGGTACACCTCTGTGGGGAAGTCGGATTACCAGTCTTTCCTGAACGAGGTGCAAAAGTCCGCGAAGCAGCAGAGCGGCAACCTCAAAGGCAAGATTGACAAATTTATGAACGACGCGAAGCAATATGTCGACATTGACGTCAAAGAGAACGGGGACGATTACATCGCAACCGTCACGCCTAAAGATGTCGTTATCAACCAGCTGGTTTCCCAGGCTGGTAAAGAAGGCGTCAAGATCAATAAGAACGACGTCAAGGTCAAGCTTGTCGTGACCACCAAAAAGTCGGACTACTCCCTCAAAGAGCTGAAGGCCGACGTGGACATCAAATCCACGGACGACAAGTTCTCCCTCAAAGGCAACGCCAACATGAAGATCGAGGAGAAGGACGTTTCGATCGACGTTCCCAAGAGCGCCAAGAACGGCACGTCCGTTCCTCTTCAGGAATTGCTCGGCTCTTCATCCTCAAAGGCATTCTCACAGGACTGAGGCACTCCCAACCAAAAGCGCCAGCCTTGGGGTCGGATTCTCCGGCCTCGGGAGCGTGAATCCCGGAAACCCGAGCTGTCACTATGCCCTCGAAGCCCGACCGAGGCCAGTATCACGCATGGTTTCGGTCGGGGGCGGGCCGGCTGCACGCAAGCCGGCCCGCCCTTCTGTCTTTGCCCGGACCAGGCGCGCCGTCTCAGATTGAGGGCGATGAGAGCAGCCCGGCGCCTATACGGTAGAATGCCTTTCGGCATCCCCCACGCAGGAGCGCAGTATGACCTTTCGCCACTCTCTTTCTCGAGCCCTATGCGCATCTTTGACGCTTCTCGCCTTGGCCTCATGCTCAGACGGCGGAGCTTCCCCGAGTCACGAAAGCACCGCCGACCCCAGGGACGTTCTCGACGCCGCCGTCGCGGACACGAGCCGGAGCAAAAGCGATCCTTTCGGCATTGGCAAGCACGATAAAACGATTAGCGAGACCGAGGCCGTCTCCTATGAGGCGTCAACAGAAAAGCGGGAGAGGAAGACGTCGAAGAATATCACCATACGAATCGACGCCGATTCTCGCGTTGCAGAAGCCAGAGGGACGCTCAAGGCCACTGACGCAGCGGGACGGCTCAAGGAGCGCAGCCAGGAGCGACTCAGCTACTACGACGGCTCCGCCAAAACGCCGACCGCTTATTACAACGACGAGGGATGGCACAAGACGTCTCGCACACCGGATGGGAACGCGCCTTTCGACGTCGTCCCTGTCGACATGCCGTCCTTCAAACGACTCAAGGACCTCACAATCACGGAGGTCGGTCAAACTTACGTCATCACGGGAAAGCCGCATTCGGACGACGGCGGAAACGGTTCGCACACGGCGGGCGTCGTTGATCCGTCCAAGAGCATGGTCTCGGTGACCATCGACAGGAAGACGAAGAGAATCGGCTCGATCGAAAGCCGCATCGTCGTCATGCGCGACGGCAAACGCGCCTTCGAGGCGAAAAAGTCTCTGAAATACGACTGGAGCCCAGTCGACGTCGCCGTGCCGCCGGAGGCCAAATCGGCTAGCGCCACACCGACCACAACTCCGACTGCCGCCGCTACGCCCACGGGCCTCGCACCGAGCAGCAAGGCCGCGTCCGCAAACGGCTAATCGGCCGACGGCCGCCTCTCCCCCGCCCTGATCGGCGCCTGGATGCCATTGCCGACCGGCGGCATTGGGCATGTGCCGAACGGTGTGAACGCCGCAGGAAAGTTGGCCGCCCGATTGAAGTCAATTTTCACGGGGCCGGCGCCGCCCCCCTCTGGGGCATCGAAGGAGACATATCGCCAGTCCGCCGTTTCCACGCCGTTCGTCCCGTCATAGAAGACCGCCGTCAACGTGGACGAATCTCCTTGAACCACGAGCTTCGCCGAGGCTCCCGCGTAGACGAACTCAACGACGCCGACGATGTGGGCCACGCCGGGCACCGCGGGATTCGCGGTGGTGATTGGGATGTCCCGGGGCTCGTCAAAGGGCTCGAACGTCCCCTTCACCACAGCCGACGGATCGTAGCCGTACACAGGCACGCCCTTGAACCTCTGCCGGGTGGGAGCGAGGGAATCGCGGACTCGAACGGCGTATCGCCCCCCTCTTTTCGCGACCTCCGCGACCTTCGTTCCGTGCTTCAGGGAGGTTTCGGAGTCTCCGTCGTCGAGTTGGAAGACGACCTCCCCCTCAACCGGCACACCGTTTTGTGTGACGCCGTCGGCGGCGGCGAACGCCGCATAGACCCCCTCTCCGTCGACAGCCCGCCACGTGCCGGGAAACCCCTCCACGGGCCCGGCGACAGCGGGGATCCACGTCAGGGAGGTCAAGCTCAGCCATCCGTGTTCGGAGGCCAAGGCCTCGTTTCGCTCATTGCGCCATTGATTCCATGCTTTTTCGGCGTCCGCCGTCTCCTGCGCGTCGGCTGCTTCGTCGGCGTGCGCTGCTATTTCGGCGTCCGTTCCAACCACTTCGGGGTCCATAAGCTGATTGTACGCACGTGGGAGGCCGTTTGGCTCGGTGGCGAGAGAAACCACATTGTGACTGGAACCATGCATTGCCGCTTTGCCCTTGCAAGAGGCGGGAGGTAAGCTAAATAGGTCTTAGTTGACACGCGCTCATAGCTCAATGGATAGAGCATCTGACTACGGATCAGAAGGTTGGGGGTTCGAGTCCCTTTGAGCGCGCCGAGGCTCCGCACTGGTCGACGCGATCCCGGTGCGGAGTTTTCGCTGCCTTGAGTTTTAAGGCTATTGTTGAAGCTCGAACGGCCCGACATACGCGACATCGGCGGAGACGACGTTGACTTCACGATCACAGACATCGCCGAACACTGAGCTTCTCGATCCTCTGCGCATTCAGTCCGCCCGAATGCGCAGAGGACTCAGTCAGGCGGAGCTCGCACGCCGGCTGGGGCTGACCGATCGAACCGTCCACAGGTATGAAACCGTCGGCGCTCCCACCCGTATGGGATCCAAGCTGTCGGAAACTCTTGGGTTCCCCGACCGTTTTTTCGAGCGCCGTCCATGCGTCGAATTCGATGCGAAAGCCATCAGTTTTCGTGCGAGGCGAACAACAACGAAGCGGCAGCGCGCGGCCGCTATATCGGCGGGCAGCTTCGGCATTGAGGTAGACCTGTGGATTTCCCAACGCTTTGGCCTGCCCGACGTCGCTGTGCCCGACATGACGGGTGAATCCCCTAGAATCGCGGCGTCGTTGCTGCGCAACTTCTGGGGGCTCGGCGCCAAACCGTTGCCGAATCTCGTTCAACTGAGCGAATCGAAAGGAATTCGCGTCAACGGCCTGCCCGACGTCGCCGCTTCCGTCGACGCCTTCTCTCTGTGGCACGGGGAGATCCCGCACATTTTCCTTGCTCAGCGCAAAACGCCGGAGCGAGCCCGCTTCGATCTGGCTCATGAGATAGGCCATCTTCTCCTACATCGCCGAATCGGCCCCGAGAGCATCGAGGAGCGTCAAGCTGACGAATTCGCCTCGGAGTTCCTCGTTCCGACGGAAAGCATCTTTGAGCGTCTTCGCCCCAATCCGACTATCGACGAACTTATGAAAGCGAAACGAGCTTTTGGCGTTTCAGCGATGGCCCTGACGTACGCGGTCCACAAGGCCGGCCGTATGACGGACTGGATATACCGTTCTACATGCTGCGAGCTGGCGCGGCGAGGTTTCCGAAACGGCGAACCCGAGGGGATGACGGGTTACGAACGTTCGCGCGTTTTTCCACACGTTCTCGCCTCGTCGACGCATGGGCCGATTTCAACCGCGCGAATCGCGCGGGAACTCGCTCTTCCTCTGGAAGACGTCCATGCCGCCATGCTTCATACCGAGCTTCTCGGCCTCAGATCTTCAGCTTCAGCATCCATCCCCGGCGGAAAGGGCGGCGATCCGAGCTTCGACCACTCAGCAAGCGGCAGCGGCACCGCCCACAGCCGCCGCTCGGCAGACAGAACGGGAACGACGCCGCGATTGCGACTCGTATAGGGCAAGGTCTGGCAGGGTCGTTTCTTCCCCCGTCGCCCTCGCTTCCTTCCTGAACTCGAAACCCTGGCATTCCGGGAAACGTGGAAGTTCGGTCCAGCTCGAAAGAACTATTGCCAATTCCCTCCTCCAATAAACCCTATGGAGCCGGGAAAGGCGAGTATTGCTTGAAGGGCGAGTTACTTTAGGCTTTAGGACCTCGACCGCATGGATTCAGCGTGTGACGCGCGGCGAGGGGTCCTCGGGGATCTTCGGATGATTCGGATCCGGATTGTCGCGCGTGAACGTCGACCAGTTGGGCGTCGGCAGAGATATCGACGGCGTCAGAACGGATATACGGGAAGGCGAGGGGATCGAGGGCATTGGCACGGGGCTCGGGGCGCAGTGCGGCAGGCCGCTTCCCGGGCGCGTCGAGCAGGCCGACGGCGCCCTCGTGCCTCCTTCCGACGGCGCCGTGGCGGCCGTCGTCGACGGGCCGGGGCTCGGTTCCTCAGAACCGCAGGAGGCAAGGCCGCCCATCCCGATCGCTCCAGCGACGAACACGACGCAGAGAATAGCCGGAGAGGCGAAATAACGGGTTTCGCGCATATGCATATAGGCAATGTACCCGAGAGAGGCGGAAACAGAAACCAAACACGTAACAGGCGCATCGGCAGAACCAAGGGTTTGCAGGCGCCTCGGCCGAGGCTTTCCAACCCGCGTTTTCCGGCATTCTGGCAGGTGCGCCTCCGTCGTCAGCCGCCCGCATCCGCGTTCGCAAAAGCTCAGGCCGCGGCGCGCCTGCTCTTGAGGAAGCCCCGCAGCCCGCGCGGCGAGGCGAGCCACACCGCGAAGAAGAGGAAGCCGCCGGTCGCCACGACGGTCGCCCCCGAAGCCGTGTCGAACCAGTAGGAAACGTAGACGCCCACAATGGTCGACGCCACCGAAAGCGCCGGGGCGATGAGCAACATCTTCGAGAATCTCTGGGTGATGAGCAGCGCAGTCGCCCCGGGCGTAATCAAAAGCGTCACGATGAGAACCGCGCCGACCGCCTGCATCGCCGTCACGACGGTCATCGCCAGGCATACGAGCAGCAGCGCGCCCATGCGCCACGCCGGGAGGCCGATGGCTTGCAGGTGGACCGGGTCGAAGGCGTAGGCCGTGAGGTCCTTGCGCTTGAGCAGCAAGACGGCCCCCGCCAGCGGCCCAAGGATGAGCACCTGCCACATGTCCGCCTGCGTGATCCCCAGCAGATCGCCGAAGAGCACGTGGGAAAGATTGATGTTCGAGGGATTCTTCGACACGAGCACGAGGCCTATGGCGAAGAGCGTCGTGAAGACGATGCCCATGCTCGCGTCCGACTTGAGGTGGGACGTTTGCCGCACAGCGAAGATGAGGCCGACGACGAGGAGCGCGGCCGCGAGCGCGCCGACGGAATACGGGATCCCGAGCATGTGGGCGATGACGACTCCTGGCAGAACCGCGTGCGAGAGCGCGTCGCCCATAAGGGACCAGCCGACGAGGACGATCCAGCAGCTGATGATCGCGCATACGGCTCCGGCTATCGCTGTGACGACGATTCCGCGGACCATGAACTCGTAGGTCCACATCCTCCCGAAAGTCTCCCACAGATCAGGCATCGCCCTTCTCCTTTCCGTGCGGGGCGTTGGCCGAAGCGTCCGGACCCGCCACGCCGTCGGTTTGAGCTGCGCCGCGCTCGCGGGCCTGAGCGCCGGTCACGCCGAAGGCGCGGCCGAGATTTTCCGGGCGCAGAGCGTCCTCGACGTCGCCCTGGAAGACGACCTCGCGCAGGAGCAGGAGCGCCTCGTCGCACAGCTCGGACATCCCGTCGAGGTCGTGCGTGGCGACCAGCACCGCTGCGCCGCCGGCGGCAAGGTTGCGCACGAGCGAGACGATCGCCCCCTCGCTCGGCTTGTCGACGCCGGCGAAGGGCTCGTCCATGAGCAGCAGCCTCGCGCCCTGGGCGATGGCACGGGCGATGAAGACCCTTTTGCGCTGGCCTCCCGACAGCGCGCCGATCTGCCGATCGCGCAGCTCCGGCACGCCGACCATGTCGAGGGCCCGGTCGACCGCTTCGACGTCGTCGGGGCGAGGGCGCCTCGTCCATCCCATTCGCCCGTAGCGGCCCATCATGACGACGTCGGCCACGCTCAGCGGGAAGTCCCAGTCGACTCCCTCGTTCTGGGGGACGTAGCCGACCAAGCCGTCCTTGCGGGCCGAACGCGCGGACTCCCCGTACACGGAGACGTCCCCGGTCGAGCGGACCGTGCCGACGACCGCTTTGATGAGCGTCGATTTCCCGGAGCCGTTCATTCCGACGACGCCGCACACGCGTCCGGGCCTGAGCGAGAAGGTCACGCCCGTCAAAGCCTTGACGGGCCCGTACGAAACGCGCAGGCCTTCGACCGACAGCGCGGCCTCCGTTCGCCGTCGCGGTTCGATTTCGCTGCGTCGCCTCATGATGCCCCGCCGACCAGCCCGGAGGCGATCGTCTTCGTGTCGTACTCGAGGAGTTTCAGATACGTGGGAGCCGGGCCTTTCGCGTCCGTGAGCGAGTCGACATACAGCGTTCCGCCGTATTTTGCGCCGGTCGCCTGGACGACGGCGTCCATCTTGCCCTCGACAGTCGATTCGCAGAAAACTGCGGGAATGCGGTTTTTCTTCACGCTGTCTTGAACGGCCGCAACACGTTTGGGAGTCATCGCGCCCTCGGCGTTGACGCCCCAGAGGTAGTGCTCGGCGAGCCCGTAGTCCCTGGTCAGGTAGCTGAACGCCCCCTCGCACGTCACGAGCGCCCGCTGCCCCTGCGGGACCGAAGCGAGCTTCTTCTGCATGTCGTTTGCGATCGCGTCGAGTCTGGCCTTGTATGCCTTTCCGTTGGCCTTAAACTCCTTCGCATGCGACGGGTCGAGCTTGGAGAAGGCCGCGACCATGTTGTCGACGTAGATCTTTGCGTTTTTCGGGCTCATCCACGCGTGGGGATTGGGCTCGCCCTTGTGATCGCCTTCGGCTATGGGAATGGGCGTCACCCCTTTGGAGGCGACGACGGTCTCGGCTCCGGATTGCGAGGTGAATTTCTCAAACCAGCGCTCCAAGCCCAGCCCGTTTTGGATGACGAGGTCGGCGTCGGCGCCGCGCCTGATGTCCTCCGGGCTCGGTTGGTAATCGTGTATTTCCTCGCCGGGCGAGGTGATGGACTCGACGCGCAGTCGATCGCCGGCGATCGACTTAGCCATGTCCTTCATGACGGTGAATGTGGTGAGCACCAGAGGGCGGGAATCGGAAGAAGGCCGCACACTGCACGCGGCCAAGGCGAGCGCCGCAGCCAGGACGGCGGCTGCGCCCGCGAGTCGATGGGCGGGTTTTCTGAACCCGCTGTACTTCGTCATGAATCTCATGATATTTCGGTAGACCGAAAACTAGTGGGCCACAGGTCCTATTGAGAATCGATCTCAAGTTGTTTGCGAGGGGTGAAAAGGGCGGCCTCGGCGCTCCGCAAACGGAGCTCTTGGACGAAATGCCGGCGAAAGCCGCGTTCAGGCTGAACTCGGGGACGGTGGAGGACACGAGGCGGCGCGGCGTCGGAGTCGGCATCGTCGCAGTCGGCGAACTCGTCGGGCTTGGGCTCGGCGCCGGGCTCGTGGGAGTCGCCGTCGGGCTTGTCGAAGTCGGCTCCGGGCTCGCGGGCGCGGGCGACGTCGGCTCGGCGCTCGGCGAGGGCGTCGGCTTAGGAGCGGGCTTCACGGTCACCGTTGCGGAGGCCGCGTCGTCTTCGGAGGCGACGCCGTTGCCGGGAGTCGAATCGACGTCCTTCTGATCCGCGGCTGCGATCTCCGCCTCGTTGACGAGGCCGCCCCCTCCTGTGGCGCGCGCGACAATGGAAATTTCGGCGGACTTCCCGGGCGCCAAGGTTCCGACGTCCCACACGCCCGTGGCAGAGTCATAGGGACGGTCTGCGGATACGAAGGTCAGACCCTTGGGAAGGCGGTCTTCCACCTTCACGCCGGTCGCGGTCCCGGACGGAACGCGGTTGAAGGAGTAGGAGCTGTCGGCGCCCGTCGTCGCCGTCGCAACGACTGCCCCGTCGTGGTCGCGAAGCTCAACCTTCGTCCCCTCGACTCCCGCTTCGCCGCCGCCCCTGGCGCCATCGCGAACCGACGTCGCCTCGCCCGAGCCCAGATTCTTGACCGTCACCTGGAAATCGACCTCGTCGCCCACTCCGTAGGCGGGCTTTCGCTCGGCTATCGCCTTTTCGACCTCCAGATCGACGGTCGTCTCGAGCCCCACTTTGATGGGTTCGATGGGAAGCAGCCATTTCCCGTCCTTCTCCCGGCCGGCCATGGCCACGGAGTTCCACGCCGTGCCTGAGGCGCCAGCCGGCGCCGCGACGGGGACGAACATCTGAATCGACGCCTTCAGGGCGAGATTCGCGTTCGCGAACTCTGCGCGGACGGCGCGCACGTCGCCGAACGACGCCGGCGAGTCGGTCCAGTCATCGACGCACCCGGCCGGCCCGGCGGCCCTTGCGGCGCCCTGCGCGGTCGCCTCGCCGCGGCATGCGTTCTCCGAAGTCGAATACTGAATTTTCACCTTGTCCCGCGGAACGTCGGAGTCGGCCACGGCAACGGGACCGGCCAGCCGCGGCTGCCACTGTGAGCTTCGGGCGTTCGAGGCAGCCGGCCCCACTCCGCGGTCGCCGAGGTGGGGAAGGACGTCGTAGACGACGACGTCGTCGGCGTTGACGTGCCCGACGGCGGGAACGCCCGTGTGCTTTCCGGTCGCGTCCATAGCGGCGGCGTAGGAGGCGCGAAGCCCGTAGTGTTGGTGGCGGCCGCAAGGACAGGCGCGACCTCGGAGTTCACCGCCCCGTCCGGGTTGGCGAAGCGCGGGACGTCGACCGTCAAAACCGCGCCGTCGCAGTTGGCGTCGGTCGATGCGCAGGAGAACTCGACCGTGTAGACGACGTTGTCGCCGGTCTTGACCGTCCGCGCATTCGGTGTGAGGGTCACGCGCAAGGTCGGGGCGCCGCCCTCGGCGAAGCTCGCCGACCCCAATCCAAAAATGAGAAGCGCGGATACTAAGAAACCTAAAATCCTTCGGCGTCTCCTCGATTGGGCGCGGGGCGAGACCGGTGATCGACATGAAAATCCCTTCCGGCGTCATCGGTGAGAAGCGCGCGGATGCACCTCAACCCTACCGTCTGCAACAAGCGGTAGTCACTAGCCCGCTATAAGCCTCAGGGATGATAAAACAGAGCGATTCGCACTAAACCGATTCGATTTTGGCTGACAACGCCTCTAAATTCTCGAAACAATGCCCGAGGAAACCCAATTTCTTTGCGGCCTCGACGTTCTTCGGGGAGTCATCGACGAACAGCACGTCCTCGGGGGCCAGTTTCCGCCCGGCGGACTGCGACAGCCGCGCGAGGGCGACGGCGAAGACCTCTTCGTCGGGCTTGGCCAAGCGCAGGCGGCACGAGAAGAGGACCGGGTCGAAGAGCTCGTCGATCCAGGGGTTGTGCCACCTCGTCCACCCGACGAAATCACAGGGTATGTTCGAGAGCATCCCCATCGTCAAGCCGGAGCGGTTGAGGCCGCGCGCGAAGGAGACCATCGCCTCGTCTTTGACGCCCAGCGCCGCAAGGTCGGCCGCGAGGGCCGCCTGCCAATCGATGTCGACGCCGGTCTCGGCGGAAATCCTCGCCCAGTATTCGCGCGAGCCGATGGCCCCCGCGTCGTATTCGACGCGATTTTCCCCGCGGTAGGCGGGAAGGAGGACGTCAGGTTCAACCCCCACCGTTCTCGCCAGCGTTTCAAATGATGTGCGTGATTGTTCGGATATGAATAATCCGAAAAGATCGAACAGAAGCGCGTGCATGTACCCAGATTAATTGACATACAGTTTATTTGCATTAGCCGTCCAAGCAGTGCACACAACTTCACTTCTTAGCCGCTCGCCCCAAGGCGGCGACGGATTCGCCGAGCGCCCCGGCGACGTCGGTCAGATCCTCGCCCGCTTCGACCTGCGCGAAGGCCTCCAACAGGAGCATGCGGGTGAAGCCCGTCCACATGCGCGGATTCTCCACTCCCAGCTCTTCCCATTGTTCGCGGAGAAAATCGTCGGCCATCGCGTGAATGTCGGCGACGTCCTCGGCGACGGCGGCGCGCTCGCCGCTTGCCCCGTCGGATCGGGCGGGGCACCCGCGAGCGTGCATGAGGCTCATGAGCCAACCGTGGGAAGACTCGTTCGACTGCCTGAGGCTGGCGACCGCAAACTGCCGAAGACGGACGACGGGCGGCGCCTCGGCGTCGATCTGCGAGAAGATAGCTTCGCGCCAGCGAGGAATGTAGCGGGCGAGCGTGAGCAGGCGCAGGTCGTCCACCGAATCGACGTACCGGTATATCGAATTGCGGGCGATGCCGACCTCCGCAGCCACGGCCGCGGCCGAAAGGGCGTCGGGGCCCGACTCGCGCAAAAGCCGTTCGGCAGCGTCGACGAGCTTCGTTTTGACGATCTCCCTGTGTTGGCGCACTGTGGGCGCGCTGATCTTCGGCACTGCCATCCCCCTTGGATCACTGTTTCGAGCATAGTCGCCGCCCGCCCGAATCGCACGCTGCAGCCCTGCCGCAGAGACGACGAGGGCCCGGGAGGTCACGCATCCCTCCCGGGCCTCGCGGTGCACGCAAACGCGCACGCGTCAGACTTCACGCACATCGGAGGGGAAGGAGACGTTCCCGACCCGAATGCCTGACGCACGCATCCTGTCTCCCGAGTCTGCGGTGCCGACTGCGCAGCAGCGCAGGCCGACAATTGAATTATACCTGAAATACCTACGTTTTCGAAGGTACTACTTGCCACAGATTAGGGTCATTCTATCCGTCGTTCTCCTTTTCCCACAGCGACGAAGGAAGGTCAGCGCCTCACCTGCCTGCCTTCGCATGTCTCACCGTGTTGAGCAACATGTTGACGGTCGCGGCCGACCGTTTCTCGCCCTCGACCATCACGTTGAGGTACGTTCCGTTGAACTCAACCACGTAAAGATAACGGAAGTCTCCCGATTCGGTTATATGCCTGGCCGCAACGGCGGGGAGCCCGGCGATCGTCGTCTGCCCGAGGTACTCCCCCGAGGCGTCGTCGTCCTCCTTCGACGCCCATTCGTCGGCGAGGTCCTCACCCGAATGGTACTCTTCCTCGTCGCCGACTTCGAAAAGCAGCGACGCCCCGTTCGCCTCTATGCCGATGGCGTCTTCGTCGTCCTCGTCCCGCTCGGTCAGCGTCATCTTGCTCGGCATCGGGAAGGAAATGACGCCGGACGGCGTCTGGAGGTTGTACTGGCCCCCTTTGACGCCCCCTCTGAGTTTCCCGTCGCGGCTGAGAACAGAGAGCTTCTCCTCCTGGGGGTCGCCTCCGGGCTGCGAATCCGAGCGCCCGTCGCCCCCCACGCCGGCGACCATGTCCGAGCCGCCTGAGCCTTGGGGCCCCGCGAAGTTAAACGTCTCCGCCGCCTTGAGCAGCACGTTGAGCTCCTTTTGAGTGGGCGCCACCACCGTGAGATTCCATACTCCGTCTTCGATCCTCAGGAGGTACACCCTGCTGAGATGGCCGACCCTCGTCTTCGCGTCGACGGCCACCGCTTTGACGTTGCCGAGGGACGCCGTCTGGACCGGCCTGACCGACGTCGAACCGCGCGACTGGACGATCTTGGTCAGCTGCTCGGCCGTCGTGTTGGAAACGGCCGTCTCCGTCGGGAAAAGCGAAAGCTTGACGTTCGGGTTCGACGAGCTCTCCACGCCGGCCACCCCCGTTTCCGCGTACGTTCGCTCGAAGACGCGCATCGACGGGCCGACGTTCATCGTCACCCTTCCCGATCCGGTGCCGACCGTGAGCACGCCGTTTGTGACGCTGGCCGAGCCCAGGGGAAGGCCCTGCCCCTGGGGCTGGGCCTTCTTCGTCGCAGTCGCGGTGGGAACGGGCGTCGGAGAGGGCGTGGGCGACGCCGTCCGCGTCGGCGCAGCGCTCACCCCGAAGGACATTTCCTTTTCGGGCTCGGAAGCGCACGCGGTCAGGCACATCGCCGCCGCGAACACAACAATCACGAGCCTAGGAAGTCGCATCCTCGACCACCTGGAGAAGAGCCGGAATCTCGGTCTCCGCCTTGCCCGAGTTGACGACCAGCTGGATCATCACCCCGTTGACGTTGACGATGTATATGCGCGAAATCGTGCCGTTGGTGGATTTGACCAGAATGGCGCCGGCGGGATACCCCGCCACCTTCTGGACCTCGGGCACCGTCTTCATATGCTCGATGTCCTTCATCCCGCCGTTCTCGCGCATTTTCGCCAGGATCTGCGTGGGATCCGTCGTGAACCCCTTCCTGTCGATGTAGAAGGAGACGTTGCGCCCGGAATTCTGCTGATCCTCAAAGCCGAGCAGGCCTTCGGCGCTGGGTTTGGAGGGGACGAACCCGTCGGGCATCCTCATGACGATCTTCGCTCCGTTGACGTCCACCGTGTACGTCCGCCCGGACACGGAGGCCTTCAGAGGGTCGACGTGGCGCGAGGCGGCCGTGCTGGGCGAAGTCCTCGATCCCGCATTGACCGGCTTGAGCGCGCGGACGGTTTTGAGGAGCTCGTCGGCGGTGGCGGCGTCGGGGGCGTTGATCGTCGCCGACCACAGGTAACCTTCGAAATCGGCGACGACGACGATCGCCACATACCCGGTTTGGATTGTCGCCTGGGCCGCGACGGCCTTGAAATCCCCCAGATTCTGGATGTCGTAGCGGGCCTCGATGTTTGTGAACTGCTTCGTTCTAAGCGTTGCGGCGACGCTGTCGGCCGAAGGCAGCGACGTCGCGGAGGACAAATGGGAAAACATGAGATTCGTCTTCGAATCGGAGGAAGACGTCAACCCTACGAGCTTGACGTCTTCCTGTTTGGCCCTGCTCACTGCGTAGCCGTTGGGAGCCGTGAAGCCGACCCAGACTTTGCCCGTAAACAGGCGGAATTCCGAACCTTGGATTTCCGCCTCCCCCAAAGTCGCCTTGGGGTCCGTTCCGACCGCCGGGCCATTGCCCTTGGTCGAGTGCGGCGAAGTGGATGAGGGGGTGGGGCCAGCGGAAGTTGAAAGCGAACATGCTGGAAGGGCGATAAGCACAACAACGGCGAAGAAGATTCGCAGTCCTCTCATATGCCCTCCTGGAGACATTCAACTTTACGGCACGATAATAGGCGACCCCACGCCGAAAATCGGCCCTCGGCAAGGGGTAACCCTGCCCATCGCCCCGTTCCTCGGAGCTGGGCGCGCGCTCCGACGACGACGCGATTGGGTGCGACAAGGGGTCAAGGGCCTGAAATGCCACGGCTGCCAGGGGAAGGCCCCTCGTCGATCGGACAGAATACACATTACCCCGCACTCGCGGTTATTTCAGGGGCGTTCATCCATTGACATTCCACGCTCCAAGTGCTCCTCTCCGACGGCGACGGAGCCGCAAATCGAGTCGGCCGGAAGGAGGCGTCAGTGGACCGCCGCGGGCGAACCGCTCGGCGAATCCGTGCCTCCGTGGACCCAGATGTCGGTCGGAAGCTCGCCGGGCATCGAGGGGTTCCCCGTGGCAACGAACGGCCTTTCGCGGTTTCGCAGATAGTCTTGGAGCGCCCCGAAGGCCCATTTACCGAGCATGACGATGGACACAATGTTGATGAGCGCCATTCCCGTCATCGTCAGATCGGCGAAGTTCCAAACGAGTTTGAGCTCGGCGACGGACCCAAGGACGATCGAGACGATGACCATTGCCTTGAGAAGCTTGTCGCCCCACGCTTTGCCCTTCGTGAGAAAGTCCATATTGACCTCAGCGTAGGCAAAGTTGCCGATAACCGAAGAGCCGGCGAAGACGCAGATGAGAACGACCATGACCGGTCCCGCCCACGCCCCCAGCGTGGATTTGAGCGCGGCGATCGTCATGTCGGCGCCGGCGGGGTCGGGAGAGGTCCAGTAGGGCTTGAGCGCCTCGGGGTCGGCGTTGAAGAGGATGAACGCGGTCGCCGAACACACAAGGATTGTGTCGACGAAGACGCCCGCAGACTGGATGAGGCCCTGCTTGGCCGGGTGGGTGACGTGCGCGGTCGACGCCGCATTCGGCGCCGAGCCCTCGCCCGCCTCGTTCGAGAACAGGCCGCGCCTGACCCCGTTCATCATCGCCGCTGTCATCGATCCGGCCAAGCCCCCGAGCGTTTCCCGCAGTCCGAAGGCGTTTTCAACGATCAGGCTGAAGGTCGGGCCGACCTTGTCCAAGTTCATGACCACGACTGCGGCGGCAAGGCCGATGTACACGATCGCCATGAGCGGGGCGACGATCTCCGAGGCCTTTGCCACGGCCTTGAGGCCTCTGTAGACGATCGGCCCGCACAGGACCAGGAGGATTGCGGCCGTGACCCAGGGGTTCACCTCGAACTGGGTCTTGAGCGTGTCGGCGATCGTGTTCGCCTGGACCATCTCGAAGGAGACTCCGAACGAGCAGATGAGGAACAGCGCGAAGACGACCCCCCATTTGCGAGAGCCGAGCCCCCTCTGGATATAGAAGGCCGGGCCTCCGCGGAAGGTGCCGTCGTGCCACCTGATTTTGAACAGCTGGGCGAGAGTGGCCTCGATGAAGGCGGTGGCCATCCCCAAGAAGGCAACGAGCCACATCCAGAAGACCGCGCCGGGCCCGCCCAAAGTGACGGCGATTGCGACGCCGGCGATGTTGCCCGTTCCGACCCGCGAGGCGATGCCGATCGCGAAAGCCTGGAAAGAAGAGATTCCATCGCCGTCGACGTCGCGGGAGTCGAAGACCTGCTTGACCATCTGGCCGAACAGGCGAATCTGCACGAAGCCGGTGCGAATCGTGAAGTAGATTCCCGCTCCGATGAGCATGACGATGAGGATGTGGGTTGTGATCCAGTTATTCGTCGTGGATATGAGCTCGGTCAGCTTGTCCATGCCGCCCTCCTAAAGACCGCCTGCGACGAGGAACGGTCGGCTCGCGCGATTTGAAAACTCAAGAGATATTACTAGAACATTACGCGATTTGAAGAATCCGTTACTAAAAACGCCGCAAATCCGCACCGACGGCGACTTTCCCAACCGCCGAATAAGAGAACACTCGATTCCCTCGTCGAGAAGCCGACTCTTTGGCCGCGCAATTTTATCAAAGAATGAAGCGTCCCGCCTCGACTCCCCCCATGGGTATCATTGCCCATGCGACTACGGTCGTACGACGCGGTACTATAGATGACGTAGTCAGCCACGGTTGATTGCGCGTGTGTGATAAGCCCACGTCAGCCTCCAATTACGACGTGGGCGACGAGGTCGCCGGTCGCCCAGCCGGGACCTCTGCCTCTTGGGTCTGCGCCTCCAATGGACCCGGAGATGAAGTGAGGCCCACCATGGCGGTGGGCCTCACTTTTTTGCTTTTATCCGCGTCTGCGGGACCTGCGGGAGCCTTCGGCAGCCTTTTGCCGCTGATTCGTCTGGAATTCCTCGTCGAGAAGCGTGAGGTCGTCGGCGGTGACGAGCTGGCTCGCCACGGCGTACTCCACGAGCCTCGCACGGCGATAGGTCGCGTGAACGCCCTTCCCCCCGCGCAGTCCGCGCACGCCGAGCCTGTCCAGCTTCTCGCAGACGTTGTCAAGCTTGCGGTTGAAGCGAGTCTGCGTCCACCCGAGACGCTGGGCGGCCTCCTCCGAACGGGGAATGTCGGAAGGGCCGGTCCCCACCCGCCGCAGCCAGTTTTCGGCCAGAGCGAGGATGAGAAGGCGCTGGCTGGGCGTGAGCGTCACCTGGCCCATGGTCGTCTCGCCGACGTCCTCGCGCCCCGTGGACGAGACCTCGTACATCGTGTCGGGAACCGTCATGTCTATCTCATACGTGGTGGGGCCTGCGGTGAAGACGAGGCTCATGTTGGGCACGACGAGCGGAATCTGGCTTCCCGGGCCTATCCAGGATTGGAGCATCCCCGTGGTCTCGGCAACCGTCACGGCGATGCGCGAACCGACGTTGCTGACCCACCACAGACCGTTGTGCGACTCAATGACGAGGAAGTTTCGGTGGAGAAACGGATTGTCCTCGATCGCCAGGGTGCCGACGCGGCCGATCGTGAACGTGTCTCCCGGATCGATCTTGTAGACCTCGCCGCAGAACTCAATCTCGAGCGCCACGCGCGCCTTCTGTGCGGGTTGGGCGACCGCAACCGAGACCGCCTCGCTTTTAGCATGTTGAGCCATCGATCCTCCTCCGTCTCCGGCATGACCCCAATATGGACCATTGTGTCAGGTATTGCTGTTAAACGGGAACAGAGCCGTCAATGAGAGGTCGGTTATAGTGAGAGATAGGTTACTGTCCCGATGTCACAACGCATGCACTGACCGCCTTTGATTCGTTGGAAACCCCCACCCGCCTGACCTGAACCGTGATGCACGTCTCGACAGGCCTGGCCGCCACGGTCACGCTCGTCTTCTCCGTGGCTTCGACTTTCCCCTCCCCCGCGACGAACGGGGCCTTGTAGAGGTACATGTCGCCGTCGTGCGGGTCGGGATTCTCCCATGTGAACGTCACGCGCCCGTTGCTCACCGTCCCCTTGAGCTTCGTCACGCCCTGAGGCTGCTCCGCTCCCGGATCCATCTTCGTGGTTTCCGAGGCCGAGGGGGAAGGCTTGATGGTTTCGCCCTTGCCTCGGTTCATGAAATAGACCACGCTCAGCGTCACGATGAGGACGACGACGGCCGCGATGGAGAAGCGCGCGACCGGCTTGCGGAGAAAGGCCGCGAACGTCCGTTTGGCGCCGGAGGCCTCGGGCGGCGGGGCGTCCTCAAGTTCGTCGTCGCCGATGGGCGCCCCGTAATACGAGTGGCGGCGGCCCGCGGAGGCGACGTCGGCGCTGTCGACGGCGAAAACGACCCCCGCACCGCGATCGACCTCGATCGAATGCCGACCGACCCGTCGAGGCACGTCGCGCGTGTTCTCGTCGTCGATCGGGGAGATGGTCCGCACCGCCTGGCGTGTGGCGTCCTCGTCGACCGTCGAGGACTCCTGCCATTCCTCCCCCTCGCCCTGAACGTTCATGTCGGTTGGGCGCTGATGGAGCTGCTCGGCCTGAATGAACTGAAGGGCCGTCGCAAACTCCCGCACCGACTGGTAGCGCTGCTTGGGGTCCTTGGCCATGGCCGTGGCCAGGACCCTCTCGAGCTCGTCGGGGGCGTCGGTGCGCCCGGTCTTCGGCAGGGGGGAGCGCAGAACCCGATTGATGACGGCGATCTCCGAATTGTCGCCGTCGACGATTTCGAAGGGCGCGCGCCCGGCGACGAGAGTGTAGATCGTCGCCGCCAAAGAGTAGACGTCGACGGCGGGCGCGGCCTCGCCCTCGCCCGTCGCCTGCTCCGGCGGGGCCCACGGAACGGAGAAGCCCTCGGCCTGAGTCGTATCGCCCATCCGGGTTGCGATTCCGAAGTCCGTGAGCACCGGATGCTGATACGGAGTCATGAGGATGTTCGACGGTTTGATGTCGCGATGGACGATTCCCGCCCTGTGCAAAGTCTCGACCGCGCCTGCGATCTGTATGCCCACTTCGAGGGCGAAGGTCACCGGCAGCGGGCGCATGCGTAAAAGCTTGCCCAGATGCGGCGGAGGGCAGTACTCCATGATGAGGTACATGCGGCCGTCTTCGGTCTCCCCGGCGCCGTGCACGGAGACGACTGAGGGATGCGAGCTCATGCGCGCCATGAGGTTGGCTTCCGCGCGGAAAGCCAGCTTCTGCTGCTCGGTCACGCCCCGCCGAAGCACCTTGATGGCGACTTCGCGGTGCGGAACCTGCTGATCGTACAGGTACACGTCGGCGAAGCCGCCGGACCCCAGATAGGACAGGTACCTGGCATTGGGAATCTTCGGCGGCGTGGCGGGGCGTCGGCCGGCCGACATCAGACTCCCGACCTCGGACCGAGCATCTGGATGGTCACACCCTCGCCGATGTCGATGACGTCGCTGACCCTGAGGAAGAATGGCTCGGTCGGGCTGATGCGAATCGGCCGCTCATTCGGACGCAGGACGTAGGTCCCGTTGTTCGAGTTCCTATCGACAAGCCGAACGTCCCAGTTATCGACGCGAATCTCGCAGTGGGTCCGCGAGATCTGCTGATCGGGGCTCGGAACGGGGACGAGATGGGCGCGCGGGCGCCCGGGCTCCGGGGCGGAAGCCGGCTTGCGGCCGATGATGATGTCGGCGTCCAAGGGCACGTTGAGCCCCGTGGACACCCAGATCTCCCCAAGGGACGGGCGGGGGTACCAATTCGGTTCGCCTCCGAGCGGGCCGCTGCATATCCTGCACACCTTCCCGTGGGGCGGGTTGAGGTGGCCGTTTTGGCACAGCACGGCCAGGACCATCGCCTGAGGCGACTCCGCCTGGACCCGCTCCTGCTCCTGCGCGCTCTGCTCGCCGACGACGGTCTCCGCATCGTAATCCTCTGCGGAAGCCCCTGCCACAGCCGCATCCGCGGCGACACGGGGGAAGGAAGGCTCCGGCCGAGCCCCCTGCGCCCCCTCGTCGTCTCGGGGGGCCTCTTCCCGCGGCTGGCCGTCCCAGCCTGCCGGGCCCTCGACGGGCGCTTCCGGTTCTTCGGCGGCGTCGACG
>ERZ772924.26-NODE-26-length-59869-cov-23.991273_pt1 | contig 59869 bp, 48 predicted proteins | sample MGYA00512116_ERZ772924 | MGnify/ENA primary metagenome ERZ772924 (study PRJEB29015, sample SAMEA2737920) | human oral metagenome | biome: human oral; feature: human-associated habitat; material: dental | place: China | collected 2134 ...
TGTTGCCGCGCAGCCCGTGCCGGATGGAGGAGGAGACGACCTCCTTGGCGGTGACAGCGGCCTCAAGCGGGGAGGCGCCCTTGGCGAGCTCGGCGGTGACGGCCGCCGCCAGCGTGCAGCCCGCGCCGGAGACCTTGTACTCGCCGATCTTCGGCTCGGCGAACACGGTTGCCCTCTCGCCGTCCCAGAGCAGGTCGACGGCGTCTGGCCCGGGGAAGTCCACGCCGCCCTTGACGACCACGTGCTTCGGGCCGAGGGCGCTGATCCTGCGTGCGGCCTCCGTCATGTCCTCGATCGTCTCGAGCTTTTCCATCCCCGCCAGAGTGCACGCCTCGAAATAGTTCGGCGTGGCCACCGTGGCGAGCGGGAGGATCTTGGCTTTCAGGGCCTCGTCGGTGGACGCGCCGAGCTCCCCGCCCTTGCAGATGAGCACAGGGTCGAGGACCACGTTCTTCCACTCCTGGCTTTTGAGCCCTTCCTCGACGACGTCGATCGTCTCCGGCGTTCCGAGCATGCCGATCTTCACCGTGTCGATGTCCCGAATGCCGAGGGCGGCCTCGATCTGGTCGTGTATGAGCTCGGGGGCGATCGGGACGAAACGATGGTTGAAGTCGTTCTTCGGATCGACGGAGACGATGCACGTCAGGGTTCCCATGCCATAGACGCCCAGCTGGTGGAAAGTTTTGAGATCGACCTGGATTCCGGCGCCGCCGGTCGCTTCGGACCCGGCAATGACATAGGCGTACGTGACCATAATGCTCCTTAGTTAGCGGCCCGCGAAAGCGGGCATGCGGCAATCTGCCGCGACGTCGGTACGATACTAGTACGTTAGGCGGGGCGCTGTCGTTGGCGCTTCTCACGGTTCGCCGGTCGCCTTCCCTAGTTTCCGTCGGCCACACCCGGGCTGAGTTCGAAACCCGGGGCGGGCTCGTAGCAGAAGTGCGCGATGCCGCCGCCTCCAAACTTGGCTTCGCCCGAGGCCGGTGTGATGCCCGTGAGGGTGAATCGCCCTGCGTCCTTTTGTGTGACAGATTCCCCGACCCTCAGCTTGCTGGCCGGCAAATTGGTGCCGTTGATCGTGGCGACTTTTTCGCCGTCGTCATCGACTCTCACTCCGTTCACAGAAAACGACGGCGACATCTTTTTGCCGGGCCGGAAAAGGGCTGATTCCTGAATGCTGATGATGTAACCGTTGCAGGCCATTGTGGTGCCTCCTGTCGAGGGTTGCGTGGAAGTCGACGGTTGTAACGAAGTCGACGATTGTGTTGATGTCGAAGGTTGTGTAGGAGTCGGGAGTTGCGTCGGAGCTGCCGACGAGCTCTTGAGGTTTGTCGAGGGGCCAGTTGTCTCCGGATTGAGCGCGCAGCTTGTCGCCGCCAAGCAAATGACGGCAATCGCTTTCAGTCGTTGAGAGATCATGATGGGTAGTTTCCAATTGCGACGTCGCCGTAGTACTTTTCGAAATCCTCCCAAGACATCGTGAACTCAGCGGGAGCATCTTCTCCGTCGGTCTGGTTCAATCCCCAGGGATTGCGCATGGTGACGCCATTGCTGTCGGAGGATACGACGGTGTAAGAATGGTTGGAGACTATGTTAATGGTCTGCGGCTGGCCGTTGATTGTTACGGTTGCCTTCCCGTTGCCGTCCTTATCGAAACCGGGAAGCGAAGCGTTTGTATCGGCCACCACCGGGTGATCTTTCGCGGCGTTTCCGATTTCCGTGCGTTGCTCCTCGCTGTAACCTGAAAACAGGCCTATGAAACCCTCGTTCCGGTCTATCCTCTTAGCTTCCTCTCCGGTGATGTCCTTCATGGCGTCCGTCGACCGTCCGCTGCCTATTCCCTGTCCGTTTGGAGTGGAACCGGCGGTTCCGCCCGGGTGGATCTGGCCGTACGCGGACTCGAATATGGAAGCGAGGCTGGGCTCGCCGTCTTTTCCCTTTACTCCATTCTGGTAGAAGTCGGTGACCAGGACTGTTTGCGAAGCAGACGAATCGGGGTGAAGAGGATCGTCGTAGACGGTCACAAGGTAGCCGTCTTGCCTGCCGGCTTCGTCGTAATGAGGCTTCACACAGGAGCGCAGCCACTCGTCGCCCTTGTCTGTCTGCATAATCGCGGCCAAGGAGGCGAGATAATAGCAGTCTCCGATGCTTCCCTGATTGACGAGCTTCGGGTCGGGGTTTTCCAGTTGCCCGTTGATCCTTTTGATGTCGTCGTCCGACAGGTCGGTGCGTCGTCCAATCGACGTGCCGTTGTTTCGATTGAGCGGTTCGATGTGCAGGTGCTTTCGCATTTCCGCCGCGCATACGGTCGCGTCCTCCTCCGTCTGCTTGAATGTGTTGTGATATTCGGCGCGAATCCTGCTGGCGGAATCTTTCAAATCGTCATAGACCTTCTTTTTGTCTGCGTCAGGCGCCTCGTTGACCTGCCTGTCGTAGTCCTTCAGGATGGCCCGCTGTTCGGCGACCGCTTTCTTCCGTTCGCTTAAAATCCAGGCAAAAGCTTCGAGGGACTCTGCGCCGTCGGACAGGCCGCCGCTCAGGACGGTGAGATCTTCGGATTGCACGTTCTTGGACACGTTGAACGCGGCGGCAGATTTTCCTTTCCAATTGGGCGCGAACCCGTCGGAGCGGCGGACGTCAGAATGTATGTCTGCCGCTTCGCCGGCATTGGATCGAAGTCTCGCCGCCGTGGCAAACAGACGGTCTGGCTTTCCCGGGAGTTCGCCGATGAAAAGGGAAAAGTAGGGGATGGACATGTTTCCTCCTTTGAACCGTGTGTGTCGTATTGGGCGGGGTTGGACGGGAAACGTGAATTAGCTCAGTCAATCGCAAAGCACGGCCTGCCGCCGGAGTGCAACCTAGTTGATTTCATATCCATGGAATCCTTAAAACTTGTCGGGGTCCCAGTTGAATACGTAGCTCCAATTGAAGGTTAATTGCAGTACGGGGCCCATTACCGGTCCGAACTTATCGCAGAAATCGTGGGCGGCGTCGGCGTCGGTCTCGCCGATATGTTGCGATGTGAAGTCGATGCCTTCGGCTGTCTTTTCACACCAGGAACGACTCCCTGCGATTCGTTTTTTCGCGTTACTCAGAAAATCTTCGCATGCCGAGGCCAGATCGTCCGATCCTGTTGAGGATGCGTCCGGGCTGTCGGGAAGGCCGATCTTGGACAGACTATTCGAGTCCGCAATGAGGCGGGACCTTAACGTTTCCAGCTCTGAGGGGTCGGCAGAAACAATGGACATTGATATTCCTTCGTTAAGAAGCGTGTATGTGGTGTGCGCAAGGCGGACATGCCCGCGACACCGCGCTTTGCGGCGACCGATGCCTTGGCTATAGATTATCGCCGTCAGCAGATTATTGTTAGCAGATTACCGTGCGGCTCTCTCCATCGTCTCGGGGTGGTACCCGGTGCGCCCGGCCTCGCCGCGGTCAAGCGAGTCGATCGCTTCGACGTCGGCGGAGGTTAGGGCGACGTCGGCGGAAGCGAAGTTCTCGGCTATCCGGGCAGGCGTGACGGACTTGGGGAAAACGATGTGCCCCTTGGCGAAATGCCAGGCGAGAATCGCCTGAGCGGGCGTGCAGCCGCGTGCGGAGGCGATGTTCGCGACGACCGGGTTGTCCGCTATCGCGCCGCGCACGAGGGGCGCCCACGCTTCGACGGCGATGCCGTTGTCGCGGCAGAACTGCGCCACCTCGCGGTTTTGGAACAGCGGATGCAGCTCGATCTGGTTGACCGCGGGAACCGTGCCCGACTCGTCGATGAGCAGCTGCAGATGGTCGCGCTCGAAGTTCGAGACGCCGATCGAGCGTGCTCGGCCGTCTTCGACGAACTCCTCCATGGTCTTCCACGCGGCGAGATACCCGGTCCCGTAGAGGTTGGGCAGCGGCCAGTGGATGAGGAACAGGTCGACGTAGTCGAGTCCGAGCTTTGTCAGGGATTCCGCGAAAGATTCGCGCGCGCGATCCGGGGCGTGGTTGCCGTTGTCGAGTTTCGTTGTGACGAACAATTCTTCGCGGGGGACGGGCGACGCCGCTATCGCCGCCCCGACCTCCGCCTCGTTTCCGTACATCTGCGCAGTGTCGATGTGCCGGTAGCCGATCGAGAGGGCGTGCTCGACCGTCCTTTGCGTGTCCTCCCCTGTGATCTTGTATGTGCCGAAGCCGAGTTGGGGGATTGTGTGGCCGCTGTTGAGGGTGATGTTTCGAATGCTCATGTCTCTATTCTCTTGGCTTTTCGGCCTCGACGGAAGCGGCGCTGGTTCGGCGGAGCCTGGCTTCTTTGGCGGAGCCCGGCCGTTCGGCGAATGTCCCAGGGGTTTCAAGGCCGGGCAGGACGCCTTCGTGCAAAGCCCGGCCGTTCGGCGAATGCCCGCCCGTTCCGCGTCCCTGCGGTTCGTCGAACGACGGGCTAGGCCGGGCGCTGTTGGCCGCCTTTCCAGTCTCCTATTCGATGGTGTGGCCATAGCGGCCGACTCTCGCTTTGCGGAAGCCTTGAGCCGAGTTGGCGTCTTGTTCCTCGAGCGCTTTTGCCGCTTCGGTCAGCGCCTGGGCATGCTGGTCGAAGCGATCGGTGAGAATCGTGCGCGTCTTGGCCAGGGCATTGGCGGCACGTTCGGCGGCTGCGCCCAGGTTGGTCCCCGTAAGCTGATCGTTGGATGCTCGCGCTTGGGCTTCGCCCGACATGGCGCGGATGCGCGCGGACATGTCGGTCACCTTCGCTCCTGCCTGTTTGACGGCCGTCGGATTGATGGCGGTTTCCTTCATAGTCAGTGCCCCTTTGTGAGAAATATGTATGTTTTGATAAATGCTGATGCGTGTTGATTGGATGGTTGGGAAAAGCCGCTTAGGGAATGTAAGGGAAGCGCGAGGAGGCCAGGCGATTATGGATTGAATCAGAACCGCCGGTTGCCGCGCTCTTCTCTGTGTCATTGTTGTCGGTTGGCGAGAGATTGCTTGATTGCGTGGCGTACTCGCCGAACGGTGCTGTTTGGCCGCTACTTGTGGGTGACGGTGGCGTTGTGGAATTGTCGCTTGGCGTCCCTGCCGGCCAGACTTCGTGGTCGAGGTGGATGGGGGCGCGGCCTGTTGTGCGGAGGCGTTCGGGGAGGACTTCTGTGCCGTCGGGCCAGCCTTCCCATTCTCCGCCCTTGGCGCAACCGGTGTTAACGATAATTACCGTGGCTTTGTCGTATCGAATCTCGACGCGCCCGCCGGTGCCGGGGTGGTTGAAGACGGCGATGTGGTCGTTGCGGCGGGAGTTGCGGATCTGCCGCATGGCCGGCTCGTCGTATCCGAGGGGTTTGAGGGTCTTGTAGACGCGTTCGAGGGCCTGCCTCCACTGGGATTCTTTGATCGGCCCGGCGGTGGCGAAGTCCCAGGACTCGGTGACGTATTCGTCTGGGCAGGTCACCGTCGACGAGGCCGTTACCTGGGAGTTCTTCTGGGGCGGGTTCCATTGCCCGACGCCGTATTCGCGGGTGAGGAGGCCTTGGAGCTTGAGCTCGAGAAGGATTGCTTTGCGTCTGGCCTCGACGAGGGGCACGACTGGGGTCGGTGAGACTGTCTCGCCGCCGATGTGCCCCGGCTCGGGCGTGGTGGAACATGCTGCCATGATGACTCCTAAAGTTGTCAGAAGGGATGAAATCTTGCGTGTTTTCTTTGACATTGGCGCCTCCTCGGTTATGTCCGTCGGCGCCTCAATCGTCTTTGACGGCCACGCCGTCGCCGATGAGGATGCTTCCCTGGTTGTAGGTGGATGTGTATCCCTTGTTCATGTACTCGGAATGGCCTTCCGAGTACTTGTATTCTGTGCCGTCCGGAGCAGTCCAGTCATCGCAGCTCCAGTGGGTGAATTCTTTGCTGTAAGACGGGTCGCCGCCGAATCTGCCTAGATCGGCGACTCCGTCCCACGCGGCTTCGCCGAGACCCGTGTGGCCGGGGAGCATGTTGAGGTCCTTGTTGTTCATCGTCGTCACCCCCGGAGAGCCGGAGAACATGGCGTCGTCGGCGACTGTCGAGTGCTGCAGCGCCCAGCCGGTCGCCGACGACCCGTAAGAATGGCCCGAGGCGACCAGGTGGGGGTCGCCCGAATGAGTGGCCTGGACGGCGTAGAGCATGTCCGCCCCCGACTTTCCGCCAACCTCGACCTGATGGTTGCCGGCAACCGAGTGATTCGGCGTTGCGATCTCTCCCCAGCGCGGAGCGTCGTAATTGAGGACGGTGATGCCGGCAACCTTCTCGTCGCGTCCGGTTGATTCTAGTTGCGCTTTGCCTTCAGCAAGGACGTTGTCGACGCCGGAGACGCCCGATCCCCAGCCTTTGCCCTTGCCCATGAGGTGGGATTCGACGGTGGCTGTCATTCCCGGTGTGTGGACCGCGACGTGGTCGGCATTGTCGATGTCGCCCGAGCCGACAGCCGCCCACAGGTGGTCGCCCTTGAATGCGTCCAGGCTGACCAAAGAATGCGTCCCGTCCGGCGCTCCGCCGAACTTACGTTTGACTGACAGCAAGTCGCGGTGCTTCTCTTTGAGGATCCTAAGTTTTTGTTTCTCTTCGTCCCAGCTGGTTCCCTCGATCGAAGAACTGCCGTGTTCCTCCATGTAGGCTAGATTGCTCTGTGCCTTCGCTATACGAGCATTCAGTTCGGAGAGCATGGGGTCGATGCGGCGGCGGTTGGCTCGGTCGCGCACGGCGAAGGGCACGCCGCCGAGGTTGCCGACACAATCGGGGTGCATGACCTCGATTTGCTGCTGCTCCTCGGGCGAGAGGGAGGTCCACCAGTCGTTGACCTCCTCGACATTCCACGACGGATCCGGCTTGGCCACGCCGTGCGAAAGAATCGCCTTGCTCGCCTCCTTTGCCCTCTCCAATAGGTCTTCGACGACCTTGTACGCCAAGCCCAACGCGTTGAGGATCGCGTCGGCCTCGCGCATGATCAGTTCCCCCTCAAGCGTCTCGTTGACTTTCTCTTCTGGAACTCGGTCGTCGGGAATGAAGACCCTTCCTTCGTCGCTGATGTTGCAGCCATCGGCATCTGCGCGCCGTTTGAGGTCCTTGGCCTTCCCGGCCACTTCGTCGACCGCTTCGGCCGCTGCCAGGAAATCGTGAGCGGCCCTCTCGAGTTGTTTGTATACGTCGCCGACGTCGTCGACCAGGGCCCGGCGCGTTCTGGCTTCCGCTTCTGCGCATGCGCCGAGGAACTTGTCGGTGAACAAACGCTGTGACTCGTCATGGACCTGCTCGAGATCGCGGGCGTCTTTTGCAAGCACCGAGCGAAAGGCCCGCAAACCGCCGCTCTTCCATGTCAAAACGTCCTGAAACGTGATCATCGCCCAATCCTTTCTGGTGCGTAACCGGAATGCCATAGACTCTATCATGCCTTTTACGTGTGAGCATGGGAAATAATGCCCATTGCATTTCCGTTCATTGTCTGCCGCGAGCTTTTATTGAACAGGCGATTTGCTGGGAGCGAGCGGGATTGAACGGCGTCTTCGTGGACTGCGATTTGCGTTTCTATCGATCCAATCCGCGCCGTGCTTTCAGTCTGCGCCGCGCATTGCGCGGCCGAGGGAGTCGGCGGTCAGCGCCGAGGCTTCCGGTATGGCGATCATCGACTCGTCGGTCACCCGATCATGGTTCGACTCCGCCGAATACTCCGATTCCGCCCTGCCCGCGTGCCAATACCCTATGATGAGCTGGTTTTGCCGCGGCACTCCCCGATCGCGTAGGTCTTTGCGCATGTCGCGGACCACGTGGGACTCGGCCGAAACCCAGGCGAAAACGCCGTTGAGGTCCGGCGGGAGCTCGAGAGCCTTCCCGGCCTCCGTCAGCAGGGGCGACGCCGCCGGATCCGCACCTTGCCGGTGCAGCCACCGCACGGCCACGCCGGGCGGGCACGCGAGCGGCTGCTCGTCGGCCTCGGCGTCGACCTCGATGAGCGCAACGCCCCGCTGCTCGTCGGGCAGAGTCTCCAGGATCGCGGCAAGTGCTGGAACTCCCGTGTCGTCGGCCATGAGGAGAATCCAGTCGCAGGCCCGAGGGAGCCTGCCGCCCCCGCCGACGGCGCCGACGACGTCTCCCGGACGGGCGGACTCTGCCCAGGAGGAGGCCAAGCCCGCGCCGTGCCGCACGAAGTCCACGTCCATCCAGGATTCCTCCACGCTGTAGGCGCGGACCGTGTACGTTCTGACCCTTTCGCGCTGGCCCGGCGCATAGGCGTACCGCCCGCGCTCGCCGAATTTCGGGAGGTCGAGCACGGGCCCGTCGGGGAAGAACAACTTGACGTTCGGGACCCTGGGGCGGCTGAGATAGCCCGCCACGGCCTGGCCCGCGAAACGTATCCTCCGCATCGAGCGGGTGACGTCGCTGACCTTTTCCACGACGATGGCGGCGGGCAGCCCCTCCGTGGCTATGGAGTGCTCGTGGCGTTCATGCTTCTCGTGGCGCTCGCGGCCTTCGCGCGGTTTGTGGGGGCCGCTGCCAGCATGCGCGTCGTTGTCGTTATGGTCGGCATTTCGTTTTGCGTCAGGCACTTCTTGACCTTTCTTTGAATTGTCTGGTTTGTCTGGTCTGCGCGGCCGATAGGCTGCGCGGTGGATGGGCTGCGCGTTTGTTCGGTCTGCGCGGCCGATGGTTTGCGCGGCGGAGGAATCGGGCGGCGGACGGCTCGCGCGGCGGAGGGGATCGGACAGCTCGCGCGGCCGATGATTTGCGCTGCGGACGGTTTGCCCAGCCGGGCTCGCGCGTCTGACCGCCGGCCGGCGGTCAGGTTTGCCGGGCGTCAAGCGGCACGACGAGCGGGAGCCCCGTGTGAGGGTCGGGAATGCACATGCAGGAGATTCCGTAGATTTCGTCGATGAGCTCCGCCGTGACGATTTCGGCCGGCGCGCCGGTGGCTGCGATGCGCCCTTCCTTCATGACGATGAGATGGGTGGCGTAGCGGAATGCGAGATTGAGGTCGTGGAGCACCGTAACCAGCGTGAAATCGCCGGATTCGTGAAGGCTGCGGCAAAGGTCGAGCACCTCGAGCTGGTGGGCGATGTCCAGGTACGTGGTCGGTTCGTCGAGAAGGAGAAGAGGGGTCTCCTGCGCCAGCACGAGCGCGATCCAGGCGCGTTGGCGTTGGCCTCCGGAAAGGCTGTCGACCGCGCTGTCGGCCAGCTCGAGCGTCCGAGTCGCGGCCAATGCGGCGTCGACGGCGGCGTCGTCCTTCGCCGACCACTGCCTGAAGAACGACTGGTGGGGAAACCGCCCGCGGGCGACGAGGTCGCGCACCGTGATGCCGTGGGGCGCGTTTGAGCTTTGAGGAAGGAGGCCGAGCCTGCGCGCGACCTTCTTCGCCGGGTAGGAGGCGATTTCCCTTCCGTCGAGCAGCACCGTGCCTTCGCGCGGTTCGAGGAGGCGCGACAGAGCGCGCAAAAGGGTCGATTTTCCGCACGCATTCGGCCCGATGACGGCCGTGAAGGATTGGGCGGGCACTTCGACGTCGAGCTCTTTGCTGACCGTCGTGTTCCCGTAGGCCAGGTGCAGGCCGCGGCCGACGAGCGGGTTGCCCGCGCCGCCTTTGGTTCTTTTGACGCCGTCCATTGCTCCTCTTTCGGATCGAGAGCCGCGAAAGCCTTCGGCTCAGTCTGGTCGAGTCGGTTTGATTGGATCTGCCCTGCCTTTGCCGCCTACACCGTCGGCGACCGGGCGATGAGCCACAGCAAATACACGCCGCCGATCAGCGCGGTCGCGAGGCCGACGGGCACGTCGACGCCCACGGGCACGCGCATCGAGGCGACGTCGGCGGCCGTGAGCATCGTCGAGCCCATGAGCGCCGACGTGAAAATGTGGAGGCGCCCGCTGCGGGTCAGCCTTGCCACGGCCTGCGGCGCGGCAAGAGCGACGAAGGCGATGGGGCCGGTGGCCGCCACCGCGGTCGATGTCAGGGCAACCGCGGCGAGCATTGCGGCGACCCTCAGGCGCTCGGGCCGGATCCCCGCCTGCGTCGCCTGGTCGTCGCCCATCTCCAATATGTCGAGGCGCCGCGACATTCCGCACAGCGCGGGCACAAGGAGGACGACGGCGACGGCGACGACAAGCGCCTGCTCCCATGTGCGTGCGTTGAGCGAGCCGGACAGCCACATCGACGCGAGGGCGGTTTGCTCGGCGTCGCCGTAGGCGAGCAGGAGCGAGTTGACGGCCGTCAAGAAAGAACTGACGCCGATGCCCACGAGAACCAATTGGTATCCGGTGCTGTGCCCGGCGCGCCGCGCGAGCAGGTAAACGGCCGTCGCGGTCGCCATTCCGCCGCAAGTCGCCGCAAACGCCGTTTCTCGGGCTTCGCCTGCGAGCACCGCCACGCTGACGATGCCTCCCGTTGCGGCCCCCGTGGTGAAGCCGATGACGTCGGGTGAGCCCAAAGGGTTGCGAGAGACCGATTGGAAAACCGCGCCGGCTGCCCCGAGTGCGGCTCCTACTGCCAAGGCGGCGACGAATCTTGGGAGGCGGACGGTCTCGACGATGCGCACAGTCTGTTCGTCGCCGGAGTGTCCGAAAAGGACCTTGACGATTTCCTCGGCCCCGATGGGCGTGCTGCCCGTGCCGATGTGCACGAGGCCGACGGCTGCGAGAAGCGCCGCGGCCGCCGCGCCGACGACGAGGGCGCTCCTCGTCGCCTCCAGGCGAACGGGGCCCGCCGCGATCCTGATTTTGCCCCGGGCTTTCCTTCCGCCGCGCGAAATAGGCGCGTGCCTAACCTTCCCGTTCACGTCCGCCCCCTTCCCGATCAGGCCCGTTCCTTTTCCGCTCACATCCGCTCCTTCTCCGTTCACGTCCGCCCCCTTCCCGCTCACAGGCCCAACACCTTGCCGCGCCGAACGAGCCAGACGAAGAAGGGCGCTCCGATGATGCTCGTCATCGCACCCACCCCGACTTCCCCTGGATAGACGACGATCCGCCCCAGCGTGTCCGAGGCCAGCGTCGCCGTTGCGCCGAGAAGCGCCGAGAAAGGGAGAAGGCGCCGATGGTCCGTTCCCGCCAGCGCCCGCGCCGCATGCGGGCAGGCCATCCCGACGAAGACGACGGGGCCCGCAGCGGCCGTCGCGCCTCCCGCGAGCACGATGATCGCGAGGTTCGTCAAAGCCGGCGTGGCTCGGGGCTTGACGCCCAGCGCCTTCGACATGTCCGCGCCCAGTGTCGCCGCATTGAGCGACGGCGCCAGCGCGAAGGAGGCGGCCGCCCCCGCGGCCAGGCAGGCGATGAGGACGGGGAGGTTGTCCCAGCCGCGTCCCGCCAGCGATCCGAGCGCCCAGTTCCTGTAGATCTGCTGCACCCAGGCGGGCTGGGCCAGGAGCAGAATCGTGTTGAGCGCCCACAGCACGATCGACAGGGCGGCGCCCGCGAGGATGAGGCGCGTCGGGTTGGTTCCGGCCGTCTCGGCGCGCCCCAGCCTGTGAACCAGGGCCCCGGTCAGCGCGGCGCCGATGAAAGCGAACCAGACGTAGACGGCCACGTGCGAAGCGCTCGTGAAGAACAGGCCGACGATCACCCCGGAGGCCGCGCCCTGGCTGATGCCGAGCGTTCCCGGCTCGGCCAGAGGGTTGCGCGTCAGCGATTGCGCGAGCGCCCCGGCCAGGCCCAGGCATGCGCCGGCCGTGATCGCCGCGAACGTGCGCGGAAGCCTCAGTTCGCGCACCACCAAGTGGGCGTCGTTCTTCGGGTCGAAGTCGAAAAGCGCGTCCCAGACCTCGTGCAGCGGCACGAGCCGCGAGCCTGTCGCGATGCTCGCGGCCGCAAGCGCGACGAGCAGGCCGGTCGACAGCGCCGCCCAAGGCAGCAGGCCGAAGGCTCGAACGCCTCGGGGCCTGCCTACGCGGAGGCCGTCGGATTCGCGTGCGCCCGGCGGGTTCGGCCCGCCTTCGGGGGCGACGGCGGATTTGCCTTCCTCGCCGACCCCGAAGGCCTCCTCGGCCACAGCGCGCCCGTCAGCCACCGAGCCGCTTGACGACGGCGTCGATCATTTGCTTGCCGGAGTAATAGTCGATCCTGAACGACGTGGGGCCGAGCCCGTAGACCTGCTTTGATTTGACCGCCGGCATGTTGGCGACCACCGGGTCGGCCAGGAAGGAGGACTCGGTCTTCTGGTCTCCCGTCAAAAGGAAGACGGTCTGGGGATTGACGGCTTTCGTCAGGTTCTCATGAGTGACAAAGGAAAAGTCGCCGCGCTTGTCCTTCCTCGCTTCGAGGTCGGCGGGCGCCTCGACGATCCTGAAGCCGAGCTTTTCCAAAAGCCTGCTTTGCGGCCCGCTCTTCTTGGCCACGCCCTGCTCCTTGCCCGGCCCGTTGTAGGAAACGACAGCGGCGTTGCCCTCGGGCGCCTTGATCTTTTTGGCGGCGTCGGCGACGTACTTGTCGAAGTCCGCGGTCGCTTTCTTGGCGTTGGCCTCCTGGCCGGTGGCCTCCCCGAGTTGCTTCGACAGCTCTTGCCACGTTTGCTTCGAATAGTCGACGACGATCGTCGGGTACTGGGCGGCTATCTCCTTGTAATGGTCGATGGCGCTGTCCGCTCCCGAGCTCGCGATGACCACGAGGTCGGGATTGGCCGCAATGAGCGCCTCCTTGTCGAATTTGAGATTGGGGTAGAGGACGTCGACGCCTTTTTTCTTGGCGATGGAGGACCACTGGGAGAAGAAACCTTTGTCGTCGGTTATGTTCGACGGGGTCGTGGCGGCCGAGGCCTTGACCGGAGCGTCGATCGCCAGAAGGGTCCCCGTGAGGGTCACCGACGTCGAGACGATTCTCTTCGGTTTGCTTTTAAGCGTCAGCTCCCCTTTTTCGTGCTTGATTTTCCGAGGCCAGGTCCCCGATTCCGCTCCCGAGGAGTTCGATGCCCCGTCCGACGACGTCGCGTCTTTCGAGTCCGAGGAGCACGCTGACAAGAACGTCGTCAGCGTGAGAAGAAGCGCTGCAAGAACGCGCGAGAGGCGAGATGTCATACTTCTCTCCCTGTGATGCCGAGTGCCGTTTCCGGCGCGATGAAAGATAGGTAAAGTCAGGGTAGCAGTACCTTACTCACGAGGGAAAGGGGTGCGTGGCCCATGTGCTGAAGCACCCACTGTGTGGAAACGCTCGGCGTCGGCCGCGCCTGGCGCCCGGGCGGCGAGACGGGCCTCGGCGAATTCGCCGCAACGGCCCCGCCGGGGCCGAAGGCAGGCCGCTACTTGGCGTTGCCCGCCTTGTCCCGCTTGGACTTCTTCTTGTGGCGCGGCTCCTTGCCCGTGACGTACCGGATCACGGCGTCGGCGACCTTGTCGACGACGCGCGGGTCGAACACGCCGGGGATGATGTAGTTGGCGTTGCGTTCCTCGTCGCTGACGACGTCTGCCACGGCGATGGCGGCCTGGCGGAGCATCTCGTCGTCGATCTTCGATGCGCCGGCGTCGAGCATTCCCCTGAAGAGGCCGGGGAAGACGAGGACGTTGTTGATCTGGTTCGGGAAATCGGAGCGGCCGGTGGCGACGATGGCGGCGTGGCGGCCCGCGGCGATGGGGTCGACTTCCGGCGTCGGGTTGGCCATGGCGAAGACGATCGCGTCGTCGGCCATCGTGGCGATGTCGTCCCCGGTGAGGATGTTGCCGGAAGAGACGCCGATGAGCACGTCCGCGCCGGCGAGCGCCTCCTTGAGCGATCCTTGGAAGCCGCGGGGGTTGGTGTTCTGCGCCAGCCAATTGCGGTGGGGGTTGGCCTCTTCGCGGAAGGGGCCGAGGGCGCCGTTGCGGCCGCAGCCGATGACGTCGGTCGCCCCGTGGAGCATGAGGAGGCGGATGATCGCCGAGCCCGCGGCGCCGACGCCGGAGACGACGATCCGTGCGTCTTCGATGCGCTTGCCGACGAGCTTGAGGGCGTTGATGAGCGCCGAGAGGGTGACGATCGCGGTTCCGTGCTGATCGTCGTGGAACACCGGGATGTCGAGCTCTTCGCGCAGGCGCTCCTCGATTTCGAAGCACCGGGGCGCCGAGATGTCTTCCAGGTTGATCCCGCCGTAGACCGGGGCGATGGCCTTGACGATGGAGATGATCTCCTCGGTGTCCTTGGTGTCGAGGCACACGGGCCATGCGTCGACGTCGCCGAATCGCTTGAACAGGGCCGCCTTGCCCTCCATGACAGGCAAGGCCGCCTCGGGGCCGATGTCGCCGAGGCCGAGGACGGCGGTTCCGTCGGTGACCACCGCGACGGCGTTTCCCTTGACGGTCAGGCGCCGCGCCTCGGCCGTGTTCTTGTGGATCGCCTTGCACACGCGCGCGACGCCGGGCGTGTAGACGCGGGCGAGGTCCTGCCGGGTGCGAAGGGGATTCTTCAGCTCCACCGAGATCTTGCCGTCAATGTGCGCCTGCATTGTGGCGTCGGAGACCTCTTCGACGACGGTTCCGACCATCATCTCGATGTTGCCCCGAACCTCCTGGACGTGGGCGGTGTTGACGCAGTCGCAGGTGACCGAGACGATCAGATGCTTCTCCAGCGACTCGACCGTGTCGATTCCGGTCACGAGGCCTCCGGCGTCCGCGACCGCCTCGACGAGGTGTTGCGTCGCCCGCGGGTGGGCGGGAACGCTCACGCGAAGGGTAACGGTGTAGCTGGGACTCGGCATTGCCATAGGAACCGCCTTCATTCAGGACGCCTGCACCGCTCTTTGGCACCCCCGCGCTTCCTTGGGACAACCCGCACTGCGACGTCGGAAAACAAACGCCTCTATGATAATGCCTTGTGCGGCGAACCGCACCGCGAGGCTGTTCGCCCCGGTGGCTGCCGGTGTTGCCTTGGCGGTTGCCTGTCTAGCCTCGGTGGTTGCCGGCCTCGCCCCGGTGGTCGTCGGCGTCGCGATCACGCTCCCAGCCTTTCCGGCTGCGGTCCATGTTCGCCCCGTCGGTTGCCGGTGTCGCCCGTTGGTTACCGGCCTCGCCCCGGCGGCTGCCTGTGTCGTCTTCGATGATCGCCGGTGCGCAAACCCTTGCCGTGCGGCATGCTCAGCTTTTCAACGATCCTGGTGTTCCAGTGTTGTCACATCGACACGTTCGGCCCTCTTCGCCCGAAAACGATTGCCGTTTAAGCCGTCCGTTTTCAGACGAAATGACGCGATGTTCACAGGTGAGCGGATTAGACTCGGGCCATGTACGACGCGACGTTCAGCCTGCCGGGGCACACAATGATCGAGCACTCGCTTTCGGTTCCGCTCGATCGCTTCGGGGCCTTGTCCCGTTTTGCCGCGGACGAAGCGGCGGCAATCCCGGAGAAGATCGAGCTTTTCGCACGCGAATACGTGAGGCACGGCAACGAGAAACTGCCGCGGCTCGTCTATTTTCAGGGAGGGCCGGGATTCGGCGGCCCCAGAATGGCGCCGATCGGTTCGTGGCTCGACACCGCGCTCAACCACTACCGCGTGGTCCTTCTCGACGAGCGAGGCACCGGCCGCTCGCATCCCATTGAGGCACAGGCCGTTTCCGCCGTCGGGCCGACCCCCGTGCAAGCCGCCTTCATTTCCTGTTTCCGCCAGGATTCCATAGCCGCCGACGCCGAGGACCTCCGCCTCGCCTTCGGGGGCGACCCTTGGTCGGTGCTCGGCCAGAGCTTCGGAGGCTTCGTCGTCACCGCCTGCCTTTCCCAAGCGCCGCAAGGCCTGTCCGAGGCGTTCGTCACCGCCGGGCTTCCATCGGTCGAAGGGTGCGCCGACGACGTCTACCGGCTGACCTACGCCCAAACCGACGTGCGCAACCGCGTATTTTTCGACCGGTATCCCGGTGACGAGTCGGTCGCGTGGAGCGTGGCCAAGCACCTTGCCGACGTCGAGGAGCGCCTGCCGACCGGCGAGCGGCTCACGCCCGGCCGATTCCGCCAGATTGGCATCTGCCTCGGCCGCTCCTACGGGCTGGAGCAGCTGCATTTCCTGCTCGAGGACCCGTTTTGGACCGTGCGGGGAGCGCGCCGGCTGCGCCCACAGTTTCTCGATCGGATAGGGGCGCAGGTCTCGCTCGCGCCCGCGCCGCTGTACGGCGTGATGCACGAGGCGATCTACGCCCAGGCCTCCACCGGCGCCACGGCTTGGAGCGCCGACCGCATCCGCGGCGAGTTCCCGCAATTTCGCCTGCCCGACGTCGCCGTCGGGGCCGCAGCCGAATCGGAGCTAGAGGCCGAGGGCCGCGGCTTCCGCTTCACCGGCGAGCACATGTATCCCTGGCAGATGCGCGAGGATCCGGCGCTCGCGCCCATCGCCGACGCGGCCGACGCCCTGGCCGCCGACCCCTCGCTGCGTCGACTCTACGACACCGAGGCTCTCGCGGCGAACGGGGCCGCCGCGGAGCGCGGGGTTCGAGCCGGGCGCGGGGGCTCTGCGACGAACGGGGCCGCCGCAGGGCACGACGCAATCGGTGTGCGAAGGGTTCCCGCGGCCGCCTGGGTATACAAACGGGACATGTTCGTGCCCTACTCGATCTCGATGGAGACGGCGCGCCTTGCCGGCTTCCGCACGCTGGTTTCCGACACGTTCCACCACGACGGCCTCCACTCGGGCGGCCCGCAGATGATCCTCAAGCTCATCGAGGCGGTGCGGGGGTAGGGAAGCACAACGGCTTGGTTCCATCTGCCAAAGAAAGCACTTCTTAGCTAAATGACTTCTTTTCGTCAAAAAGTGCATTTGCGTAGTGTGAATTCCAAAAGTAATCAATATAAGTCACGGCAGTGTTTATCGTATCTTCCTACGTGTTCTACACGATCTTCTGACCCTAGACGATTGGCTATTTGAGGCATTTCGTCACCGGATAGAGGTTTGGGTCATGCTGTTCCCAACTGCTGGATTTCTTCCATTCGTCAAAGAGTGTTCGGTTGAGCAGATCGGAACCAGGGCGTTTCCCACAGGTCAATAGCTTTCGAGCTGGTAGAATTCCTCTGCGATCCGGCTTACCACGGATCGCAATGCGTGGTGGTCGCTACGGCGTTGAAGCGACTTAAGACGATGGAGGCAGCATCATGACCGAAGGTCAATACAATTCTTCCCCCTACGGTGCCTGGGAGGCGGCCGGAGGCTTTCCGGCGGCGGGCGGCGCCGGCGCGTTTAGGCAAGCCCCGGCACCGGGGCAAACCGGCGAGTTCAACCAAGCAGGCATTTCCCCGCAAGAGCTCGGAGCGGCGGATTCGGGGTCCCGCCAGACGGCGAAGCGCTGGGCCGCGCGCGGCGGACTCGTGGCGTTGGGATTGCTATTCGGGTATGGGATTCATTCCCAGGGCGACGTCACCGATTCGCCGCAGTTCCGACAGCTCCAAACCCGTTCTGCGGCCGTTGAGAAGGATCTGAACTCGGCTCGGCAAGAGTTGAAAGATCTTCGCAATGAAAAATCGACGTTGGAGCAGGAGGTTGAGGCGCAGAAATCCGACTCGAAGCGCGTTTCCGAGCTCTCCACGCAGGTTTCGACCCTGACGAGCGAGCGGGACTCTTGCAAGTCTCAGTTGGACAATGCGAAGCAGGCATCCCAGAATTCCCAGCGGTCGTCCGCGGTGACGCAGACTCTCGGCGGTTCGGGGACGGCAGGCGATTCTGGGGCCTCGAGCGGCGGCGCGGGAGCATCGGGCGCCTCGGGTGCGTCTGGCGGCTCCGATTCGTCTGGCGGATCCGGGTACGGGACGGGCCGCTCGTCGGGTGGGTCGGCGTATTACCCGAACTGCGCAGCTGCACGGGCCGCGGGGGTGGCGCCCCTTTACAGAGGCCAACCCGGGTATCGGCCGGGTTTGGATAGGGACAACGACGGCGTCGCCTGCGAGCGCAGATAAGGGAGCGCTGGAGACAGCGACAGCCGATAGAACTGAAGAGAACCAAAAGGCCAGCGGCGGCGGATGAGTTCGCGACTCAACCGCCGCTGCTGGCCTTGCCTTCTGACTGGGCGGACGCGCCTGCGCGAGGGACAGGCCTGCACGCGTCTGGCGCGGACGACACATGTTTGAGGCCGTCCGCGCCCTAGGCCGGCCCGCCGTCGGGCAGCATCCGACATGCCGCGGGGCGAGCGCAGCGTGCCGTCAGGCGACGCCGCACCCGCCCCGCAACGAGGCGTCGCTCAGTAGCACTCAGCCAAGGCCGCCCTTTGCTTGCTCGCGCACGACGGCCACGGTGTCCTTGCCCGTGCCGGTCCAGTCGCCCACGACGAGCTTGTCACTGGCCCGCCCGTAGGTGAAGGACGTGTCCGCGTCGCCTCCGGAGAGGGCGTTCTTCACGAACAAGATCGCACCGCGGCGGACGGACACGGTGTCCTTGCCGTCGCCGTTCCAATCGCCGACGTATGCGACGTCGTCGTTGCGCCCGTAGGCGAAGGTGCGATCGGCCTCGCCGCCCGTCAGGGTGTCTCGAAGGAGGTTGGTGTACCCGCGGCGGACGCCGAGGGTGGCCTTGCCGTCGCCGTCCCAGTCGCCCGCGAGGCCGTAATCCTCAGCCTTGCCGTAGGGAACGGCGGCGTCGGCCGCGCCCGAGGCGGTGGCGTTGTACTTGATCGAGAAGACGTTGCCGTTCTTGACGGCGATGTCGTCCTTCTTGTCGCCGTTGAAGTCAGCCACGAGCACCTGACCCGATCCCGTTCCGGGGAAGGTCGCAGTGGTGGCCTTCGCGTCAGACCGGTTGGAATCGTAGAAGGTGTAGTTCTCGCCGTTGCGGATCGCGACGGTCGAAACGCCGTCGCCGTCCCAGTCGCCCGCGATGACCTCGCCGCCCGCAGGGATCTTCATGCCGAGCTTCGCGATGGAGGCCGGGAACTGATCTGCGAAGTAGAGGTTGCAGGCATCATCGGCCAAGCAGGGATCCGCGATCGGCTTCTGGCTGTTGTCAGCCGGAGGCTTGGGCGAGGGGTCCGGTGTCGGTGTCGGCGAGGGCGACGGGTCGGTCGGGCTGGGTGCCGGGTCGGTCGGGCTCGGCGTTGGCTTGGTGGGGCTCGGCGAGGGGTCGCTGGGCGAGGGGTCCGGTGTCGGCGAGGGCGACGGGTCGGTCGGGCTGGGCGCTGGGTCCGTGGGGTTCGGCGTCGGCGTAGGCGAAGGGGCGGCCGTTTCGTTGATTTCGAAACTGAAGGGGTCGAGCTCCGTTCCCTCCTTGTAGAAGTTCGCAAAGCCCTGGGCGCCCTTCGCGGTCAAGACGACCTTGGGAGCCTTCACGGTGAGTTTCTTTTCGCCGTCGTGCTGAATCGTAATGTTGCTCAGCTTGGCGAACTCGATCTGACCGTAGTCGGTGACGTCGGCAGCGCCCATCGCCTTGCTCTTGACATTGAGGAGCAAATCGGCGGTGTCCGGGCCGGTGAATTTGACGACCGGGTTGGCGATCGTGATGTCGAGCTGGCCGTCGTGCCCGGTGAAGTGCACACCGCCCTTGAATGTGATCGTTCCGGGGGTTTCGGCAGTGATCGACTGTCCGTCGTCCACCGGGAAGTTGAATTCCCCGGTCGCGCCGTCGAGAAGCTCCCAGCTTCCGTGTGCCGGACCGGTCTTGATGTAGCTGCGGAAACTCTGACGCAGGCCCCATTCCGCCGAACCTGTGAGCTGGGCGGGCTTGGCTGGCTCGAGTCGCGAGATGCTTCCCGGCGCAGACTCGTGAGCCGCGAAGGCCGACGCGCTGAACAGGGGCGCGGCGGCCAGTGCGGCGGCCGCGGTGAGAACTGTTGCGGTGGCGAGCGAGCGACGAGTCCGCCGAGGAACGCGATTGTTGTGCATTGATGTTCCTTCGGTTATTCGGTTGTTTTAAGTGTGCGAGAGCGGTGACAAAAATGCCGGTTGCGATGCTCTTCGCATCTGGAGCTTACATGAGTGTGGATCCGTTCACCAGGGTCTTTTTTTCACTTGAATCTTGCGGTCAACTTAGAGAAGGTCATCCTTGTTATTTGCTATTTTACGGTCGCGTAATGGCGTTGCGTGCTTCTGGCGAAGCCGCCTCTGAGCGTTTTACTCCTTCCGTGACTGTTTGTGTTTCGGGTCTGAAGATGTGATGAACTGTGCTTAAGTGCTTAAAACTGATCAAAAATCTCGGTCTTTCTTTTTAGAGGTCTTGCGTTAACGTCTGAAAAGAGTTATGGACTGTCGAACAAAAAGAAGTGTACATACGGTTTTTGATGTCGTGAGCGCAAGGTCTTCACTAGATAAATGAATGCGGTGATGACGGGATTTGGCGGCAACTGAATGTGGCAGGAACGAAACTGCCGCGATGTCCGTGTAGGATTGCGGTGCGTTCACGTCTGACGCACGAAGGCATAAAGGAATACATGAACACCACGTCTGTCCCGACGCCCGTACGGGCGAATCCGGTGGTGCATCTCGGCTTGCCCAGACTGAGGGCGAGCGGTGCGGCCCCAGCGGACCGCCCGCGCGTGCCGGAGCTCATCGATCGTTTCGGACGCGTCGCGCGCGATCTGCGGGTCTCGCTCACCGACAAATGCAATCTTCGCTGTACGTACTGCATGCCCCCCGAGGGGGTGCAGCCCGCTCCCGGCGAGCGCATTCTGACCGACGCCGAGGTGGTGCGGCTCGTGCGCATCGCCGTCGAGAGGCTCGGTGTGCGCGAGGTGAGGTTCACCGGCGGCGAACCTCTGCTGCGAAAGGGGCTGGAGGAGATTGTGGCGGCGACGTCGTCCCTTTGCACCGACGTCGGGGCGCCCGTTGAAACCTCGCTGACGACGAACGCCCTCGGCCTGCGCCACCGCGCGCGCGGGCTGAAAGAGGCGGGCTTGACGAGGGTCAACATTTCCATGGACGCCGCAGATCGGGAGACTTACGCCGCCCTCACTCGCAGAGACCGCTTCGACGACGCCGTCGCCGGCGCCCGTGCCGCGGCGGAGGCGGGCCTGCTCCCCGTGAAGGTCAACGCGGTGCTCGTCAGGGGAGTCAACGACGCGCAGGCCGTCAGGCTGGTGGCGGAGGCGCTCGCGAGCGGCTACGAACTGCGTTTCATCGAGCAGATGCCGCTTGGGCCCAGCGGGCAGTGGACGCGTTCCGGGATGGTTGTGGCCGAGGAGATCCTGAGCAGGTTGGAAGGCGCTTTCGAGCTTGTGGCGCGGCCGGGGACGGAAAGGGCGAGCTCGCCCGCCGAACTGTGGGACGTCGCACCCGGCAAGGTCGACGGCGTCGAGCACCCCGGCGGGACGGTGGGCGTCATCGCGTCGATCACCCGCCCGTTTTGCGGGGACTGCGACCGCACGAGGCTGACCGCGGACGGCCAAGTTCGCTCCTGCCTCTTCGCTCGGGAGGAAACGGACCTTCGTTCGCTTCTGCGCGCGGGCGCCGATGACGATACAATCGCCGATGCTTGGCGTGCGGCCATGTGGGGCAAGCAGCCCGGACACGGCGTGGACGATCCGAGTTTTTTGCAGCCTTCGCGCACGATGAGCGCGATCGGAGGATGAAATGACAGTCAACTTGCGATACTTCGCCGCTGTGGCAGAGGCCGCCGGCGTGACCGAGGAAAGCGTCAGCCTGCCCGCGGGCGCAACCGTCGGGGATCTGCGTGCGGCCCTGATCGCCGCACGAGGGGCCGGCTTCGCCAGGCAGCTCGCCGTCAGCGCGCTTCTGATCGACGGCGCTCACGCCGACGACGCCGCGCTTTTGCCTTCCGGCGCCGTCAGGGCGGACGTCCTCCCGCCGTTCGCCGGCGGATGAGCCGAGCTGTCCGCCAGGCGTGCTGACAGAGTCGCGCAAACTGTTCGGCGGGTTCGATCCCGCCGCGCCGGGGGTTCCAGCGATCGCTACAAGGCCAGCACGAAAATGCAGGCGTCGATCCCGCTGCGCCGGGGGCTCTAGGCTTGGCCGGTCCACTCCGCCGAGCCGTCGGCGAATTCCTGACGTTTCCATATGGGCAGGCGGAGCTTGACCCGCTCGATGACGGCCTCGAGGACGCGCAGCGCCTCTTTCCGGTGGGAGGCTGAAACCGCTGCTCCCAGCGCGATCTCGCCCACGCGCAGACCTCCTGTGCGGTGGAGCACCGCGATCTTGCACGCCCCGCTTCCGGCGGCGACGTCGGCGGCGATCTTTCGAACGACGTTTCCGGCTTCGGGGTGCGCCTCGTAATCGATGGACACCACCGGCCGGGCGTCGTCGTGATTGCGCACCTGCCCGCAGAACGTGACGATTGCGCCCGCGCTTGGATCGTCCACGGCGGCGGCGAGGGCCTCCATGTCGATGGGCTCGGCGGTGACGCCGGCGACGATCGCCTCGGCGTCGGAGCCGTCGCTGCGGCCTCGATTCTGGATGGCTATTGTGGCGGCCTTGTGCGGCGCGGGATGGTCGCCGTCCGCCAGCTGGTTGACGATGTGCCCCAGAAGGGGGCCGACGGCGGAGACGGCGTCGCGCACGCCGCCCGTCGATCCGGGCGCGTTGAGGATGAAAACCCGGTGCCCGTCCTCCTCGATGACGCCAGCCACCCCGCGGGAGAGGGCGGCGGTGGGAACTCGGGGATTGTCCCGCAGAAGGTCTTCGACGCCGATGAGCCTGCGCGCGAGCAGCGGCTCGGTCGCCTCCGGCGTGAGATCGCGGCTGGTGATTCCCGTGCCGCCCACGGTGAGGATGGCGTCCGCCCCCGAGTCAACCGCCTTGCGGATCGCCGCCTGCACCGATTCGACGCCGTCGCGCACCACGGCGGGTCCCTCGACCTCGCCGAAGTCGGCGAGAAGCCGGACGGCGAGCGGGCCGGAAACGTCCTTGCGTTGCCCGGAAAACGTGCGGTCGGAGACTGTTATGACGGCGATCCTCATGTGCCACGAGTTTAATCGATGCGTGCATTCCGCTTCGCATCGCGGATGCGGGCTGTGCTTGCTCGCGCCCTCTGCGACGCCCTTCGGCGCGACGCGCCGCTCTTCTCCATTACTTTGCGCAAGGCGATGCCCGATCGGCATCGGCGTGCCGCAACGCTGACTTTGCGTGCCGCAAGGTCGACCCGGCTTTCCGCAAGGTCGGCTCGCCGTGCCGCAGGGTCGGCTCGCCGTGTCACAGGGTCGGCTCGCCGGCAGAGGCTCCGCGTGCTGCGAATATCGGCGTGCTGCGACGCTCGGCGGTACCATGGCGGTATGAGTCTTCGCCCCGCAGTCGAGCCTGAAAGTGTGCTCGACAATCGCCAGCGCACGCGGTACTCGCGCCAGATTCTCCTCCACGGCGAGGACGGCCAGGCCCGTTTGGCCGCGGCGCGTGTGCTGGTCGTCGGCGCGGGCGGGCTGGGGTCTCCCGCGCTTATGTACCTCGCCGCCGCCGGCGTGGGGACGATCGGAATCGTCGACGACGACGTCGTCGACCTGTCTAACCTTCATCGGCAGGTGATCCACGATTCGACTGCCATCGCGACGCCCAAAGCAGTTTCCGCAGCAATGAAAATTGAGGCGCTCAACCCCGACGTCGACGTGATCGTGTACCCCGAGCGGCTCACGGAGGAGAATGCCGCCCAGCTGATGTTCGGCTACGACGTGGTGTTGGACGGAAGCGACAACTTCTTCACCCGCTACGCGGTGGACGCCGCATGCTCCGAATTGTCGATTCCCGAAGTGTGGGGGTCGATCCTTCGATACTCGGCGCAGATTTCGGTGTTTTGGACGGGCGGACGGGCGCGGCAATTCGGCGTCAAGGAGCCCGGCGTGTGCCTGCGCGACCTCTTTCCGAGCCCGCCGCCCCCCGGGGCGACGTCGAGCTGCGGAGAGGCCGGCGTAATTGGAAGTTTGTGCGGCCAGGTCGGCTCGATCATGGCGGGCGAGGCCGTCAAGCTCATCACCGGCGTCGGCAAACCTCTTCTGGGAACCGTGCTGGCGCTAGACGCCCTGAACAACCGATATGAGACGATTTCCTTGGTTGGCAGGCCTGACAGGCCGGAGCCCCTGAAAGGAGAACGCTTGATGAATGCATGCGGCGTTCCGAGCCGCTCGGAACGAGGCGGGCTTGGGTCAGATACGTTTGAATCAAATGGGCTTGGATCAAATGCGCCTGGATCGCACCTGGCCGAACCTGGCGCGCAGTGGCCGCGAGGGTCAGAGTTGGACGCGTCTGAAACCTTGGTGCCGGGCATGCCCGGAGCGAGCATGCCGAAGGTGCGTGAGCCCGAGTTTGATCCTTCCGAAACGCTGTTGCCAGGCGCGGACATGGCCTGGGCGAACGCGTCGAGGGAGCCTGAGCCCGAATTTGATCCGTCTGAGACGTGGGTTCCGGGCGCTGGTGCGCCGAGGGTGCGTGAGCCTGAATTTGATCCCTCCGAAACGTGGGTTCCCGGAGCGAGCATGCAGGGGGCCGGTCTGCCGGGGGTTGACCCCTCCGAGACGCTGGTGCCTGGAGCGGGTGCGTCAAAGGCGCCTAAGCCTGAGCTCGACGCTTCTGAAGGGTTGATTCCCCAGGCGGGTGAAACGGGGGCGTTTGTCTTCGAAACGAATGCACCGGAGGCGCGAGTTTCGGAGCAGGGCGACGCGGCAAAGGCGGCTGCGTCCGAATCGAGTCCGGCTAAATCGGACCCGGCCGAATTGGGCTCGACCGAATCGCGTCCAGTCGAGTCAGGCGCGACGGGGTCCCGCGCGCATGAACCGGGCGACGTCGATTCGAGCTCGCCTCAGGTGCGCGTCTCGGAGCCGAGCGTGCCTGGTCCGAGTGCGCCGGGGATGCCTGTGCCTGAGACGAACGCGTCGGAGGCGCGCGCTTTGGAACCGAGTGCGGCCCAATCCAAATCGAGGAGGGCCCAATCCCGAGGTGCGATTCGGCCTGGACCGGGTGCGCTTCGATTTAGGCGGGGCTTGGCCGAGTCAAAGCCGGGGACTGCTCAATTTAAGCCGAGTGCGGCCGTGCCCGAAACAGATGCGCTTCAAACGAAACCGGGTGCGGCTCAGGCTGAACCAGGTGTGACTCGGCCGCGGCCACGTGCAGCTCAACCTGAATCAGGCGGGGCTCAACCTGGGCCGGGCACGGTCACGCCAAAGCCGGGTGCGGCTCGGCCCAATGGGCATGATGTGGATGTGCCGGAGGCGAATGTGAGGGAGGTGGCGGTCAGGCTCGCGCAGGGGGCGAAGATGCTTGATGTGCGCGAATCTCACGAACGCGCGATTTGCGCGATCCGGCCGTCGACGCATATTCCGCTCGCCGACGTCCTGGCCGACCCGTCTGCTGCGGCGAAGAGGCTTCCCGAGGGGCCCGTCTACGTCTACTGTTTGGGCGGGGTCCGCTCGATGCAGGCGGCGAAGGCCCTCGCCGCCGAGGGCGTTGAGGTGATCAACGTTGCGGGAGGCCTGAAACAGTGGTGGCTTTACGTCGATCCGTCGATGCCGCGCTACTGAATTCCGGCTGCAATGGCCGCAGGACAACCAGATCCCGACGGCGCAACTTGCTGGCTTGTTCAAGCGGGGGCGCTGACGTTCGCGGTCTGACAGTGCGGCTGCGGATAGCGCGCCTCAGCTGTTTGCCGGCAGTCCCGCCCGCGGCAGTGGACGCGTGACGGCCGTGGCTTCATGTCTGATGAATCGGCGCGTCCGCGAAGTGCCGGCAAGGGAAAACAGTGGATGTCTCCCTAGCTTAGTGCGTTGCCGATCGCCCAGGGGCGTCCGTGTCCAAATGGTGAGAGGGCTCGCGGTGGAGCGGCTTCCGAAGGCATGATTCTCATAGATGGAAAGGACGCTTAAACGAGACTACTCCAATGAATACGTAGGCGTTATTTGAAGAATGTTATATTGTAGCAATCTTGTTTGGATTAGTCCTGCAGGTTGGCGAAATTCTGCTAGCGACGGCCTTTCGATGAAAGGCATTGACCGCTTTGGACGTGGATGGTAGGTTGTTCCTATCCAACGAAAAGTTGGGTCACACATATCGATATGGATCACGTAAACAAACAACAACCATGGAAGGGTCGCCATCATGGCCTACGATCCAAAGAAAGAATACGATTATGAAGACGTTCCAGAGCTGGTCGGCTATCTGAAGCGATCAGCCATCGACGCCTACATGATGTCCGAAAACTCCGGAATTACATCTCACTGCACCATTATGGACGATAGGTACGTGGTGTCTTTTCCGATACCTCTTGTAGGTTCTAGCGACAGGGATATCGCAAGACCGGGAATGGACGGTCAGGGAGGCGGAGAAGCTCTCGACTCCGGCAGTGGGGGAGGCGGCGCGGATTGCACGTCCGAGTTCGACAAGATTCGTTGGTCTATAGACAAGATCGTTGAGCCATGGAAGCAGCTTCCTGATCCTAAGAATGTCGACAACGAGATCGAGAAGTGGATAACCGCTGTAAGCCCTCTTGCGAAAGAGCCGAAGACAGTCGGCAACAAGTCCACCGGCGGGGGAACGATCTTCAGCGAACTTAAACAGGATGGGGACATATTGGCAAATATGAGCGGTGAAGTTATCCAGAAGGTTAGAACCTTCGTTTCTAAGCTCGAAAGGGTTACCTCTGGACTTCACGACAAAACAATGGTGCTCGGAGGGGCACTCAACTGTGAAATGAAAATGTTCGAGAAAACGCGAGCTTCTGTGGTTGAAGCCCTTAGACAGGGAATTAAGGTCTTCAATGTGATAGCTTCGAGGAAGGACGAAGGCTTTAAGCTTATTCTAGATATCGTTTCAACAACAATCGATGCGGGGCTTATATTTACTGCACCCGAGGTGCTACTGGAACGAAAGTCTGCTGAGGCGGCTTCAAAAGCGCTTCAGAGACTTAAGTCGTCGCAGGATGCAAAGGTTGACGATGGAAAAGTTGATGATTGCCTGTCGGCTATAAATAAGTTGAAAAGTGCTTTTGATGCAATCGGTAAAAGCGTCAGGAACGCTGAAAAGGGGGTGGAAAGCATGCTGATCGGTAATCTGGATTCGATGTCACGCAGTGACCACAGAGAGTTTTATGATCTGACGTTGGATCCTATAGATTCGAATGCAATCAAGCCTTCTCCAGGGTTGAATGTAGACTATGGAAAAACTAAAGACGTTTGTTATAGTTTTGGAGAAGTAAAAGCAAGTGTGACGAAAGCTAAGAATAATCTGCCTCGCGTTTCGATGTTTACGTGTCTTCTGAGAAGCGGAGTCATCGGCATTGGTTCCTATGGTCCGGCGCACGCGTTCTCCGATTTGAATGTGCGCATAGAGAAGCTGTTAAAGAACCTCGCCGATGACATCGAAAACGAGGCGAAGAATTTCGACCTGGCTGTCGAAGCAATCGTCAGCGAGGACGCACAGGCGCGAAGCCGGCTCCAGGAGACCGTGGATTACATTAAAGGCAATCCAGGTGACCCTTGGGCGGAATCGAAGCCTGCTCCGCAACGAGTGAAAGGAAACACAATTGTCTAAGAAGGCCTATCTGATTACGCGGAGCGTCGTTGCTTTGGCGGCGTTTGCCGTGTTCTTTTGGCTGTTTCTCGTTCCGCCAACAATTACGTCTGGAGGGGAAAATGAGTATTCTTCGTGCCACCCAGTCGGCTGGAATTTCTCCGGTGACATAGATCCACTGCTCAATGACTCTTTTGACGTTGAGAACCCAAGCGAAGTCCAAAGGTACGTCGATGATGCCACCTCCGCTAAGTATGAAATAGAATCCCACCCAAAGATAACTCGAGACATTCAACGGCTTTGCCATGAGGCGCGCCTGGAGCGCAGCGTGCTGATCGTTTCCTCGCTGATCGTCTTTGCCGTCGTCTTCGTGTCGGTTCCCAAGCCCAAGCCCTCGAGCGGCAAGGAGCCTTCGAGCGACAACGGATCTTCGGGAGAGAGCAAATCGTTGAGCGGCGACGACAGCTCTTTGGGTGACGGTGGACCTTCGAGCGGTGTCGGATCGTCAAACGGCAAAGCGGAGAGCGAGCCGCTCAACGACGAGCCGAAGCTCGGAACGATCCAGGCCTGAACACCTGTGAGCCTGGGGCATCCCCGAGGGGAAGACGGGTCGAAGAACGGTGCGAAGCAGATAGCGAGCCGGAGCCACAGCGTAACGGGTCGTGAGTCGCGGCATAGCGAGCGGGGACCGAAGGTTGCGATTGAGGGCAGAGGAACAGCGAGCCAAGGCTCGAGGCCGACAAACTTGGGATGGACAGAAGCCTCTGCGGGAAGGAGTCACAAGCGGAGCTTTCCGAGATGCTCGGATTCGCACCTTATCGGAGGAACGCCCGTCTTTGGCCGTCGAGCTCTCGAAAAGGGCGAACTCCTGCCCGATCGCGTCAGCGCCGTTCGTCGCAACGCGATCGAAGTGTTGGAGCTTTGATGGGTTGCCCCGCAGGATCGGCCTCGACTATCCGGAAAGCTGCGACGACGCCGTCGGCCGAACCCTCGAAGGCGTCGGCGAACTTGGTCAGGAACGCTGGTTTCCCGACTGCGCCCACGCGAGCGAGTCCGGCTGCGCAGTGAAGCAGCCCATCGACGCCGGCGAACCTGCCCCCGAGCGTTTGGAGCGTTATCGTGCGCTCGCGCAGGAATCGGGATGCTCTGCTTGTTTTAGGGCTGCGTCTAGGGAAGGGAGACGCCCTGTGAAGAGGTGTGGTCCTGTTTGCTTTGTCCTGTCTCTGGAGAGGCAAGGTAAGGTGTTCGACGTGAAGGAGCGGTTAAACATGAATGCCGATTTGAAGAAGGGCTGGGTATGACCTGGCATGCTGGCTTGCGTGAAAAGACGATCGCGTCTTGTGGGGGTTGTGCTGGCCTTTGTCTCGTTTGTCCTTGCCGGGTGTAAGACTGATGGGACGATCGAGTTTCAAGCCAATGGCGATACGAAGTTTGACTTTACTTTCGAAGATTCGAGAGATTCTATGGCCAAAATCAAACAAACATGCGAGACCGTTCGAGCTATATTTTTAGCAAAAGTGAGGTTTGTTGACGATCCTAAGGTTGAGGATGTGACTCCTGCTGGCGGGCATCTGACGTGCAGGGTGACGTCAAACAAACCTTTCATTGGTAAAGCGAGGTTATCCGAGCGGAACGGCGAGTACCATTTCAAATATTATGGCGCGCACGGCAATAACGACACGGACTTTAGTGACTTTAAGACGAGGATTGTGGTGAGTATGCCGGGGAAAGTGACGCGGTCCAGTCTGGGGAAGGTTCAAGGAAACAAGGTGATTCTTGAAGACCTTGACTTTCTCACCTATGGGGTGGAAATCACGGCCGAGAAGGAATCCGCAGGGTCGGCTTCATCGTCGTTGCCGGGGAAGAAAGCCGACGCGGCCTCGTCGGCTAATAGATTTCCAGCCTGGGCGTGGGTCGCTGTCGGCACCGGTGTGCTGGTCGTGATCGCGGGTTTTGCGTTCGTCGCGGGCAGGCGTCGGGCGCGCTGAGGTGTTTTCAGACGAAGGCTTGTCTCGTCCTGTTGGCTTGTCTGTAGGTCGGGGGCCGCAAGTGGAGGGGGAGGATAGTCCCCGTTTCGAGCCCTTCTGATGCTCTTGGTCTGTGATTTCACGGTTCGTGCAGCGGCTCGCTAAAATCTCGCTTCTCTCGATCTTGCATCAAGGTCTGCGTCTGCTGAGCAAGGACGTTGAACCAAAGTAGATTGTCTCTGAGCGTGAGACGCCGAGGAGGTCTCAATGGTTGAGTTTTTCATTGTTTCTTCGGTTAGTGCGTTGGACCTGTGGAGGCGCTACGCTGGGGTCTGTATGGTTTAGCGCGGTGCCCGGCAACCTTTGCCGGGAGTGTCTGGAGGCTTGATATGTCCGTTCACGTGAAGAGGCGTTCGCGTCTTGTAGGGGTCGTGCTGGCCCTTGTCTCGTTTATCGTTTCCGGGTGCAAGATCAATGGGACGATTGAGTTTCAAGCCAACGGTGACATGAAGCTTGACTTTACGTTCGAAGATTCGAGAGACTCCATGGCTAAAATCAATCAAACGTGCGAAGGGGTCCGACTTATAGTTGAGGGAGAGGCGACGTTTATTGACTCCCCTAAGGTTGAGGATGTGACGCCGCCCGGCGGTCACCTGACGTGCAGGGTCACCTCTGATAAGCCTTTCAAAGGGAATATGAAGCTAACCGAACGGGACGGGAAGTACCATTTCAAGTCTTATGGTGCGCACGATGATACAAGATTGAGCGGCGTCGAAGGAAAAGTTGTGGTGAATATGCCCGGGAAGGTGACGCGGTCCAGTCTGGGGAAGATCCAGGGGAACAAGGTGATCCTTGAAAACCTTGACTTTCTCACTTATGGTGTGGAGATCACGGCCGAGAAGGAATCCGCTGGGTCGGCTTCGTCGCCGCCGGGGAAGAAAGCCGACGCGGCCTCGTCGTCGGCGAGCGGATTTCCTGCCTGGGGGTGGGCCGCTGTTGGCGGCGGTGTGCTGGTCGTGATCGCCGGTTTTGCTTTCGTCGCGGGCAGGCGTCGAGGCGAGGTTAGAACTACCGCTCATCGGCAGGGTGGGATGCCCGCCGGAAACAGCTATGTACCGTCGTCTGGCGGGGGAGCCTCGCCTCACCAGCAGGCTTTCGGGGACGGGCCTGAGCAGGATCCGCAAAGGCGATTCCGTCCTTAGCTGGGCGCGCTCGACGTTGGCCACGCCAAGGCGTGGACCGTTGCCAGAGCGGAACCAACTACGCCGTGCCAGGCTTCTCTTCGGGTGCAGGCACCCCTTCAAGACTGTCCCAGTGGTTTTTCAGGGAGGTTCTTGAAAGAGCGTGGTCTGTGGATCGCTCCTGGATGCGCTGTAACTGCGGCGCCTGAGAGGGACTTGTTCCGAAGCGAGACGCGGGGGCCGGCACACCGCTTGGCACGCCGGCCCCACGTGTTTGTTGCGGCTGGGGTTTAGCGGGCGGTGCCCTCGTTGTCGGTTGTGCGGCGTCCGGCTTCGAGGAAGGTGACAGTCTTGTCGGTCTCGTAGGCCGTCACGTCCGTGCCCGTCTGATCGCGGTTGCGTTTCTTCTTGTCTGCGTTGCGCGCGGGACGTCCGGTCAGGGAGGACATCGCGCGAGACGACGAACCGACCCGAGCCTGTGGGGCTTTGCCCGTCTGTGAGCGTGCCGTCAAGGAAGACGCCCCCGTTCCACGAGACCCGGCCCGTGCCGTCGAAGCCCCGCTTCGCGTCGTCGAACCCGCAGTTTTCGCCCCACGGGCGGCCGTCGTCTTCCCGTTTGCCCCAACCCCGCGGCCGATTCCTGCCTTTGAGGCTCCTGCCCCGCGGCCGTTTCCTTTCGCGTCTGGTCGTGTTGCGCGGGTCGGCGAGGCGCTGCGCGAGGACGTTCCCGCCGTGCGGGAAGCTGTTGATTCTGTTCGGGCGCTGCCAGGCTTGCCGACCGGGGAAGACGAGCCGGTGGTTTTGCGCACGGCCGTGGTCGCCCCGCGCACAATCCCACGCGAGGTTGACGTCGAGCTGGTCGGAGTGCGGGCCGCCGTTGTGGCCCCGCGCAGGATTCCGCGCCCTCCAGAGGACGAGGTGGGCCGTGCGATGCCAGAGGCCCCGCCCCGCACAATCCCACGCGAAGCGGACGACGAGGACGCGGGGGTTCGCGCCGCTGTTGTCGCTCCGCGCAGGATCGAGCCAGACGAAGACGGCGTTGTGCGCAGCGCCGCGCCGGAGCGCAGCGCTCCGGCCCGGGAGCCCGGTGCCTCAGCCGCTCGTGCGGCGCGCGCGGCCTGGTAGGCCTTGAATCCGGCTACACCGCCGAGAACAGCCCCGCCCCCTATCGCGAGAGGATCATGATGTGCACCAGTTCCGCCGATCGGCGCGGCATGAGGGGTCGGCGAACCGGGAACGAACACCCCCGAAGGCGCCGGCGAGTAATGCGACCCCTGCAACGACACGCCGCCGATAGAACCCCCACCGCTGGTGGTGGGGACGTGGCCCGCGTGGCTGCCCGGAGAGCCCACCGAGATGTCTGGGCTGGCCCGCCAATCCGTGGCCGAACGCGTCGGCGCCGACCCGGCCCTTGGCGACGCGTTGCCCGGCTCGACTTGCTGGCGGGAGTCCATATGCCGCGTCAGCCGCTCAACGAACTCGGGATTGTCCTTGCCTAAAATCGCCCGAATCTGATCCTGAAACGGAAGCCCGCCAATAGCCGTCAACGTTCTCCCGTTCAACGTCGACAACGTCTTCGTCGCCCGCTTCTCGATCTCGGCATGTGCAGCACTGCGCTGTGCCTCGAGGTGGACAATTGTTTCTGGGCTGTTTTGAATCCCAGAGCCTTTCCGAAGTTTGATTATCTTATTAATGGTGCCATTAACGTCTGCTAAATCAGATTGGATTTGGGCGCTTTCGTGTTTGGCTTGGATTCCACCTGCCAGAGCGTCTTTGGATACGTCGATGATCTTTTGGAGATTGTCGGCGTCCTCGTACAAGCCCGTGGCGATCCCATCGAGGATCTTACAAGCGGCGTTGGCCGTGCCTCCCTCCAAACCCAGATCGGAGGCGACCTCGCGATTGATGGCGGCGATCTCGGTCAAAGAGCTCTTGACCGAGGAAAACAAGCGAAACGAATCCTCGATCGCGCTCGTGCGCCAATCCTCAATCCCATGCAGCCGGTCCGCATTCGGCGTGGCCATAACAGGCTCCTTCCCGCAATAGATGAGCGTAGGTGTTGGTGAATACGTAGATGTATGAATGTAAACTTGTCTGTCAGGCCGCGCGTCCCTCAGACAATTTTGGAAAACGCCTCAAAGGCGGATCGAGCCTGGTTGTAGCTCTTGATGATGTCGGCCATCTCCTCGGGGCGTCGGTAGGTGAACTTCGTATCCAGGGCCTGCAACCGCCCCAAGTACGCGCTCTTCTCGGACTCGTTCAATTCGAGGAAGCTGTGCAAGGCCTGGCGCATGCGCTCAATGGCGGCCTTCTGGTTGCGTGAGATGGACGAGAGCTTGCCGTCCAGCACGATCACCGAGGAGTGCAGCGGGGAATGGAACTGGTCGAGCTCTCCGATGCCCGACCAATGCTCCCCGCCAGACGAACCCGATCCCGACGAGCTAGAGCCGGACGAAGATCCCGACGAGCCGGAGCCAGACGAGGGCGGGCTCAATCGCCCGGAGGACCCGGCGCCCGTCGTCGCCCCGGCGATGGCCTGAGCTGCCACCGCGAACTGATGTTGGGCGCTGTCAAACTTCTGGCCGGCGCTCTCCAACTGACCCAGCCGCTGATCAAACTTGTCGGGATCCAGGCGAAACACGGACACGGCCAAACTCCTTTCCACGCTGCTGTGGGCGCTGAGGCTGCGAAAATGCAACAGTAAAGAAAAATAGGTAGGCAAACGGATACGGACATAAAGCCGGTATGCGGCTTTGACAGCCGCATACCGGGTTGGCGAGCAACCATGGATATGGTCGCTCACCTCGGGAGGCGTGTGGCGCATCTGAGACCTACAGTGTTGCCACACATATAGCCTACAGGGATTCAGCCGGTTGTCTACCCCAAATTAGAAAACTGCATGCGACAGTGTAATCAATGTCAGTGATCGCGCAGAAAACTCCTTGAAACATGTCCCGATGGAGGACAGCCATCGGTGAAGAATCGCCTACGTATCAGCAGTTGTTTGGTTATCGATAATGGTTGGCAAAGCGTATGGAGCTGTTTTCTAGTGTGGAAAATACAGGAGCTTTCACTTTATGTTTCATGAGAAGCTTTCGTCGTCGTATCGCCGTTGGCTCTTTGGCTGGCGCACTGCCGCTTGGCTGGCGCACTGCCGCTTGGCCGACGCGCTGCTGCTTGGCCGACGCGCTGCTGCTTGGGTTGGCGCACTACTGCTTGGGTTGGCGCACTACTGCTTGACCGGTGTGGTGCATTGCTGCTTGGCCAGCGTACTGCAGCGGGGATCGGCGCGCGGCGGGGCCGGCTCGCTGCTGCAGTCCGCACAATGCGGCGTCGCCGTCGCCCTTGCTTCTGATTATTCTGTGGGCGCATCGTCGTGCTCGAAGCGGTCACGCGTGTAGCATCGTGTGCGGATCGTTTGCGACGCGATCGAATGACGGAGTCTTCCCGCACATTCGAAGCCGTCGGGGACGGCGAAGGACAGAAGCTGGTTGCCGCTGGCCGTCGGAAGACGACCGGTTGCGGCTGGCTGTCGGGAGGCGGTTATCTGCCAGTGGCCGCCGAAAGCGACGAAGGGCGGCCGACATGCTCGGAATCAGCGGCGGGGAGTTCTTGGTGCTCCTCGTTGTCGGTGCGCTTGTTCTCGGCCCTAAAAACATAGCCGAAGCCCTGCGCGCAATACGCAAAGGAATTGAGGCCTTGCGGCAGTGGAGCGCCGGCATGCGCGCAGAGGCCGGCGGCGAATTGGGCGTCGCGGAAAAGGAGGTTGCAGCGCTCGCAAACTTGGACTTCCGCCAGCTTGACCCTCGCAGGATCGTGCGCGAAGCCGTGCGCGAAGAGATGGAGGCGTGGATGGCGATGGCGGACGCGGGCGGCGCGGGAACCTTGAGTTCGGAGAGAGGCGCCGACCCGGCCGGGGACGGGACGAACAGGGCGGCTAGAACAGCTGAAAGGACAGCCTACAGCGCCGCGGCCTTCGCTCGCACCGATTTCGAGCGCGCGAACTCAAGGCGCACCAGTTCGAAGCGCGCGGACCCCAAGGGCGCCGATGCAGCGGCGACGAAAGGCGCACAAGCCACGCAAGCTCCGGACGCGCAAGCCACGCAAGGTCTGGATGCGCAAGGCCCGCACAAGCCGGCCGCGCACGTCCCGCAAGAACCGGCCGCCCAAGGCCCGCACAAGCCGTCCGCCCAAGCCGAACCCAAGCCAAACGAAAAGTCCACGGGCGAGCCTTCCGCCGCGCGGGACTCGATTGAAGGAGACAAACTGTGAAACCCTCGCACATCGTTGTTCTGGTCATCGTTCTTGTGGTGGTCTTCGGTGCTTCGAAGCTGCCCGACGTTGCCAAATACTTTGGGCAGTCGCTTAAGGTGCTCCGGAAGGAGATGCGGGAATTCCACGACGAGGATTCGGCCCCCGCTGCCAAGCCGTCCGGCTCCTCTGCGCAGGAGGGGCAGGTGCCTGCGGGCGAGAAAAAGCCGCTGGAAGGGAGCGGGCCGTCGTCCGACGCCGGGCGAGCCTGACCAAGGTTCCTTGTGCATAAGCACGGCAGGAAACGCGACGTGAAAGCAGATCGAAGCCGCGTGGCAGGAAGCGCGACGTGACGGCAGACGAAGCCCGCGCGAAAAAGCCGGGCTCGGAAAGCCCGCGCGCAAAAAGGCCGCGCGCAACAAGGGCACGGCGGTTTGGCGCGAGCGGCCGGCGGCGCTTCCTCGGCCGGCTGCGCTTTCTGGGAGGCCGACGCCGCAACCCCGAGGGCAGGATGAGCCTCGCCAGCCACCTGAGCGAGCTTCGCTCACGCTTCATCCGATCGTTGGCAGGGGTGTGCGTCGGCGCCGTCGTCGGCTGGTTCCTCTATGAACCGGTGCTCAATTTCATCCTCGAGCCGCTGACCGAGCTCGAGGATTCCCGCACGCAGATCAACTTCCAGACGATCGGAGCCGGATTCGACCTGAAAATGCGCGTGTCTTTGTGGATTGGCGCGATCGTTTCGAGCCCCTGGTGGATCTATCAGATCGGCGCATACATCGGCCCCGGCCTCAAGCGCAACGAAAAGGCCTACGGCGCGGCTTTCGGCTGCGTGGGCGTCGCGCTCTTCGCCGCGGGGGCTTTTAGCGCCGTCCGGATGGCGCCCCACGCCGTCAGAATTCTCCAGAGCTTCGTCCCCGACGGGAGCTATTCGCTGCTCGAAGCCGGCTCCTACGTCACGTTCTACACTCGGCTCGTCCTCGCTTTTGGGATTTCTTTCCTCGTTCCCGAAGTGTTGACGGCGCTGAACTTTCTCGGACTTCTCAGCGCGCGGCGCATGCTCGGCGCGTGGCGTTGGGCGGTCGTCCTCGCCTTCGTCTTCGCGGCGATCGCCAACCCCCTGCCCAGCCCGTGGCCGATGACGGTCCAGGCCTTCGTCCTCATCGGGCTCTACCTGGCCGCGGTCCTCATCGCCTGGGCCAACGAGAGAATTCGGGCGCGTGGCCGAAGCGGAGAGCGAACCGGCCTTACCGGCGAGCGGGCCCGCGAATAGAATGAAACGCAGACACAATGATCTCCAACGACACTGCGACGTAAGGACCGCGATGACCGTCTACTCCCTCCTCGATCTGGCCTTCGTCGGGCCGCGCGAAACCCCTTCGGACGCTTTCACCCGGTCCGTTCTCTTGGCGCAGCGGGCAGAGCGCCTGGGCTTCGAACGCATCTGGTACGCCGAGCATCACAACATGCCGACTATCGCGTCCTCCGCGCCGGCCGTGCTAATTTCCCACGTGGCCGCGAGAACCTCGAAGATCAAGCTTGGCGCGGGCGGCGTGATGCTCCCCAATCACGCCCCGCTCATCGTCGCCGAGCAATTCGGCACCCTCGAAGCCCTTTATCCCGGCCGCATCGGCCTGGGCCTGGGAAGAGCGCCGGGCACCGACCCGCGAACGCTCCGCGCCTTGAGGAGGGATCCGAACGCAGCCGAAAATTTCCCCGACGACGTCGCAGAGCTGCGCGGCTACCTCGCTGACGCGACCGTCATACCGGGCGTGAACGCCAACCCTGGGCGGGGGTCCAAGGTGCCGCTCTACATCCTCGGATCCTCGCTTTTCGGCGCACAGCTGGCCGCCGCGCTCGGCTTACCATATGCCTTCGCGTCCCATTTCGCCCCGGAGATGCTGGAGCAGGCGATCAACGTCTACCGCGCCCGTTTCCGCCCCAGCGAGCAGTGCGCGCAACCCTACGTGATCGCCGCCGCGAATTTCATTGTGGCGGACGAGGAGGAGGCCGCGAAAGTCCAGCACGCCGAGGTCCTTCGGCGTCGCGTGAGAATGTTCGCCAAGGGCGCCGAGGAGATTTCCGACGCCGATCTAGACGCCTACATCGCGTCCGGCAAAGCCGACCAGATCGTCGGGATGCTGAAGTATACGGCCGTCGGCACGGGCGAGGACGCCAAGCGGTTCCTTGACGGATTCGAGGCGACGACGGGCGCCGACGAGGTCATGCTCGTCAACCTCTCTCCCGGAACCGCTCAGGCGGAGCGAGGCCTCGACCTCCTCGCCCAAGCGGTTGTCCGGTCGGCGCGCTGAGCCTCAACCGCCGAATTTCTCGGCTTGTTCCCGGATCTCGCGCAGAAACTTCTCGTGGCGGCCGCCGCCCTGCTTGTTGACCTGGCCGAAGTGGGTCCAACGGACGTTGCGCAATCCGAGGGACTTCATGACCGTGGAAATAAACGTTCCCTTGATCGGGTTGCCCGCGAACAGCCGCAGATACCATTTCGGCGCGATGGCGGTGGTGATGACCCACGATTTGCCGATGTGCTGGAGTTTGCCCTTCAGCCCGGTCTTGGTGTCGATGTAGGCCCACGGCTTTTTCATGACCTTGTCGAAGAACCCTTTGACATTGGGCATCAAATAAGACCACCAAATCGGGGACAGGACGATGAGGGAGTCCGCCCCGTCGACCAGTTTCTGGTACTCGGTGACAAGCGGATCGGCCGTCCCGCCGTCCTTGTAAAGGGACAGCTCCTCGGTCGAGTAGTTTGGATCGAAGCCGTCGGCGTGCAAGTCGATCACCTTGTACTTCTTGCCCGCCTTGCCGAGGCCGGCCGTGACCGCCTCGAGGATCGCGTGATTGAAGGATTTATCGTACGGGTGGCCGTAAACGACGAGGGTGTGAGACATTGTTCTTCCTTTCTTTGTCTCAGTGCGGAACGGCTTGCGGCGCATCGCTCCATGTGTGTTGCGCGCCGGCCTTCCGCATCGGATTCGGTTGCCGGGTTGGCATTCGGCTGCCGGTTGGCATTCGGTTGTCGGTTGGCATTCGGTTGCCGGGTCGATTCGGGTGCTTTCTGCGTTTGCTCATTTCTTGTCGGCGCAATCTCCCCCTTTTGCCTGGGCTGCCTGCGCCTCTTCCGCCGGGCTCGGGGGCTCTTCGTTCGAGGTTTGCGCCGTCGCAATCGACAGCACGGACCTCAACGCCGCTTTGAGAAAAGCGCTCCGATGGCGAACGGTTCCGGACGTCACGAGCTTCGAGTAGCCCTGAATGAAAGACCATAGGCTAACAAACAGGTCGCGCCCGGCTTCGTCGGCGCTGCGCCACGGTGGCAGAGGCTGGGACTCGACGAGCCGCCCGATCTCGCGGTGGACGAAGGCAAGCAGCTCCCAGCGGGCCCCCGCCCCGGCGTCGACGGCCGACGTGTTGTTGCTCGAGGGGCCGAAAAACGCGAATTCGAGGAGGTTAGGGTGCTCTTCGGAATACGCGATGAGGCGTTCGCCGACGTCGAAGATCGAATCGACGGGGCTTTCGTGGGCCGCCGCATCCGCGAGCGCGCCGAGCCTGCCGGACATCTCCTCCTGTGCGGCCTCGAAAAGAGCCGCCTTGTCCGGAAAATGCTTGTACATCGCGGGAGTCGAGATCGAGCACGCCTTCGCCACGGCCCCCAGGGTCACCGAGGGCCAGCCCGAGGCGTCGATGATTTCAACCGTCGCCGCCGCCAGGCGGGCTCGGGTGTCCGTCCGCCGCTTGTCGCGGGATGCCTTGCCGCGTTTCGGCCGCGCGCTCGGTTCCGCGAACCTCGCCTGTTTCGCCGACGCGGCCTGCGAATGCATCGATGTTGATGTCTCCATGGCAATAGGTTAATTGTTTTAACCTAAATCGGCAAGCGCGGAGCAGGCCGCTTGCTGGGCGATGTTTCCCGAGCGGGTATGGCAAACCGTCGAAACGAGGCGATGTCCGCGTGGGCGTGGCGCGATGTGCAGCGAAGGAGAAGCGCGACGCAGAAACGAAGAGTGTTCGCGCGGGCGTGGCGCGATGCTCAATGTGCGCGCTCGCGAAGTCTTGTGCATCGCCCGCGCGTATCAGATAATAGACGTGGGATGTCCGGTTTTCTAGACGTCTCGGAGTGAGTCAACGGCGACGCGGCAATCGCGGGCCGGTGGCAAGGATTGGGGCTTGGCACTGCGCGAAACTGGCAGTTAAGCGCGGTGTCCGAGCCCTTTTCTTTGAACGGCCCCTAGATCCCGCCCAGCAGGCGTTCGCGCGCTTCGACGTCGTCCTCGGCCCGGAGCCTGGGAACGTTGCTGTACTGCGGTCGCTTGCCGAGTTTTCCTTCGTAGAAGGACCGAATTTTCTCCATGTCGGCTTCGACGTCGCCCGTCAAAACGATGCTGTGACGCCAGCCGTATTCTCTCCGTTGCCTGTCCACGAAGCCCAGCTGAAGTGGAAGTCCCGTTTCAAGGCAGATGCGGTAAAAGCCGGACTTCCAATACTCGCGATTGGCGCGCGTTCCCTTCGGGGCGATGACGAGGGCGAATTCGTCGCTGTTTTTCGCTTCTTCGACGATCGAGCCGACGATTCCGTTGCTTGAGGACCGATTGACCGCTATTCCGTGTGCAAGCCTGATCAAGGGGCGCGTGAGAGGATTTTTCATGAGCGATTCTTTGACCAGAAACTTGTAGTCCCGGTCGATCGACCAGAATGCCATGACCATGAAAAATCCGTCCCAATTCGACGTGTGCGGAGCGCCGATGAGAACAACCTTTTCCGGAAGCGGATCGGTGACGCACGTCCAACGCGAGAAGCGCATGTACGTTTTGGCGACGAATTTTTTCAGGCCCATGGGAGTCCTTCCTTTGTCCTTCTCGTCGTAGTTTACGTCGTTTTAGAGCGGCGCGCCGCCTTCGGAAAAGCCAAGCGGCGGCGACCGGGCGGGACTGGGCGGACGACGCCGAGGCGAGCGCATGTTCCGATCGAACGGCGGCCAAGCCGGCCGGGCGTTGGCGCGACCGGACGCCTTGGCGCGATTCGGCCGGTGCAGGACCCACTTTGTTCGCTGCCGCAGGTTCCCATTGCGTCGAAGGTGACTCGGCCGGCGCGGGGCGCACTATGGGAGGCGAGGATGCATTGGAGGAGGCGACGACGCGCTAGGGAGAAAGCAAGGGCGCACTATGGGAAGCGAGAGCGCATTAGGGGAGGGAGCGAGAGCGCACTAGGGGAGGCGAAGACGCACTGGAAGAGGCGAAGACGCACTGGAAGAGGCGAAGACGCACTAGGGGAGGAGGCGTGGGCGTGCTAGAGGAGGAACGAGAATACCGGGGAGTCCGGCTCGAGCTTTTCGATGCTCAGAGGGGATTCCTCCATGCGGGCCAAGAGTTCGCCGATCCGCTCCGGCTCCTGGATTTCAATGCCGACAAGGGCGGGCGCAGTCTCGCGGTTGTTCTTCTTCGTGAACTCGAAAAGCACGATGTCCTCGCCGTCGGTCAGCACGCCGTCGAGGAAATGACGGAGCGCCCCGGGCTTCTGAGGGAAGGTGACGAGGAAATAATGGCGCAGCCCCTCGTAGACGCTCGAGCGTTCCACAATGTCGGCATAGCGCGAGACGTCGTTGTTTCCGCCCGAGACAACGCAGGCGACCGGGCCGTCGGGAAGGTCGGGGAGGAAACGGGCGACGGCGGCGCTTGCCAACGCTCCGGACGGCTCGGCGATGATGCCCTCGACCTGGTAGAGCTCGAGCATCTCCGTGCACAGGGCGCCTTCTGGGACGACGACGATCTCGTCGACGAACTGGCGCGCGATCTCGAAGGTGATGTCTCCGGCCCGAGCCACCGCCGTGCCGTCGGCGAAGCCGTCGATGTGGGGCAGGGTGACCGGATGCCCTGCGTCGAGGGCTGCGCGCATCGAAGGCGCACCCTCCGGTTCGACGCCGATGACCTTCACTTCGGGGTGGAACGTGTGCAGCCATATCGCGGTTCCTGCCAGGAGGCCGCCGCCGCCCACGGGAACGACCACGGCAGCCGGAGGCGCGGACGCCTGCTCGAAAATTTCCTTGACCACGGTTCCCTGGCCGGCGATCGTGCGCGGGTCGTCAAAGGGGTGAACGTAGGTCGCGCCATGCTCGCGCGCATACTCTTGCGCCGCCGCGGATGCTTCGTCGAAGGTGGCGCCCACGATGACCTGTTCGATCCAACGCCCCCCGATGTCCGCGATGCGAGCCCGCTTCTGCCGCGGGGTCGTGGACGGCAGGAAGACCTTGGCATGGATTTTCAACTGCCTGCACGCGAAGGCCACGCCCTGGGCGTGGTTTCCGGCCGATGCGCACACAACGCCCGCTTCGCGCTCTTCCGCGCTCAGGCTTGAGATGAAGTTGTATGCGCCGCGGGCCTTGTAGGAGCGGCCCACCTGGATGTCCTCGCGTTTGAGCAGAATGTCCTGATTGCGAATGCCCGAAAGGCGAAGCGACATGTCGAGCGGAGTGCGGCGAATCGTCGAACCGAGGGTCTGGGCGGCGACCACCACATCGACTCCGGTGGGAAGCTGATTGTCCATAGGGGCAATTTTGCCACCCCTGACGCCCCGGTGTGGATTCGTCCGCGGAGGATCCCTGCTTTCCGCCGCTACCTGGAGCTTTCCGAACCTCTTCGGTACGCCTGATTCTTTCGGTCCCTTTGCCTGCTGTCGATCTGCTGATCTGAGTATTCTCGCGCGAGGCGGGTGGATTCGTGTTTTCGGGAGGAGGGGCGGACATCGTCCATTGGACTCTTGCGACTCAGCGCGTCCTGGGCGCTACGGGCGCTTTTGGGACTCAGCGTCCTCGTGGTGCTCCGTGTGCTCTGGCCACCGCCCCTTGCCGGGAGGCAGCCCCACAGACTCGAGAAGGCCGGGGAAGAGGGCTTCGATGGCCTCGTCGCGGCGTGTGAGTTGACGGTGCTTGCCGATCGCCTCGGTGTGCACGAGCCCCGACTCTCGGAGCACTTTGCAGTGGTAGGACATGGTCGACGGTGCGACGTCGTAGTCGAAATCGCCACAAACCTGAGGGCCGTTGGATGCGATCTTCCGAAGGATGTCGCGGCGGATCGGGTCGGACAGCGCGCTCAGGACGCCGTCAAGCTTGATGGCGTCCTGAGCCGGATGATGCAGCTTCTCTTTTCCCACTGTTGGACCTTTCGTCGACTTCGACTCGAGTCTACCGTCGCAGATGCGGTGCTCCTTCCCTCAATGAGGGGCCGGCCAGCCTGAGTGCATCGACGTGAACGCCCCGACGGGGCGGCCTTCCCTCAATGACGGGCGGGCCTGTCAAGGACGACCGACGTGAGTTAGCCCTTGACAGCTGCGAAAGCGCGGATGGATCATTATTTCGAGAAATTTCGAAATGAGGGTTGGGGGCGTCGTCGTCGGCACGCGTTGGCGACTCCGAGCTCCCGATCCGCAAGTTTGGCTCGCCCTTTGGAATGCGTCCAGCCGTCCAGTCACGGCCTGTGGGGCAGCTTGAAAGGTGCAATTATGACTGTCCCTTCGCAGTTCACGCACGCGTCCGAACCCACGATGCGCCTGCTCTCCTTCTCCACCTTATTCGTCATCGGCACGGATACGTTCCTCACGGCTCCGCTGCTTCCCCTGCTTCAACGGGAGTTCGGGGTGAGCGTGTCTCGTTCCGGCTGGCTCGTTTCAGCCTATGCTCTCGGCTACGCCTTATTTGCTCTCATTGCGGGTCCCATCTCTGATCGGCTTGACCGCCGCAAGGTTTTGCTTGCCGGGCTGGTCGGATTCGGCGTTTTCACTGCGGCTTGCGGTTGCACGTGGGGCTTCTGGTCGCTTTTCGCCACACGCTCGCTTGCGGGCGTTGCAGCCGCCTTCGTCGCACCGCAGATCTGGGCGTCGATCCCGGTGACTGTGCCGCCAAAAGCAATTGTCAAAACCATGGGGTACGCAACGGCGGGGCTTGCGATCGCCCAAGTGGTAGGCATCCCGATCGCTTCCTTCTTGTCCTCAATGGGATGGCGCATTCCATTCTTCGTGATTGCCGCATCCAGCGCCGTGCTGTGGACAATTCTTTATAAGGGTTTCCCGAATGTGGCGCCCGCGGCCTCCGGCGGCAGACTCTTCGCGCCTTACGCACACGTCGCCCGTTCGCGCCCTCTCCTGATGTCGCTGATTGCATACTTGCTCTTCCAGACCGGTAACTTCACCGCCCTGTCTTTCATTGGATCGTGGCTGGCAAAAGACTTTGGCGCCGATCAGAACGCGATCGGCACGGCGATGATCATCATTGGCCTCGGCAACGCCGTCGGCTCCTTGACGGGGTCGCGGCTCGTTGCACGCCTCGGGGAAAGGCGTTCGCTTTTGTTCGGGATCATCGCCCTTGGCGCCATTTACCTCGGCACTGCTTTCGTGTCCAATATGTGGGTGGCCGTAATCGTCCTGGCCGTGGCGATGCTCGTCGGCGGTTTTCTGTTCCCCGTGCTGATGAGCGAGCTTCAGAGTCACACCGATCTGGCCCGGGGCACCGTGTCGTCGCTAGCCAGCGCTGCCATGTATGCGGGCGCCACCATCGGCGGGGCCATTGGCGGCTACCTGTTGTCCAGATTCACCGGATACAGCGGGGTCGCAGTGTTCACCGTCGTTGCCTACGCCGTTTCGCTCGGTGTGTATGCGCTCGGCGGAGCTTTCAAACGGGACTCAGAGTAGGGTAAGTGCCCAGTCTCGAACGGAGTTCGCCGTCGTCCGCGGATGCCTGTGGGTGTACGGCGACTCCGCGGGACCTGCGGCGCAACAATCTTCGGCATCTTGTCGAAATCCTTCGTGGACTGCGGGCGGGCGGCTTCGCCGGGCGGCGCCGTCGGAGCGTGGATTGTCCGTGAGACCTTCGCCCGATTTCCGTATCCTTGAGGCATGAGCGATTCCGACGACGTCGACCTTCAATTCGAGTTCGAGCGCAAGTTCTTGGTGCGCGCGCTGCCCGGAGACGTGGTTCGGCACGGCTCGAAGCAGGTGATCGTCCAGGCGTACGTATTCGCCGTGGACGGGTACGCCGTGCGCGTGAGGATCTCCTTCCCTGGAAGGTCCGTCGAGTGCCCGGCCTTCGACGAGGCGACGGACTACTTGGGCGCTTACGAACGCCGGCTTCTCACCGGACTTCTGGCCGACGCCGAAGACGAGGCCTCCGCCTCGATGGCGGTGAAGTCGCAGGCGGTCCAAGGGGAGCGCTACGAGATGGAATCCAGCTTGGACCTCGCCGTGGCAACCCAGATCATTCGGCGCTGCCCCACCGTCATCTTGAAGAATCGCTATTCGCTCTGGTACGACGAGGACGGCTGGGAATTCGACGTGTTCGCCGGCCAGAACGAGGGGCTCATCGTGGCCGAATGCGAGAGGCTCGCGCCCGTCGTCGACCTGAAAATCCCCGAGTTCTGCGTCACGGAAGTCTCCGACGACATGCGCTTCACCAACGACTACCTGTCGAAGGAACCCTGGAGGCATTGGGGGCCGATGTACGCCGTCGAACTCGCGGCGCGCGGACCGCACTTCATGAAGATGGACGGCAACGGCGGCGGACCTGGGAAGGGTGCGGGCTGAACCGGGACGTGCATTGCGTCAAAAAGTTGACAAGCCCATATGCCCGCGGCCTTCGCAATGGGATACCGTAGACACGGTACAAGCAATGCGGCGGGCGCCGACTCCGCCGGGAAAGCGAAAGCGAGGAAGCGATGAGCGAATCCGACATCCCACACTTGCCAGCGCCGCCGCGGGCGAAAGGGCCCGTCAACATCGTTGTCATGGGCGTTGCGGGGTCTGGAAAGACAACGATCGGCATGATGCTCGCGGGCAAACTCGGCTACGTTTACGCCGAGGGCGACGAGTTTCATACGCAGGCGAACCGCGACAAGCAGGCGTCCGGCCTTCCCCTCGACGACGCCGACCGCCAGCCATGGCTCGAGGCGATTCGCGACTGGATGCGCGCGGAAAACGCCGTCGGCCATTCGACCGTCGTCTCCTGTTCCGCCCTCAAGCGCAAGTATCGCGACACCTTGCGGGAAAACGGCGCTCGAACCGTCTTCGCGCACGTTGCGCCGCCCAAGGGCCTCAACGCGGAGAGAATGGAAAAGAGGCGCGGGCACTTCATGAACCCTTCGCTGCTGTCCAACCAGTACGCCACTTTGGAAAGGCTCGAGGACGACGAGCTCGGCTTCGTCGTCGACAACCCCGGAACTCCGGAGGAAGTCTTCGTTGAGACCTACACGCGTCTGGCAGATCTCTGATGAATTTCACTGTCGGCTAAGTCGATTTGTGATGCCGGTCGAAAGTGCCTAGACTTTTAGACCTACGGTTGCTGCGGATCGCAGGTCTGCGGTATACCATTAGAGCAGCAAAACTTCATAGAGCTTGCGCCCCCGTCGGGTGCGCGCAATGGCAAGATGCATCCGTCCCAAATGAGGTGAGCGTGTGGGAATCCCGGATTCCTTGCCAATTGGCTGGGTGGTTCGTTTCCGCTGCTGTCGATTCGAACCACCCAGCCTTATCTATGTGTTTGCCTTTGTTTTGTCCACGCCCTTTTCGGCGTTTTCGTTGTTCGACGCATCTGGAAGCCGCCGAAGCCGGCGGCTTGTCGAAGCGGCGTTGGCGGGCTGTCGAAATGTCGTTGGCTTGTGAAGCGGTGGCGGTCTGTCGAAGCCGGCGGCTTGTCGAAATGTCGTTGGCGGGCTGTCGAAGCGGTGGCTTGTCGACGTGTCGGCGGCTTCGACGGACGAGCTCCATCTCATTTCAGCGGTTTCGACTTGTTTCGCGGTTTTGACTTGTTTCGGCATAGGAGAGCGGCATGACCGAGTTTCCCGTTTCGATGATCCATCCCGATGCCCCGGAGATGCTCTCCGCGACGGCTCTATTCACCGCTCCCATCGACCTCGAGGCGGCTGCGGCGCGCGTGGGGACGCTGTGGAGTGAGAGCATTGCCTCCGAATGGGAGGAAGGCGGCAGCATTCTGAGGTTTGCGCTGCGCGACGTCGTCGTGCTGCTAAGCCCGGTTCCGGGGGAGGCCGTGCCGGAAAGGGGTCGGCTTCCAGCACACGGTTTTCATGTCGCCTTGACCTGCTTCGCACCGATGCAGGACGTTGGCGGCTTCGGGGCTGGAGCGGGAGGCTTCGGGCCTGGAGCGGACGGCCTTGGGGCTGGAGCGGACGGCCTTCGGCGAGAGAACGGCGGTTCGGGAGGCGAATTCGGCGATCGGGCCGTAGAGGCAGGCGGTTCGGGGATTCCGGGTTTCACCGGCGAAGAGATAGCGGAACTGGAGGGGCTACCTCGCGAGATTGGACTGCGGCGGCGCGCGCTGACCGCACACGTCGTTCTCACGGAGGTGGCCGATGCGCTCATGCGCGAGAAGTCGGCGGTGGGGCTCTTCCGGCCGGAACTCGGCGTCGTGCAGCCTCCGCGGATGACGGTTGAACTCGCGGATCTCTTGAGCAAGGGGCAGGCCCCGATTCCGCTGTGGGTGGGAATCCGCGTGTCCAAGCCAGACCTCGTCTACGGCCGGACGCTGGGACTGCCGTTGTTCGGACATCTCGACCTTGAGGTGGTCGGGTCTTTGCACAGCGAGGAAGAGGTATATGCGATGCTGTCAAACGTGGTCGACTACCTGCTTTCTGCCGACGCCTTCCTGCTTCCCGGGCAGAGCATCGGGTATCGCGACGGCAAGGATCTGGCGGTTTCGCAGGCCGTGAGCCCGGCCGACCGCGCGGCGGTTTTGCACATCGGGTTCTAGGGTTCGTTCCAGGGCGGTTCGAGCCTTTGGCCTCTGTGCGCGGGTGGCCTCCGCGCGGGGCTGGCGGTGGGGGAGCCGTCGTTTCCGCCTGCCGTCGTTTCCGCCTGTCGTCGAGTGTCCGACGACGATCGGGCGGAGCGGCCTGGTTTGGCGGGAATCGCCGTCTTCTGTGTGCGGCGGCGTCGACGTGCGCGTGGGCGTTGCGCGGTTGGGGTGGGGGTGGCGGCTGCGCAGCGTGTGATGCGTGGCTGGTGCGGGCGGAGGTTGCACAGCTGGTGTGGAGGCGGCGTCGTCGGACGTTTTGCAAAGATTGGCTTCATGAATAAACGATAGAAAATATCGAACAAAAAATTGAAACCATATCAAGACTCGTGTATAATGGGAGAAGAGGGTGACACCGGGTATCTTGCGGAAGGAGGCGGGCACAATGACTCTCGACGACGTCGATGTGGCAGGCGTTCTTTGCCCAGCCGGGGTGGCGCTTTCTCAAGGTCTTGCCTGTGCCGGAGGCGGCGGAAGAGTGTTCGATCGGGGTCGAAAATCCGGTGTGGGTGAGTCTGTGAACGGATTGAAGGCCGACATTTCGGTTTTGGCCGGTCTGGACGTGTCGAAGGCTTCTGACGAGGAGCTTCTTGCCGGTGCCGAGGCGCTGGCAGGACTGGCCTCTCGCCTGGGGGCGGTGCGAGGCCGCTGGCTCGTTGCGATTGGCAAAAGGGGCAGCTGGCGCGCTTCGGGCGAGCGAACGCTGGTCCGCTGGAACGAGAAGGCCTCGGGGCAGTCGCCTGCCGCAGCCGCCCGTGAAATCGCACGCGCTCAATCTTTGGGCGAGGAATTGCCGGTCATGGCCGCCGCGCTGGAGTCGGGAGAGGTGTTCGCCGAGCATGTCGACGGCGTTCGACGAGTGTTCTCCACGCCCACTCTGCGAGAGTCGCTTCGCCGCGAGGGGGTTCAAGAAGAAATAGTTCGGTGGGCGCGTCGGTCTGCTCCGCGTGAATTCGAGCGGCGGCTTAGAGCGCGCGCCCTGCGGGAGGACCCGGCCATGGGAGTGGCGGCGGAGAAAGACGAAGCTGCGCGGGAGAAGGTTGTCTTTTCCCCATCGGGGTGGGGAATGCGCGTCAGCGGTTGGCTTTCTAGCGAGACTTCGGCGCTCGTGGACACGGCGTTGAGCGCGCTCATGGGGAGAAAAGGCGCCGACGACGCGCGGACTCTGCCGGAACGGCGCGCCGGAGCCCTTGTCGAGCTTGCCAGCGTCCGCCTTGATGAGGGAACTCTGGCAGCTGGGGCTCGCATCCGCCCGCATTTGTCGGTTCATGTTCCCCTGGCGACTCTCACGCGCTTGGAAAACGCTGCCGGCGGCTGTCCCTCCCTCGACGCAAACGATTCTCCGGAAGGCTCGCTCTCAATGTTCAAAAGCGGCGTCGCAGCAACCGGAAGCGTCGACGCGCGCGGCGTCGGCGCCGCCGAAGCAGGTGGGGCCAATGACGGTGTGAACCGCGATGCTTCGAGGCGGTGCGTCGAGACGGGCGGGCAGGGGCGGGCCGGCGCGTGCCTGGAAAAGGTTCGCCGGCAACGGAAGAAGCTTGGCCCCCTCTTGGCGGTCATTCCCTCGGCAATCGATCTGAAGGCTTTGGCCGGAGCAGAGCCGGCCGCTTTTGACGATGGAACCGCACTGTCGATGACTCAGCTTGCCCGGCTGGCCTGCGACTCTTCGGTTGGCCGCATCGTGTTTTCCGCGACCGGGGAAGTTCTCGACGCAGGGCGAAGCAAGCGTATATTCACACCTGGGCAGACTCGCGCTGTAATCGCCAGAGATCGAACCTGCCGGTACCCGGGGTGCACGGAGACGATCCCCCATGGCCAGATCCACCACGCCTTGCCCTGGAAAAGGGGAGGCGCGACTGACTTGGCCAACGCCGTCCTGCTGTGCTGGCATCACCATGCCCTCGTCCACCGCGAGATGACGACCATCGCCCACCACGACGGCGGATTCGTCTTCACCCGGCCAGATGGAACAATCATTGGAACGCGAAGGCACGGGGTGTGAAGATGGGACGCGAAAGACGATTGAACGTACGGCGATCGCGAGTTCAGGCTTCGCGTCGGGTGCGTGCGGCGCTACACTCTACGAGGACGACGGAGCGATTCGACGTCTCGGTTTCAAACCGGCCCCCGTGGTGGCAGCGCGGGGCGAACCCCGCATCCCGCACTGAAGTCCCTGTTCTAAAGGAGTTCTCCGTGAGCCACCGTCACGTCCGCCGAGGATACTTCGACATCGTCGCGGTATGCTTCGTCGCATTCCTTCTGCTGTCCAACATCGCCGCCACGAAGCTCATCGGCTTAGACATAGCCGTCGGAGGCTTTTCGTGGCATCTGGTGTTCGACGGCGGAGCCATTCTCTTCCCGCTGACATACATACTCGGCGACGTCCTCTCCGAAGTCTACGGTTTTCGACGGGCGCGCAGAGTCATCGTCACCGGATTCGTCGTTCAGATTCTGGCGTCTTTGACTTTCTGGCTTGTTCAAATCGCGCCGGCCGACCCCGACTACAAGAACCAGGCTGCCTTCGAGGCGGTTTTGGGCCAGGTGCCGCGCTTCGTCGCCGCCTCGCTGCTGGGATATCTCGCGGGCCAGCTCCTCAACTCCCTTGTCCTCGTCAAGATCAAAAAGGCGTTCGGAGAGAAACGCCTATGGGTGCGCCTGCTCGGATCGACCGTGGTGGGAGAGGCCGCCGACACCGCCGTCTTCTGTCTCATCGCGTGGACCGGGAACGCGGGATGGGCCACGATCTTCAACCTCATGCTCGTCGGTTTTGCCTACAAAGTCGGCGTCGAAGCCGTTTTCCTGCCGCTGACCTACGCCGTCATCGGATTCGTCAAGAAGACGGACCCCGCGTACGCGGAATCTTCCGCTGAAGAGCAGGCTTCGTGCGGAGAGCGGGTCTCGGAGTCCGACGGCAAGGAGATCGCGAAATGACGTTTGAGATTCGAGCCCGTTTAGACGCCCACCCGCTTGCCCGCACTGGAGTGTTGGCCACCCCGCACGGCGATATTGCCACGCCCGCTTTCGTTCCGGTCGGAACCAAAGCCACTGTCAAGGCGGTGGCGCCCGAGGCGATCGCCGACGTCGGCGCGCAGGCCGTGCTCGCCAACGCCTATCACCTGTACCTGCAGCCGGGCTCCGACATCGTCGACGAAGCCGGCGGGCTCGGAAAATTCATGAACTGGCCCGGTCCGACATTCACCGACTCGGGTGGGTTTCAAGTCCTGTCTCTGGGGTCGGGCTTCAAAAAGGTGCTTTCCGAGGAGTTCTCGGGCTCCCCCCACGCTGACGGGACGGTGGCGCCGTGGAAGGAACGCCTGGCCGACGTCGACGACGACGGCGTGTGGTTTCGCTCCCACCTCGACGGAAGTCGACACCGATTCACGCCCGAAGTCTCAATGCGCATCCAGCACGAGCTTGGAGCGGACGTGATCTTCGCCTTCGACGAGCTGACGACGCTGCTCAACTCCCGCGCCTACCAAGAGGAGGCCCTCGAACGCACGAGGCGATGGGCGCTGCGGTGTCTGGCGGCCCATCGCGCACTGACTGCCGAACGTGAAGGCAAGCCGTACCAGCAGCTCTTCGGGGTTGTTCAAGGCGCCCAGTACGAGGATCTGCGGCGAAAGGCCGCCCGCGACCTCGGCGCGATGGAAGCGGACGGGCAGCGATTCGACGGCTTCGGCATCGGAGGGGCGCTGGAGAAGGAAAATCTGGGGACGATCGTCGGGTGGGCCTCGCAGGAACTGCCTGAAGATCGTGCGCGCCACCTCCTCGGGATCTCCGAGCCGGACGATTTCTTCGCGGCGGTGGAAGCCGGGGCCGACACGTTCGACTGCGTCAACCCTTCCCGCGTCGCCCGCAACGCCGCGATCTACTCGCCCGACGGGAGGTTCAATCTCACGCGCGCACAGTTCAGACGCGATTTCAACCCGCTCGTGCCCGGATGCGGCTGTTACACGTGCACGCACTACTCACGGGCCTACCTCCACCATCTGTACAAAGCCAAAGAGATGCTTTTTTCCACACTCGCGACGATCCACAACGAGCACTTCACCGTGCAGCTCGTCGACGGGATCCGCGCGGCAATCGAGACGGGCGACTATGCGGACTTCAAGGAGGAGACCCTTGGCCGGTTCTACGCGGGGAAATGGGGGAGAAGTGCGGGGGAAAAGCAGTGACTAGCAGGCCGCGGAGCCATACGCCCCGCTCAGAACTCGCGGGTTGAGGCTTCCTTAAGGGCGGCCATCTGGGCGTCGTCGGGAAAGCCGGAGACGTTCCAGCGCGGGGGCCACACGTTGTGCATGGGAGACAATCCCTCGTGCCAGACGTCGCGTGCCACCTGGGTTCGGAGCCGCACGCGGTCGGACGCCTCGGCGTCCCACGGGTGGGGAGACTTTTGACGCACGAAATCGATGTACTCGGCGTCGGGAACGGATCCGAAGCCGTCGAGGGACGTCCAACGCGTCGCGGAAGAGGTGAGAGCGCCGTCGCGAATTACCTCGAAGGGCGCCAGCCTTCCGAAATCGTTCGGCCACGTGCGCATCTCGCGTTCCTGCACGCTGTAGATCGCAGCCCGCGAGCGCGCGCGGATCTTGGAAAGGATGCGGGCGGCGGGATGGTCGTTCATCGGAATCCACTCGCTCCACCCGTCGCCGGTCACCACGTGCGGAAGGGGATAGATCGATTCCGCGTCGGCCGCTGCCCGCGAAAGATACTGGAACAGCGGGGCGAGATGCGGATCGTCGGCCATCACCACAAACGCCAGGTCGCGCGAGGCGGGAACGAACAAGGCGAGGCCGTCGTCGTGGACGGAACTGAGCGACTCGGCCACAGTGAGCGCCATTTCGACGTCCATGAACCACGAGCTTTGATAGCTGGGAGGGCCGGCGAACTCAAAGATCTGCGCTCCCGCGAGAGTTCCCGGCTGGACCTGCACGGAAGGCTGGCCGTTGGTCAAGTCGGAGGTACGCAGGTGCATGAGCGCCTGCTGAAAGAAACCGACGATGTCGGTGGGAAGGCCCAGCCGTTCGGCGTCGGAGAAGTACATGGGCGTGATGAGGTCGCGGCCGTCGATCGCGATGCCTGCACCCACGAAAGGAGTGAGGGGCACGTAAATCATCGAGTCGTCGCGCGCGTGGTCGTGGGAGGCGACGAAGTAGTCGGCGCTGCGCACGATAGGCATGATGTGGGCAAGCACGGACTCTCCGCTGCTTGCGTCCAACGGCCCAAGGCGTTCGGCTGCGACGGCGGAGGGCTCGTCCTCCGGCGGGGCCTCGTCGAAAAACTCGGAGCCCGAGGACCGATCGAAAGCTGCGCCGGCCTCGGGCGCGCTCGCGTCGGATTCAACGCTCGCGTCGGACGCGTCGGATTCAAAGCGCGCAGACGCGGAGGGGTCGGAGTCGGCAGGGGCGGACTCGGACGGGGCGGACTCGGCGCGGGCGACGCCGATGGAGATGAGGCGGTCGAGGAGCTTGCGACGGACGGGTTCGGGCTTCGATTTGTCGATCATTTGGCCGGGACGAAAGCGGAACGTGCGGCCGTCGGGCAGTAGGATGTCAAGCCATTCGCCGTCGACGTCGATGAGCGCGCCCGTCAAGTCGGGGTGCGCCGCCGCGACGTCGAATGCCCAATCGATGAAACCCATGCGGTCATTCTCTCCCGAAATGGCGGCAAAAGCCCACCTGTTCGTTCCGCGCGATCGGGGAAAGAGGCCGGATTGAGTGGGGCGGAGGTCGAGTCGGAGGTCGCATTTCCTTGTGTTTAGGCCGAATCATTCCACATTGAAATCGTTTTGGTGCGCAAGCGCGCGAAGCCTCACAGCGGCTGCACGCGCGTCCGCTGCGGTTGGCCGGCTGACGGAGGATGGGGCGTCGAGGGCGGTGCGGGGAGGCGAAGGCAGCGCGGAGTTGCGGGGACGGGGTGGCGAAGGCAGCGCGGAGTTGCGAAGGCAGTGGGACGGGGCGGTGCGGACGCATTCGGTTGAGGACGGCGGCGTGATGCGATGCTCTGTCGGGGCTGCGAGCGCTGCGCTCGCGAAAGCGGGGGAAGGCGTCTTGGAAGCTAGGGCAAAAGGCAATATATTTTGAACAGTGGGGTCCTTCGCGCTGTTCGAATAATCGAAGAGGGCGGAGTGCCTCAGCCGTGCGCGGGTTCCTCCCACACGCCACCCACGTGCGGAACATCCAATAGGAGGTAAAAGGATGTCTTTGCCGCGTTCACGCGACCTGACGCGCGATCTGACACGCGATGCCCCGAGGCCCCGCCGTCGCGGGCTTTCGAAACGTACCCAGCGTCTGGTCTCAACCGGGGCGACTGCGGCAATCCTTCTCGCCTACGGAGCGGCCATCGCCGCGTCCCAGGGCATCGACAGAGCCGAGCTCTCCTTGAACGACGGCGGCGTGTGGGTCACCAACCAGAGCTCGCGCACGCTAGGCCATGTGAATTACCCCTCACAATCGATCGACGCCTCCGACAGGACGAAGACCGACAAATTCGACGTGCTCCAAGAAGAGGACACGGTTCTCTATCGCAACATGGAAGCCGGGACGCTTGCGGCGGTCGATCCGGCCAAGTCCCTCATCGGCACAGAGCAGCAACTCGGAACGGTCGACGGCGTCGGGCTGGGCGGCGGCACGATCGGGCTCATCGACTCCAAGGCCGGAAAGGTCTGGACGACGGGCTTCAAGTCGCTTCCCGGCTTCTCGCCCGAGGCCGCGGAGCCGACGACCGAAGGCGTCGAGGACGGAACGATGGCCGTAGGCAAGGACGGGTCCGTCCACGTCATCTCGGCCAAGGAGAAGGTTCTGCGCACGATGCAGGCCGAGGGCTCGGCTTTCACGCGGATCGAGCACAAGTTCCCGGACGAGCTCGCCTCGGTCAAGGGGCTTCAGATCAGCTCGGTCGGGGACAAGCCAGTGGTGCTCGACCCCGACTCGGGCAAGCTCCTGCTTCCCGACGGCAAGCTCGTCTCACTCGGCGACAGCAACGGTCTGCGCCTGCAAGAGCCCGGGCCGAACTCCTCGGACGCGCTCGTTGCCTCCTCGACGTCGCTGTATCGCGTCTCCCTCGACGACGGCGCCGTCACGCAGAAGGCCGCCGACCCGGACAACCCGAACGCGCGGGGAAGCGCGGCCCCTCCGGTGCTCCACCAGGGGTGCGCCTACGCGGCGTGGGCCAACACCGGCCGTTTTGTGCGAGACTGCGACGGCAACGCCGACGACGTCTCGCGCCCCGCCGAGAAACTCGAGGCGAGCAAGAGCGTGCGCTTCCGCACAAACAGGAAAATCATCGTCCTCAACGACGTGGCCAACGGCAACGTGTGGCTCCCCGACAAAGACATGGTTCTGGTCAACGACTGGAACAATATCAACCAAAGCGAAGACGTCGACGACGACAAGAAGGAAGACAGCTCCGACCTCAACACCCAGCAGCAAGACCCCAACAGGACGGACGAGAACCACCCGCCAAAGGCGGAGAACGACTCCTTCGGCGTGCGGCCCGGGCGCTCAACGACGCTGCCCGTGACCTTCAACGACAACGACGAGGACGGGGACATCCTGACGGTCAAAGCGCTCAGCCAGCCGTCCTTCGGCACGGTTCGGCCGGGGCGCAACGGGCAGGCTTTGCAGATCGACGTGCCCGAAGGGGCGACCGGATCGACGTCCTTCACGTACGAGGCCGACGACGGGCGCGGCGGCAAGGCGACCGCGACGGTGAACGTCTCCGTCCACCCGTTCAGTCAGAACGCCCCGCCCGTGCAAAGGATCAATACGAGCGCCAAGCTCTCCTCCGGCGGCACGACGACCCTCCAGGTGCTCGGGGATTGGATCGATCCCGACGGCGACCAGATCTACCTCAAGAGCGCCGCCGGAACGAAAGGGCTGAACGCCTCGTTCCGGGAGACCGGCTCCGTCTCCATCTCCGACCTCGGCCAGGGCGCGGGCGTGCGCAACGTCAACCTCGTCGTCTCGGACGGACAGGCGGACACAAACGGCTCCGTCGTCGTCGAAGTGACCGACGGCGTCAATCAGCCTCCCAGGGCCAACGGCGACCTCGTGCGCGTCGTGGCCGGCGAATCGACCACGGTGGACCCGCTGGCCAACGACACGGACGCCAACGGCGACTCGCTCAAGCTCGTGAGCCTCGGCCCGAGCCCCCAAGGCCTGACCGCCAAGGCCTCCTCGGATCAGAGCACCGTGACAGTCTCCGCGTCCAAGCCGGGCACCTACTACCAGACGTACTTCGTCTCTGACGGGCCGACGTCGTCGATGGGGATCATCCGCGTCGAAGCTGTCGAGCGCGACGCCAACTCGACGCCGATCGCCGAGAACGACATTGCGATGCTGCCCGCCGGAGGCCAGAGCCTCGTCGACGTGCTGAGCAACGACTCGGATCCCGGCGGCGGCGTCCTCACGCTCCAGTCCGTCCAGACTGAGCCGGGGTCCAAGCTCGTCGTCTCTCCGTACAACCACGAACATGCGAGGGTCAGCGCGCCGGCCGGGCTGGACGCCCCCGAAACCTTCACCTACACCGTCTCCAACGGAAGCCAGACGGCAACCGGCCGGGTCAAGGTCATTCCCGTGCCCGCCGCGGACGCACAGGCGCCGCCCGTGCTCGCCGACGACCAGCTCGTCGTCCGGGCCGGAGACGTCGGATCGGTGCGCGTGCTGGCGAACGACAGGTCTCCCGGCAACCTCAAGATGACCGTGCTGCCGAACCTGCAGTCGAACGCCCAGAAGGATCAGGGGGAGGTCTTCCTCTCCGACAACGTCGTTCGCTTCAGGGCAGGGAAGAAGCCCGGCTCGGTGAAGGTCGTGTACACGGTCCAAGACTCTCTGGGCCACACGGAGTCGGCCACCGTCAACATCACCGTCACGGCCGCCGACGCCGAGAAGGACAGCCCGCCCATACCGAAGAACATCACGGCCCGCGCCGTCGTCGGCGAGAAGCTGAACATAACGGTCCCGCTCGACGGGATCGACCCCGAGGGCGATTCGGTCGAGCTGGTCGGCCCGGGCGAATCGCCGAAGCTCGGCCTGGCGGAGGTCGGCGGCGACTCTCTGAAGTACACGGCCGGCAAGCCCGGAACCGACAGCTTCCAGTACATCGTGCGCGACACGTACGGCAAGACGGCGACGGCCAGGGTGCGCGTGGGCGTGGTTCCGGCGCCCAAGACCAACCAACCGCCCAACGCGGTTGCCGACCAGGTTCGGGTGCGGCCCGGGACGAAGGTGTCGGTGCCCGTGACGCAGAACGACTCGGACCCCGACAGCGGCGACACGCCGAAGCTCGTGGCCGGTTCGGCCAAGAGCAGGGCCAAGGGCCTCAAAGTCTCCGAGCGCCGCAACGAGGTCATCGTCAAAACGCCCAAAACGGCGGGGTCCTATCCCGTCTCCTACCGGATAACCGACGGCAGGGGCGGATTCGCGGAGGGCCTGCTGACGGTCAACGTCTCGCCCGACGCCCCCGCGCTGGCGCCCATCGCCCGCGACGACTCGGTGAGTCGGGACAAGGCCTTCGGCAAGGACAAGGTGAGGGTCGACGTGCTCGCCAACGACACCGACCCCGACGGCGACGTCTACGACGAGAAGGTCGAATCCGACGACGAGGGCGTGACCGTCAACTCCGACAAGTCCCTGACCATCAAGACCTCCGACAAGGCGCGGATCGTCCTCTACAAGGTCAAGGATTCGACGGGGATGGAATCGGCCGCCGTCGTGCGCGTGCCCCCGGCCAGGCAGACCGAGCCCGTCGTCGACACGTCGAAGACGATCGTCGCCGAGGCCGGAAAGCCGAAGAAGATCAAAATCAACGATTACATCCTCACGCGCTCGGGCAGGTCCGTCATCATGACCGACCCCAGCAAGGTGGCCGCCTCGGTCGGATGGAACGGCGACCCCCTCTACACGGACGAGCGGACGATCACCTTCACATCGCAGTCGGACTTCTCCGGCCCGACGATGATCACCCTCGAGGTCACGGACGGAAAGGACCGCAACGACGGCAGCGGCCTGGTGAGGACCCTGCAGCTTCCGGTCGAGGTCAAGCCGTCCGGCAACCGTCCGCCGGAGTTCACGCCTACGCCCGTGCAGGTGGAGGCCGGATCGACGAAGCCCGTTTCGGCGAACCTGGCGGCGATGACGACCGACCAGGACCGAGGCGACGATCCGAAGGACTTCACGTACAAGGTGGTCAAGGCTCCGAAGGGGATCGACGCCAAGGTCTCCGGGTCCGTGCTCTCGGTCAAGGCCGACGCCGAGTCGCAGCCGGGCTCGGCCGGGGCCGTGGAGGTGTCCATCGACGACGGGCACAATTCGGTCAAGGGCCAGGTTCCCGTGACGATCGTCAAGACGGACAGACCGCTCATCCAGGTCGCCTCCTACGAGGAGACCGTGAAGGCGGGGACTACGGCGAAGGTCGACGTGTCCAAGTTCGCCGTCAACCCCTTCCCGGACAAGCCCCTGTCGATAGCCGGCCAACCGACGGTTTCGAGCAAGGTCGGGGGAGTCAAGGCCTCCTCGTCGGGAACCGTCGTCTCCGTGTCGATTCCGCACGACGTGACGGGGGAGATCTACGTCTCCTATCAGCTTATGGACGCCACGGGGCTGGCCGAAAGGTCGGTGCGCGGCCAGTTCAAGCTCTCGGTCTTGGGCAAGCCGTCTCCGGTGCAGATCCTCGGCGCACGGGTGACGAATAAGAACTCTGCGACGGTCATGTGGAAGGTCATCGACTTCAACGGCTCGCCCGTGACCGACGTCGTGGTCCGCGACGTCACGCAGGGCGATGAGAAGCACTGCGGCGCGGTCACCCAATGCCAGCTGGACGGGCGGACTCTCGGCATCGACCACGTATTCGAGGTCACGGCCTACAACGCGGTCGGCGCTTCGACGCCTACGCGGTCTGCGCCCGTGCTCATGGACATCGTGCCGAACCGGCCGGCGGGCCTGACGGCGACTCCCGGCGACGGCAGCGTGACTTTCTCGTGGAACCGCGTGTCTTCCGACGGCAGCCCGGTGACGGCCCTCACGCTCAACGTCGCCCCCGGGCAGTCCGTGCAACTTGCTCCGGGCGCGACGTCGGCGACCGTCCGCGTCCCCAACGGGACGTCGGTTCAAGCGACCCTTGTGGCGACGAACAGGCAGGGGCAATCCGAGCCGTCCGCGCCCTCGGCGCCCGTCACGCCCTTCGGCCGCCCAGGCGCCTTCTCGGCGAGCGTCGAGAACACGTCGGTCAACAAGTCGGGCAGCGACGGCAGGGGCCAGGCGACCGTTCGCTGGACGAGCGCGCCGAGCAACGGCAGGCCGATCGAGTCCTACACCGTGCAGGCCAGCACGGGCGAGAGCGTGACGGTCGCGGGCAACAAGAATTCCGTGGTCATGGACATCGGCTACTCGAGCCAGCCCGTGAGCTTCACCGTCACGGCCTACAACAGCAAGAACCCGAATTCGTCCACGGCGGCAAGCGCCGGGTCCGTTCGGATCCTGGGGTCGCTCAGCGCCCCTGCGGGAGGCCGCATCGAGGCGACGGGAACCTCGGGCGAGGTGAGCATCACGAATGCGCCCCGCGGATCGGCGACCAACGGCTGGCGCGAATCCGAGCTCGTCTACGAGTATTCGACCAACGGCGGAGGCTCCTGGAACCGGATCAACGGCGGGGGCCAGATCGTTCGCGGGCTGCCCAACGGACAAAGCGTCAAGCTTCAGTTCCGTGCCCGCACCGTCTCGGAGAACCGCACGAGCCTCGTCTCCTCGTCCAACGCCGTCGTGCCCTACGGCAGGCCGACGCCGCCGGACGCGTTCTCCTGCGGTTGGGAGGAGCCCGGCGACGACGACGTCGTCTGCACGTGGAGCGGAGGCTCGCACAACGGGTCCTCCGGCGAATACACCATAACGGGAAGCGGCATCAAGAAGTCGAAGTCCGTCGATTTCTCGAAGAACTCGGTGAAGATCGACGACGTCGGGATGAGGCCGGTCAGGTATTGCATCAGGGTCAGCCAGTCCTCCCCGCAGGAGATCGACAGCGACGAGCGCTGCAACGACCTCATGCCGGGCGAGCGCGTGGGCATGTACTCCGTCGCCTGGCGCTCCGATCCGGGAGGCGCGCTGGGCGGGCGCCTCCCCCGGGAGGCCCTCGCTCTGCCGCCCGAGGCCGTCGCGTTCCGAACGCCGCGGGCGTGAGAAAGCGCGAGAAAGATCGACAGGAAGAACATGACTCAACAACAAGAACAGGTGACCGAGCAGAACGCCGCGTGGTTCGCGGAGACGTTCGGGAGGATCGTCAGCAACGTCGGCCGCGCGCTTCTGGGCAAGGACGACGTCATTCGCCTCGCCCTCACAACGATGTTCGCGGGGGGCCACCTGCTTCTCGAAGACGCTCCGGGGACCGGCAAAACGGCTCTCGCCAGGTCGATCGCGGCCACTGTGCAAGGCACGCACTCGCGCATCCAATTCACCCCGGACCTTCTTCCGTCCGACATCACGGGCGTGACGATCTACGACCAGAAAACCGGCGAATGGAACTTCCACAAGGGGCCGATCTTCGCCTCGATCGTGCTCGCCGACGAGATCAATCGCGCCTCGCCCAAAACCCAGTCCGCGCTCTTGGAGGTCATGGAAGAGTCCCGCGTGACGGTCGACGGCGTGGCCCACGAGACCGGCCGCCCCTTCATGGTTATCGCCACGCAGAATCCCGTGGAGCAGGCCGGAACCTACCCGCTGCCGGAGGCGCAGCTCGATCGCTTCCTCGTCAAGACCTCCGTCGGATACCCCCAGAGCGCGGCGGGAGTGGAGATCCTCAAGGGCGCGGCCTCGCCGGACCGTTCGAAGGACCTCCCTCCGGTGATTTCGACCAGCGCGGTCGATGAGATGTCCCGCAGGGCTGCGAACAACTTCGCCAGCGAAGCGGTGCTCGGTTACGTCCAGAATCTCGTCGAGGCCACCCGCGCGTCGAAGGACGTGCGGGTCGGAGTCTCCACGCGCGGCGCGATCTCGATGGTTCGCGCCGCCCGCGTGTGGGCCCTCTCGCAGGGCCGGAACTACGTTCTTCCCGACGACGTCAAGGCCCTCGCACACGTCGTGTGGGATCACAGGCTCGTCCTCGATCCCGACGCCGAGTTCGCGGGAGCGACCAGAGAGGCGGTCGTCGAGCGCGCCCTGGAAGAGGTGCCCGCGCCGACGTTGCGCATTTTCTTGACGGGCAGGGCTTGACGGGTTTTCGGGTCGAAGATGCGGGCTTTGAAGGGCATGTCGTTCCAGCCCCATTGCAGATAGGTCAGGTGCAGGCCGCAGGGTTCGCCCGCCGCGTTTCGGAACAGGGCGCACATGGCGGGGAAGTGTCCCAGCGTCTGCCCGTCGTGCCGGTAGGCCGTTTTTTCCAGCCAGCGCAAATCGTCGGACACGGGCAGATAT